>Ga0209617_10001069_pt1 | contig 12685 bp, 14 predicted proteins | sample LakEriepJuly2011_2_FD_187459 | JGI IMG/M metagenome (GOLD analysis project Ga0209617, IMG submission 187459) | Freshwater microbial communities from dead zone in Lake Erie, Canada - CCB epilimnion July 2011 (SPAdes) (version 2) | ecosystem: Environmental > Aquatic > Freshwater > Lentic >... | reverse complement strand
CCGCAAGTTTGTAGAATTTGAAAACTTGTTTGACCCCAGCAAAGGCACACCCGTCTTGGTGGTCACGTTCATTGCGCTGCTTGAGTTGGCCAAAGAAACGCTCATTGAAATTACGCAAGCTGAAGCTTTCGCACCCATCTACGTGCGGCTGTCCTTCACACCCATTTAACTCACAAATGCTTTAAGTCGTTTCGCCCTTGGCGTCTCGGCCCATGAGAGCCGCCACGGCTTCAGATGGCTTTAGCCGACCATCCAACAACGCCACCACCCCCTGTGCAATGGGCATCTCAATGCCCAAAGCATGTGCTCGCTTGACCACGGTCCGCGCGCTGTAAACGCCCTCGGCCACGTGCCCCAAGGATTGAACTGCTTGCTGCAAGTCCATGCCCTGCGCCAACAACAAACCCACTTTGCGATTGCGGCTGAGATCGCCAGTGGCGGTGAGCACCAAATCGCCCAAGCCAGACAAGCCCATGAAGGTTTCGGCTTTGGCGCCCAGAGCCAAGCCTAATCGGGTCATTTCTGACAGGCCGCGGGTGATCAATGCGGCACGCGCATTCAGGCCTAAATGAAGGCCATCGCACAATCCAGTCGCAATGGCCAACACATTCTTCACAGCGCCGCCCACCTCCACGCCAACAATGTCGTCATTGGCATACATCCGCAAACTGGGGCTGTGAAATGCATCTACCAAAATTTGCCGCACAGTGGCATGCTCACTGGCTGCCACCAAAGCGGTGGGCTGAGCGCGTGCCACTTCCAATGCAAAACTGGGCCCACTCAAAGCACCTGCCAGCAAACGCGGCGCGACTTGCTGGCAAACCTCGTGCGGCATGGCACCCGATTCAATGTGTTGCGAGCTCGCCTCAAAGCCTTTGCAAAGCCAAGCCACAGGAACTTGCACATTCTGCAATGTCTGCAACATGCTGCGCAGCGCAGACATGGGCGTGCCAATCACAATCAAGTCTTGAGCAGCGGCCCAGGAAGCCAATTCCGAAACAGGCGAGCTTGTGCACTGCAAAGCTTTGGGAAACTCGATCTCAGGCAAATAACGCGAATTGCAGCGTTGCAATTGCATTTCTTTGGCAGCAAGCGGGTCACGGGTCCAAAGCTGGACCTGGTGACCAGCAGCATGCCGGCTGGCACTGATGGCCAGCGCTGTGCCCCAAGCACCTGCCCCGATGACCGCGATCTTCAGGCTCAAGTTGGGGGCCTCGCAGTCAATTACTGAACTTGCGGTGCTGCCGCTTTTTCAGCCGCTTCAGCTTGTTGCTGCTCGTACATGGCTTGGAAATTAATTTCAGCCAAGTGCACAGGCGGGAAGCCAGCGCGTGTGACCATGTCTGCGACGTTGCCGCGCAAATAGGGGTAAATGATTTGGGGGCAAGCGATGCCCATGACAGAGCCCATTTGGTCGTCTGGCAAATTGCGGATTTCAAAAATACCGGCTTGCTTGCACTCCACCAAGAACACTGTTTTGTCTTCAATTTTGGTGTGCACCGTGGCAGTGACGCACACTTCGTACACGCCATCGGCAGCTTGATTGGCCTCAACACCCAACTGAATATCGACAGCAGGTTGCTTCTGCTCAAGCAAAATAGCTGGAGAGTTGGGTTGCTCCAAAGACGCCTCTTTCATATAGACGCGCTGGATTTGGAACACAGGGGTGCTTGCTTCAGGCATAAAAACTCTTGGTTAAAAGTGATATTCCCATCGGCCGCTTGAAAAGCCCCTGCCAAGGGATTGAGCACATTATCACCGATACAGAAAGGGGTAAAAATGCTTCAACTACAGGATTTAGTCGGCCTGCAAAAGCGGAATCAAGCCGCCTTTGGCGTCGAGGGCCATTAAATCGTCGCAGCCACCGACATGGGTCTCGCCAATGAAAATTTGAGGCACCGTTCTGCGCCCAGTGATGTTCATCATGTGTTGGCGAATTTCAGGTTGGGTGTCCACTCGAATTTCTTCAATGTCGATCACCCCCTTGGCCTTCAAAATTTGTTTGGCGCGAACGCAATAAGGGCAGACAGCAGTGGTGTACATCTTCACATGGGGCATGACTTCTCCAATTCAATACTCTGAAACAGGCTGAATCTTTTTGAGATTCGCTCAGGCTTTTTCGACGGGCAAACTGGCTTCGCGCCAAGCCTTCAAGCCACCCGACAAGGCCTGAGCTCGTTCGTACCCCAATTTTTTCGCCTGACTGGCTGCACGGCTGGCCCGGCCACCCACTTGGCAAACCAAGATCACTGGCAAGTTCTTGTTTTTGACCAACAGGGGCAATTGACTCTCAAGCTGGCCCAGTGGGATATTTTTGGAACCCAAGGCATGTCCCTGCGCATATTCTGCGGGCTCACAGACATCAATCAATACCGCTTTTTCTCGGTTGATCAGCAAAACAGCCTCGGTGGGTTCGATACCGCCAGCAGCACCTTTGGTGATGGTTGGCAAAAACAGAGCCACGGCAGAAGCTGCGGCGACAGTGACCAACATCCAATTTTCAATCAAAAAATTCACAAAAAACCCTTAAAAAGTTCATTTGCAGTCTAATTCAAGAAGACATGCAAGATTCGAATTCTAAAATGCTGGGCGTGATCCCGCATTTCTTTCTTGTTAAATCCTTTGACCATGTACAAATTCGTTCTTATTCGCCACGGCGAGTCCACTTGGAATTTAGAAAATCGCTTCACGGGCTGGACCGACGTTGACCTCACGCCCACTGGCATTGAGCAGGCCCAAACTGCTGGACGCTTGCTCAAAGCGGCGGGCTACGAGTTCGACTTAGCTTACACCAGCGTGCTCAAGCGCGCCATTCACACCCTCTGGCACACCCTAGATGCCATGGACCGCCAGTGGCTGCCTGTCCACCACAGCTGGCGCCTGAACGAGCGTCATTACGGCGCTCTGCAAGGGCTGAACAAAGCTGAAACTGCAAAAAAGTTTGGCGATGAGCAAGTCTTGGTTTGGCGCCGCAGCTATGACACCCCCCCGCCTGCCCTGGAAGCATCCGACCCCCGCTGTGAGCGCTCTGACCTGCGCTATGCCAAGCTCAAGCCACAAGACATTCCGCTCACGGAGTGCTTAAAAGATACCGTAGACCGAGTCATGCCTTTTTGGAACGACTCCATGGCACCCGCCATCAGGGCTGGCAAACAAATTGTGGTGGCTGCGCATGGCAACTCCATTCGGGCCTTGATCAAGTACTTGGACAATGTCTCCGATGCAGACATCGTGAATTTGAACATTCCCAATGGCATTCCGCTGGTCTACGAGCTGGATGCCAACTTAAAGCCCATCAAACACTACTACCTGGGTGATGCAGAGGCAGCAGCCAAGGCGGCGGCGGCAGTAGCCAGCCAAGGCAAAGCTTGACAAAACTTGATTTACCTAACCAACATGACCGGACTTGCACGGAGAAGACTGTCAGGGTGTATATTGGATCAAAAGGAGACCTAAAGGGGTCAAACACATGGGACAGAAATTGAAAATCGCAGGTTGGCTCAGCATTGGCGCTTTAGCGGGCGCGCTCACCACCATTTCGCTTCAAACCACGGCGCGAGGTGCCTTTGCGCCTTTGCCGCTTGAAGAACTCCAGCAACTGGCGGCCGTGTTTGGCATGGTTAAAAGCGACTATGTCGAAAACGTCGATGAGAAAAAACTCATCACTGAGGCGATCTCTGGCATGGTCTCCAGCCTCGACCCGCACTCCCAATACTTCGACAAGAAAAGCTTCAAAGAATTCAGCGAAGGCACCTCGGGGCGCTTTGTCGGTGTGGGCATTGAGATCACTCAAGAAGAAGGCGTGGTCAAGGTGGTGTCCCCCATTGAAGGCTCACCAGCCGACCGTGCCGGCTTGAAAACCAACGACCTCATTACCAAAATTGACGAGACCATCGTCAAAGGTTTGTCCATGAACGATGCGGTCAAGCGCATGCGGGGTGAGCCCAATACCAAAGTGGTCCTCACGATTTTCCGCAAAGATGAAAGCCGCACTTTCACGGTCACCATTGTTCGTGAGGAAATTAAAACCCAATCGGTCAAAGCCAAAGTGGTTCAGCCAGGATATGGCTGGATTCGAGTTTCACAATTCCAGGAAAGAACCGTCGAAGATTTTTCCAAGAAACTAGAAGACATGTTCAAGCAAGACCCCAAGCTCCAAGGCTTGGTGCTCGATTTGCGCAACGACCCAGGTGGTCTTTTGGATGCTGCCGTGGCCTTGTCTGCCGCTTTCTTGCCTGCAAACGTCACCGTGGTTTCAACCAACGGCCAATTGGAAGAAAGCAAATTTGTTTACAAAGCCGCGCCCCAGTTTTGGCGCCGCAACTCTGACAACGACCCGATACAACGCCTGACCCAAAACACCCAAGGCAAATTGAAAAATATTCCGCTGGTGGTCTTGGTCAACGAAGGCTCCGCCTCAGCCAGTGAAATTGTGGCTGGCGCACTGCAGGATCACAAGCGTGCCACCATCATGGGTAGCCAAACATTTGGCAAAGGCTCCGTTCAAACGGTTCGTCAGTTAGGCCCTGACACCGCTTTGAAACTCACCACGGCCCGCTACTACACCCCCAATGGCAAATCGATTCAAGCCAAGGGCATCTTGCCTGATGTCATGCTCGATGAAACTGAAAATGGCAATGTGTTTGCAGCGCTTCGCACCCGCGAGGCCGATTTAGAAAAACATCTGGGCAATGGCCAAGAGGCTGAAAAGAAAAATGAAGAGCGCCAAAAAGCCAGAGAAGCAGCACTCAAAAAATTAGAAGAAGATGCCAAGAAACCAGAATCTGAAAGACGTCCACCCGAATTTGGATCTGACAAAGACTTCCAACTTATCCAAGCTCTGAATCAACTGAAGGGCTTGCCCGTCAAAGCCAGTGCCACCTTGGCTGAGCGCAAAGTAGAGAAAAAAGACAAGTAATCGCCCATGAGGGACGATCAGCTCCTGCGTTATTCGCGCCACATTCTTTTAGACGAGTGGGGCGTTGAAGGCCAGGAGCGGGTCTCTCAATCGCACGCGCTGATCATTGGCGCAGGTGGTCTTGGATCTCCTGCCGCTCTTTACTTGGCCAGCGCAGGTGTTGGCCATATCAGCTTGATCGATCACGATCATGTTGATGTCACCAACCTGCAACGCCAAATCGCTCATTCCCAAAACCGTGTGGGGCAATACAAAGTGGCCTCCCTTCAAACGGCCATGTCGGCCATCAATCCAGAAGTGCGCGTGAGTTGCTATGCGCAAAAAGCAGATACCGCATTGCTAGAACAATGCGTGCCCACGGCCGATGTGGTCTTGGACTGCACAGACAATTTTGAAACACGCCAACTGATCAACCTGGCATGCGCAAAGTTTGCCAAGCCTTTGGTTTCGGGCGCAGCCTTGCGCCTGGACGGCCAGGTGGCGGTCTACGACACGCGCCAGTCAGACTCACCTTGCTACGCCTGCGTGTTTCCGCCCACCTCCAGCTTTGAAGAAACACGCTGCGCCACCATGGGCGTTTTGGCTCCCTTGGTGGGGGTGATCGGCAGCATGCAAGCCACCGAAGCGCTGAAATTATTGAGCGGCATGGGCAGCAGCCTTCACGGCAAGCTCATGATGTTCAATGCGCAGCACATGGAGTGGCAAACCATGCGCACGGCCAGAAATATGAGTTGCCCGGTGTGCAGTCCGTTTCGCAATCAGGCCACCCGCTAACGCTTCCCAGTTGCTGACTGAACCCCTTATTTCGACATGAACGCTCTACTGGCTTTGTTTCCGTTCCTCAAATGGCCGCGCTTAAAGCCTGAGCTCTTTCGCCAAGAATGGACAGCGGGTTTTTCAGTGGCCCTCCTCATGGTGCCGCAGTCGGTTGCTTATGCAGCCTTGGCTGGCATGCCACTGGTCACGGGGCTTTATGCCGCACTTCTACCCGCTTTGGTGGGCGTGATGTGGGGTGGCTCTACGCGTTTGTCCATTGGCCCTTCAGCGCTCACTTGCGTGCTCATCAGCGCCTCTCTCACAGGCCTTGCACAGCCCAGCAGTGCGCATTGGGTCAACTTGGCTATTTGGCTGGCCCTGATGGCTGGGGCTTTGCAATTGACGATGGGCCTGCTTCGGTATGGCTGGCTTTTGAATCTGATCAGCTCTCCAGTCATGATGGGTTTCACACAAGCAGCAGGCCTCTTGATCATGGCTTCTCAATTGCCGGCCCTCACCGGTTGGCAGTCGGGGGGCTCTTTCCAATGGCCCGATGTGGGTTTTGGCGCTGCCAGCTTGGCTGCATTGTTTCTGGCCAAAAAATGGGCGCCCAAATCGCCTAGCATCATGGTGGTGGTTGCAGTCAGTGCGGCCGTCAGTTATGCCATCGGCTATGAAGCGAATGGCGGCGCCGTGATTGGTGCCTTGCCCGCTTCACTGCCTAGCCTTGGCTTGCCGCATCTGCTCTCTTGGGAGGAGCTGGGATTTCTAGTCGGACCTGCCGTTTTGATTGCACTGGTCAGTTTTTTAGAAGCGGCTTCATGCGCAAAAACAGAGAATCAAAAAGAGGGGACCGTCTGGCAAGAGAACCAAGACCTGATCGGGCAGGGCTTGGCCAAAATGGTGTCTGGTCTAAGCGGTAGTTTTGCCACCAGTACGTCCTTCTCTCGATCGGCTATCAATTTGGCCTCGGGTGCCAAAACAGGCTGGGCAGTTGTGGGCACCACGTCCTTTGTGCTCTTGGCTGTTTTTGCATCGCCTGCGCTTTTTCATGTGCCTCGCGCCGTGTTGGCCGCCATTGTCATCTTGGCTGTCTCTAGCCTCATCCAGCCAATGGCCTTTGTCAAACTGTGGCGCATTGCACGCATAGAGGCCATCACTGCAGGACTGACTTTTGGCATCACCTTGCTCAGTGCGCCGCGCATATATTGGGGCGTTTTGGCTGGCGTCCTCTTTGGCCTCAGCCACTTTTTACACACCCGATTGCACCCTCGAATCATCGAAGTGGGCTTGCATGACGATGGCAGTTTGCGCGATCGGCACTTGTGGCAGTTGCCCCCCTTGGCACCCCATGTTTTTGCCATTCGGATGGATGCAGAGTTGGACTTCGCAGCCGCCAGCAGCTTTGAAAAATACATCACAGAGAAACTCCGTGAACAAGGGCAGATTCAACACGTCTGTCTGTTTGCCCAATCCATCAACCGCATCGATGCAACTGGCGTTGAAACACTGCAACAACTTCTCCACTATTTGACTCAAAGCGGCATCCAGTTGCATATCAGTGGCATCAAATTGCCAGTTGAGAAAGCCCTCAAATTGGCAGGTGAGTTAGGCCCAGAAAGTCAGGTGAAGTTGTATCGAACCGACCCTGAAGCCATACAGGCTTTGCGATCACTTCAGGCTTAAAGCGCTCACAATCCACCCTTCAAGTGGATCAAATTCTGGCAAGCCATAAGGCCCCTTTGAAGCCCCTGTTTCCTGCTGCTGGTGTGCCCACGCCGCCTGCACCATGCACAGCACCGCGTCCAAAGAATCGCCCGATCCGTCAAGCAACAAAGTGTCATGCTGCGCAGCGCTAAGCTTGAGCCGCAGGCCCAAACGGGTTTGACCCAAATCGAGTGCATGGAGAATGTCTTTGCGAGCCATCCACCGGTCTGGCGTTTGTTTGGCTTTGTCGTCACTTTTGTAACTGCGTTGCTTCACAATTTCTCTGGCCAACAAGCCCGGATATGCCTCTAGGGCCACACGCTCAGGATGGCCTTCACACATTCCTGGCAAAGTCCAACGGGCAGCACGCAACAAGGGCACACCGGCATGCATCATCCACGCAACGGGCGGATTGACCCATTTCATCGAGGGGCTAGAACCTGCGGGCAAGTCTGTGGCGCGATGTGCAAACTTAGATCCCGCTGGACGGCTGTCGCAAAACTGTTTGAAAAATTGACGCAATTGTTCGCGCGAAAAAGAGGCGTAACGGTCCATGCACTCTGGCCATGTGAGAGGCCATTGCATGTGTTCAACCCATTCGCGAGGCAAACCAAAAGGCAAATCAAAACCGCCGACACACATCGCCCCAGAAGGCGCCGGTGCATTCAAGAAAATTTGAAAAGCTTCAAGTGTGTGAAATTTTTCCAAGCGGTCAAGCTTCACAACCCCGCCTTGCTTTGCGCCTAGCGCGACCACAATGGGTTTGCGTTGACTCGGGCTGCTAGAAAAATCGCAGCCGATCAAACAAACATCAAGCACGCCCAATGATGGAAGCTGTGGCCATGAGTTCTTCGAGCAATGCCAAAGAGACAGAACCCGAAACGCTGTAAGGATCAAGCACAGCACGCTCGGAGTATTTCAGCAAGATGCTGGTATTGACACGAGAGACATCGACTTGTCCCATGGTCCAACCACTGAAGCGACGCTGTGATATTTCTTCGTAATGCAAAAGCACGACTTGCTTGTGGCGAGGGTCTTTTTGAATGTGGCCATACAGTTCACTGACTGCTTGACGACCGCCTTCGATGGCCTGTAAAAAGATATCGCCGCTGTAAACCAAAATGCCGGTAATGCCTGTGCTGGGGTTGAATTGTCTGGATTGCGCCAAAATAGATTCAATGACATTGGGCTGCGGATCTGCCACGCGGCTGGCATAAAGTAATCGAACTAACATGATCAGGCCTTTCTAGGAATTAACGCCAAGAACTCACGACGCAAGTTGGCATCTTTTAAGAACACACCACGCATGACAGAGTTGATCATTTTGCTGTCCATGTCTTTGACACCGCGCCAGCCCATGCAGAAGTGGCTGGCCTCCATCACGATGGCCAAGCCATCGGGTTGTGTTTTGCGCTGAATCAAGTCAGCCAACTGCACCACAGCTTCTTCTTGAATTTGCGGGCGACCCATGATCCACTCAGCCAGCCGAGCGTACTTGGAAAGGCCAATGACGTTGGTGTGTTCGTTGGGCAAAACACCAATCCAAATTTGGCCAATCACAGGACACAGGTGGTGGCTACAAGCACTGCGCACCGTGATAGGGCCCACAATCATGAGTTCATTGAGGTGCTCGGCATTGGGAAATTCTGTCACCTCAGGGCTTTGGACATAGCGGCCTTTGAAGACTTCTTTCAAGTACATTTTGGCCACGCGGCGAGCAGTGTCTTGGGTGTTGTGATCGTTTTTGGTATCAATCACCATGCTGTCCAAAACCGTCTGCATTTTTAGCGCCACTTCATCCAACATTTGATCCAGTTCGCCAGGCTGGATGAAGTCAGCAATGTTGTCGTTGGCATTGAAGCGTTTGCGGGCTGCCAGGATGCGTTCGCGAATCTTCACGGAGACGGGCGTTCCGATATCCTCAGCGGGCAAGTGAGCGGGTGCATTCATATGCGTCTAATTAGAATGGTCAAAACGCAATCGTACCAGTGAATGAAGCCACTTATCACTATACGGGCATGGGTGCTCAAGGCACAAATTGAATTCAATATCGATTGCCCGTCAGCCAAATGGCCAATCGCATGAGCCCGAATGCGATCCAATCCATGGCCCTTTGTAATTGCGAACGTTCCAAGAGGGATTGAGGCATGATCCGTTGGCTTTTGGACGCCATTGCGTGCTCAAGCCCATCCCTTAGGCGTTTGGCAAAAAAATTGTCTGCCACGACCACGTTGGCTTCCCTGGCCAATAACAAACTAAAGGGGTCAAGATTGGAAGATCCCACGGTTGCCCAGGGTCGGTCGTGGTGGGCATCGATAACGGCCACTTTGGCATGCAAGAAGCTTTCTGCGTATTCGTATATTTCGACACCCGCCTCCAACAGTTGTCGATAAACAGGCCGCGCGGCATGGTACTGCATGAAATATTCATAGCGGCCCTGAAGCAACAAACGCACCCGAACACCTCGTTGAGCGGCATGCACCAAAGCTTTTCTCAATTTTCGACCCGGCAAAAAGTAAGCATTGGCAATCACGATGTCGTGCCTGGCCAAACCAATGGCACGGCGGTAAGCTTTTTCAATTTGCCCCCGATGCAACAGGTTGTCTCTTAGCAACAGCCCCGCCTTGGCCACCCAAGTATCACCACGCCCTTGCTGCGTGTCATGAATCCAAGGCACATGAAGACCTGCAGCTCGAAAGGAGCTGAAGGCCTCCGGAAAATTTTGCTGCCGTACATGGCGCACAGCTTGCATGCGCCACCAAAGCTGCGTTGTGGCCTCTTGCACTTGCTGCACCATGGCGCCAGTTGCACAGACCGCAAAATCCAAGCGGGGAGATTTCAAAGCGCCGTGTTGTGGATCGTGCAAATCATCAAGAATATTGATTCCGCCACAAAAAGCCACCTGGCCATCCACCACACACAACTTGCGATGCAACCTGCGCCATCGACTGGGAATGAGCAAGCCCAGGGTGCCTAAAGGTGAGTACACGCGCCACTCCACGCCAGCCGAGTCAAACCGAGTTCGCCATTCCTCTTTCAGTTTAGGCGTTCCAACACCATCCACCACGACCCACACACGCACCCCACGTCTGCCTGCCCTATCTAAGGCAGCAGCCACCAATGCGCCATCGCCATGAAAATCAAAAATATATGTTTCAAGTTGAATGTGAGAGCGCGCAGCATCCAAGGCACGAATCAGCTCAGGAAAAAAATCTGCGCCACCCTGGAGCAGTTTGATTTGGTGGCCATCGCGAAGAACAGGGTGACTTCTCATAGGTCAAATTGCGCAACCAAAGGCAAGTGATCGGACATTTGGCGCCAAATTTTGCCATGTGGCACCATCTGACTGACAGGGCTCAATCCCTTGGCATAGACATGGTCTAGCTGAACAATTGGCAATCTCGAGGGATAGGTCGGATGCTTGGGGCCTTCACATTCCTTCAAATTTTGCTTGCCCATCATTTTGGTCACACGTGTGCCCCAATCGTTGAAATCACCTGCCACCAGCAGAGGCGACTCGTTGGGTACTTCGCGTTCAATGTAGTGGTGCAGCTGATCTACTTGGCGAACTCTGCTCGCAGGTATCAAGCCCAAGTGCACCACAATCACATGCACGTTCAAGGGCAATGAGAGCTTTGCTGGGGCTGTTGTTTCTGGCGTGCTGTGTGAAGCCGCTTGAATTTCGCCCACTTGAATTTCGACATGCAGCAGGCCACGTTGTTCGAATCGATGGTCTGACATGTCTTCATGCCGATGCGACACCACGGGCCAGCGTGAAAGCAAGGCATTGCCATGTTCACCATGTCGCGTGACGGCATTGGTTTTGTAAATGGCCTGATAGCCTGGGGGGGCTAGAAATTCAGCCTGCGGCATTTCTGGCCAATGTTTGAAATATTTCTCTTCGCGCCGATGAACTTTTCGAACCTCTTGCAGACACACAATGTCAGCATCCAATTGCTCAATGGCCAAACCTAAATTGTGAATTTCAAGGCGTCGCGCTAGCCCTAAGCCTTGAACGCCTTTGTGGATGTTGTAGGTGGCTACTTTCAAAAAAGCAGGTTTCTCTTTTTTCATCGAAGACCTTGCAAGCACCTAGGCAACATCAAGATGGCCTCTGCATTAGAGGGGGAAAAACAGGTGTCTGCCGCCTCTAGCCAAGACAACCATTGGTATTCAGTGTGCTCATTGGGGCTCAACTGAATAGGCAATTTCTTTGCAAGTTGCAAACCAAAGACACGTTCTTTGTTGTGACTGACATGCGGTGCGTATCGAAAACGCCAAGCTGGATAAATTTCGTAGACATTCTCCAGCGCCCAATCAGACAACTCGCAATGTGGATGTGTGGCGTCAATGCCCGTCTCTTCCATCACCTCTCGACATGCTGTTTGTTGCCAAGTTTCATTTTCAAAATCTTTGCTGCCTGTGACAGATTGCCAAGTCCCTGCATCAGCCCGGCGAATGAGCAAGACCTCGGCCTCGATGGTGTAGATCACAACCAAAACAGATTCTGGGATTTTGAAAACAGGATTTTCCATGACTCATTGATTCTGCATGAACTTTGCCCTTATCTTCAAGGGATTGAGCAATTGGCCCAGAAGCACCTATGATCAAGCCATGCACAGTCAAGACGCCCCTAATCTCCCCACAAACACCCTTCCAGTTGATGCCGCCACCATCACTTGGCAAGAAAACGGCCATGACTGCGAGGATGCCTGGCGCAGCGAACGCGGCGCGCCCACTCCCAAACGCGTGGTCTTAGCAGACGATACCCTGAGCGCTGACAGCGCTTACCGCTTGGCATGTGCAGGCACTGGCATGCTCTGGCGGGGCGACTTTCAAAATGCACGGCTCCTGCTGCAAGCCTTGGCCAGACGGTGCGATGCACCCAAAAAAATTCGCAGAGTTTCAAAGTCCCACCCTGAAACAAACCACACACCGCAAGAAAATTTTCACTTGCACCGCCAAGCCCAGTCGCAACGCGCGCGCACCTTGAGCATGATCTTGATTCAAGTCAATCCAGACCGCCAGATCAGTCTGCGCCGCGCGCCAGATTGGCGAGCGGCCATGAAAGAAGCGTGGGGTCCTGCCGGCACCACCGGTTGCGTGACATCCTTGCGCGAATTGTTAGGTTTGGTGGGGACCCACGAGTGGCATGAAAAAGGCATGGAAATTTCTGCGCTGGGCAGTGCACCTCACAATCGCATTCACCCCAGCTATGGCGTGTTCTCGCCCGTGCGCGGCGAGTACATTCAGCTGGTGGCCGATGCGCCATTGCCCAGCACCGAATTGGCCTTTGACATTGGC
>Ga0209617_10001068_pt1 | contig 12686 bp, 11 predicted proteins | sample LakEriepJuly2011_2_FD_187459 | JGI IMG/M metagenome (GOLD analysis project Ga0209617, IMG submission 187459) | Freshwater microbial communities from dead zone in Lake Erie, Canada - CCB epilimnion July 2011 (SPAdes) (version 2) | ecosystem: Environmental > Aquatic > Freshwater > Lentic >... | reverse complement strand
AAAAAATCGGTTTTACAAACGAACTCATTACTGTTCCTTTGTATTTTAATGTGGTAGAAAGTGGAAAAAGGGTGCTTTCAAAAGACTACAAAACAGCTGATGCCTGTAATTCAGGAAACATTAAATCTAGGCTTTTGATTCATGGAAAAAAATAAGCCAATTATTGTTATTTTGGGTCCCACGGCTTCTGGAAAAACGGAATTGGCCGTTGCTTTGGCGCGATTAATTCAAGGTGAAATAATTTCAGCCGATTCTAGGCAAATTTATCGAGGACTTACGATAGGTACCGGAAAAGATTTACATGTATATCAAAATGGAGGAGCGCCGGTCAAACATCATTTGATTGATATTCTAGATGTAGGTGAACCCTATTCGGTCGCCCATTTCCAATTTTACGCATTAAAAGCGATTGAAAAAATTGAGCAAAATGAGAAGCAAGTAATTGTTTGTGGCGGCACAGGACTTTATTTAGATGCTCTCTTGCAAGATTATGAATTTTCACGCGTCACAGATTTTTCAGATGTGACGCTTAAATTAAATCGTGAATTTGTCGTTTTTGGTTTAAATCCAATTTCTGAAATTCGTAGGTTGAGATGTGCTAATAGGCTAAGGGACCGATTAAAAATTGGCTTGGTCGAAGAAGTAGAACAATTGATTGCAGATGGAATTGATCCCAATGATTTAATTAGGTTAGGTTTAGAATATAAATGGCTAGTACATTTAGTTCAAGGTGAAATCAATCGAGCTGAATTTGAACAAGGTTTAACGATTGCTATTCAACAATTTTCTAAACGCCAAATGACATTTTTTCGAAAAATGGAACGCTCAGGTATTCCTATTCATTGGATTACTGATGAACTTTCCTTGGAAAGCAAGTTGGCCTTCATCCAATCACGATTTTAATTTCAACAATTTTATTGCTTTAGGGTTGCATAAAAAGTATTTTTTGATTTAATTTGCATCCTGATTAAGGAATAGAGAGTTGTCAGAGTGGTCGATCGAGGCAGTCTTGAAAACTGTTGGCTGTTACAGGCCCGGGGGTTCGAATCCCTCACTCTCTACGTTAAGGGCTTGCATTTATGCAGGCCTTTTTTTGTTTTACACATGTATTCCTGATTTTTTTACATCGCCGATTTTTGAAAAGCTTTTAATGTCGATGAAATAATTTCAATCATTTTTGGTTAAATTTCGAGTATGAAATTATACTTGATTCCCACTCCCATAGGCAACTTAGAAGATATGACTTTGCGGTCTATTCGAGTTTTAAAAGAGGTGGATGTTATTTTTGCTGAGGATACGCGGACTTCGGGCCAGCTCCTTAAACATTTAGATATTTCCAAACCTCTTTTCGCTCACCATGCGCACAATGAACATGTGGGTGTAGCTGGAGTCATTAAGTTATTAAAAGAAGGTAAAGTGGTGGGTTTAATTTCAGATGCCGGCACTCCAGGGATTTCAGATCCTGGTTTTTTATTAGTCAAAACATGTATAGAACAGGGAATTGAGGTAGAAACCTTACCAGGTGCTACGGCGCTTATTCCCGCATTAGTGAATTCAGGGTTTCCACTAGATCGATTTGTTTTTGAGGGGTTTTTGCCGCATAAAAAAGGCCGACAAACCCGTTGGAAAGCCATAGCGGAAGAAGAACGAACAACGGTTTTATATGAGTCTCCACATCGTTTGCATAAAGCTTTAGAGCAAATTATTGAGTTTATTGGACCCGATAGGCAGATTATGGTGGCACGCGAATTAAGTAAAATGCATGAGCAAATGGTTCGAGGAAGCGCTGCTGAAGTTTTATTATATTTTGACCAAAACCCAGATAAAATTAGAGGGGAAATAGTCATTGTCATTGCCGGAAAATAATGAGGAAATTTTATTTATACCTTTTTCTGTTTTTACCATTCATCGGAGCAGCCGTTATCCCCACACTTAGCCCGCGTGCGCAGGTTTCTTTGGTTACTTTTGCACCAGGAAAAGAGTTGCATGCGGCTTTTGGGCATGCTGTCATTTGGGTGAGCGATCCTGAATCAGGGATTGATCGAGCGTATAGTTATGGTACTTTTGATTTCAATACGGATAATTTTTACTTAAAATTTTTGAGAGGTACTCTGCCTTATTCGATTTCATTTAATTCCATGAATGATTTAGTGTACTATTATTCTGAAATTGAAAAAAGGGGTATCCAAATTCAAAATTTAAAATTGACGGACTCACAGAAAATGCAGGTTTTTACCGCCCTAGAAATCAATTTGCTGCCTGAAAACAAAAACTACCAATACAAATTCTTTTATGATAATTGTTCCTCAAGGCTTCGAGATATACTTGAAAATGCAGCTCCGGGCGCATTTAAATGGAAGAATTACAAGAGTTTGGAAGGTAAATCATACAGGGATTGGATGAACGACTATTTGAAAACTAATTCCTGGGTTACTTTTGGGATGAATTTAGCTTTAGGGGTTCCATCTAATCATGTTGCCAATGCATCTGAGTCATGTTATTTACCTGATAATTTAAATCTATCGGTCCGACAAGCTGAGGTGAATGGACAAAAATTAGCGGATGCTCCTTTTGATGTTTTTGTATCAAAACCATCAGAGCCAGAAAATTATGATTGGTTTGGTCCCATTCCTTTATTGGCACTCATCAATTTGTTGATCATATTTCTTTCCTTCAAAAAGCGAAAAACTGAAATCTATATTTTTGACGTCATACTTTTTTCGATATTAGGTGTTCTAGCTTGGTTTATATTATTTTTGGCCGTTGGTACTGATCACGAAGTAATGGCATATAACCCTAGTTCCTTGCTGTTATTTCCTTTGAATTTTCCAGCGGTTATATGGTTTGCGAGAAAAAATAGATCGGAGTGGTTGACAAGCTATTGCCGAATTGCTTTTCTATTAACCTTGATTGGGGTTATTTGGACCCTATTTTACTTTCCATGGATTGCTTTGGTAGGATTAATGCCAATGATTCGATTATTTTTCTTATCTCATTTTATTAAATATTCAAATGATTGAATTGAGGAGTGATACGTTTACTTTACCTACTGAGGGAATGCGCGATGCGATGTTTTCGGCACCTTTGGGGGATGATGTTTTTGGTGAGGATCCTACGGTAAATCATTTGCAAAAAAAGGTGGCTGAACTATTTGGGATGGAAAATGCATTATTCTGTCCTTCTGGAACGATGACGAATCAGATTGCTATTTCGGCGCATGTATCTAAAGGCCAAGAGGTTATCTGCGATGAGTTGTCGCATATCTATTTATACGAAGGCGGAGGAATTATGGCAAATGCGGGTGCCTCGGTTAAATTATTAAAGGGTGATTTGGGCCGATTGTCTAAAGATCAAATTGCAAATGCTATTTCTCCAGATGATATTCATGCCTGTGAAAGTAAATTAGTTAGTTTAGAAAACACTGTTAATAAAGGAGGTGGAAGTATTTATACGTCTGAATCGCTTCAGGAAATAGCTGATTTTTGTAAAAATGATTTGATTCCATTGCACTTAGATGGGGCTCGTATTTTTAATGCCATGGCGGCGAGTGGCCAAAATCCCAAGCAATTTGGTCATTGGTTTGATTCTATTTCAGTGTGTTTGTCAAAAGGCTTGGGCGCGCCCATTGGTTCTGTTTTGTTGGGCTCCAACGATTTTATCAAAAAAGCACGCAGAATTAGGAAGAGGTTAGGAGGCGGTTGGCGCCAAGCGGGAATGTTAGCCGCTGCGGGAATGTATGCATTGGATTACCAGGTTGAAAGATTAAAGGAAGACCATGCGCGCGCCAAACAAATAGGATTAGCCTGTGAAAATTTAGCTTGGGTTTCAGAAGTAATGCCGGTGACTACGAACATTGTCATTGTTAAATTAAAGGATGATTTAAAGGCTTCCATTAAAGTTGCCGAATTAGATTCCTTGGGCATTAAATGTGCGCCGTTTGGTCCTCAATATATTCGATTTGTTACGCATTTAAATTTTGATGATGAGGCCTTGTCTCAATTTATTAAAATTATAAAACACTAATTAAAAAAGATATGGAACGTAAAGCATTTAAAATGTTTTTATTGCCCGGTTTTGAGGCGGAATATAAAAAACGTCATGATGAAATTTGGCCTGAATTGGGTGAGCTTTTAAAGGAGGTGGGTATTCAAAACTATTCCATTTTTTTGGATGAAGAAACGCTTACCTTGTTTGCGTATCTGGAAGCTAAAGATCTACGTTTGTTGGACGGATTGCCTGCTAGATCCATCATGCAAAAATGGTGGGCTTTTATGGGGGACATTATGAAAGCCAACCCTGATAACTCCCCAGTTTCAGTAAATTTGCCAGCCGTTTTTTATCTAGCTTAAAATGAAAGGAAATATACTTTTAATTTTAATAGCCCTTAGTTTTAATGGAGTTGCTAGGCCAAAAACCACAGAAGTTTTGGCGAAATTACATGTAGCCAAAGCCTATTTCCAACAAAAATGGCCTGATGTTTCAGCTCCTATTCCTCGGCCAGACCGTATTCGGCCCTCTAATATTTGGACACGTGCGGTTTATTATGAAGGGCTGATGGATTTATATAAGATCGACCCAAAAGCTGCAGACCTGAAATATATGTTGGACTGGGCGAATTTCCACCAATGGAATCTGCGGGACGGGGTCAAAACGCGTAATGCCGATAATCAAGCCTGTGGACAGATTTACCTCGACTTATTTGATTTTCAAGCGGACTCTTTGCGAATTTTATCCATCAAGGCGAATGTTGACCTAATGGTTAATTCCGCCAAAGCGGATGATTGGTCTTGGGTAGATTGTTTGCAAATGAGTATGCCCGTTTTTACACGATTGGGTGTTCGATTTTCCGACAAGCAATATTTTGAAAAAATGTATGATTTGTATGCATTTACGAAAAACAAACATGGAGGTTCTGGCCTGTATGATAAAAGTGCAGGCTTATGGTGGCGTGACAAAGATTTTGTACCACCTTATAAAGAACCGAATGGGGAAAATTGTTATTGGTCCCGTGGAAATGGCTGGGTATTTGCGGCCTTGGTGAGGACCTTGGAATTGATGCCAAAAAATGCACCTCATCGGGCTGAATATGAACAAGATTTTATTGCCTTAGCTAATGCACTTTTGCCTTTGCAGCGGAAAGATGGCTTTTGGAATGTAAGTTTAAAGGACCCCTCGCATTTTGGCGGGCCCGAAGCGACAGGAACTTCTTTATTTGTGTATGGGATGTCGTGGGGGGTACGAAATAAAATATTGCCAAAGAAGAAGTTTGATCAAGCGATTTTAACTGGTTGGGATGCTTTATCTACCTGTGTCCATCCCAATGGTTTTTTGGGCTATGTCCAAGGTACAGGAAAGGAACCCAAAGATTCCCAGCCTGTGTCATATACCCATGTGCCCGACTTTGAAGATTTTGGGACGGGTTGTTTTTTATTAGCAGGTGTTGAAATGATTAAATATTTAAAATGATAAAATAATGCTTATGAAGTCTTTATCCAGTGTCCAATGGCTCTTTTTCGTATGTATTTCGTTTTTCTCGTTGGGACAAAAGCCCAATGTTATCCTCATTTACGTAGATGATTTAGGGTTTGGTGATCTAGGTTGCTATGGATCAAAAACCATCAAAACGCCCAACATAGACCAGTTGGCACGAAAGGGCTTACTATTTACCCAGGCGCATACAACCTCAGCTACGTGTACTCCTTCTCGATATTCTTTACTGAAGGGTGAATATGCTTTTCGTAGAAAAGATACGGGTGTGGCGACTGGGGACGCATCGGCATTAATTCCCGCGGGCCAACAAACCGTTGCGACTATTTTTTCAAAGGCTGGGTATAATACCGCGGTTATAGGCAAATGGCATTTAGGTTTAGGGCCTGTTGGCGGACCAAATTGGAACGGAAAAATCGAACATGGTCCTTTAGACATTGGTTTTAAAGAAGCCTTTATTTTGCCTGCCACGGGTGACAGGGTTCCCTGTGTTTACATAGAAAATGACCACGTCCGTAATCTAAATGTTCAAGACCCCATTGAGGTTAATTACTTGAAAAAAATAGGCCAACAACCTACCGGGAAAGAAAATCCAGAGCTATTGAAAATGAAACATTCCCATGGCCATGATAATACCATTGTCAATGGGGTAGGTAGAATAGGTTTTATGGTGGGCGGAAAGCAGGCTTTATGGGATGATGAAGACATGGCTCAAACTTTGGCCAATAAGGCTAAAGCCTACATGGTTCGTAATCAGAAAAATCCTTTCTTTCTGTATTTTGCAACGCATGATATACATGTGCCTAGAATTCCTAATTCAAGGTTTCTGGGAAAAAGCGGTTTTGGAAATAGGGGAGATGCTTTATTGCAGTTAGACGACTCGGTGGGCCAATTGATGAAAACATTGGATTCTTTGCATTTAACTTCAAACACATTAGTTATTTTGACCAGCGATAATGGTCCCGTGGTGGATGATGGATATATAGATGGGTCTAAAGAGAATTTAGGATTGCATCAACCAGCAGGTATTTTAAGAGGTGGAAAATATAGTTCATTTGAAGCGGGCACACGCGTACCTTTCATTGTCAAGTGGCCTAAAAAAGTCCCAGTGGGTAAGTCAAATGCCTTGATTTCTCAAATAGATTTTCTAGCGAGTATGAGTCAAATGCTAGGTTTGGATTATGATAATAATTCGGCTAAAGATACCAAGGCTAATCTAGGGGCATGGTTGGGTAAGGATAAAATAGGCCGTGAGTATGTTATCGAACAAGCGGGTAATTTGGCTGTTAAAAAAGGCGATTGGAAATATATCAAGAATGGTAAAGGAGGCAAATTTAATGCTTTAGTTAACATAGAACTAGGGAATGATGTGGAAGAGCAACTTTATAATTTAAAGTCAGACCCGAATGAAAAAATCAATTTAGCGGCTGTTCAAAAAGAAAAGTTGCTCGAGTTAAAAGCTCTGTTGGAACTAGAAGTTAATAAGTAAAAAATGGCCTAATAAAAGGCCATTTTTTATTTATTGAAAAAGTATAAATTAGTTATTGAAAATACTTTTTTGTTTAGCCATTTTTTCAATTTCAGCAACACTTCTTGGCGAGTCTGCAGACAAATTTTTGTTTCCCGTTTCGGTGATTAATATGTCATCTTCGATGCGCACGCCAATGTTCCACCATTTCTTGTCACATTTACTTCCTGGAGAAATATAAATACCAGGCTCAACAGTAATGATCACACCGGCTTTCAGTAATTCCTGAGCCCTAGGACCTACATCGTGTACATCCAAACCTAAGTTGTGCGAAGTGCTATGTGGAAAATATATTCTTGCTTCCGATTCATTTGCTGCAATACCTAGTTTTATAAGTCCCTCATATACTACACGCCTAGAAGCTGCATCAACACCGTTAAATGGTACTCCAGCTTTAGATGCTTCAATTCCGGCATCTTGCGCTTTTAAAACAAGCTCATAAATTATTTTTTGCTCCGGACTGAATTTACCATTGGCCGGAATGGTTCTAGTAACATCGGCTGTATAGCCATGGTATTCAGCAGCACAATCGCTCAGGAGTAAATCTCCATTTTTGATTAATTTCAAATTGGTCATGTAGTGCAAGACACATGCATTATCAGCAGCTCCATTGATACTTGGGTAGCCAGGATACTCTGATCCATTTTTCTTAAAATTATATTCCATGATCGCTTGTGCCTGGTATTCAGTCATTCCAGGTCTAATGGCTTTCATGACATCGTTATGGCCTTCGCAACTAATTTGCGCAGCTTTTAGTATCAATGCAATCTCCTCAGGTTGTTTGATTCCCCTTAAATCACTGATGGCTTTTGAAAATGAACGATTGGCAATGGGCTTATTTAATGCGGTAATTTGATTGTCAATGATTGTAGCCATTCTTGATAATGGGTCCTCAACAGCTTTGTATTTAGAAAATATGGCCTCATTTTTATACGCGGTAAAGATTGAATCGATTGAAGATAAATTAATTGTGTTAGTAGTAAATTGATCGTTTGTAAAAACGTTTTCTATTTTGTAACGATTTTTTACCCCTTCCGCGCCTAGAATTTTTCCAGTCCATTGCTCCTTAAATGGATCTCTTTTTTTGACAAAAATAAATTCTGTACCTGTTTTGTCTAGGATGGTAACTGGCTTTTTGAATAAAAGTAAAAGAGCGTCAGATTCTTCCAAACCTGTGAAGTAATAAAAATTTTTGTTTTGCGCATATTGATAATCAACATCATTGTTTCGAACTCGGACTTGAGATGCGAAAAATATACCGACTCCATTGGGAGAAAGGCGCTCTTTAATTGCAGCTCTTCTGCCTGCGTGGAACTCAGGCGTTAAATAGTCATTAGGATATAAGGTGGTTTGTTGGGCAATTAATCCCAACGGAAGTAGAAGTAACCAAAGAATTACTTTTAATCTTGTTTTTTGCATGATGATTGTGTTTTACAGAATTAAATAAATGATTCAATTTAGACTTTTTAAAATTTGTCAAGAACAGAAATAAAATCTGCTCCTGACAAATCCCACAAGAATTTATGGTTCTCATTGTGGAGTCGGAGGGATTCGAACCCTCGTCCAAACCTAGAGTAAAATTGCCTTCTACACGTTTAGATTTGATTAATTTTCGACGTTAAATAGGTTCAAATCAGACCTTACCTAACACTTATTTACTGGGTACTAATCATTAATTAGTAAAATCTCAATGATCGACTCTGCATGTCGACGCCCAGAAATCCTCCTCGGCAGAGTTTGGAAGAGGCCGGACGATGGCAAATTGTCTAATCTATCAGATTAGGCAGCCATGGCATACTGTGTATTGCCAGCTATAATTCGAAGGTTTTTTTAACAGGAAATGCCTACAACTCCCGACGTGCTTACAACCAGACTGCTTAAGCTGTCAAAACCGGTCGACCCCATAAAAGGTGGACAAAGATACGAAATAATTATAAGGGTAGTGATGTTGTTGTTTTAATTTCATCCATCACAAATAAAGAACTAATATGTGCTACAGATGGTAGAACAGCAAGTTTTTCTTGGTAAAAACGGTTATAACTCTCTACATCTTCGCTGATCACATTTAAATAGTAATCAAAATTTCCTGAAACCAAATGACACGATATTACCTCAGGAAACTCTTTGATGGATTGCTCAAATTCAGAAAAATTACTCCTATTTTGCTTTTCTAAGGTCACTTGGCAATGAACCATTAAACCCAAATTCAACTTTTTGCGATTCAATATTCCCACATACTCCTTAATATATCCATCCATCTCCAATCGTTTAATTCGATCATGCGTGGGACTTAAGGATAAATTAACCTGCTCTGCTATATCCTTAATGGTATGTTGGCTATTATTCTGTAATATTTTTAAAATTTTAATATCCAATGCATCTAAGCTTAGTTTTATGGCCATAATCTTTTCTGTTTTTCGAATTAAATAATCCCAATATTAGTAATATTTTCTGATTTTTATGATAAATGTCAGTTTATTTACTTATTAAATGAATTATCACAAAATATTTTATTGTATATCATATATTTGCATCTATTATTCTTCATCAATGGAAATGGCCAGCGAATTTAATTCGTTGGCTTTTCTATTTTACCTTAACATTATGAATATTGGTATTCCTAAAGAAATAAAAAATCATGAGTTCCGAGTAGGCCTAAGTCCGGCTGGAGTTCATGCTTTACTCAAAGATGAACATCAAATTTGGATTGAATCAGATGCAGGTCTTGGCTCAGGATTCACAAATCAAATGTATATAAATGAAGGTGCCAGCATATTGCCTAATGCCGCTGATGTGTATGCTATTGCAGACCTAATCGTAAAAGTTAAAGAGCCCCTACCTTTTGAATACGATTTAATTAAAGAAGGCCAAATCATTTTCACCTATTTCCATTTTGCCGCTTCCCGAGAATTAACAGATGCTATGCTTCGTTCTAGGGCTATTTGCTTTGCCTACGAATCCGTTGAATTAGCTGATAGATCCTTGCCACTTCTAATCCCAATGTCTGAAGTTGCGGGTCGAATGGCCGTTCAAGTAGGTGCCTTTTATTTAGGTAAGCCTCAAGGTGGAAAGGGAAAGATGTTGGGCGGCGTTCCAGGAGTCCCACCTGCTCAAGTATTGATTTTGGGTGGGGGAGTTGTTGGTACACAAGCCGCAAAAATGGCTGCCGGATTGGGCGCTAATGTGACCATCATGGATACTAATTTATCCCGATTAAGGTATTTAGATGAGGTTTTACCTGCCAATGTACACACTCAATTTGCTACTTCATATGCCATTCAAAGTCATTTACCCCAAGTGGATTTATTGATTGGGGCTGTTTTATTGCATGGGTCCAAAGCACCCCAACTGATTAAAAAGGAAGATTTAAAGAAAATGGAATCAGGCACAGTTTTGGTGGATGTCGCAGTAGATCAAGGAGGTTGTATCGAAACGTGTAAACCCACTACACATGAAAATCCTGTATATGAAATCGATGGGATATTGCATTATTGTGTAGCGAATATGCCAGGAGCTGTACCGCAAACGTCTACATTAGCCTTAACTCAAGCTACTTTGCCCTATATTCAACTGATAGCAAATTTAGGTTGGCAAGAAGCCAGTACGTCCAATGAAGCATTGAATAAAGGATTGACTATTTATGAAGGGAAATTATTCCATCCCGGTTTGGCCGCTTCGTTTAATTTATAATTCCCAAAATTTTAATCCTTTGATTTTTCAAAGTTCCAATTGCTGCAACAGGATTAAAATAAATAGTTTCTTTTTTGCCACGCAAGCCGCTCATGGAATTTATGAATGATTGCAATGCCAAAACGAAGATCTAGTCAAAAAATCGCTCATGGAAATTGACCAAAAACAATTCGTGTGTGGACCGGGTGATTGCCGTATAAAGCCAACGAATATATTCCGCATCGATTTGTTCCTCTTTTAAATATCCTTGATCTACAAAAACAGCGCCCCACTGGCCGCCTTGTGACTTATGGCACGTTAACGCATAGGCGAATTTTACTTGTAAAGCATTTAAATAGGGGTCTTTTTTAATGGCCTCCGTACGCTCTTTCTTTTTTGTAATGTGCGCATAATCGTTGCAAACGGAATCATACAATTTTTTGTTCCCCTCTTTTCCTAAGGCTGATTCGGATGAGTGTAAGGTGTCTAATAAGATTTTTGCCTCTACTTCAGGATGTTCTTCATAATCGCAAAGCCTTAAAGACACTTGTAAAAATCGAAAACCATGCATCTCTTCTTCCTTTTTGATTTTCATTATTTCTACAAAATCACCATTCGCCAAAAATCCAGCGGGGGAGTCTTCGTCTAGCCAATGGTAATTATTACGCACTATCATGAGTAAATCTCCACTCGAAATTTCATCTTCTTGATATAAAATGGTGCGCCTGACAAATTGATTATACATTACGGCACTTTTGTTCGAACGCGTTAATAGAATCGTATTCTCTTTGCCAAACTTCCGAAAGGCGTAGTGCATGCCATCTTCCATTTTTTCACCGGTCATTCTGAAGAAATCCTTGAATGAAGCGGTATTGAATTTAATTTGAGTCGATTTTTCATGCAATAACTGGCGTAGCGCCGTTGCATTATATAGGATTCCGGATTGTGAATCTTGGCGCATAACGTCCACTAATTCATGTTCCATGACTTCCATATGGAATTCTTGGCTTATATAATCTTTGGATAAAGCTGGAGAAAGCGATTTACCCACGGGAGGAAGTTGGGCCGTATCCCCCACAAAAATAAGTTTATTCCCATTATGTCCATTTTCTGGATTGGTAAATACATATTCAATTAAATCGGTCAATAGGCTATTGAAACCAAATTCTGCTTCATCGGTAATCATAGAGGCCTCATCCACAATGAATACCGTATTAGTAGCATAATTGTTCATCCGCTGAAATGTAAGCGTCCCAGAACTCGGATTACTTACTTGGCGATAGATTTTTTTATGAATCGTACTGGCTTTTTTCTTTGAGTAGTTGGCCATCACCTTCGCTGCCCTACCGGTGGGAGCAATTAATTGGGTCTTATACTCAAAGGACCCTAAAATTTTAATTAATGTGGATATAACCGTTGTCTTTCCCGTTCCGGCATACCCTTTAATAATAAAAGTGAGGGGAGCCCATTCATCTTGATTCAAGATAAAACCACTTAGTTTTTCAAAAAGTTGGACTTGGGAGGGTGTTGGCTCAAAAGGAAATTTTTGACGTAAAAGAAAGGAAGGGCTTTGGCTTGAGCTCATTTTGTTAGATTAAACGAATTTACAAAATAGCGGCTGAAACCGAAAGGGATTTGGCTAAACTCAATTCTCTAAAAACATTAATCAAGCAAATATGGGAGTAGCTTGATAATTCGTCAACTAAAATATCAGTTTCCTGAATTTTATTTTCGTCGATTAATCTAGCCCTCGTGGTACCCCAGTGCAAGGGATTTTTAGGCGTATACCAAATTCCATTTTTCAAGAAAGCGAGATTGGCGATGGTGCAATCTTGAATTTTCCCATCTAACTCAAAGATCACTTCATCTACCTCTTCGTTTTCTGTTAAGGTATGTTCAAAATAAGATCGGTCAGCCCATTTAAAACCATAATCGAATTCACCGGTGTTTACGAGCCTTAATAATGCTATTGGTTTCTCGTGGTAGGGGATAAATTCAATGG
>Ga0209617_10001065_pt1 | contig 12688 bp, 11 predicted proteins | sample LakEriepJuly2011_2_FD_187459 | JGI IMG/M metagenome (GOLD analysis project Ga0209617, IMG submission 187459) | Freshwater microbial communities from dead zone in Lake Erie, Canada - CCB epilimnion July 2011 (SPAdes) (version 2) | ecosystem: Environmental > Aquatic > Freshwater > Lentic >... | reverse complement strand
GTCGAACGTTCGCGAATTTTTAAAACACTTGGGCAAAAAAAAATAAAACAAATGCTAATTACATCAAAGGCGTTTTCGATTATCGACATACTCGATAGAAACTTGCGCGAAGAAGTAATCGCGGGTGGGTATGATATGCACAGTCCGGAACACACATTTACAAATTCCGAAATTTTACGTAAAATGACTATACGTGATTATATTAAATTATATACTGCGGCTCTCTCTGTACAAAGTTTTCCGTTAATGTTTCCTAGTGAATTTTCTAATCTTTTTGAGGAAGAAAAGAAAAAAATAGATGATAAATTAAAAAAAGAAGACAAAGATGATAAATGTAAAACCGTTACCATTGCAAAATACTATACATCGCTCGATGACTTGAATGCGGATAATGATATTACCATTTATTTCGACAAAAAGTACGATAAGACAAATTATGGTGTATTAGAAGAAGCGTATAGCAAAGAGGTCCTTACAATGTCACCCGAAGATTTGCGTCAACATATTATTAGAGATTTAATGAACAAGAAAAAGTTTACTGAAACAGAAGCAGAATATCAAGCCAACACATTGATAGATGGTAATAAAAAAGTATTAGAAGGCCAATTCGCAATATTATATAAAGGTTACAATGAAAATACTGCAAGTGAAACAGATTTTTATGTTCGTAAGAATAATAAATGGGTTATCGACGAAGAATTAAATAAAGAAAATATAAACACAGACGAGACATCAATATTATGTGATATTCAACAACAATGTATAAGTGTACCTAGTAATATTGATGACAAATGCGAAAGTATTAAATCAAATGAATTAGGCTTGCAAACAAAATTACTGAAGGATGTTATTAGTGAGTTTGATTTGAAATACAAAATGTCAAAAGAGGAGTTTCAAAAATCTGTGACAAATAAATTCAACTATTTTAAATCTATTATTGCACTCCTTACCAAAATAGAAACAAACACTATGTTAAAATACAATAATCAGAAATATAAATTAGGTTTGGGTTCAGAAGACGATAAAATTATAAAACCAGTATCTCCTTTTCAAGAAATTTTGAATTTAATTTTAAGTCAGACTGATTTTGTAAAAAAACAAAGTGACATCATTAAATTTGTAAATACATATACTAGAAAGGCTTTAAAAGGATTGGGTCCTTTAAATGAACTTGAAAGTGACCATTGGTTATATTGTATTAAAACAAGCGTGCCATTATTACCATCCTTTAAATACGATTTAGCCGAGTCATTCGTCGTGAATGGACAATACGGTTATCGTGATTATCTAGAAATCGTAAAATCTAAAATAGGCAAGCAAAGTGATGACGGCGAATACTGGTGTGATGAACATAGTGGATGGCCTATTTGTCCTACTAGTTTTGACATAGAAGAAGGTTACGAAGAAGGTTTCAAGGTTTCAAGCAGAGGAGTTATGGAAGATGATGCTGGTAATAAGATTGTCTCCGCGCTGGCTGAAAATGGTATCAAATATGAGACACCCGATAGTCGAATGATTAATAACATTGTAAACGCGCTCAGTATAGCAATGGGTATTAACATTGAAACGCAGAAAGAATTCATCATTAATTGTGTAATAGATTCTATTAGAAACACTGTTGAAACAGAGAGTGATTACAAACAAATGGTGAGAGAAATGGCAGAAAAAGGTAAAAAAGTAATGTCCTACAAGGATTTTTACAACACGTCGCTGCTATATTATACACTTGGTTCCTTTTTGATAGCACTCCAAACTGCGATACCCTCGGTTAAAACTAGAAAAACACATCCTGGGTGTATCAGGTCTTTTACGGGATATCCTTTTGAAGGCGCTGGTAATTTGAGCAGTTTGTCCTATTTGGGTTGCATTGCCTATGATATACGAGAAGCGGGTGAACCGTGGAATGTCCTCAAGGGTAAAAAACAAGAAGCAATTATAAATAAGATAAAAAGTGTCATTGATGATGTATTGTTAGCTATTCCTGATGTAAAAAGGAAATTCAACGAAAAAACGGAGTATTTACTCACCAATCCTGCTACCGAAATTCCCGAAGAACACGATATTGCCAAATGGTCGCAATTTTTACCACCACTAGTGAATTATAAGATAAAGCATTTGGTCAACATTTCAACCGAATTTAAAAAATCATTAATGTCTGATTTGCGTTCAGGTACTATTAACCAAAGAGAGAAACTCTTGGTGATTGATTCAAAAATAATCCAATTCTCTCTAGCTATCATAGAAAAAATCCAGGACATTGTCAAAAAAAACAATTTACTTCTTCATACATCCGGAAATGAGCCATATTTAGAAAATTCTTGTTGTGATAGTAAAGAAAACGAAACAACGGTGGATTATTTTATATCCAAAGACCCTAGAATCGCAGAATACAACGCTATTGTAACCCAGTTGTCCAATATGATGGAAGATATTCATAGTTATTCTGAAGGTGGGTTATTTTATAGTAATATTAATACAAAAAATAAATACCCGTCCATCAATACAGATTTCAATGAAAGAACCATTTATTTGGCATTTATCTACTTTTGTAAATTTAATTCACTCATTCCAATTCCGGAAGACTTGATACCTTTGTGCACAGACAAACCAGCGCCTACACTTTTAAATCCAAATGACACCATTGACCGTATTATCCAAAAACTAAAAGATGACGGAAGAAATTACACCAACGACCAGTTTTTACGATTACTGCAAGTGATAGGCCAACATAATATTATAAACGCTAATTTAGATACATCGGAAATATCGACAATTACAAAATTGTCTAAAACGATAGAAGCTATAGATGATGAAAACGACGAAGTATTTGAAAAATCATTGCGTGAATTGTTGAATAAAACAATGGATACATTTGATATTGCTAGCGAAAATTATACCAAAGAAACCAAGGATTTAAATAACTTTTTAGTGCGAAATAACGAAACCATGAAGGAAGAAATAATTGATTTTATTCAACAAAATAAAGGGTCCAACATAACAAATAGTTTAGTACGAAAAATGGTGAGAACAATACAAAATTTATCTAGTTGGTCACTAGATAATTCAAATAGAAATGAGGATTTGAAAATTTCAGATGACAATTTGTATAATATTGTGAATTTCTATAAAAATTTCATAGATAATTTTGTCAACATTTTTCCAAATATAATCTTAAACAAAGTGAATTATGACGATATCCACGTTCCAAATTATTATGGTTTTTCGAATTCGCATTCTTACAAAATAAAAAATTTTATTAGCAACTATTATAAAAAATTAAAGCCCTTTTATGGCGTTCCTATATTACAAAACGTATTAAATACTATAAAACGAAGTGCTAAAAATTTGGTAAAAATCGCAAATGTAACCCCTAGTTTTACAAGTATCAAAATTAGCAAAGACAAAATCATTAAACCAATATTTGATGAAAGAACAAGTCGTCTTTTATTCGAATATTATTTACTGAGAGTATTGATACATTATATTGAATTAGCAGATGAACAAGAAATGGTTGTTACCGGAGTTGAAAAAGAAAAAGATGTAACAAATATTTTTACAGTTGAATATTTAGAAGAAAGGGATACACGAATAGACTTATCAATGACTTCTAGGAATGTAGAGGATACTAGAATATTAACAGGTAATCAAAAACAATTAAGACAGAATACAGCGGAATTATTATTAGTCTTTATAGATATATTGGATAATCAGAAAGACAATGTCGATGTATCATATGAAGATATACAAGATATAGTGTTCAAATTGAGAGAAAAAGAAAAGGATATGGTTACGGATAGACTTAAAAATATGACTGACGAGAAAAGAGAGGCTGATACTATACTCAAAATAAACAAGTTAGGAATGTATAGCAAGGGAATGCAAAAAGGATTGACGACTTTAGATAAGGATTTCTACGATGAAGAACAAACATTTAGAGACGAAATGACGCGAGCAGAGAGAAATATTCGCAAGAAAAACCCAGATGCAAATGATGAAAATATTGACATTTTATTAAATGAATATAGGGAACAACAACAAGTGGAGTCAGAAATTGAGGCAGAGGTCAATGATATGAGGGCGCCGGAGGAAGAACATGATGATTATCAAGAGGATTATTAGAATATCCACCTTTATCCGCCTTTAAGAAAGGTGGAGCCAAACACTTACTACCTTTATCCACCTTTAAGCAACGCTTCAACGACAGTACCTTTGGACATTTGGTTAAGAAAGGTGGCGCCAAACACTTACTACCTTTAGAACTAATCATTTTAATTTTTCCACTTTTTTGTGAAAAGTGGAAAAAAATTGTTTATAATTATATATAATACAAACAGATGTACAGAAACTATATTAGACAAAATATCACAATCATTGCTATTCTATTATTTATTATTATTTTTGGAGGTATTCAAATGATGAAACCAGCATGTTTTTATAACAAAGATGGTAGTATACGCGAATTTGGTATTGGATATAAAAACAAAACCATTTTGCCCATTTGGCTATTATCATTAGTTTTAGGAATTTTGTGTTATTTAGCAGTTATGTATTATGTGGATTATCCGAGAATATTTTAGGTATTTTGCTTTACACGTTACATGTAAAAACCATATAGAGCTAATTATATATTTGAATTATGCACATTTCGAATACAGTAAAATCGCGAATAATGGTTTTTGCAAGTTGGGGTGTATTGGGATACTACCGTGGTACACAACATTACGATTATACGTGTAAGATAGAGATGGAAAAATACACTGAAAAAATGAACGACCGCAACAAAGCTATAGAAAAATATAATATAGAAAAAATAAAATATTCATATGCATATGAACCAATATTACCAATATTACCGAGTAACAAACCAGCGAAATATTATATAACGAATATACTGTTTGGCTTATATGGGTCTTGTTTGTATATCTATCCACTCAGCGGACTATTATATTTTTTCAAAGAAATTTATAGATTGGAGGTATATTTACGCAATTTACCCGATGAGAAAAAGAAAAGATACTACAACACATTAGATATTTAGGATGAAATATACCATACAAATATATTTTATCAAAAAACAACTTAAAGAAAAAATTAGTATTATAATTGGCACATAGCCGTAAGCCTGCTTAGCTTAGTGGTAGAGCATTCCTGACCATGTTGTTAGGGCTTAATACACTTGTAATGTAAAGGTCTTGAGTTCAATCCTCAAAGCAGGCTTTCATAACAATTCATATATATTGTTATATATTTATGAATTTATCACAACTTTTCTCAAAGGTTGTCCCAAAAGTTTTTATGGTTTTGCACAACTTTTCTCAAAAGTTGTCTCAAAAGTTTTTATGGTTTTGCACAACTTTTCTCAAAAGTTGTCTCAAAAGTTGTCTCAAAAGTTGTCTCAAAAGTTGTCTCAAAAGTTGTCTCAAAAGTTGCCCCAAAAGTTTTTTATGGTTTTGCACAACTTTTCTCAAAAGTTGTTAGTTTGTGATAGTATACGTTGTACTAGTAGCAAGTTCCTTTTGTTCTTGTGCCTTCTTCTCAGCTTCTTTAAACTTTTGGTAATTCTCCTCCATTGTTTGTTGACTAGATACGCATCCTCTACTAGTTATCTTTAGCTGTACAATGGCAGTCAATAAAACACCGGTGTATATATACCACATAGCCTCACCTACATTGTCCCTCGTGACTACAACTTCAAAAAGGTCATTTTTAATATCCTTTGTTTGTCGCGATGCATCATCTTGATATTTTTCCTTCATTAACGGTTTTAAAATATTCCAATAAGTGTCGAAATTGGATGGCACAATTTGATTAATTAAAATGGAACTGTTTCCGCAAATTTTAATGATTAAATCCGCCGCTTCTTGCATTTGTTCTTTAGTGCCTCCTTTTTGGTTATTATCTTTCATGTCATTTGGAAAATATATATGAGCCCATTGATTTATTTCTTTGTTAAGTGCATCTCGAACCACCGGGTTTTTCGCCATTGCATCATTTTCTAAAAATTTATTAATCTTATTTCCTATAAATGCATCATATTGCGCAGATTTCTCTTCATCGGTATTATTATTATCAATAAAATATGGTGCAGACAGTTCCCTTATCAATTCGTTAATATTTTTTTCTACTTTTTGATTAACATTAATACCATCCTTTTTTAATAAGGTTGCAATATCTTTTTCTGCTCTAGAAATATCATTATCTTCACGATTTAAAATCTTTTCCAAATCCGGATTAACCAATAGGTCGGTAATTATTTTATTCGCCGAACTCGCGACCCAAAAATAGCCGACCACATCCGAAAATGCGCTTTTAAATCCAGGATAAACAGTTATTATTATTATCAATACCCCAAAAATCAGTGTCCATGGTAAAAATGTATAAACGCCTGCTGCTCCCATATTTTCGGAAACGCTTCCACCACACATTGAAGAAATGACAGATGAATTAACAAAAAATTGAACAATCAGTACTAATAAGAAATAAATAGCTAAATACATATAACTGTTACTTATGTATGTTTTGTATTGTTCGCCATTGCTTGTAATCTCGTAAGTCAAATTAGGTTTAATTGTCAAATAATATGTTAATGTTGTTAATAAAAATGTTACAATATTTAGATAAGAACTAGCCATATAGATATTATGTATAAATTAATTTTTAATTTTAACTATATTTAATAACCGTCGATTATTATGGATGTAAACGATTTTGCCAATCAAGGTTGGGGTTCGACTAAACCACTACTTATTGAACCGGGTGTAAAATATTTTTTACATCAAACGCTAAAACAATGCCATATAGTAAGAGACAATTTTCATAATATGGTGTTTAATATAGGGTTGTTTATTGCCTTTCTACTTGTTTTAGCATTTATTTTACTTTATAAGTACAAGGGTAAAATGACACCTGTTGAAATAGCACAAAAAAATAAAGAAAAACAACAATACATTTTATCAAAAATAAAAAATTTCCAACAAGCTAAACGTATTGCTCATCAGGAATTAATTACGGGGTTACCGAATTGGGAAAGCGAATATGATATCATTCATTCCAAACAAATGTACTAATGTTATCGAACTGGTTAACGAATTTAGTATTTTGTGTAAAAGTACAAATATATTATAAGTTATAATATATAATGGAAATCAGTTCAACATCAAATTCAGCAATCGCCACACCCGATACAATTATTACGTCTACAATAAATAAACCAATAACAAATACACCAAAAACAAGTGAACAAATAACCACAAATCTTCCGGACGTAAAAGAGGCGCTAAATGAATACTTCAAACTTAAACTCAACTATGAAATCGGAATAATGATAAATAAAAAGAACATTATGAATAACACAATGTTAAGTAACCGAGAAAAACGTAGTGAGTTTCTTAAACTCAAACCAAAATGTATCAATTGCAAAAGACCTGGTGGTACACGTTTTGAAACCACCTTTTTCGCAGAAACAGAGGATGAAGAAGCATATAGGCAGCATAGTGCTAGATGTGGTATTATTGCCGACCCGTGCAATTTAAATATAAAAATACAACTCGGTAAGGTAGAATTGTTACCTGACCTTTTAAATTCGATGCAAAATGAAATTAAAATTGAAAAAGATAAACTAATAGATAATAAAAATAAACAACTGTTTGGTTATTTAACTACGGAAGAAGTATTGAATAATTTTGATGTTCTAAAAGACAAAATTAGTTATTTCGCTGCATTGTATGATGCTTATTTGGAAACATATAATAAAATTGTTGACAATGATAAAATCAAAGAAGAATTAAGTGAAACCATTACTGATACTTATATACAAATTAATCAAATTAAAGATTGCATTAAAAAAATGAATGAAACAGACAATGTGCAATACGCGCGTGATGCGGTAAATATATACGTAAATACATTAGTACCGTTGATGAATAAGAGCAGAGCATTGAAATACAATGAAAATATGGTTTGGTATAATAATGACACACATACTTGCAATTTGATACAAAATAAATATAGTATTCAAAATTTATCTTATAGTAGTTTTCAGAGTAGGGTAGTTGATTATAGCATTGGATTACAAGTAGAAAGTAAAAAACCGCCATTGATTATTGAAACGTCGAGTGAAGAAATCGCGACAAATAATGTCTCAAATGATGATGAGACCTCCCTCGATGGTTCCAATGAAAATAAAGAAGGGAAATTTGTTATGAAAATAGAGACAACACCTCAAACTATGTAAATTTATTTTATACTATAGTATTATAGTATTATAGTATATATGTTATTAAACTATATTTCCATACCGGTCTTTTTAGCCAGTTTTGCCATAGGACTATTTTTTGTCTATGTTTTAGGTCCGGAAATGCAAAAAATCTATATTTTTCCTAGTCCTGAAACAGTAAACAAGGTTTTATTCAAAGACAAAGCAAACAATTGTTTTCATTTTCAAGAAGAACTAGTCGATTGTCCAACGGACATATCAAAAATATCTAGTATACCCATACAAACATAATCCAAAAATAGATAATCCAAAAATAGATAATCCAAAAATCGATAAATCCAAAAACCAATAAATATACTACAAAATTATATAATGCAGCCAATAATTGTATAATTTTTTATGATAAAAAGAAACTCGTTATATATTATAGTATAATGCAAATGAATCTTGGAAAATTTCTTCATACAGAACGAGGAAAAATTATAATGTCAATATTATTGGGTTTCGGTTTAGCTTCTTTGTTTAGAAATGTTTGTAAAAATAAAGAATGTTTAATGTTTTATGCTCCACCTTTAGAACAAATTAAGGATAAAATATATAAAACTGATGGAAAATGTGTAAAATACTCACACGTAGCAACTAAATGTAGCGAAAATGCCAAAATCATTGCTTTTGAATAAATGTATATGGGAGTTGTTATGTTTGCGTAATTATTATAATCAATCATTCTTTGTAATAATTATGAGCGATTCCACCAATATTTTAGACTTGCCGACTGACCCACTTGGCGGCGGAAATATTAGTAATAATATATCATTAAATGCCACTGAAAATGTAGTTATACAAGGTCAAGGACCCAATCAGGGACAACAAGGTCAATCCCTAAGTTTAGACCAAACAACTATTAGTCAAATTGTATCAGGGCTGCAACAAGCTACCCTTAGTGGAGCAACTCAATTACCATCTAGAGATATACCAATGAACACTACCAGTCACAGTAATGACCCACAAATTCAACCAAATTATGTTCCGCCCCCACAAAATAATATTGATTATATAAAAAATTATGAACAAACGAGTGATATGATAAATGAATATAATAAAAATGCTCGACATCAAAATTCACTAGACGATATGTATAATGAAATCCAAACACCCTTGTTATTGGCAGTATTGTATTTTTTATTTCAGTTACCCTTTTTCAGAAAATTTTTATTCCAATACTTTCCTGCTTTATTTTCAAATGATGGTAATTTTAATATAAACGGTTTTTTATTTACAAGTGCACTGTTTGGATTATTGTTTTATTCACTCAATAAAATGACCAATCACTTTGGTTGTTTTTGATTACTATACATATACATATTTGCCGTTTTGTAAGTTAGTATTAGAAAAACGGCTTAAAACCATACTTTATATTCAATATAACTACAATAACTATATTGAATGACAGATTTTATGCACACACTATCCAATAGTTATATGAATGTAACCAAAATGACCATATTCAATTTTTTCAAAACAGATAACCCATTATATGACACCTTAATATCTACTGTGGGTATTGCTTTTTTTGGATATATAATTAATTACATATATGATAACAATCTATGTACTTTGTTTACAAAATTATCACTAGATGACATTAAGGGTATTTTTTATAGAAAAAATACTATTGTACTAGAAGGAAGACGCTGTTCGGCTATTTCAGGTTATAACTATACACAAAACGTATCAACTGTGTATAGCAACCGTTTTAAAGCCATAATGGATCATATTGTTTTGAATATTAATAAAATAGATACAATTTTCCGAATTAAAGAAGCGCATAGCAATTTTCAATCATCTTATGAAGAAGGCGATAAAAGACGAAACTTGGATATTTTTATGGTTTATCAAAATAAACATTTCAAGCTTGACGACAAAATTTTTGCCAAGGTAGAAATTGAACAAGAGGAAACTAAGGACGGTAAAGAAAAATTAAACACCAAAACAGATAAAATAACTGTATATATTTATTCTTATGTATATTCAGTAAATTATCTGAAAAAATATATAGATAACATTACCAATGATTATTTATTATCCATTAAGGAAAATCGCAATAACAAAAAATTTATTTATTTTTTAGATAAAGTTAAAACAAAGGAAGATGAAACAATTCTTAACTGTTGGCGGGAAGATATCTTTGAAAGTGCTAGAACATTTAATAATATTTTCTTTGATGGGAAAAAAGAATTGATAACAAAAATCGATTTTTTCTTAAAAAATCGTCAATGGTATTATGAAAAAGGCATTCCTTATTCATTGGGAATTGGACTACACGGACCGCCAGGAACGGGTAAAACGTCTTTTATTAAAGCGCTTGCCAACTACACGTCTCGGCATATTATTGTAATATCTTTAAAGATGATTAAAACGAAAAAGCAATTAGAACAGTTTTTCTTTGAAAACACCTATAATGATAAAAACGCGCTTAATACTATGACATTTGACAAAAAAATTATTGTTTTTGAAGATATTGATTGTATAGGGGACATTATTTTAGACAGAAATAATAAAACGTGCAATGCCTTTAATTCTAGTTGTGCAAATGATATTATTATAGAAAAGTTAATTAATACCCATTCAAATGAAAATAATGTAAATAATAAAAATGAAGACCTCCAAAAAATAGGAAATGTATTACAAAGTATTTGCAATTTGAATGATTTTAACAATTTAACCGTGAATAATACGAGTGACGTCCCGATTACATTGGATGATATATTGAATTTATGGGATGGAATTAGAGAAACCCCTGGAAGAATATTGATTATTTCCTCAAATCATTATGACAAGTTGGACCCAGCTTTAACACGACCAGGTAGAATTGACATTACGCACGAACTTAGTAACGCAAGTCATAATACTATTGCTGAAATATATCACCATTTATTTGGAATAAAGATGGACAAAAATGTTTTAAAGAAAATAAAAGAATACTTTTACTCGCCGGCTGAATTAATAAATATTTATGTTTCTTGTAAAAATAAAGGCGATTTTGTAAAAAGATTGTTAAAAAATGAAAAAGTCTAATTCGTTTTATTATAAAATAGATAATCGTGTTTTATAATAAAAATCAATTATACTGAAATGATAAATGAGTATGTAATTAAATTAATTGAAAATTTGCCTGACGACATTAAAAATATAAAGGAACCTCTGCGAATGGATGTGGTATTAGATGGAGGCGTATTTAATGGTAGTTATTTGGTGGGTGCCTTGTATTTTTTGAAAGAAATGGAAAAACGTAATTACATTAAAATCGAACGTATATCCGGATGTAGTATTGGTGCAGTAGCAGGGTTTTTATATTATATTGATGACCTAGATGCTATAACGAATTTATATGATTTACTCAATACTGATTTTAGAAACACTTATAAACTACAGTTAGTGAAAGAATTTAAAAAACACGTACACCACAAGATACCATCAGATATATTGGAACGAGTAAATAATAAACTTTTTATTAGCTATAATAATATTAAAAAAGGAACTAAACCCGTAAAATCTAATTATAGAGATGTAGACGACCTAATTCAAGCGATAATAAAATCGTCTTATATTCCTTTTTTAGTAGATGGTAATATTTTGTATGAAAATAAGTATATAGATGGTATAACCCCTTATATTTTTACTAAAGAGACAAATAAAAAGCTACTATATTTAGACTTGTATGGTTACGATAAAATAGGGAATTTAATGAATATTAAAAATGAGAAGTCGAATTTTCATAGGTTATTATCGGGTTTATTGGATATACATTCATTTTTTATAAAGCAAACTGCCACCCAAATGTGCAGTTATGTGAATGACTGGAATATAACAAATAATATGTTAAACCAATGTAAATGTCTAATAGAGAAATTGGCTATTTATTTCACTTATTTACTACTTTTTATTAAGGATAAAATACCGAGCACTTTCAAAAATACAGTCTTATATAAAATATTATCAAAAATAGTACAAGATATTTTTATCATAATATTGGAAAATTATTGTCTGTAAAACAAAAATCAAAAATCAAAAAATCAAAAATCAAAAAATCAAAAAACAAAAAATCAAAAAACAAAACAAACACCTTACACAAATCATTTGGCGCGTATAACAAATATATAAAATTTATAATTTTATAAAAATGGAAGATATTGATATAACAACTCCTGAATTCTCATTAAATATTCCAAATGTATCCGACATGATTATTGAAACTTTAGAAAAAACAGTGGACATACCGACAATAAATGAAATTATTATACCCGAACCCGACGATGACTATACAATGTACCTATATTTGGGTCTTGTTATTTTGTCTTTATTAGCGTTCTTCGCGTATAAATTTTATACTGTAAAACAAAAAAGAGTGACGTTTCAAGACAAACTAGACGAATGTTACGGTGGTGTTTGCCAACGGGTCTAGAGTGAAAA
>Ga0209617_10001064_pt1 | contig 12690 bp, 11 predicted proteins | sample LakEriepJuly2011_2_FD_187459 | JGI IMG/M metagenome (GOLD analysis project Ga0209617, IMG submission 187459) | Freshwater microbial communities from dead zone in Lake Erie, Canada - CCB epilimnion July 2011 (SPAdes) (version 2) | ecosystem: Environmental > Aquatic > Freshwater > Lentic >... | reverse complement strand
TACACTCATATTATAAAAACCACCATTGATTGTTTTGAATGAATTATTTTTATTTTCTTTTATTTTTTCGTCTATAAAAGCCATAATAACACCTTTATTTTTAATAAAATTCTCTTTCATTACTGAATAAAAATTATCAAAAAAATCTAAATACAAATTATTTTTTTTATTTAGGATATCACAAATAGCAATATCTATATTTGAATATTCAATTATTTTTGTATAATCATTGAAATCTTTATGATTAACTGTTACTCCTGGTTCATTCAATAATGGATTTTTACATAAAAGCGTACAAAGTGTCAATAATACAGTAGAAATAGTTTGACAAGATGTCCATTGCTCACCGGTCCATGTATTTAATAAAGATATACAAACTTTCCCACATTTATACAAATTAGGGTTAAATCGTATATTATTACCATTTGTACAAAACGTTGCTAATGGTGGCGAATGAGGATAATCGCAAGGGTATTTTATTTCAAATAAATAATATCCGCCAAAATAAGGCGTATCAGACGGACCTATAATTAGAGCGTATCCTTTTAACATATCACTTTCGTCGTGTACATAATAAATGCCATTATCTGTTAATGGATTTTTATTAATTTGTTTTATATCTCGTATTAAACGATTTATTGAATCTTTTGATATAAATTTTGCCATATAATTACTTATACGTTATTTTTATATGGATTTTCATTAGGATAAATAATTTTTTTTTATCCATATTTTATAAAAATTAAAAATTCTATTTTAAAATTATAAAAAAATGAAATAGAATTATATTATTATAATATATTAAAACAGATGTATGAAACAAAAATGACAACGTATCAATGTAAAGACTTAAATGAATTCTTAGCTAAACACAGTGTAAAAAATATGGAAGATAATGAACAAAAAGAAAATAACAATAATAATACACATACACATACACATACACATACACATACAAGAATACCCGACAAAAATTTGAATATTTATCCTGGATCTTATATAATACCAAAAGAAGATTTATCAGAATTTTATAATCATTATTATGATCATGTTTTTATTAAAAAGAAAAAAGAATATTTGACCGAAAAACAATTAACTTCTAATTGTCCTCTTTTAGTTGACATTGACTTACGTTACAATTATGAAATTGATACAAGAAAACATACAAAAGAAGATATATTAGATCTTATTCTTTTATATTTAGAAGAACTCAAAGAATATTTCCTTTTTGAAGAAAATAAACCTTTTGATATATTTACTTTTGAAAAACCAAATGTTAATAGATTAACAGATAAATCTTTAACAAAAGATGGAATTCACCTTATGATTTGTATTCAAGTTGATCATATTATGCAAATGATGATACGAGATAAAATTATTAAAAAGATTTCCGAAATATGGGAATTGCCAATTATTAATTCTTGGAATAGTGTTTTTGATGAAGGAATAACAACTAGCAAGACAAATTGGCAATTGTTTGGCTCGAGAAAACCTGGAAATGATGCGTATGAATTAACAAATCATTTTATTACGACGTTTGATAAAAATGATGGTGAATTTATGATGACTGAAATGAAAGTAGACAATTTTGATTTTAAAAATAATTTTTATAAATTATCAGCACAAAATACAGACATTCCAGTTTTTGAAATAAATCCAAAAATAATAGATTCTTATAACAAACAGCTAGAATTAAAAAACAAAATTAAAAAACCAGCTAGTAAAACAAAGCTGAATTTAATCATTGAAGATAATGATAATAATGATTGTGAAGATGAATTTGATAATATTTTATTGGATGATATTAAAAACAAAGAAACACTTGAAAAAGCTGTTGATTTAATGTTAAAACGTTTAAAACCTAATGAATACGAAATTAAAGAAACACATTTGTATACTCAGATATTACCAGAGAAATATTATGAACCAGGTTCTCATATTTTAAACAGGCAAGTTGCTTTTGCTTTAAAACATACAGATGAACGTTTGTTTTTATCATGGGTAATGTTGAGAAGTAAAGCATCTGATTTTGATTATGACACAATTCCTTCGCTTTATAACGATTGGTGTAAATATTTTAATACAAATAAAACAGGCGTAACGCGTAAATCTATCATGTATTGGGCAAGACAAGATTCTTTTGAAAAATATGAAAAAGTTTTAGAAAGTACTTTAGAGTTTTACATTGAAGAAACTTTGACATCTCAAACTGAATTTGATATAGCACAAGTATTATATCAAAAATATAAAGATAAATATGTTTGTGTAAGTTATGATAAAAAGGGTATATGGTATATTTTTAAAAATCATAGGTGGGAAATGGATCGAGGTTTAAGTTTGCGATTAGCAATTTCAAAAGATATACATAATTTATATTCTATAAAAAGGACTAATTTAGAAAATGACTTTCATCATTATGATCAAAGTGATGATCGGGCTGAACAAATAAAAAAGAAAATGAAGTCTATGTCGGATATTATGCAAAAATTAAAAAAAACGAATGATAAAAATAACATTATGCGGGAAGCTATGGAATTATTTTACGACAAAGAATTTATTAAAAATATGGATACTAATAAATATCTTTTATGTTTTAATAATGGTGTTATTGATTTTAAAAATAAAATATTCCGAGATGGTTGTCCTCAAGACTATATTACAAAAACAACAAGGATTAATTATGTCGATTATGATTATAATTGTAATCGAGAAACAATCGAACAAATCAATGAGTTTTTCAACAAATTATTTCCAATTCAAGAATTAAATAGATATATGTGGAATCATTTGGCTTCTTGTTTAATAGGAACAAATATTAATCAGACATTTAATGTTTATCATGGAAGTGGAAGTAATGGAAAATCTATGTTGGCGGATTTAATGTCATTAACACTAGGAGATTATAAAGGAACTGTTCCCATCACTTTAGTTACGAAAGATCGTAATGCTATAGGTGGAACGTCATCTGAAGTAATACAATTGAAAGGTATTCGTTATGCTGTAATGCAAGAGCCCTCCAAAGGGTTAAAATTAAATGAAGGTATTATGAAGGAATTAACTGGTGGTGATCCAATTCAAGGTAGAGCTCTGTATTGTGAGAGTGAAACTTTTGAGCCACAATTTAAATTAGTTGTATGTACCAATAATTTATTTGATATTGAAAGCAATGATGATGGTACTTGGAGAAGAATTAGAAAATGTGATTTTGTATCTAAATTTCTTGGTGAAGATGAAACACATACAGATGATACCCAATATGTTTATCCAAAAGATAAAACTTTGAAAGATAAATTGCCAGTTTTTGCGCCAATATTTGCGAGTATGTTGGTAAAACTAGCATTTGAAACAAATGGCAACGTACCTGATTGTGAATATATTTTGAATGCTTCAAATAAATATAGAAATGGACAAGATCATATTGCTGCGTTTATAAAAGAAAATATATTGAAGACTGGTGATAATAAGGATCGTATTAGAAAACAAGAATTAGCAAATCATTTTAAGTTCTGGTTCACGCAAGAACAAGGAAATAAGAAAATGCCAAAAGGTGAAGAATTATATGCGTACATGGATAAAAAATTTGGGCATCATAAACAAAGTGGTTGGCATGGTGTTCAGATATTGTATCCAGATGAGTCTATTAATAATACTTTAATAGATGATTTGTAAAAGCTGATTTAGTAATAATTACTATTTTTATTTATATCAAAATAAATACCTTCATCTAACGTTTCATAACTGTTTCATAACTAATTGTAGTGTATTTATCTTTTTCTGTTTAGCAAAAATTATATAAAAACGTAAAACATTGCGAAGATAAAAAAGGTGTAATAAAAACTTAAAATTATTTGCGACATTGGTTCACATTCTTTTTAAAAAAATCAACTGTATTTTTTATACCATTTTGAATATCAGTAAATACAAAATCGGAAGATTTATCAGATTTATTATAAATATAAGAAAGTAATTTTTTATTATCAGCAGTTTTCTTGTATTGACCATCTGAAAAAGTATCATTAAATACGATCATATTTTCATAATTAAATTCTTTAGCAATTAATAAAGCCACATCCGCAATAGAATATTCTTCATTTGGTGATATAATTATATTTTCACATGTTATGGTGTCAATAATTTCCATAATCAGTCTTGCTAAATCCTCTGAATAAACAAATTGTCGTAATGGTTTTCCTGTTCCACGAACTTCAAATGGGATCCCTTGTTCTTTCGCTAAATAACATTTATGAACAAGAGAAGGAATTACGTGACCATCTTCTAAAGAAAAATTATCATGTGGGCCATATATATTTGTTGGGATAATACATGAATAGTTAGTTTTGTATTGCTCGTTGTAAGCGCGACACTGAACCTCCATAATTCTTTTAGCGTATGCGTAAGATTCATTTGAAGCATGAGGTGGACCATTATGCAACATAGATTCATCAATAGGGTATGTAGTATCATCTGGAAAAATACATGTTGAAAGCATACATACACATTTTTCAACTTTTACAGCATAACAACACTTTAATACATTACAATTCATCAATAAGTTCTTTTCTAACATTTCTACCTTGTAATTCATATTTTTATATAAGCCACCAACATTTGCGGCTAAATGAATGACATAATTTGGTTTTATTTTGTTAAAATATGATAGAGACTCTTCGTAATTAACTAAATCACATAACAACGAAGTAGAAAAAATAAAATTATAATGTTTCTCGTAGTGTCGTGATATTTTCTTAAATGCGTTTCCAACTAACCCAGAAGAACCAGTGATTAAAATAGTTTTAACCATTAATTTTGTAATATATTATAATAAAATACCTTTTGATAGTTGAAACGAAAACAATACATTCTAGACATTCTATACATTCTATACATTCTACTCTATTTTTTACATGAGATGTTTATGTAATTGTTTTATTTCGTGGTTCAATAAGTGTAACCTTTTTACTTGTAGGTTTTGTTTTTGATAATGCGTATTGACCACATGGTCCACAATGATCTTCATTGGATAAATCAATTTTTGTGTTCATTTTTTTATTACAATAATCTATATTCCATCTACCCAATGGTAATGAACCATTAGTAGGTATGTATTTTTGGATAAATTTTATAATATTTTTCATTAAATAATAATGGTAATTATACATAATTATCTAATTATTATATTTAAGTAATATATACAAATTATATATTATTTATAAATTTTTTACACTAATAAGTAATTGATAATAAATGGATATACTATCATTAATAATAAACAAATAACACGTATACTAAATTTTACTTTTGAATTTACAAAGATACAAGATAGAAAATATATTATCACAATTAAAACATAGAAAAATAATAAAAAATAATAATAGCCATTTAATTTATCAATACTCTGATCTTTATAATAAGTTTTTCTATCATTTGTCAAAATATCAGATGTTTTACCTTTGAATTTATTTTCTAAAATACCATTTTCATATTTATATTTTTTGTATAAATCGATAATATTATTATAATTGATTTCTAGTCCTTTATACGTTTTTAAATTACTTTGAATATTATTCACTTCCTTTGTAAAATTATCTTTGTACATGGAAATAATAAGATCTGCTTTTTGTTCAAGTTCTTTATCTAAATATTCATTGTAACCAGCATCCCCTTGTGTGTACATAATATAATTTTTGGTTGCGTCAGAAAGCTCTTGTGGCGCATTTATAACATTGTCTTGAGCATCTAAATATTTTTGTTTCAATAATTGCGCTTTATTTTCTTCACTACAAGATGGACCACAATTAATAATTTGATTTGCTTGATTTATTAAATCATTGAAATTATTTATATTAAAATTTGGAGTCGTTGTCATATTGTTATAATTATAATATAACTATAATATAATTATAGTATAATTGAAGATCATTACTCTATTGTATTTGTATAAATCAATAATTGCTTGGAAGTATATTATTACCTAAAATAACATCTGGCTTGGTGTATACTCTTGAAAACTTTGTAAATACGTTATTTACAAATTGTTCGGTTTTATTGTCATCAGCAATAGGTGTTGAGTTCTCTCCTAAAACACATTTATAAATTTTTTCATCATAAATTGTTCCAGGTGAACAACATGAATTGCCAATACAAGTACCTATATTTACATTGGGTGAACTCCAAGGGTCATTTTTATTGGATGCTGAATCATTAACAGATGGTGCTGCTTTTTTATTAAATGACCAGTCATATTCTTGATAGTTCATATTATCGTGACTCCATATAGATAGTAATCTGTAAACAATAAAAACAGATCCTATAAGTGAAATAAATATAATCAAAAAATAAAAAACACGATTACTCAATAGTCCAACATTGTAAAAGAGAGAAACGATTATTATAGGGATCAACATTAAAATAATATATTTCATTAAACTACTGTGTTCAGCATATTTCTGTTCATAATAGTCATTTATTTCTATTAAACGAATTTTGTTATTTTTTTCAGTCTCTAAAAAATTCAATTTTTGTTTAGAATTGTTTAATTGATTTTCAACCAACTGAATGGCCGTTTTTTGTTGTTGTAATGTAATTTGTGAATTATGTAAAGCGTCTTGATAGAAATTATTTATTTTACCTAAAGTTTTATATAAATTAATTCTCATTTGAGAAATTGAGTTGATTTTATTTATAATTTTATGTTGTTCATCTGGCGTCAAATTAGGGTTTGTGTCTATGCTATTAAATAAAGTTTGTTCTATAGTTTGTAGATTTTGTATATCATTTAATAATTGTTCATTATTTGTACTTGTAGACATATTATATAAATTATGGAAAGATAATTATATAATAAATATAAAATGAATAACTTGATGAATGACAATTTACGCCTTTCTTTTATTTTCTATATTCTAAATTTGCGAAGAAGAAAAAGAACGGATATAAATCGTTAATAAAATTAAAATTATAGCTAAAATAGTCCAAAAAATATAACTGTAATTTTTTTGTAATGTATTGACTTGTACTTGATTTAAAATATTATCAATATTATTATTTGTATCAAAATGTTTAATTTTATTTTTTACATCGCTAAAAACAGATACACTTTGATTGAATTTATTACTATTTTGCTTTGTTTCTTCATTAATTGAATTACTATTGTCTGATAAATTATTTGTATAACCATTCAATTGACTAGATAATTGTTTCAATTTATCTTCTAATTGATGTAACTGATTTTTTTGTACACTAGTTACATTAGTTAATCCATAATTCGTATTCATTCCGCCATTGTTATTGTTGTATTTTACATAATTTTCATAATCTAAAGAATCAATGTTGTTTGTTTTATTATATATACCAGGAGGTAATTCAATAAAAGTTTTATCACGAACATATGTATTCACTCCAGTTTCATGTGATGACAGTTCATTATTCGTGTACAAGTCTAAATTTTTATTATCTTTTGGAATACATGTCGCCGTTTCACCCCTTGAATCATATACAAATCCAGAGCAATTTTCATTATTATTACACGCTGTCATACATTCTTCTACGTTAGTAGCATTACCAAATGTTTCACCTACAATATCATTTCCTGAAATAGTTGTATTTTCTAAAATTCTACTATATGTTTTAGCAAATTGAATATTTGATGTCGGATAATTATGTAACTGAGAATTTGGATCAATAAATGCTAATTGACCCATATTGGATTTCACACCGACTTGTCCAATGTCATATAAAGAATTCGCTAAAACACCTCCATAAAAATTATTATCCTTATTTTTACTACAATTGCTTTGAAATGTGTATAATACTAAATCACCGTCATTTGTCATCATTAATAAGAGATTTCCAGTAGATGAACTTATCCAATCACCTTTATTCAATATTTGATCGGTTTTCAAAAAACTCATACCATATTTACTTTTTTCAGGAGAAAAATTACCATTTCTCTCTCGTTGTTGTCCATTAGTGTTGGAACACCAAATAGTAGTAACATTTTGTGTATTTGGAATACCTTTATATACACACATATTTCCATCATCTTGTAGAGAAAGGAAATAATTACACTCTGTTGTATTGATTGTTTTTTTATAAGTAGTTCGTTGATTATTGGAAACAATATTATTCATTTCACCACTTTTCATCCAGCAACTTGTATTTGTTGTAGAATCCATAACAAAACCATTACAATTGGATTGTTTATTACAAATATCCTTACATGATTCAACTGTTTGATTCGAAAAAAAAGATAAATCATTACCAGGAACATCCAAATTAACAGATGTACTATACATTTGTTCGCAAGGTGTACCATTTGGGGTAGTAAAAAATGCCTTTCCATTTTGATCACATACTGTCAAAGTACCATCTTTCGTTACAACAGCATATGAAACAGGTTGTGATTTTGTGTTTGAAGACCATAATGGTATATATTTGTAAGCTTTTCCATATTTAATAGCAGTATTTTTATCATTGCTTACAGCACAAAAACCTAATCCAGTAGTCGAGTCAACATTTTGTAGAGAAAAAAATTGTTTCCCTTGATTTACTGCGTTTTGTTGACATTGTTTAAAAGTAAATTCAGCTTTGGTATTGTCGTCATTTGGATTACTTCCAACAAAGGACATAGTTGGTTCATCTTTTTTGTCTTGAAAACATCCAATATACTTGGACGATGCTTTATCGATCATAGAATTTACAAAAACATTAGAACGTTCATAACCACAACTTTCATTTAGTAACATTTCAGTACCGGTTATAAGCGGTGGATTACTAGGTATTTCCTGTCCTGGTATATTGTATATTTCTAACCATGGAAGGTTGATATTCATTACTGTGTTATTATTGAAAACAGCACAATTATTTTTGCCACTAATACTATTTAAAACAGTCGAATCAGTAATTTTTTTTACCACTCCACTACTATTTACGAAGCAAATTTCTCCATTAACAAATCGAATATATTTATTTAAATAAGGATTGTTTGAAGCAATTCGATTCACATTTTTTGTTACGGAATTAGAAATCTGATTCAATAACGATTTGTATTCTGTTAATGTAGAATAATAATCTTTTCTTATATTTTCCATTATACTTGCTTGAGAATCATTGTGTAGTTTTGAATTCAACCCCGTAAAACCTTCTTTGGATTCATTACTACCATTAATTTTAGCTAAGGTTTTATTAATAATCTTACTTTGATATGTATTAAATTTGTAACCTTGATATAATGATGGATTTGGAGTTTTTGGATTGTATTTATGTCTCATATAAGCAGTAGAACTGTTTTTTCCATTTGGTTTATCATCATTATCGTCATCATCATTATTGACACCTTCATAATCATTATCATGATTATCATAGTCATCATCGTTATTCTTATCGTTTCTTATTTTTTTATTTTCTTCGCTGTTGTTTTTTGTTAAATCCATAAATTTAAAATTTAAATTTTGTAATAAATTACTTATTGTATTCATTAATATAAACCAATACAAAAAATATATAAAAATACTAATTATTAGTAAAAATAATCATAAGGATACTCTCAATTATTCTTTGAAATAACCATTTTGGAAACAAAAAATATACAAATGAATGCTAACACTAATAGTAAAACATAATAACCATAATTTTTATTAACTTTTAAACTACTATTTTTTTGAACGTCATCTAAACTTTCAAATGCGTTTATTTTATCTAAAATATTCAGTCTTTCTGATTCTAGAGAATCATAATTTTTTTTCAGCAAATTATAATATTTACTTCTCTCTTCCAATTGTACAGCATAATCATTTTTATTATTTTTAATTAATGTCAATATTTTATTGTTTGTTTCGGTTAATTGTCTATTCAAACCTTTTAATGTTAATAGATATTTTTTAGTTAGGGGAATAATTGCGTAGTTATTGGGACCCGCTGTTATAACTTCTCCGTCACCTGATCGTAACCAACATTTTGGGTCACCATAATCAGTCTGATTAAAAGTAGCCCCTGTACAACCAGAAGTTTTACTACATAAAGCACTACATTTTTCTAATGTATCAATACTAGAATCACTATTATTTATTTTTCCTGAACCCCAGAAAATACTACTTTGAATACTTGTTAAATCATTGTTGTTATTATTCAAAGAATTAATATAATCTGATTGAACTTGATTGTATTGTATTAAAAGAGTATCATATTTTTTGGTTAAACTTTCTAAATCTAATATAGTTGATTTTGTAGAATTTTCATTATTTTCAGTCATATATAATAGATATACAAAAACAAAATACTTGTATTTTATTATGAAAAATAAAATAAAAAAACAAAAATAGTAATCGTAATACCAATAGAATGTAAAATAATTATTATTTTAAGTTTTTGCTTGTCAATATCATCGTTAAATTTTTGAATATTTTTGTTATTTTCTTTTATAATTTTGTCGTGATCAGTAAGATTGTAATCATACTCCTTTTCATCTAAATCTCCAAAATAATAATCATCATCTTCGCAAGTATTACTATTAATTTCTGATTCTAAATCATATTTATTAGCAAATAAATTGTTTAATAGAACTTTGTTTTTAGTACAATTAGAAAAAAATTTGTTTTGTATATAATTATTTAAACTTTTTTTATTTGAATCTTTAATGTATTCTCTCAATTTACTATTTATGGGAGGATATTTGTTATTAAATAAAAAAGTAAACATGGAAAATATTATAATAAATATATAATTTTAATTTATATATTTATGTATTTATTATATTAAATAATAATTATTTATTGTATCGTGTAATAGCAAATTAGTTGTTGCTTGTTATGATCTATTTTGAGGGGGGTAATGATGGCTGTATTGATGATGGAGCAATTGAAGTTTTAGTTGATGGTTTTGAAAAAAAAATATATAGTAATAAAACACCTATGAAAATTCCAACAAAAAGGGAAATATTCCTTAAGTATTTATTATTATAAATTTGTTTATATTCATTTATCATTTCTTTTGATCCATGATATTTATTATTTAAATCATGTGTATTCGATTTCAAGGTTGTATTTTTGCTTTTTTCTTTTTCAATTAAAATATTCATTTTCAATAATTGATCGCTGATAAATTGACTACTATTTTCCACTTTAGTTGATATATCAAATAGTTCTGAATTAATTGAATCCAAATTCGATTTCAAGTTTTCAAATATAGTTTGATATTCATTATATGTAGGTGTTTTATTGTAAAATATATAATATTTTTTAAAATCATCTAAAATAGCAGGCAGTTTTTCCTCTAATGTTTTGATATTATTTTCTAAATAATCGACATTAATCATTTTATTGTTATTTGTTGTATCCATTATTATAATTATATAAATTAAAATTCGTCACTAAAATCAATTATTTTATCCAAAAAATTTTTAACTTCTTCATACCCTCCTATAAATTTTTCGTTATGAAAAACCATGGGGAATGTTTTCCATTCTTTGAGAGAATATTTTTGTATAAAAGATAAAAAATCTTCTTTATAATCAAACAAATAATCATCACAATCAACAACAATCCATTTTTGATTTTTACTTTTTAACAAATCTTTTACTTTATTACAATTAATACAACCACTTTTACTATAGATCGTAAAATCATGAAGAGCAGGTTTTTCTATTTCCATTTTAATATATACAATTTATACAATCTATACAAATAGAAAAATTGTATCTTTATATCTTTATATCTTATATTTATCATAAATTCTAAATACAAACACGATAGTAATTAGTATTAATAGCAGTTTTACTTGATCTAATAATTTTACATACATCTCCTGGTCTTAAACCAATTACACGCGCAACAGGATCGAATCTAGAAATATCAGGAAATTCAAACTTATGTGATATATTGTATTTTTTCATAACATCGTCAATTTCATTATTTGCAATAATAATATGCTCTGGAACAAGCCCGTGCTTTAAAATATTAAATTGTAATCTTTTTATATTTTCAATTACAATAAATATCCCATCTTTTTCCCATATTTGCTTTAATTCACTAATAATCGTATCATTTATTTCATCTTTAATAATAATGAAAAGAGTATCTTCTTTTGTAAGAACTTCTTCTAAATTAAATAAATCATCAATCATTTCTTGAATGTTAGATGGTCTTATCATTTTTGTTAAGTAATAACTGATATATATTTTATTTTTTCGTTTGGTGACAGGATTTTCTTCGGTTTTTTCAAGTAACATATCTAATTGATTATTTTGCTTCATAGAATTGACTTCATTTATACTAAAATTGGAATAATCATTTATGTTATATCCCTGTTTTTCCATTAACTCTAATATATTTTTTCTTGATTTATAAATGTACGATGTTAAACTACTTAAACTTTGACTTGACATATTTTACTACTATAATTTATATTTATATTTATTTAATAATTTCATTTTTTTTATAAAGTAATTTTTTTTGTTTCAGATTGATTTGATTCATTTGCGTTGCTGTCTAATTTATCTGCGTTTGTTTCTGAAAGTTTATCTTCCTTTGATTCTTCTACATCCAAAATAGAGGGGTTTTTTATGTTTTGAGAAGAAGAAGATATTTCTGGTAGAACTTCAGGAACAGACGGAGGAGTGATTGGTCCTATCTGTTGTTGTTCTGGCGTTTGAAGACTCATGTCAGGAACATAAGGAGGACTATTTTCCGAAGATGA
>Ga0209617_10001062_pt1 | contig 12691 bp, 11 predicted proteins | sample LakEriepJuly2011_2_FD_187459 | JGI IMG/M metagenome (GOLD analysis project Ga0209617, IMG submission 187459) | Freshwater microbial communities from dead zone in Lake Erie, Canada - CCB epilimnion July 2011 (SPAdes) (version 2) | ecosystem: Environmental > Aquatic > Freshwater > Lentic >... | reverse complement strand
GAATGTTTACTTAATTTAATTCTGGTAGGAAAAACTAGTCCTAATTCTTTATCAATAATGGCATTGGGACTGATTTGTAATACTTCACCTTCGACTACACCAAATTCTTGAAAGGGAAAAGTGGCGATTTTGACTTTTGCTTTCATTCCCTGGTTAATAAAACCAATATCACGGTTAAGAACTTTTACTTCTAGGAGCATTTCTTCTCCTTCTGGTAAAATTGATAGTAGTTCTTCTCCAGATTGTACTGGACCTTTGGTAGCTTTAATTTTGTAAATTGTGCCAGCAACGGGAGCTTTGATAGTTTCTCCGTCTTTTTGTTGTCTAGCTTGTTCTAATTGACCAGCAACAGTAGTTAATTCTTCTTTGCGTTTGTTGATTTGGGTGAGAATTTCGCTTTGACGTTCTGAGGTTAACCGGATATTTTGATTACGCGCTGTTTGATAAGCCTGTTCTGCTTGATTAATTTCTTGAAATTGAGCAGCCGCGTCTTTTTCTAAAGAAGCAATTTTATCTTTCGCTTCTGTTAAATTATTTTGATTTTTGGTAATTTCATCGGAATTTCTGATAATATCTGCATTGGCACGATTTAATCTTTCTTTAGCATCCAGATAATCAACTCTCGTTAAAGCCCCTGGTTCAACTAAGGTACGAAGATTTTCTTCTCGTTGTTGAGCAATAGATAAATTATTATCTAACATAGAACGGAGACTTTTGACATTCTCTAAGTTTTTTTGAACATTGGTAAAACTGACTTTAGCATTTGCCAAATTTTCTTGTAAGCGACTCAACCGAACTTTGGCTTGATTAAGTATTGATTGTTGACGTTTGGCTTCTGCTGCTGCTGCTGCTTGTTTGGCTTTATAGTCTAATAACCGGGAGTTTAAAAGTTCATCTTGCAAAATTGTTCCCGCAGTTTTTCCTCCAGAACGTTCAGCTTGTAATCTTTGTAAATCATCCTCAATTAATTTACTAGATTTAGCTAGACGGTTAACATCAGTTTGTTGAAAATTGGGGTCACGTTGAATGAGAATTTGATCTTTAGTCACGCGATCGCCTTCTTTCACTTTCACTGCTAAAATAGAACCATTACCCAAAGCTGTCACTGGTCTAACTTGAGTAGAAGCAATTAATTCTCCTGTTGCTGTCGCTACTTCATCAATTTCTGAAAAATGCGCCCAGGAAATTGTCCCCAATATAATAAAACTAATTGTTCCCGCTAACAATCTTGTATAAAGCGGTGGTAACTCCTGTACAGCTTTACCCAATTCATAGGATAATTGTTCTTCTGGTTTAGCAAATCTCTCTTTCGTTTGACGCGCTTGCACAGCATTTGCAGCTAGGGAAAATTTCATAATTTGTCAGTTTTGTTAGTTGTTTTTTTTATTGAGTGATCCCAATTTCATGTAAGCCTAATAAAACTAATTTCTCAAGGAAAAAAGGCTTAATCTGGTAATTGTGTGAAGCTGCATTAAGAATTAATATGAGCAATAACTAATTACTAAATGTTTAATATTAATCTATTTCAATATCAAATATTGTCATGTAAGTCACTACTTTATCCAGATCCCCGACTTCTTCAAGAAGTCGGGGAACTATTCTATACATAATAATTTTTAGATAAATTATCTGTATTTCTTCCTACAGTTAGAAGCAATTTTATCTACAATATACGTTAATGAGCTAGTAGCTTACTGGCGAAGGAAGTAAAAATTAACTTTATGATTGATCACAGCGACACAATTGCATCTCGTCAAGAAGGCAAATTTCCAGGTTTGGGTGGACTTGATTTGTATTACCAAAGCTGGCATCCTGGAGGTGAAGTCAAAGGAATCTTAGCCATTGTCCATGGACTCGGAGGACACAGCGGACTTTACAAGACCATAGTTGAGCATTTGTTACCGAAAGAATATGCTATCTATGGTTTTGATTTACGTGGTCACGGACGTTCATCTGGTCAAAGAGGTTATATTAATACCTGGGCAGAATTTCGTAATGACTTGCAAAGTTTCCTCAATTTGATTCAACAACAACAACCAGGATGCCCAATTTTTCTATTGGGACATAGTATGGGGGGAGTGATTGCATTAGATTATACTCTTCATTATGTACAAAATAAATCTGAGTTGTCAGGTGTGATTGCTTTTGCACCCAGTATTGGTCAAGTAGGAGTACCGCTGAGTCGTGTAGTTTTAGGTAAGTTACTCTCCCAGGTGTGGCCGCGTTTTTCCTTGAATATTGGTTTGGATTTTAGCGCAGGTTCACGAGATCAGAAAATTTTAAATTCCTATACTCAAGATAAATTACGCCATACTCTTGCTACTGCTAGGTTATCTACAGAGTTTTTTACTACAGTAGATTGGATTCATACTCACGCTGAAAAATGGCAAATACCTCTGTTAATTTTACATGGTGGTGCTGATAGAATCGCTTTACCAGCAGGAAGTGCAACTTTTTATCAAAATGTTACCTATCCAGACAAGTTAAGAATTGAGTACCCTGGAGGCTATCATGATTTACACTACGATATTAATTATGTTGAGGTAATCACTGATTTAGTTAATTGGATGGATAAACATTTACCTGCTGTGGTAGTACCATTAAAATCAATGAATAATCAATAATAGGCGGTAAATAATTTAAAATAGAGATGTTCCAAATAACGTCTCTATGAGAATTTCCAAAAATACACATTTATATTTCATAGATGTCTAATGGCTAGGAATACGAAATAGATAAAAGCCAGCAAGTGTAAAAATGAAAATCGTAGTTGCAGAATAAACAATTACATCTTTCACTAAAAAGGAAATCCAATCTTTTCTCAATTCTTGTTTAAACTTGAGTTCTCGTAATTTACGCTCAAGCTCTATATCTTCTTTATCAGGTAATCTGGTATAAGGACTAATCTCCAAATCATCAATCAATTCTTCTGTAGCATTTGCATTTTGCCAATTATCTAATGGAGAATTAGAATCAGCCAAGACAATTGGCAAATTATCCTGATTTTGATTTTTGATCTCTTTTCTAATTACCTTTTTGACAATTTTGACGATTAAAGCTTCTAAATTTTTATCCGCCATATCTAGTAAAGTAAAATATTTTAATCATGAAGACTCAAAATAAATTAGTATTTTCTTCATTATCCAAAATACCGCCAAACCCTTGACAGGTATGACGGTGATTAGTTTACCTTTTATAGTTCCCCAATAATTTCTGGCTGATTTAATTCATCAGACATTTCGATAATTGCTCTGAGAACAGGCTTCATTATGGAATCTTCGTTATTTTCAAAATCTTCATAACGTCGCCGTTTAGCACGATTTGCAACTTGTACCGTAATGCGATAGCGATTTGATGCAGCACTAATTAATTCTTCTGCACGGTGCATGATTTGAGACTGAGTTGTCTCGAACTTAGAACGTTTAAGCATAATTGATAACTCTGGAGATTCTATCCCAGTTTACTCGGATTTTTCAATTTTAGAGATGGAAAGGAAAATGATCCTTGGGAAATTTGCCTAACTAAGAGAATCAAACTAAGAATTTGGCGCATTTGTTGAATTTGCTGTTTAAGTATTTGGTTCTCTAATCGGAGATTGCGAATTTTTTCTTTACCGATATAAATATTATCTGGTACTGTATGTAGGGCTGCATAACTAGCACGTTCATATTGATTAAATGTATCTGTTATAAATGCTAAAGTATCTTTTGCTTTTCGTAATTGTTGAGCTAGATAAAGGAGCATGAGGGAAATAAGGATATTAATCAGGACAACGATAGTTACCATTTTTATGTTGTTTGCCACTGATTTAATCAAAATTGTAGGTCTATTATATCAGCATTGTCACTTTTTATCTGGGGATCTCTTTTATTTTGAGGCATGACGCTGCTGAAAAAATCAAATAGGATTACTATAGAATTTTATAATTATCCTTTGCCAATTTCTTCCATGACCGAAAACACAAAAGCAATAGTTATATTTGATATAGACGGGGTTATCCGTGACGTGAGCGGTTCATATCGTCGCGCTATCTCCGATACAGTAGAGTATTTCACTACCCAAGCCTATCGTCCCACACCTGTAGACATTGATCACCTCAAATCTGAAGGAATTTGGAATAACGATTGGGAAGCCTCCCAGGAATTAATTTACCGTCATTTTATCAGTCAAGGACAGCAGCGACAAGAAATACAATTAGATTATGCCAACATAGTTACTTATTTTCAAAGCCGTTATCGCGGTACAGATACCAAAAATTGGAATGGCTATATTTGTCATGAACCTTTATTAGCACAGCCGAGTTATTTTCAAGAATTAACAAAATCTGGTATTGCTTGGGGTTTTTTCAGTGGTGCTACTCGTTTGAGTGCTAACTACATTTTAGAAAAACGTTTGGGTTTACAATCTCCTGTTTTAATTGCTATGGAAGACGCACCTGGTAAACCAGATCCGACTGGACTTTTTGCTACTATTAATATATTAGAAAATGGTAGTAATCAAAAACCAACAGTTGTATATGTAGGTGATACGGTAGCAGATATGCACACTGTGGAAAAAGCAAAAGCTGTAGATAATTCTCGGACTTGGTTAGGTGTAGGAGTTTTACCTCCCCATGTTCAGGAAACAGTAGAAGGATGTGAAGCTTATACACAGAAACTAATACAATCTGGGGCAAAGATAGTGTTGAATAATGTCCAAGAATTAACAATTAGGACAATTTCTAAATTAGAATTGTGATCTCATTAAATGAGATTTTTTTCATTACCTACCCGATATTCATTTAATTTGTAATCATAGGAAATTCATCAAAATGTCTAATCTTAAACTACCTGATGGACCAAAAACCCACCCTTGGATACAGACATATCAATGGTTAAAAGATCCTTTGGGATATATGGAAGAATGTGCTAAAAACTATGGTGATATTTTTACTTTGAGAGTTGGTCCAGTTTTCACTCCGCAGATATTTATTAGCAACCCCCAAGGGATTCAACAGATTTTCACCACAGATACCAAACAGTTAGATTCTGGTGAACCAGCAGGAGTTCAAGCCCCTTTATTGGGAAGACAATCTTTATTAGCATTAGAAGGGAAACCTCATCAACGTCAACGTAAATTATTAACTCCTCCTTTACATGGAGAAAGAATGTTGGCTTATGGTGATTTAATTAGCGAAATTACTCAGCAAGTTACTAATAAATGGCAAATTGGACAAACATTTAATATCCTTTATTCTATGCAAGAAATCTCTTTTGAAGTGATTTTAAAAGCTGTATTTGGTTTACAGGATGGCTCACATTATGAGCAATTGAAGACATTATTATTAAAGATTCTCAATCCTAAACAACCTTTTTTGCGAGCCATGATGTTAGTTTTTCCCTTCTTGCAAAAGGATTTAGGTGCGTGGAGTCCTTGGCACAAATTCTTACAGTTAAAAGCTGAAATTGACGAAGTTATCTATGCGGAAATTAAGGAACGTCAAGAAAAACCCGATTCATCTCGCAGTGATATATTATCTTTGATGATGGCTGCTAGAGATGAAAATGGTCAACCTATGAGTGATGTTGAATTACGAGATGAATTGATTACTTTATTGATAGCTGGTCATGAAACTACCGCGACTTCTTTAACATGGGCGCTTTATTGGATTAATCATGTCCCACAGGTAAGAGCAAAATTATTGCAAGAATTGGATAATTTGGGTGAAAATCCAGATGCAAATGAGATTTTTAAATTACCCTATTTAAATGCTGTTTGTTCAGAAACATTGCGAATGTATCCGGTGGCCATGTTGGCTTTAAATAGATTGGTAAAATCACCCTTTGAGTTGATGGGTTATAATTTAGAACCAGGAACTATTGTTATTCCTTGTATTTATCTCACTCATCATCGAGAAGATTTATATCCTGATTCTCAACAGTTTAAACCAGAGCGTTTTTTAGAACGGCAATTTTCTCCTACTGAGTTTGTACCTTTTGGTGGTGGAAATCGTCGCTGTATTGGCATGGCTTTTGCTTTATTTGAAATGAAATTGGTATTAGCAAATGTGCTATCTAATTGGAATCTAGAATTGGCTGATACTCAACCAGTACAACCTGCAAGAAAGGGGGCTTTATTGGGTCCAGGTGGGGGTGTGAAAATGATTGTGAAGGGGAAAAGAGAGAAAAATCAGCCAGTTCTAGAAAAAGCGCGTTAGTTGAGGTTTTTAAGAGGTGTGTTAGCTACGCTAACGCACCCATAATTTTTTTGCTCAATAATGTAGGATACTCAATAATAATTAAACTCTTTGATTTAAAACAGGTTTACCAGTAGATATAGCCTGTTCCACAATATCAATCGCTCGCTTTGTTCCCCCAGCTTTCTTAATTGCTGCTTGTAACCGCAAAGCATTCTTTTGATAACTATCTTCCGTCAACACCTTTTTAATAGCAGTCCGCAAATTATTAACATTAACTTTTTTCACAGGAATAGCTTCCCCAGATCCTGACCAAACTATCCGCGAAGCTACTCCTGGTTGGTCATTTGCAATAGGAATAGCTACCATTGGTACACCATTATTTAAAGATTCCAAAGTTGTATTCATGCCAGCATGAGTAATAGTCAGAGTTGTTTTTTGTAACAATTCTAATTGTGGTGCATAACTCACAACCAAAGGATTTCCAGGTAGTCCTTGTAAAGCTTCAGGACTTGCAGAACCACCTAAAGAAATTATTAATTGGGCATCTAACCCGTTACAAGCTTCCGCAATATAGTGGAAAATTTCCAATAGGCGATTTTGGATAGTTCCCATTGAGGCGTAAATGAGGGGTTGTCCAGTCAGCTTTTCAAATGGAAAAGGAGTTGGTTCTCTACTGGAAATATTATTGTAAGGACCAGTGAAATGAAAGCAATTAGGTAAATTCTGCCTGGGAAATTCAAACTCACTGGGTTGTTGACAAAGTTGAGCAAGTTTTGAGTAATAATCATTGGGATTCAAGATAGGCTGTAAATTCCATTCAGACCGATACTCATTAATAACATCTCGAATAGGTTTCCCCGCACGGTTTAATAGCTTATAACCTGCCCAGTTGCGTACTTTTGCCCAATGGGAAGAATTATAACTCCAAGATGTACTAAAAGGTGGAACACTTACATCTCGATTAATCATTAAGGCAGAAGCACAGCTAACAAAGGGAATGTTGAGAGACTCAGCAATACTCCCTCCCTCAGGAGCAACTTGATCTACTATAAGTGCATCTATACCTGCTTGTTTAATTAAGGTTGGAACTTCGCGCAGGGTGACAACTGCCCCTTGTTGTATATATTTGATCGTATATCGCAATGCAGCAAATCCGCTCATTTTTCCTAATTCGGTAAATAGTTCTTTCATGAACCCTTTAGGAAAATCAGACTCACCAATTGACTGAAATTCTAACCCTGCTGCTATGGCCTTTGGTTCAGCATCAAGAATACCAAATAAAGTAACGCGATGACCCTGTTTTTTTAATTCATACCCTAAAGTAGTCATAGGGTTGAGGTGTCCAGATGCCGCAGGACATATTAAGCCATAATGAGTCATAATCGTGTTTTCTCCTTATTTATAATGATATATACCAGAAAACTGCCCCATAGATTCAACGCAGATCACTGTAGTAGGTTTGGATCTATGTTTAAAATACTTTATTAGTGTAATATTATTGCGTCAGACTTTCACCGAGGTCAGCACCAAAGCAATTATGATTAAATCTTGGATGATAATTGGTAGTATAGCATTCTTAGTAGGCTTCGCTGGTAACTGGATTACACCAAATCAGAGTCAATGGTTTAGACAATTACAAAGACCTAAATGGTTAACCTTTGAATCAGCAATTCCCCTGATTTGGACTATAATTTTTATCTGTGGTGCTTGGTCAGCTTACATCATTTGGGAACACAGCCCAAATACTGATATAACCCGTTTAATGATGGGTTTGTACCTACTACTAGAGATATTTACTATAGCTTACAGCCCTGTAATGTTACGTTTTCGCAGTCTCATCGCTGGTACAATCATCGGTGGTACAGGATTACTCATTTGTCTGTTAATCACACTTGCAGTCTTATCAGTATCCCTCTGGGCAGCATTACTATTATTGCCCTATTTACTTTGGAGTCCCATAGGTACATACACCACATGGCAAATGAGTCGTCTTAATCCCCAAGATGCTTAAGCAGAAAAGTTGAAAGTCTCTTTGTGTTTGACTTTCAACTTTTGATAATAGATTATATCTGATACTTTTAACCGAGACATTCCCCGACATCTGAGAAATCGTGAATGTCCAGTATAACAGAAACAAAATCAAGATTTATTACAAAACAGAAGATTTATTTTCTGTCGTCTGAATGAAAGTTTGAAAATTCCCATTGGGTGTCCATTGAATTGCACCATCTTTACCAGTCAAGAAAAGTTTTGTTTGTCCTTTACTCAAAGAAGATAATACTTTACTATCTAGATTATTAGCAGGAGCAATCGCTATTTGTGGTTTGAGTGCTAAAACTAAATCCTGTAAAGATTCTGATGGACACCACAACACCTGGGGAGAAGATAAATCCCCACTCTTAATCAATTCTGCAATTTGTTGAGACTTAATATTTCCTACCAATAACCAATTCTGATTAAAAATTTGTAACTTTAAAATCGGTACTTGATCATTAATTAATTGTGCTGTAATTGTCGGATTATTTATAGATTGACCAACTGCTAAATTCTGATAAATTCCTTGCTGTTTTTGAAGTTCCTTTTGTAGTAATTGAGTTCCAATATTGTCTGCTAACTTAGGAGTATATTCATATAAATTCTTAATTGGTAAACTTTGCATAATTTCCAACCAAGCATCATTTGTATAACCAGGAAACTTACTAGCGATCGCCCAATTAATTTGATTTATTCCTTGCTGCCTTAAAAATGGTAAAATAGTAAATCTACCAGTCCCTTCATTCCCCCCATTAATGACCGTAATATTCCCCCGATCTTGAATTACTAAGACAGGTTCATTTTTAGTATCTAACAAAGTAATTCTCACCAAATTATTAGCAGAATGCCAAACAGGAAAAATCACCAAACCAACTGCAATTAAACCTGCAAACCACCAACGTTTTTGCCACCACCGGACTAACCAAACTAAAATAATTAAAAGATAGATAGTCAACATTTGCCAAATTGATATGCTACCAACTGGTATTTGGCTTCCTGGTAAATGATCGAAAAATTCCACCATTTGAATTAACCAATGGGTAGGATAATATAAAAAACTGGCTAAAGTGCCACCTAAATCTGGTGAAATTAAACTTACCAAACCGCTAATCATTCCCCCAATACTAATCACAGAAATAAATGGTGTCGTCAAAATATTGAGAGGCACACTATAAACTATAATCACACAAGCAAAATCCAGCAATCGAGGTAAAGTCCAAATTGTAGCTGCTAAAGGTACAGAAATTAAAGAAGCGATCGCAGGTGGTAGCCAATCTAAACGTTGAGTAATTGGTGATGCTGTGACAATTAACCCCAAGGTTGCTAAAAAACTCAATTGAAAACCTAAATTCCAAATCCACAAGGGATTAAATAACAATAATAATGTTGCTGCTATTAACAAAGACCCCAATTGTTTAACATTTTTTTCTAACGCTAAACCCAGCAAAGCCGCAAAACCCATAATTTCGGCTCTTAATACCGCAGGTTCAAAACCTACTAAAAACAAAAACACAATTAAACTCAAGCCACCCAGGGTAATCTGCGTCGCTTTATTTGTACGTCTTGTTAGCTGTAAAACTACACCTAAAATTAGAGAAGTTTGAAACCCAGATGCAGCTAAAGCAGGAGCTAAACCTGTCCTGACAAATAAATCCCGGATATCATAAGGTAAATCAACAGCCTTACTACCTAAAACCATTGCACTGACAAGGGGACCTTCAGGAACACCTAATAAACGAGCTTGCGATCGCCCAATTTTCTCACGAATTTGCCACCATCCCCAAGGACGTTCATCATCAAGAATATTAATTTGCTTACCAATTAAACCCGCAAACGTCCCCTCTTGTCGCAAATATTTCTGAAAATCAAAACCACCAGGATTTGAAGCTGCTGTGGGTTTATACAAAAATCCCGTCACCGCAATTTGTTGTCCAGGATATAAACCAGTAGATTGCAGTATTGGTACAGTTACATATAACCTCCCCGTCACCCCCTTGGGGATTCCCACAGGGCCTTTATCATTTTTCACTTCATCCAACTGAGTCGCTGCTAACCAAAATTGTCCCCGTTGACTACGAGTTGCGCGGGGATTACTATCCACCAACCCACGGACAATCACCAATTGTTCAAGATTACTATTATCCCCATCTGCAAATTGACTAATATCTTTGATTCCCGGTTGAGGGACTCGGAATTGAAAATAAACAGTAGCCAATAAACCCACAACACCAGCTATTAACCATATTCTAGGATGGGGAGTACCTGCCCAGTTATTAACTACTGTTTTCTGTTTCGTAACGGCATTTTCTTTTTTGAGAGCAAATTGCCGCAGATTAGCATATATGCGGCGAAAGAAAACCGCTCCCACCACACCCAACAGCAGAATCCACACACCACCCCAAGGAATAGCCGTAAACAGCAAACCCAAAATATAACTAAGACAGATAATTATTCCACTCGTCTGCATCATAAAAATTTAATTGCCAAAGCACCCAGTTCAGAGAATACCGCATAAATATTTAACCTGCTTGGGAAAGATATAATTCATAAGACCTCGCGGTAAGCGGGAAACGAGCGCGGCTTTAGCCCTGAGAGGGAAGCGGCACGGGCGGTTTTAACCGCTGTGGCATTTTCTATATTAACCATGATGAGGGTCTTCAATATATTTTCTCACAGCTTCGCTACTAACGTTCCCTGCTGTACTTACAAAATAACTACTTGTCCAAAGAGACGGTAGTTTTTTTAATTGGGGAAATTCTTGACGTAAATAGAAGCTAGAGCGACCTTTAAATGCCTTGATAATCAAATGTGGGGTATCCGTAGGTTTGACGCTGATAAATAAGTGGATATGGTCTGAGGCTACTTCTAGAGCTAAAATATCCCAACCTTTTTCTATAGCCAGTTCAGCAAAAATTTGTCTCGCTCTTGTTGCTATCTCTCCTGTTAAAACTTTTTTTCGGCGTTTAGGTATCCAGACAAAATGATAGTTAACTAGGAATTTAACATGGTTATGGGTTTTATAATCTTCTTGGGTTAACATATTTTTTTGTTGTTTACTTTATATCTATTGACAATTTAAGTTTAATAAATTATTCTAGAGAAGTCAACTTTCATTACATCAAAAATTGGTGGTAAAGAATAAAAAAGCAATGGGCGTACAGCAGGTTTTATTGTCTCCCGATCATGAAACAAAAGCAGTATTAAATTATCTCTGCCAACAATCAGGAAAATTATATAACAGTGGCATTTATTTTGCTCGACAAACGTTCTTTAAAACTGGAAAATTATTAACGGGTAAGTTTGATTTAGCTTATGAACCTTCAGTTTCTAAAACTATGGTTGCTCAATCAATGCCTTCCACACCTGCACAGCAAACTTTATTGTCTGTAATTGAAGCATTTAAGTCTTTTAAAGAATTGCGTTCTTTGTTTCTCAAAGGTCAATTACACTTTAAACCTAAAGCACCAGGATATCTAACAGGTTCTAAACTTTTCAAGGTCGCTTATCCTAATGGTGGAGGACAAAAGCCAACTCTAATTAATGGGCAACTTAGATTTTCTCTAGGATTAACTGTTAGGCGATGGTTTGGTATTTCTGATTTCTTCTTGACAATGCCTTCAAACATTGATTACTCAAAGGTTAAAGAGTTTACAATTCTCCCAAAAAATGGTGCTTTTTATCTGGAAATGTCTTATGAAGTCGAGAGAGAAAAGCATGATTTAGACATCAATCAAGCTCTATCAATTGATTTAGGAACTGCTGATAATTTAGCCGCTTGTGTTGATACTTTGGGTAATTCTTTATTAATTGATGCTCGTTCGATGAAAGCGATGAATCAACTTGGGAATAAAAAAGTATCAACCCGAAAAGAAAATAAACCAGAAGCTTACTGGGATAATTGGTTAGACAGAGTAACCCGTAAACGCAACCATCAAATGCGGGATGGTGTTAATAAAGCCGCAAAACTAATTATTGACCATTGCCTAAAACATGGTATTGGCACATTAGTAATTGGCTGGAATGAAGGTTTTAAATCTAATGCCAATATGGGTAAATTGAACAATCAAAAGTTTGTTCAAATGCCTTTAGCTAAACTAAAAGACCGATTAAAACAATTATGTGATTTACACGGGATTAGATTTCAAGAAACCGAAGAATCTTATACGTCAAAAGCATCTTTCTTAGATGGAGACTCCCTACCCGTTTACGGTCAAAAACCAGAGGGGTGGAAAGCATCAGGTAAGCGCCTTAAACGTGGATTGTATCAGTCAGCTAATGGTTCAATTATTAATGCTGATCTAAATGGTGCAGCGAATATTTTAAGAAAAGTAGCCAGCAATCTAAGCTTAGACTTAGGCTCACTGGGTAGGCGTTGTTTGACGAACGCAGCGAGAATTAGACTTTGGGCTTTGCCCAAGACTATTCTGTCCGCAGAATCTCAGTGTCTTTAGACCTGAGAGTGTCAATTACCAGGGCTGG
>Ga0209617_10001061_pt1 | contig 12699 bp, 8 predicted proteins | sample LakEriepJuly2011_2_FD_187459 | JGI IMG/M metagenome (GOLD analysis project Ga0209617, IMG submission 187459) | Freshwater microbial communities from dead zone in Lake Erie, Canada - CCB epilimnion July 2011 (SPAdes) (version 2) | ecosystem: Environmental > Aquatic > Freshwater > Lentic >... | reverse complement strand
CGGCCCAACGCCCGAGGCGCTTGCCCGAACGCTTGCCCGCCATCCGCGTCCACTCGGTGGCGACACACAGCGCGCGACGGGAACGTCGAAACTCGATCTCACAGGACTGGTCATCAACAATCGTGAAGCTGAAGCGCATCACCTGCGCGTGCAGCGGAAGCCAGAATGGCTGCGGGCGCGTGTTCCAGGCGGCGAGGGCTACGAACGTCTTAAGAAAATCATCGATGAACACCGCCTCCATACGGTGTGTCAAGAAGCGTCCTGCCCAAACATGGGCGAGTGTTGGGGTCGTGGGACCGCGACGATCATGATCCTTGGCGACACGTGCACACGCGCATGTGGCTTCTGCAATGTCAAGACAGGCAAGCCGCCGGTGTACGACCTCGATGAGCCACGACGCGTGGCAGCTTCGCTCGCGTTGATGGGCTTGAAGCACGTCGTGATTACAAGCGTGAATCGTGATGAACTCGCCGATGGTGGCGCCGCAATCTGGGCGGAAACCATCCATCGTGTGCATGAAGCATGTCCAAACATGTCGGTCGAGATTCTCGTCGGCGATTTCCAAGGCGATGAGAAAGCGATCCAAACCGTGTGTGATGCGCGGCCGGAGATCATCTCTCACAACATGGAAACGGTGAAGCGCATGCACCCAGCGGTGCGTCCACAGGCGAAGTACGAGCGATCACTTGCGGTGCTTGCGCAGTTCAAGCAGAGTGGCCTCGTGACGAAAACCGGCATCATGGTCGGCATCGGCGAACAAGATGACGAAGTCCTTGAATTGCTCGACGATGTGCGAAGTGCGAGTGACGCGGACATCATCACGATTGGTCAGTATCTCCAACCAACACGAAATCACCTGCCTATTGATCGTTGGGTGCATCCTGATCAATTCGCGATGTATCGCCGCGAAGCGCTGACGCGCGGTTACAAGGTTTGCGAGTCGGGACCACTTGTGCGTTCGAGCTATCACGCGGAGGAACAGGCCGCGATGCTCTCTGGTGCTGCGAAGGAAACGCACGAATCGATGCGAGCACTGATTGAGAAAGGTCGCGCGGCACGCGGTTGAGCGTGACCCAGTGTCTGTTGAGTGTGTGCCGTGTGTGCGCCATGTGTGTGCCGCTTGTCCGTCGTGCGACCGGCGCAAGCTTCGATCAGTGATGATCGGCGGAGTGCGCACCCGACTGTTCGGTGGCTGCTGATGCAGCGGCGTGATCTGCGCCAGATTCCGCGGAATCGTCGGCCTTGTCGGATGCCGCGTTCTGCGCGTTGTCGCGCTTGTCATCAGTGGCGACAGGGAACTCAATGCGACCGACACCTTGCACATGCGTCGATCGCTGGGCCATCCACCAGGCAACTGGGGCCCAAACGAGCATCGAGAGTGCAGTCACAGTGATGTAACCCCGAAACGACGCGGGGACGTAGCGCATCGGAAGGGAACAAACTTGGAGCGGGAGCGCGGCAACGACTCGAATGCCGGCGGTGATTTTTGCGGCGACTGTTCCGAAGAATCGCGTGCGCGCCGAAGCGTCGGCCGGCTTCGCATCAGACGGCGTTGCGTTTGAATTTTCAGCGGCAATCTGCGCAGGAAGTTGTTCCGCGGATCGCGTGTTGGCTTCAGCGCTTGCGCGTTGCTCAACAGCGTTTGCAACCGCTTGTTTTGCTGCAACTTTTGGCGCGATTTCCTGCGCGGTGAATGTGGATGCGGCCGCCGGCTCGGAGGCAACGACCGAAGTGCTGTCGGTCATCGGCACCGCAGGAAACGCGGGCTCAAACGGTGTCTCGCCCGCGTACTCTGGACGAGATTCGCGTCCAATCGACTGCGCAGCGATCTCTTCGAAGCGGCGTGGCGATGTTGGAATCTCTGCTGGCGTCACACTCGGGTTGATGCCAGAGGCGATTGATGGCGAGCCAGACATTTCTGGCGGTAATGCTCGAGAAATTCCCTCAAATCGCGAAATCGGATTTGTAACGGATGCTGGTGTTCCATCAGGGTTGCTGAAACCGGAAGGTCGTCGGCTGGTGCCGAACGCTTCGATCAGCGCGCGATTGACATCTTCTTCTTGACCAGAGAGCGCACGCGCATCGAACACCGTGTCGAGCGCGCGATCTATCGACCCATCCGATGCGCGCAGCATGGCGTCATTCGTATCGTCGAGAATCGCCGCGATTTCACGGAGCATCGGGTCGATCGGCTCTTTCTCGATCGAGGCGTCGGCAACTTGCTGCGTGGAGATTGCAGTGGCTTTGGATTCCGAAGCTGTCGACGATGCCGAAGCAAGCATCGCATTTTCGATCACCGTCTCAACGGATGGTTGCACCGACGAAGTACTGGATGCAGTGAGTCGCCCAACTTGTTCGTCGTTGCCCATATCAGCAGCCGCGGAGATGGCGACGTCGGGTGCAATGCTGGAGGAAGTCTTGGTCGAGACACTGGGAGCAACGCCAAGCAGCGCTTCGAGTTCACGCTCGAGTTTCCCAATGTCCAAGATCCCGTTGTTCATGACCGCGGCACCCTGTGATGGTTGCGCGGCTGATTCTGCGGAGACTTCACTCTTCAACAGAGCGGAGGTGTCGACCGTGTCGAGTGCGGTGTTGGTTGGATTGGTTGAATTCGTGCCGTCGGCAGTCAGGTGCGGCTGCATCGCCGCCTTCGCAAGTGCCTCGACGTCTCGCAGAATCGCCTCCACGTCGACCACACCGCTTGCCGCGGGGGAAGGCGTCGTTGGCGCCGGAGATGGGCTTGGCTCGGTGCGTGCGTCCATGCAGTGACCGATATCGGCAAAAGACACGCGTGACTCGACGGAAACCTGCGTTGGGAGAACCGTTCGAACAGGGCTCTCTTTGTTCCAAGAAGCTGGAATTCCGAGATTCCACTCTTCAATCGGTCGGTTTCGGCCAATGCGCCCTGTAATCAGGCAGCAGCCGTTGCTGGCACTGCAATCGGGCCGCGCGTCAGACGTGTCGGGGAGGTTGGGAGGTGATGTTCCTTCGACATCGGCCAGTCCAAAGGGAGACGATCGGCTGAGCGGCGGTGATGGGGAAGCGCCCTCTTCCGGTGGGTCGCGGGCGTTCGATTCGTTGATCCGTCGGTCTGTCACTTGGAAGTCTGTGGTTGCGAGGTGCGTGGTTGAGGGGTCTGTGATTGAGAGGTTGGGCGTACCTGCATGAAGTGTTCTTGATCACCCTCGTCTTGAGCGAACCCTCTGGGTGCAGGTGACGGACCGTTGCGAGAGACGCCCTCCGCGATGACAATCGCGGCATGGCAACCCTCGTGCATTCTGCCGTTTACTCCGCCGCCTACTCCGCCGCCTACTCCGTCGTATGCGCATGCGTGTGCAACGGTCTTACGGCCACCGAGGCGCGCGCGACCGCGAGTTCTCCAAGCGACGCGCACGAGGTCCACAGCGCCTCCAGCACGTCTTCGCGTGACATGGATACGCGCATCAAGAAAGCGCTCGAACTTGCAGGCGAGAACCGCGCTGAGATCGCGCGATTTCTTGCAAACTACGAGAAGTCTGGTGATGCGCAGAAGTTTGACGCAGCGCGCTGGCTCGTCGCCAACATGGATGGCCACGGCTTCGCGCGCATTGAACTCTGCGACAAAGACAACAAGCCACTGGGATTCGATGCACTTGCGTATGCCAATCTGGGCGAAGCTCAGGCGAGACTCGACGAAATCGGCAACTCACATCCCGATGCGGATTTCCGAAAGATCTCGTTTGAATCGGATCTTGAACACGCGAGCGCCGACTTCTTGATCGCGCATCTTGAAGGCGCGTTTGATGCATGGCGATCACTTCCGTGGGCAAAGTCGATTTCTTACGAAGCTTTCCGTGAGCACATTCTTCCCTATCGCGGAAGCAACGAGCCGCTCGATCTTTGGCGCGCGCCTGCGTCGAAACGCCTTGAAACACTGGTGACCGAACTTCGCGCGTCGAGTGAGAAAGACGTGCGCGTGATCGGTGAGCGTGTGCGGAGCACGGTGCATCCGTGGGTTGCATTTAGTGATCTCTACTACGTGCATCCGACAGATCAGAGTTACACCGAGATGACCGAAGACAAGCGCGGTCGATGCGAAGACATCACGAACATGGTGTCGTTTGGCATGCGATCGGTGGCGACCATGTGTGCGAGCGACTACACGCCATGGTGGGCAGCGAGCGACAACAATCACGCGTGGGAAGTGGTGCTTGATGAACAAGGTCGAGGTCGCGCAGGTCTTGCGGGCCGCGCTGCGAAGGTCTACCGCAAGACGTTCGCGCATCAAGAGTCGAGTCTGGGCGCGATCAAGCAAGAGAAAGAGACTGTGCCACGCTGGTTGTCGGGCACGCACTACATCGATGTGACGGCGGAGTACCAGCCCGTGAGCGCCGTGACCGTGCGACTCGAGAAGCCGCCCGAGGGACAGCGCTTCGCGTATCTCGCGGTTTTCAATGGTGGCGCGTGGCGTCCGATTCACTGGGGTCACATCGTGGACGCGCCGGGAATCGGGACCAACGTGGCTTTCAGCGCTCTCGGACGAAACATTTGCTATCTGCCGATGTACCACATCGATGGTGTGGACGTTCCGGCAAGCGCGCCGTTCATCCTCGACGCGGATGGCATTCCGCACACGCTGAAGGCCAGCGAAGCCGCGGATGTCACGCTTGTCGCTTCGACCACAAAGCCCGACATCCAAGATCCTGACACGGGCCGCATCAAGGCGCGCACCATGGTGAAGCCTGATGCTGCGTACGAACTCTTCGTTTGGAAAGATGGCGGTTGGAAATCAATTGGTCGACGCGAGCAGGGCGAAGAAACGCGCGTGTTTGAGTCACTTGCGCCGGACGGCCTGTATTGGCTTGTCGAAGATGGCTCGCGCAAACTCGAGCGGATTTTCACCGTTGAAACAGGCGGGCAGGTCTTCTGGTGAACGCGGTCGCGTGTGATCAGTTGAAGTCGCTCCGCGTGATCGTGAACGTCGACGATCTTGGTTTGCATCCGGCTGTCCGTCGCGCGGTTGAGGAGTGCGCTGCGCATGGAACAGTGACAAGTGCGAGTGTGATGGCGAACGGGCCAGATCTCGCTGCAGTACGGCCAATTCGTGGCGTTTCGATGGGCGCGCATCTCAATGTGCTGCGTGGTCAACCGCTCTCACCGATCCGTGAGGTGCGGTCGCTCGTAGGCACAGACGGCCTTTTTCTCGGCAGTTTTGAGCGCTTTGCAGCGCGTGCGTTGCGGGGCGCGATTCAACCGAACGAACTTCGATTGGAGTGGACGCGACAGATTGCGAAGCTCCAAGATCACGGGCTTGAACTCTCGCACGTCGATGGCGAGAAGCACACGCACTGTCTCCCTGGGCTCTTTGATGTGGCGTGTGAAGTCGCGCGTGATGCGGGGATTCGTTGGGTTCGGAGAAGTGCAGAGCTTCACGGGAACTTCGCGCTTGGAGCGCCGTGGCTGCGGCGTGCGCTCTTGAAGACGTGGTGCGATCGAGCTCAACCTTGCGCGGGCGTTCGTTGCGCCGATGCGGTTTGGGGCATCGCCGAGCAAGGTGCGCGCTTCTCAAGTGACGCCTGTGTGCGGGCACTGCACGGCGTAGGCAACGAAATCGTGGAGGTTGTTTGTCATCCGGGTCGCGCACATCGCGGCGATCCCGCGTTGCCCGACGGCTTCGGTAGGATGCGCGTCGCGGCGCTTTGGGAACCCGAGCTCCGCAGTCTGCTCGAGGATCCGTGGCATGAAGTCGCGGCAATGCACGGGTGGACGCTGACAGGGTTTGATCGCCTCGACTGAGTTGAAGCGAGCGATTCAACCGCACAAGATTCAGCCCCGTACGCCGACCGAGGAAGCCGACACTCGAATGCACGCTGCGCCAGACACCGACATCTCTATCTCCGTTGTCGCTCCGGTGTACAACGAAGAGCTTTGCATTGAAGAGTTCTTGCGACGCACCGACGCAGCACTTCAAGCGTTGGCGCGTTCGTACGAAATCGTTGTGGTTTCTGATGGTTCGACCGATCGCACGGAGGCGCTGCTTCGCGAGGGTGCGCGTCGGTATCCCGCGTTGCGGGCCGTGCTTTTGGCGCGCAATGTTGGCCAATGCAGCGCGCTGTACGCGGGAATTCAAGCGAGTCGCGGCAAGATCGTGATTGTGACCGACGGCGATCTGCAACATCGACCAGAAGACATTCACCTGCTCGTGGAGCGGCTTGAACAGGGCTACCAACTCGTGTCGGGTGCACGCTCGAATCGTTCAGAGTCGAAGGTTCTGAAACTCATTCCGAGCAAGATTGCAAACTGGCTGCTGCGTCGCGTGACAGGTTGCGAGATCCGCGACATGGGTGGCTTTAAGGCACTTGATGGTGCGACGGCACGATCACTGCGCTTGCGTCCTGGACATCACCGCTTGTTGCCAGCACTTGTGCATATGCGAGGCGGAGCGACGAGCGAACTCACGATCGAATGCCAACCGCGGTTCGCTGGGAAGAGCCACTATGGGATTGGCCGCACGTTTGACGTGATTTTCGACATCCTCATGCTTGGCTTCCAGTCGAGTTTCAAAGCGCGGCCGCTCTATTTGTTCGGCCGAATTGGCGTGATGCTCCTTCTCGTCGATTGCGTCGTGATGCCGTGGCTTCTTTGGGAGAAGTTTCGCGATGTGTTTGGAATGGGCGAATCTGTGCCGATGGGCACGCGACCGCCGTTTCTCATTGCGATCATGTTCTTCCTCGCTGCGCTCTTCTTCCTCGCGATGGGCTTTGTGCTGGAACTCTTGAGTGATGCCAACAACGCCATTGGTGGCATCAAGCCATATGTCGTTCGCGAAACCGTGTGTGGAAAGCGCGTGGGGAACGAGTAGTCCTCGTTCAAGTCGACTCTATGCAAAGGAATTCGAGAGATGATGATGGTTCTCGCAGCACTTCCTCTGACAACTGCCGTGATCGCGGCCGTCCCACAAGATGCAGACGACCTCCGACGTGCGCTTGAGGAGATTGAGCGACTCAAGCAATCGAATGCGGCGCTTGCTGAAAAAGTCGGTGTGCTCGAGGAGAAAGTCGTCCAAGGAAACGACGCGACATGGCTGACGGAGCAACGCGCCAATGAGATCCGCGCGATCGTGACCGACGTCCTCGCTGATGCAACCACGCGCACGAATCTCGCCGATGGTGGAACAGGTGGTTACGACGCGAAAAAGGGCTTCTATCTCGCGAGCGCCGATGGCAATTACACCCTGCAAATCAAGGGCGAAACACAGTTCCGCTGGGCCTACGAGTCGCGCGACATCGGAAGAGCCACTGCCGCGCGAGGATCACCATCAGCCTCCACAAGTGACGATGCGTGGGGATTTGAAGTACGCCGCGCGAACTTGAAGTTCCAAGGCACAGTGGTCGATCCATCGTGGTACTACGAAATCAAGCTCGCCTTCGAACGCTCCGGTGGAACGGCGATCCTTGAAGACGCGTTCATCGAGAAGCTGTTTGATGCGGGCTTCAATCTTCGCGTTGGGCAATTCAAGACGCCCTTTCTGCGCGAATCGATTGACTCAGAGACCGGTCTCTTGGCCGTTGAGCGATCACTCGTCGATACGTTCTTCACGACACGTCGTGGTCAAGGTTTACGTCTCGAGTGGGAGTCGGATGTCGTGCGCATCGAGGGCTTTTATGGCGGCGAACTTGCTGCAGCAGGTAGTGCGCCCTACAGCATCGTGAGTGGATCGGCGACAGAACTGAATGCGGGCTCCGCGCTTGGTATTCCAGGTTCGCAGAACACGGGTTTCAACGCGGTGCAGACCGACTATGCGTTCATCGCCCGCATCGAAGCGAAGACTGGTGGCGAGTGGAAGCAGTTCAAAGACATGCAGAGTTACCGCGGTGAATCGGCCGGTGCACTCTTTGGTCTCGCGGGCTACGTGCAACAGGTTGCGCCAATCTCTGGAACCAACGGCGCAACTCCAGATGTAATGTGGAGCACCACCGCAGACATGCGCATCGATTTCGGTGGCTCGAACATCTTCATCTATGGCGTTTACCGCGATGTTTCGCTGCAAGAAGCGCAGCCAACGCGTGGAGGCGGCGATGCGAACGATCTTCAGCAATGGGGCGCCGTTGCGCAGGGCGGTTACTTTGTGACGGACAACGTGGAAGCGTTTGTTCGCTACGAAGTTGGCAACAGTGATACGGATAAGTATCGCGCGCAAGCGGCGGTCGATGAAGCGAATGCGGATGAACTCAGCATTCTCACCGTCGGTGCAAACTGGTGGCCCGCTGGCGTGAAGAACCGCATCAAGGTGAGCGGTGACTTCGGCTACGCATTCACTCCGATCGTTGACTTTGCAGCGAGCGGCGCGGATTGGTTGCCCGCGTACACCGAGGCCGACGGCGAAACATTTGGCGGCGAGTGGGTTATTCGCACGCAGTTGCAGTTCCTCTTCTAAAGAAATAGTGAGTCGAGATGTATCGAGACGAAATCCCGACGGCGCATCGCGTGCTGAAGACAGCTTCAAAAACAGTGCTCGCCACAGTCCTTGGCAGTGCGCTCGCGACGCTTCCTGCGTGCGTGGCGCCGACGAGTGGTGCACCGCGGCGTGAGAAGCCCGTGACTGGCTCGACCGATTTCAGCCGAAGCGCCGCGGGTGAGAAGATCGGATTCGAAGAGCTTGAAGAGCTGACAAACGCGTACGCCGATCGCTATCGCACGCTCATGGAAGATGCGATCGCGGATATCACGAAGAACAACCCTGATGCACGTGCACGTGCCACGGCACAGCGATTCCTCGTCGAATCGACGACCAGTGCGTATGACATCGCCACCAACGGCGATCCATTCTCTCAGGTGCTCGATCTCACCATCATGGTGACGCTGACAAGCCAAGTGTGGATTGATGACGATCGTGCGACACGTGAGTTTGGAGCTGACCGCGCGGAGCCCTTGATTGTGGCGCTGCGCCAAGCGCGCGAAGAAATCTGGCGCATCGCCGCGCGCGTCTTTCTCGCGGATCAACTCGCAGCCCTCGATTTCATGATCGCATCGTGGCGTCGCGAAAACCGCGGCGTGGAAGACACAAGCTTCGTTCGCTTTGACGATTTTGCAGAGCAGCGTGGCGAATCACTGATTCGCGACGTCGCTTCGGGCGGCGGTTTGTTTGAGCCGCTCAACAAGGCGATCGATGAATCGGTCGCGTATCGCAAACTCGGCGAACGCATCTTCTATCTCGCGAAACGCATGCCGACGCTCGCGAACTGGCAGACACAAGCACTCGCGGATGAAGTCCTCGCAAAAGAGGAGACGAAGCGCGCGCTTGCAAATCTCGATGGCGTGTCGAAATCGGTTGAGTCGCTTGGCGCGACAGTGACGAAGCTCGCAACTGATGTTCCAAAGTTGGTCGCAGACGAACGCACAGCGATTTTCGCGGAAATCGATCGACGGCAGAAGGACATTGATGCAGCGCTGGGCCAAGTGACAGCGATCGCCGGCGAAGCCGCGAAAGCCGCTGCCGACGCGCGCGCGATTTCAGAAGGTGTTTCACCGATTCTCTCGGACGCGCAGAAGACATTGGAAGCTGCGCAACCCACACTCGATGCGGTGCAAAAACTTGCGGAAACATCCGAGCGACTGCTTGGAAAAGTCGCTGAGTTGAAGGGCCCGCCCACGCCACCAGATCCGAACGCGCCGCCTGCAAAACCGTTCGACATTGCCGACTATCAGAAGATGCTTGGCGACGCGACCGTCGCGCTCGGCGAGGCGAACAAGTTGCTTTCAAATGCTGATTCGCTTGCGGGTTCGAAATCCATCAAGGGATTGATCGACGAAGTGACACACGCCACAGAGCAGCGGATTGAAAGTCTTGAAGCAATGGTGATGCGCGTCGTCTATCTCATCGGCGGTATCGCAGCGGGCATCGTGGTACTGACCTTTGCGCTGCTGTTTGCGTATCGCGCGACTGCTGCACGGACCGTGCGCACTCAGCAAGGAGGTATGAAGTGAACTCTGGTCTCTTACTCACACTGCTCAGCTTGTCGTGGATGCAGAGTGTTGCACCTCCTTCGGCGCCTGAAGGCGCGGGCACCGAAGCGACGAAGCCAGCCGTGACGTCGGACGCAACGAAGGATGTCGACGCGAGCCCGTATCCACGCTTCGTCGAGGATGAAACGATCCAGGGCACGGTGAAGTGCGTTGGAAGTTCATCAGTCGGTCTGATTTTGAACGCTGTTCGCCCTGGACTTCGCGAGGCGCAAAAAGCGATCGAACTCGTCGTTGAGAGTTCCGGCTCGGCTGCGGCACCGAAAGCACTTGCTGCGGGAACAGCGGACCTCGCGCCGATGAGTCGCGCGATGCGCCCGGCGGAAATCGAAGAGATTGAGAAAGCGCGCGGAGCGAAGGTTGAATTCGTCGACATCGCCGTCGACGCGATTGCCATCTGCGTCAACCGCGCGAATCCCATGACGCGCATTACGCTCAAGGACCTCGATCGCGTCTTCGGTCGCGAGCGTCGTCGTGGCGGTGGACCGGCCGTCGTGTGGGGCGATATTGGCGTCCGAGATACAGAACTCTCTTCGAAAAAGATTGAGCTCTACGGCATGGGATCAGGCTCAGGATCGAACGGCATCGTGTCCGAGTTTGTGCTTCAGGGTGGCCCGTTCCGAACGACGGTGAATGAGGAACCGGTCGCATCGAGTGTGGTGCAAGCGATTGCGACGGATCCGCAAGCGATTGGTTATTGCAGCGCCTATTTCGAAGCAAACCGCGTGCGACAACTTGAAGTTGAGGCACTCGATGGCTCCGGATTCGTCGCACCGACCGAAGCGGCGATTCGCTCGGGGAGTTATCCGCTCGCGCGCTCGATGCGCATCTATTTCGTCAACGATCCAAAGCGGCCGAATCCCGCGGCCATGCAGTTCATGCGCTTCCTCGTCTCAGAAGATGGGCAGGACATCATTGGCGCACTCGGACAGAAGGTGCTCGCGCCCGAACAAGCGCACACGCAGTTCGCAAAGTTGAAGTAACGCGCGGCACTTTCGCGTGCACTCCGTTGTTCTCCGCATTGGTTGGCGCGGGCCTTCCGATACAGTGCGTCGATGCGCACTGATCTCTTCGCGCTTGCACACTTCGCACTGGCGCCTCTCGCGGTTTGCACGTCGCTTGGCTTGGCTCACGAAGCCTTTGCACAGAATGGCGATCGCGCAGGTGAGGAGCAACCAGAACTTCCAGCAGAATGGCGCGTGCCCGCGTCGCCAGCGCTTGATGCAGCGGCGGAGCGTGCGACGTTCTCGATCGCTGACGGTTACGACATTGAACTCGTCGCCGCAGAACCACTCGTCGAAGCGCCTGTTGCATTTCGCTTTGGGCCCGACGGCCGACTTTGGGTGGTCGAGATGCGCGGCTATATGCGCGACGCGGATGGCGCAGGCGAAGATCAACCGCTTGGTCGCATCAAGGTGCTCGACGACGACGACGGCGACGGCCGGATGGATCGCGCGACGGTATTCCTCGACGGTCTTGTGATGCCGCGTGGTATCGCGCACTGGCGCGATGGCTTGCTCGTGATCGAGCCGCCGCATCTCCTCTTCGTGCGCGACACAAATGGCGATGGTCGTGCGGATGAATCGCGCATTGTCGCGAGCGGATTTGCGGGCGAAGGAAATCCCGAACACGCGGGCAATGGACTTCTCTGGACGCTCGACAACACGTTCACGTGCTCACAGCATCGAGTGCGTTTTGTGCCGGATGGCGAGAACATGCGCGAGGAGCGCGTTTCGCCGCACGGACAGTGGGGTATCGCCGAAGACGACGAAGGTCGACTGTACTACTCGCCCAATTCCGATCCGCTCCTCGTCGATCTCATCCCAAAGCAGTACGCCGCGCGCAACAGTTCGCAGAAGTCGTTTGACGGCGTGCCTGCGCGCGCGCCGAATGACATGCGCGTGCATCCGTCGCATCTCACGCCAGGTGTGAATCGCGGTTACCAGAAAGGTGTGCTCAAAGACGGTCGACTCGCGAACTTCACCGGCGCGTGCAGTCCGCACGTTCATGAAGGCGTTGCGATGGGCACCGACATGGTTGGCTGCGCGCTCGTGTGCGAGCCTGTTGGAAATCTCGTCCATCGATATCGACTCTCCGAGAAGGACGGTCGTGTGATCGCAACACCTGCGGACGGCGACGCGTCGTTTCTCACATCGACGGACGAGCGCTTTCGCCCAGTTTTTGCGGCGGCCGGCCCTGACGGCGCGATCTACATCGCCGACATGTATCGCGGCGTCGTGCAACACCGCATGTTCATGACGACCTTCTTGCGAAAGCAAGTGGAAGAGCGTGGACTCGAGCAGCCGCTCGATGCAGGTCGCATCTGGCGCGTTGTTCCGAAGGACGCGAAGCGTTTTGCTCCACGCGATCTTTCGAAGTCGTCGCCTTCGGAACTCGTCGCGCTCCTCGCGGATCCAGAGAAGGTCGTACGTGCGATGGCACGCCAGCGCATCGTTGAACTTCCAGCAACGAGCGGCGATCAAGCGCTCATCGCCGCGCTTGTCGAACTCACATCGCCCATGCAATCAAGCACGGTGCGTCTTGAGGCGTTGTGGACGCTTGCGGGCATCGGGGTGCTAGACGAGCCGATGCTCGAACGTCTCGCCGCGGATGGTGATGCGATGGTGCGGGTCCACACAATGCGCGCCGCAGAGCGCGTGGCCGACAGCGTGACGCTCGCGAGCCTTCTTGGAGATC
>Ga0209617_10001059_pt1 | contig 12715 bp, 12 predicted proteins | sample LakEriepJuly2011_2_FD_187459 | JGI IMG/M metagenome (GOLD analysis project Ga0209617, IMG submission 187459) | Freshwater microbial communities from dead zone in Lake Erie, Canada - CCB epilimnion July 2011 (SPAdes) (version 2) | ecosystem: Environmental > Aquatic > Freshwater > Lentic >... | reverse complement strand
GGCGCCGCGAAGCGTCGCCTGCCTGTTGCGAAGCGGACAGGGCGGGATTCGAACCCGCGATACGCGTTTTGCGCGTATACCGGTTTAGCAAACCAGCGCCTTCGGCCACTCGGCCACCTGTCCAGCATTCCACCGGCCAAAGGCCGGCGGGCCGAACAGTGTAGCGAACCCATCCGCTCCCCGCGAAACGAAAAAACCGCGCGCCACGGCCAAAGAGGGGCCGCATTCGCGCATGCACAGCATGCTGGCCGATACGCTGCGGCGCTCATGCTCTCCTCCGCCCTGCTCGCCCTGGCCGACGCCGCCGCCACCAACGATGGATGGTGGGCGTGGGCGCAGCACGAACTGCCCCGCCTGTTCACGCAGCTCGACGGTTTCCTGCTGGACCTGGCCAAGGGCGTCGGACCTTGGACGTACGCCGTGCTGTTCGCGATCGTGTTCTGCGAAACGGGACTGGTGGTCACGCCGTTCCTTCCAGGTGATTCGCTGCTCTTCGCCGCGGGTGCGCTGTGCGCGACCAGCGAACTGGGCCTTCGTCTTGATCTGATGGCCGCACTGCTGTTCATCGCCGCCGTGCTGGGCGATGCGGTCAACTATCACATCGGCCGCTGGATCGGCCCCGCCGCGTTCAGCGGCAAGCTGCCCCTGCTCAACGCCACCCACCTGCGGAAGACGGAGGCGTTCTTTGAACGCCACGGAGGCAAGGCCGTGGTGCTCGCGCGCTTCGTGCCCATCATCCGCACGTTCGCGCCGTTCGTGGCGGGCGTGGGAACCATGCAATATCGTCGCTTTCTCGCCTACAACGTGGCGGGTGCGCTGCTGTGGGTTGGCCTGTTCCTGGTGGCTGGCTGGGCCTTCGGCAACATGCCGTGGGTGAAGGCCAACTTCAGCAAGGTCATCCTCGGCATCATCGTGCTCAGCATCATGCCGATCGCATGGGAATGGTGGAAGCTTCGTCGTGAAGCCCGCCTCCAGAACGCTGGCGGAAGGTCGCACACATGATGGCAGGCATGCTTGCAGTCGCATCAGTTCAGGGTTCGGCCGGGACGATCCTGCTGCCGGTCACCGACCATCTGCCGTTGCTTGGCGGCTTCATGGCCGTGGTGATCGGCCTGCTGGTGGCGGATCTCACGCTGTTTCACCGCAATCCCAAGCCGGTCGGATGGCTTGCCGCGGCCGGGGGCGTGTCATTCTGGGTGGTGCTGGCGCTGCTGTTCAACGCGGGGCTGTTCGTGTTCATCGATGGCTGGCTGCGCGCGCATCCGCAGCAGCTGCTGAACGCCGGCCTGCTGACGGCCGACGAAATGGCGAGCCAGTCCCTCGTGGCCCTCGCCGCCTCGAACGCCGCCATCGATCTGTCGGTGCAGTGGCTGGCCAGCTACGTGATCGAGATGTCCCTGAGCGTGGACAACCTCTTCGTGTTCGTGGTGGTGCTGCGCTACTTCGCGGTGCCCGCCGCGCTGCAGCACCGTGTGCTGTTCTGGGGCATTCTGGGTGCCATCATCATGCGGGCGGTGTTCATCGGCGCCGGCGTGGCCGTGATGCACCGCTTCGAGTGGGTGGCCGGCGTGTTCGGCGCATTCCTGCTGTTCACGGGCCTGAAGATGGTGGCTCCCAGCCGCGGCGATGGGCACATGGTCGACCCCGCGCGCACCGTTGGCTTCCGCCTGATGAAGCTGATCCTTCCGCTGCAACGTGAATTCGACGGCACGCACTTCTTCTCCAAGGCCAACGGTCGCATCGTGGCCACTCCGCTGCTCGGCGCGTTGGTGGTGATCGAGTTCAGCGACGTGGTGTTCGCGGTGGACAGCGTGCCCGCGGTGCTGGCCATCACGCGCGAACCATTGCTGGCCTTCACCAGCAACATCGCGGCGGTGCTGGGCCTGCGAGCCATGTACTTCCTGCTTGCCAATGCGGTCGATCGATTCCACCTGCTGAAGCCCGCGCTTGGATTGGTGCTGGCATTCGTGGGCGTGAAGATGGGCTGGCAGTGGTGGTATCACGAGCCCCTGCTGCCCATCGGCATCAGCCTGTCGATCGTGCTTGCCACCGTGGCGTTGGGGGCCATTCTGAGCCTGCTGGTGCCGCCGCGACAAGCGCACAAGCCCGCTCAACCGGCCATCTGAGAGGCGATTCCGGTCGGCGCGCGCTACACTCCGCGCCCCATGCGCGTCCACGAATTCCAGGCCCGTCAGTTGCTCGCCGAGGCAGGCGTCCCCGTTCCATCGGGCGGCGTTGCCACCACCATCGATGAGGCCGTGAAGGCCGCCGAGACCGTGTTCGCGGCCGGTGGAAGCATCGCTGTCGTGAAGGCCCAGGTGCATGCCGGCGGCCGTGGCAAGGCGGGCTTCGTGAAGGTGTGCAAGACCGTGGACGAGGCGCGCACCGCCGCAACGTTCATGCTGTCGAACCGCATGGTGAGCCCGCAGACGCCGCCCGAGGGCCTGGCCGTGAGCCGCCTGCTGGTGGCCAGCGGCGTGGACATCGCCAAGGAGTTCTACGTGGCGGTGCTCACCGACCGCAGCACCCGCCGCAACGTGCTGATCGCCAGTGCCGAGGGCGGCGTGGACATCGAGCACGTGGCCGAGACGCGCCCCGAGGCGATCCTGAAGCAGCCGCTCGACCCCGTGACCGGCCTGCATCCCTACATGGCGCGTGACATGGCGTTCCGTCTGGGCTTCCAGGGCAAGACCGTGGCGCAGGCCGCCGACATCTTCCTGAAGCTGGCGCGCACCTTCATCGAGAAGGACGCCACGCTTGCCGAGATCAATCCGCTGGTGCTCACGCCCGCCAGTGCGGCGCACCCCGAGGGTCAGGTGATCGCGATCGACGCGAAGTTCACCTTCGACGACAACGCCATGTTCCGCCAGAAGCAGGTGCAGGCATTCTTCGATCCTGCCGAGGAGAATCCCTCCGAGATCCGCGCCAACGAGTTCGGCCTGAGCTACGTGGCGCTGGACGGCACCATCGGCTGCCTGGTGAACGGCGCTGGCCTGGCCATGAGCACCATGGACATCGTGAAGCTGCATGGCGGCGAGCCGGCCAACTTCCTGGACGTGGGCGGCAGCGCGAGCGAGGAGGCCGTGACCGAGGCGTTCCGCATCATCCTGAGCGACGCGCGCGTGAACGGCGTGCTGGTGAACATCTTCGGCGGCATCATGCAGTGCGATCGCATCGCGCGCGCGATCATCGCCAGCGCCAAGACCGTGGGCTTCAAGGTGCCGCTGGTGGTGCGCCTGGAAGGCACCAACGTGACCGAGGCGCGCAAGCTGCTCGAGGCCGCTCGCGGCGACATTCCCACCATGCAGACGGCGAGCGATCTCACCGACGCGGCCAAGCGCATCGTGGCCGCCACGAAGGGCGCCTGACCCCATGCTGGTGCTGTTCGACATCGACGGCACGATCCTGAAGAGCCAGCACGCCGGCGTGCAGGCCATGCTGGACGCGTTCCATCAGCTGCACCCCGATCGGCGCTTCAGCTTCGACGGCATCGACATCGCGGGCCGACTGGACACGCTGATCTACGGCGAGATGGCCGATCGACACGGCGTGCCCGCGGATGCCGAATCGCACGAGGTGTTCCGCCACACCTACAGCGGGCATCTGGAGCGCCGGTTGGCCGAACGAAACACGGTGGTCTGCCTCGACGGCGTGGCGGAACTGGTGCAACGCCTTGCCAGGGAACCGGGCGTGGAACTGGGCCTGCTCACGGGCAACTATCCCGCCACGGGCCGCCTGAAGGTGAAGCACGCGGGCCTGGACCCCGACCTGTTCAAGGTGAACGCCTTCGCGATGGATGGCGTCACGCGACGTGACCTGCCCCCGGTCGCGTTGCAGCGCTATCAGCAGCGCCACGGGTCGCCGCTCGATCCCGCGCACGCGATCATCATCGGCGACACCCCCAAGGACGTGGATTGCGCCCTTCACAACGGCTGCCGCGTGCTGGGCGTGGCCACCGGCGAATTCACCGCCGAACAGCTTCTTGCCTGCGGCGCGCACCATGTTGTGGACAAGCTGTCACCAGTCGAGCCCGTGCTGGAGTGGTTGCTCACGCACCGCGAAGCGCGCAGGTAGATTCGCGTCAGCGATGTCGGAGTCATTCAACAGCGTCTGCCGCGACTTCTACGTCAACCAGAAGCTGGCCCTGAAGATGGACCTGCCGTGGGGACGCGAGCCCGTGCTCGAGTTGTTCGATCGCATGCGCAAGGCCGTGCCCGCCCTCAGCGACCTGCGTCGACAGGATCACGAGATTTCGCTCGAAAGCCCCGAGGACGATGACCGCGGCTATTCGTGGGTGGCGCTGCGCCAGACCTCGCTGCGCAGCGGCTGCGTGAATCCGGCCGACCTCTCCGATGCCTATCGCCTGCACCGCACGGTGCTGGAGACGGCGCCGTGGTTCCTGTCGATCCGCCCGCTGGACGTGGATCACCTCGAGATGGTGTTCGGATTCGACTTCGAGGCCGAGGGCAATCGCGACGCGATCATCTTCGATGCATTGCTGGCAGACACGCCGCTGGGTGGCCTGCTGGAACGCCACCGCGACGAGCCACTGGATGTGCAGCCCTTCATCGGGCTGAACCTGGACCGCGAGGACGGCACGCAGGCCTTCGTGGAGATCAAGAGCCGCACCAAGGGCTTCGAGGGACAGTTGCCCAACCGCTATCCCAGCGAACCCATCAGCGTGTACCTGACCGTGCGACGCAGCGGTCCGCTGGAACGGCTGGAAGACCTGCCCACGGTGATGGCGTCGCTGGCCGGACACGCCGAGCGCCTTGCCGAGCAGCGCGTGATCCCCAGCGTGCTGATTCCCATTCGCGACGCGATCCTGAGCCGCTGAGCGGCCCGCGCGTCAGCGGCCCTGCTTGCGCTGGGCCAGCAGTTTCTCCATCTCGGCACCAAGGGGTGCCCGCAGACGCGAGCGCGTGTGCCCGGTGATGATGCGCGCGCCCTTGCTGAACGCCAGATAGGCGAAGCCCCACGAAAGCATCACGAACACGCGGTTGCGGAAGCCCACCAGCAACAGCACGTGCACGAACAGCCACGCGAGCCATGCAAGCAGCCCCCGCATCTTCAGACCCGCAACCTCCGCCACCGCGCGGGCGCGACCGATGGTGGCCATGGAACCCTTGTCGAAATAGCTGAATGCGGGCCGCGGCGGCTTGGCGCCCGTCTTTGCCGCGCTCTCGGCACCGATGATGCGCGCCACCATGTCGGCCATCTGCATGGCAGCGGGCGCCACGCCGGGCACGGGCTTGCCCGTGCGTGCACACACCTGCGCGGCCATGTCGCCGATCACGAACACCTCAGGCGACCCCGGCACCGAACAATCCGGAAGCACCTTCACGCGGCCCGCGCGATCCAGCGGCACACCCAACGTGGCGCCGAGGGGGCTTGCCGCCACGCCGGCCGCCCACACCACCGTGTCGGACTCGATGCGCTCGGTACCAAGCATCACGCCGCCGTCGAACACCTCGGTCACGCGCTCGTTCAGTCGAACTTCCACGCCCATGGCGCGCAGCGAATCCAGCGCGACGCGCGAGGACTGCTCGCTCATCGAACCCAGCAGCCGATCGGCGCTCTCGACCAGGATCACGTGCGTGATCGCCGTGTCGAAGCGCCGGAAGTCGCGTGCCAGAGCCTCCACGGCCAGTTCACGGATGGCACCGGCCAGTTCCACGCCCGTGGCGCCTCCGCCGACCACCACGAAGGTGAGGTGCGACTTCAGCGCACGCGGGTCGGTCTCGGCCTCCGCGTCCTCGAAGGCTCGCAGGATCCGTCCACGGATCGCCGACGCGTCGTCGAGCGACTTCATCCCCGGCGCGAACGCCTCCCACGCATCCTTGCCGAAATAGCTTGAACCGGCGCCGGCGGCCAGCACCAGCCAGTCGTACGGACCCTTGGTGCCATCGGCGAATGTCAGCGTCTTGGTGGCGCGGTCCACCGCCACCACCTCGGCGAGCGCCACCAGCGCGTTGGCCTGATTGCGAAAGATGCGCCGGATCGGGAACGCGATGTCCGATTCCGTGAGCACGCTCGTCGCCACCTGGTACAGCAGCGGCTGGAACAGATGATGATTGGTGCGATCGAGCACAGCCACGCGCACCGGGGCCTTCGCCAGGCGCTGCGCGACACGGAGCCCACCGAAACCCGACCCCACCACGACCACCACGGGGACATCCGCCCCCGGTCGTGGGTTTGCCGAGTTCATCGACATGCTGCGGCCTTCAACCGGCCTTGCGGGACAGGTACTTCTCCACGCTCTTCAGGTCCGCAGCGAGCTGCGGCGTGTAGATGAGCGTGAAGGTGGCGCCGGTCTTCAGGATGACCACGCGGCTCGCCGTCTTGCGGCTGTTCCACATGCGGCCACCACGCTGCTTCAGGCGGTTGCCACCGTCGGCGCGGCCCTTTGCAAGCTTGTCCAAGGCACGCTGCACGCGCGTCTCCTGACGCATCAGGCGGAAGATCGTCTTCTTCAGACCCAGAGCGGCGGGCAACTTCGTGACGGTGAAGGTGACCTTGCTTCCGGGCTTCATTTCTGCGGTGGCGGCCATTGGAAATCTCCTTGCAATCCGCTTTGAGGCGGGTCGGAGAAGATAGCCGAAACCCGGCCTCCCCGCCAGCGGTCGGGGCACATCAGCTGCCACCCCCCCATTTCAGGGCAATTTCTGCTCTCCCAGCACCTCGGCCCACACCTTGAGCAGCCCCTGCGTGCCCATGCCCCCGTGGCCCAGTTCGTCGAGCCGGCGGTAAAGCCGCTCGGACACCTCAAGCCCGGGCAGCGCGTGTCCCACGGCCTTCATTTCATCCACCGCGATCTGCAGGTCCTTGGCCAGCAGGCTGGCGAAGAAGCCAGGCGCCCAATCGCCCTTCAGCATGCGCGGCACCAGATTCGAAAGCGTCCAACTGCCAGCCGCGCCCGTGGACACGCTCTGCAGCATGCGCTCCGGATCCAGCCCCGTGGCTTTCGCCGCCACCATCGCCTCGCACGCGCCGATCATGCTGTTGGCCACCAGGATCTGGTTCACCATCTTGCACAACTGCCCCGCGCCAGCTGCTCCTTGATGCACGATGGTCTTGCCAAGGAACTCGAACAGCGGCTTCACGGCTTCGAAGTCACGAACCTCGCCACCAACCATGATGGACAGCGTGGCGTTGCGCGCGCCGATGTCGCCGCCAGAAACCGGCGCATCAAGGGCACCCACCCCCTTGGCGGCTGCCGCCTCGGCGATGCGACGCGTCAGCCCCGGTGGGCTTGTGCCCATGTCCACAACGATCTTCGGTGGATGCTTGGCGGCCAGAAATCCCTTCGTGCCCAGAAACACCTCTTCGACATCCTTTGGGAAGGCCACCATCGCAAAGGCGACATCCGCGCCCTCAGCCGCCGCAGCCGGCGAATCGGCCCATTCCGCACCCGCGGCGATCAATGCCTCCACCTTGGCGCGGGTCCTGGAGAAAATCCGCACGGCGTGACCTGCCTTCAGCAGGTGGCCCGCCATCGGAGCCCCCATAACCCCTGCTCCAACCCACGCCACGCGAACGGTTTCCGTGTTCATGGGCGCAAGCGTAGTGCGAACCCTCACACGCGTCATGCCCGCGTCGTATGCGAGTCGGCATCCCGACAAGGGATCGAAAGGTAGGTCACAATGCACCCGAACACTTCGGCACAGGCCTCCGTAGGCCGCGGCCTTTTCAACGGAACCATGCACATGACAAGCAGCCACACACCCATCGACATCCAGGATCTCGAGCGCCAGGTCGCCGAGACCGCCAAGCCCTTCCAGCAACTCGTGAGCGAAATGCAGCGCGTGGTGGTGGGCCAGCACGAACTGCTCGAAGGTCTGGTGATCGGTCTGCTGGGCAATGGCCACATCCTCATCGAGGGCGTGCCGGGCCTGGCCAAGACCACCGCCGTCGCCACGCTGGCGAAGGCGATCCAGACCAGCTTCCAGCGCATCCAGTTCACGCCCGACCTGCTGCCCGCCGACCTGCTGGGCACGCTGGTGTATCGCCCCAACACCGGCGACTTCGTGGTGAAGAAGGGCCCGATCTTCGCGAGCATCGTGCTGGCCGACGAGATCAACCGCGCGCCCGCCAAGGTGCAGAGCGCGCTGCTGGAAGCCATGCAGGAGCGTCAGGTCACCATCGGCACCGAGACCTTCCGCATGGAGGATCCGTTCCTGGTGCTTGCCACGCAGAACCCCATCGAGCAGGAAGGCACCTACAGCCTGCCCGAAGCGCAGGTGGATCGCTTCATGTTGAAGCTGGTCGTGCGCTACCCGACCGCTCGCGAGGAACGCCAGATCCTGGATCGCATGGCGCAGACCACCACCAGCCACATGGTGCGCGCGGTGCTGAAGCCCGCCGACATCGTGGCCGCCCGCAACGTGGTCGATCGCATCTTCGTGGACGACCGCATCAAGGACTACATCGTGAACCTGGTGGTGGCCACGCGCGACCCCGGCACGGTGAAGGCCCCCGTGAAGGAACTGATCCAGTACGGCGCCAGTCCGCGCGCCACCATTGCGCTCACCATCGCCGCCAAGGCCAAGGCGTTCCTCGATGGCCGCGGCTACGTCACGCCGCAGGACGTGAAGGACATTGCCTTGGATGTGTTGCGCCACCGCATCGGCCTCACCTACGAGGCGGAGGCGCTGGAGAAGAGCAGTGAGGACGTGGTTCGCAGCCTTCTGGAGCACGTGCCGGTTCCCTGATCAACGGGTGAACCAGCAACCACCGGAGTCTTCCCATGAACGCGAGTGAACTCATTCGCAAGGTGCGCCGCATCCAGATCCACACCAGCCGCGTGACAAGCGAGGCGCTGGCGGGCACCTACCACAGCGCCTTCCGCGGGCGCGGCGTGGAGTTCGAGGAAGTGCGCCCCTACGTGGTTGGCGACGACGTGCGCACCATCGACTGGAATGTGAGTGCACGCGCCGGCAGCCCGCACGTGAAGATGTTCCGTGAGGAACGCGAGCTGTGCGTGATGCTGGCCGTGGATCTGTCGGGCAGCCTGGACTTCGGCACACAGAGCCAGTTCAAGCGCGAGATGGTGGCCGAGATGGCCGCCACCATCGCCTTCAGCGCCATCCGCAACGGCGACAAGGTGGGCCTGCTCGCCTTCACCGACCGCGTGGAGCGCTTCGTGCCGCCGCGCAAGGGCACGCGCCACGTGCTGCGCATCGTGCGCGAGCTGCTGGCGTTGAAGCCACAGGGCACGGGCACGCGCATCGGCGAGGCGGTCGACGAGATCACCCGCATCGTGCGCAAGCGCAGCGTGCTGTTCGTGATCAGCGACTTCATGGACCAGGGCTGGGAACGATCGATGTCGGTGGCGCGCGGCCGCCACGACGTGATTCCGGTGGTGGTGTCCGACAAGGCGGAGGAGAGCCTGCCGCCCGTGGGACTGCTTGAACTGGAAGATCCCGAGACCGGCGAAACATTCCTGGTGGACACCAGCGACCGCGGCGTGCGTGCACGCTTCGCCAGCGCGGCAGGCGAAGATCGCGCACGCCTGCAGCAGGCGTTCCGGCGCATGCGCATGGATGCGGTCGAGGTGCAGACCGGCAGCGACTTCGTGAAGCCGCTCGCCGAGGTGTTCCGCAGGCGAGAAGCACGGAGGGGCCGATGAAGCACCTCGCATGCGCACTGACCCTCGCCTGCGCGGCAAGTGGTTTCGCGGCGGACACCGCGCCCGAGCCAAAGTCGCTGTCCACACAGGCTGGCGGAGCGACGCTGATCATGTCGGCCCGCGACGCGACCATCCGCACCGGCCAACCCCTTGTGGTGGACATCACGGTGGACCGGCCAGGCGATGTCAGCGTGATGATGCCTGCGATCAAGAGCCCGCTCGGCGTGTGGGATGTCCGCAAGGCCGAATCGCTGCCCGCGACCAAGGAACTGCCCAACCGAATCACCGAGCGCCTGACGCTGGTCACCTTCGAAAGCGGCGAGCAGAGCGTGCCCAGCCTCACGTTCACGCTGCGCAGTGCAGATGGCAAGGAGACGCCACTCGTCAGCCCGGCCCTGCCGATCACCGTCTCATCGCTGCTGGCCGACGGCTACGACCCGTCGAACATCCGCGACGTGAAGGGCACCGTGGACATTCCGCTCGAAGCGCGCTGGCCGTGGATCCTGGGCTTCGCGGTGCTTGCTGGCCTGCTCGGCTGGCTGGGCTTCAGCTGGTGGAAGGGCCGGACCTCGCGTTTCGCGCCGCTTGAACCGGTGCATGTGCGCGCCATGCGCGAACTCGATGCGCTGGCTGCCCAGCAGTTGCCCCAGAAGGGCATGGTGCTCGACTTCTACGTGCTGCTGTCCGACACCGTGCGCCGCTACGTGGAAGGTCGCTTCGGCATCAGGGCGCCGGAGCAGACCACGAAGGAATTCCTGCAGGCCGCGCGCTTCCATCCATCGATCCAGGACGATCATCAGCGCATGCTGGCGGCCTTCCTGCGCGCCGCGGACATGGTGAAATTCGCGGCTCAGCGTCCCGGGCCCGCCGAATGCGAGCGTGGCCTGGATGCGGCGCGCGGCTTCGTGCGCGAAAGCACTCCCGCTGCCGGCGCGGATGAACTCACAGACGCGCCCGCCACACCGCATCAGGGTCAGGAGAGCGCGCGGTGAACACGTACACCTTCCAGGACCCATGGCTCTTGCTGCTGCTGCCCGTGGCCTTGCTCGGCTTCTGGCGACTGTGGCGCAAGCGCCCCACGCTGCGCTTCAGTGCGGTGCAACGCGCACGAACCGTCGGCGCGGGCGCCGCGGCACGCCTGCGCTGGCTGCCCTTTGCCGTGCGTGCCCTTGCGCTTGCGCTGCTGGTGGTGTGCATCGCGCGTCCGGTTCGTCTGAACGAGCAGACCCGCACCCTGACCGAGGGCGTGGCCATCCAGTTGGTGGTGGATCGTTCCAGCAGCATGCTGGCGATGGATTTCGAGCGCAACGGCCGTGCGGTGAACCGTCTCGACGCACTGAAGGATGTCGTGGATCGTTTCGTGGACGGCGGAGGCGAGCTGGCTGGCCGCAAGGACGATCTGGTGGGTCTGGTCACCTTCGCGCGTTACGCCGACTCGATCAGCCCCATGACGCTGGATCACGAATGGCTGCTCGCAGGCATGAAGGACCTGGCGCCGGCCGAGCCGGGATCGGGCGATGATGGCACCGCGATCGGCGACGGCGTGGCCCTTGGCGCGGAGAAACTCAGGGATGCCACGGAACAGCGTGGCGAACTGTCCAAGCGGATCAAGAGCCGCGTGCTGGTGCTGCTGACCGACGGCGAGAACAACGCGGGCGACATCGACCCCACCACCGCGGCCGAACTGTGCAAGAGCCTCGGCATCAAGCTGTACACCATCGGCATGGGCACGCGCGGCATGGCACCCATGCCCGTGAAGACGCCCTTCGGCATGCAGATGGTGCGCCAGCCCGTCACCATCGACGAAGACCTGCTGCGCAAGATGGCCGAGATCACCGGCGGCCAGTACTTCCGCGCCACCGACTCGCGGAGTCTGGACAGCATCTACGCCAAGATCGACGAACTGGAGAAGACCGTGACCGAGCAGAAGCGCACGGTGCAGGCCAAGGATCTGTCGGTGGAGAGCTTCCGCCTGGGCGGCTTCTTCGTGCCGCCGATCCTCACGCTGGCCATGGGCCTGCTGTTGCTTGAGGCGCTGCTGTCGCACTCGCGCTGGAGGACACTGCCGTGAACCTCTCCAGCTTCCAGTTCGCGCAACCCTACGCGGCGTCATGGCTGTGGCTGGTGGCCGGCGTCGTGGCGCTCATGGTGCTGGGACTGCGCCGCCGCGCACGCCTGCTGCGTCTGGTGGCGGAACATCCGCTGCTGGTGCGGCTGGCGCCATCGCTCGACCTGTCCCGCGCATGGGTCCGCGCCGGCATCGCCGCGATCGCGCTCGCCACGCTCACGCTGGGTCTGATGGATCCGCGTTGGGGCATGCAGGTGGAACAGGTGCAGCGAAACGGACTCGACGTGATCTTCGTCATGGATGTCAGTCGCAGCATGCTGGCGAGCGACGCCACGCCCAGCCGTCTGGAGCGCGCGAAGCAGTTCGCGCTGGATGCCAGCGAGGCGCTGGAGGGCGATCGCGTGGGGCTGGTCGACTTCGCGGGCGCGCCCACCATGCGCACGCCGCTCACGCTGAACTACGCGGCCTTCCGCCAGGCGGTGCAGAACCTGGAGCCCAAGGCCGCTGCGCGCGGCGGCAGCATGCTGGGCGAAGCCATCCGCATGGCGGCGAACAGCTTCCCCGCAGGTGACAAGGGTGCGAAGGCCATCATCGTGCTCAGCGACGGCGAGGACATGGACAGCAATCCCGCGGACGCGGCGAAGGAGGCCTTCGAGTCACTCGGCGTGCGCACCTTCACCGTGGCCATCGGCGATTCGCGCGATGGTGCGCGCATTCCCGTCACGGGCACCGACGGTCAGCGCCGCTACCTGGTGCACGATGGCCAGGAGGTGTGGTCGAAGATGAGCCCCGACACCATGCGCGACATCGCGCAGGTGGGCGGCGGCGCGTTCGTGCCCGCGGGCACCGCGCAGCTGGACATGGCCGCGATGTACCGCGATTCGCTGGGCAACCTCGATCGCATCGATCAGGAGTCCAGCCTGGTGAAGCGTCAAACGCCGCGCTTCCAGTGGTTCGCGGCCGCAGCACTGGTGCTGCTGGTGGTGGAGAGCCTGATCACAGATCGCCGACGCGTGAAG
>Ga0209617_10001058_pt1 | contig 12718 bp, 11 predicted proteins | sample LakEriepJuly2011_2_FD_187459 | JGI IMG/M metagenome (GOLD analysis project Ga0209617, IMG submission 187459) | Freshwater microbial communities from dead zone in Lake Erie, Canada - CCB epilimnion July 2011 (SPAdes) (version 2) | ecosystem: Environmental > Aquatic > Freshwater > Lentic >... | reverse complement strand
GCTCGTGGCCAGGCTCGTGGCGGCCGTGAGCGCTCCATCCGGATCGCGCGACGGCAGCATCGCGAAACCACCGCGCTCGTAGTCGTCGCGGAGCATCCAGGCGAGTGCCAGGAAGTGCGGCATCTGCCAGAGGAACAGCACGGCGCCGATCACCCATGCGCCGGCGGTGAGTTCGCCGGTTGCGGCGGCCCAGCCGATCATGGGTGGCAGGGCACCGGTGACGGCGCCAACGATCGTGTTGAGCGTGGTGTGGCGCTTGAGCGGGGTGTAAATGGCCACGTACAGAACGATGTTGCCGATCGCGAGGCCTGCAGCCAGCAGGTTCACGAAGCTCGCGAGCACCGCGAAGCCCGCGTACCCAAGGACCAATGCCAGGACCCACGCGCTCACGCGGCGCACCCGGCCGGTGGGGAGCGGCCTCCCGGCGGTGCGCTTCATGCGCGCGTCGGGGCCGGCCTCGAGGACCTGGTTCAGGATCGCCGCGCTGGCGGCTGCACAGGCGGTGCCCAGGACGCACCAGCCCAGCACGGCCCACGAACGATTGGCCCCCGGCATGGCTCCCGCCACCACGAACCCAGCAGCGGTCGTCAGCACCACGAGCGCATTGAGCCTGAACTTCGTCAGGTCGGCGAGCGTGCGCAGCATGCTGCGTCGGGTGGAGTTCTCTGAGCGGCCTTCGTCCATGCGCGCTCCTAGCATATGCCTCCATGCTGCCTTCACTCGTTGCCCAAGCCGCTCCATCGGTCTCGCTCCCGGGATTTCTCGCGATGTACGCCGGTGCGCTCGCCGCACTGGTGGTCCTTCTGGCCATCGCGGTGCCTGTGCTGCGTGCACTCGGCGGAGGTGCACTGCGGGGCGGGGATCTTGCGCTCGGCTTCGCGGCGACCGTCGGCATGTGGACGCTCGGCTACGTCGCCATGATGCGTCCGGGGCTGCTCGCCGGTGAAGCGCTCTTCGCGCTCACGCTGTCGGCCCCGGCGTTGATGGGCTGGCTCGCGGCCCGACGTGGCGTCGCCACCCCGTGGAAGGTCGGTGCAGTCTCGGCAACGGTCAACCTGCTGGTCGTGGGCAGCCTCTTCTCGCGTGATGCCGGCGATGTCTGGCGCGAGGGCCTGCTCTGGATCGGCGGGCTCTACGCCGCGAGCATCGCACTGAGCGTGTTCGGCGGATGGATCGCTGCGCGCATGGGTGGCATGCTGCGTGCCCAGCACGGGGGCGATCCGGTCAACCTGTTCGCGACCGTCGCAGCGATCACGGTGTTCCTCCTCCTGATCACGGGCGGCCTGGTGACCGGACTGGAGGAAGGCCTTGCCGTGCCGGACTGGCCCAACACCTTTGGGCACAACATGCTGCTCTACCCAATCAGCGAGATGAAGGGTGGCGTGTACTACGAACACGTGCATCGGCTCTTCGGAACCCTGGTCGGCCTGACCACGCTGGTCCTGGCTGCGCTCGCGTGGGCCAACCGTTCACCGGCGCCAATTCGTTGGGGAGCCACGGCCCTCCTGGCCGCGGTCACGCTGCAGGGCCTCATGGGTGGCATGCGGGTGACCGGGGCCATCACGCTCTCGCAGGCGAGCGAAGACCTGGCGCCGAGCATCACCTTCGCGGTCATGCACGGCGTCTTCGGGCAGGCGGTCTTCGCCGGACTCTGCGTGCTCGCGGTGGTTTCGTGCCCTGCATGGCGTGACCGCCGTGCTGCGGTGGTGCGCGCAGCATCGAATCCTGCGGTGGCGCTCATCGTGATCCTGCTGATGCAGCTGGCTCTTGGTGCGCTCTACCGACACCTTCAGATTCCCAGTCCGGACGGCGGCGCTCCGGCGCAGCCCAAGTGGGCGATGCACGCTCACCTCTCGTGGTCGGTCGTGGCGCTCGCAGCCTGCATCTGGGCCGGCATCAAGGCCATGCGTGCAGGTGCTGCCTCGAGCGTGGCGGCCGATGCGGTGGCGAAGGCGCCGTGCGCCGGATCGAAGGGCTTGCGACGCACGGGCGCAGCGTTGCATGGCCTCGTGACGCTTCAGGTCGTGCTCGGTTTCCTTGCCCTCATCTGGGTGCTCAAGCGTGACAGCGCGGCGATTCCCGCTCTCGAAGTCGTGTTCACGACGGCGCACCAGGCCACTGGCGCGCTGCTCCTGGCGAGCGCCGCCATGGCGTGGGCGTGGTTCCTCACCGTGCCGGCTGAGCGGGCGTGATCGCGGGCGCTGCCGTGGGCTTGAGGGCTTCCTCGAGAGCGAGCAGCGCGTAGCACGTCACGAGTTCCGGCTTGTCTTCCTGCCAGCGTGCGGTGGCGTTGACCCATGAACCATCGGGCCGTTGCGCAGCGACCAGGCTCTCGATGAGTTCGACGCGCCAGTCGTGGGCCTTGCCCTGGGCATCGGTGATCGTGGATTCGCCGTTCACCGCGAGCGCGCGGGCCATGGCATGCCTGTAGTAGTAGAGGCCTTGGGCGCCAAGGCCGGGGTTCGATTCGAAGCCCCAGTGCAGCGCGATCCAGCCGCGAGCGGCCTTCACGCGCGGATCATCCTGCGAAAGGCCCGCGTAGAGCAGGCTCTTGAGGCCCGCATAGGTCATGCTGCCGTAGCTGCGCAGCGTGCGCGGCGTGCCGGTGGGCAGTTTCTCGCCGTAGCGGCCTTCACCGGCATCCTCGCTCGCGAAGCTCTCGCCGCCGTTGGCAGGGGTGTAGACGAAGCCGCCGTCATCGCCGCCGGCCTGGGCCCACGATGATGGATTGGTGGCCTTGAGGTTCTGCGTGCGAGTGACGAAGGCCAGCGCACGCTGGACCGCCGGATCGTCCTGGCTCACGCCGGCATCATGCAAGGCATCAAGAAAGAGTTGCGTATTGGAAAGATCCGGACGCCCCCAGTTGCCGTAGCCAGCACCGCCGTACCAGTCCTTCGTCGAGGCGAGCCCTTCGGTGTGGTCCCACTGGTTCTGGCGAAGCCACTCGACCGTCTGTTCGAGCATCGGCAGTTCGTCGGGGCGGTCGAGCGCCGCCAGTCCCATCGCGATCGAGGCCGCGACATAGTTGCCGAGGCTTCCCGCAGGATCCGGAACGAAGCTTCCCGCGGGGAAGGCCTGGCTCTTGATGAACCCAAGAGCTCGTGCGATGGTGGCGTCGTCCGTGACGCCGCCCGCTTGCGCGAAGGCCTTCAGGGCCAGGCCGCTCACGGCGGTGGCGGCAGCTTGGCTGGGCTTGGGTTGATCGGTCCCAGCCGCCGCCTTGGCGACCATCCATCCGCCTGCGGGATCCTGCGACGCGCTCAGCCACGCCAAGCCGCGCCGAAGCGCCGCGCGGGCGCGCGCATCGAGCTCCATCGGCAGGCCACTTTCGGTCGCCGACGTGGTGATCCGGTGGATCGGCGCCACCACCGGACGGGTCGCTGCGATCGCAGGCGGCGCGAGGCTCGTGATGCGCTCGCCCTTGATGCGCGGGTCGAGCGGCACCGTCGGCTCGTGGTAGGGCGGTTCGACGAGGAGTGCGTGACCGAGCAGGGCAACGATGATCATGACGTGCCGTACAGTACGGGCATGACCCACGATTCGCTGCGTTCGTCCGTGTTCTCGCGCGTTGCAGCCCTGAGCCTGACCGGCCTGTCGATGGCGTGCCTGCCGACAGCGTCATCCGGCCTCGCGCAGGCCGCCGCCCAGGAGGCCGTCGATCGACCCGCGACGCAGATCGTGCCGCAGCCGGCCGCCGTGGCGCCTCTGATCGAGCTCGGTGAGAGCGCGGTGCTCGATGCTTCGCAGCCCACGGTCTCGCCGACCTTCGGGTCTGTGACCGCGTGGGCGGGCAGTCGGCTCATCGTGACCGGCCCTGAGCGCGTGCGCACCGGCGGCTTCAACGGCCAGATCGCCACGTTCGCCGAGGCCGACGGAACGTGGGTCGGCACACTCGAACTGGCAGGCATCAGCGACACGTCGGTTTCGGAAACGGTGCTTCAGTCGGTGGTGGGCAACGATGAGTGGCTCTTCACGAGCGCCGAGGTGCAAGGGCGAGCAGGACAGGTCGTGGTGTGGAAGCGCGACCAGGCCGCGTCGGGATGGAAGCAGGTCCAGCGGTTGATGCCGCCTGCCACGCGCGCGGAGCCCGCGTTCGGCAGCGCCATGGCGATGGGCGATGGATTCCTGGCGGTCAGCGCCGTCGACACCAGGTTCCGTGGGGAGCAGGGGCGATCGATCGTCGATGCCCCGCGTGTGTACCTCTTCACGCTCAAGGATGGCTCGTGGTCGGGCGCAGGCTCGCTCTCGCCCGATCCGTCGCTCAAGGCCATCTGGTTCGGCGGTGCCATCGCGGCGTCGGGCGACCAGCTCGCGATCGCCAGCCCGAAGGCCTGGCAGCCGAGCCCGAAGCAGCCGGTGCAGGAATCGGGCGAGTGCGCGGTGCACCTCTACCGTCGCGGTGCTGACGGGGTGTGGGCGCTGCGGCAATCGATCACGCCGCCTGCGGATTGCGCGTGGGGCGGCTTCGGCAATCGACTCGGACTGCGAGGCAATGTGCTGGTCGTGCGTGCGACCGACATCCCGACCACGGCAGCACGGATCTTCACCTACGAAGATGCCGGGCAATGGGCCCCATCGGGCGAACTCAAGGCCAATGCCTCCAGCGGAAGCGGATTCGGGACGTCATTCGACGTTGGTGACGGCTTCATCGCGGTCGGCGACACCACGGCGAAGGCCCCCGGTGACCGGCTGGGTGCGGTGACGGTGTTCGTGCCGAGCGCTGGCGGTTGGTCCGAGCGTTACGCGCTGCGTCCAACCGTGACCATCCCCAACCGCCGGTTCGGCGTTGGGGTGGCCGTGCGGGAAAGGCAGGTCGCGGTCGGTCGCATGAAGAGTGAATCCGAGGGCATCGAGCCCGGTGGGGCACTCATCTTCACGATTCCCTGAACCGAGCGTGGGCAAAGTGCGGGAGCGCCCGCGGCGCTGGCCCGCGCAGGGGAAGGCCTCACTGCCACTTGCGGATGACGGTCGCGCCGGTGATGGCGGCCGAAGCGGCAAGGACGTGGTTGGCGTACTCGGCTGGTATCGCCATCGGCCAGAGCGGATTGATCACGACGGCCACGGCCGAGAGGAGCCCGCACCAGACGGCGGCACCATCCCGGGCCATGGCGATGGCGCCGACGGCAAGCAGTCCGAAGGCCGACCACTTGACGGCGGCCAGCACGGAGGGGTCGGAGAGCCGTTCGGCCATGACGATCTGGCCGGCGAGCAGCGCGGTGGCGAGCGTGAGCAGCACGAGGACGATCTTCATGGAGGTTCCCTTGGGCGCGCCCGTCGGGCTGCCCGTATCGTGTATCGCACCATGAAGGGCATTGTCTTTCGGGAATTCGGCGAACTGGTGACCGCACGCTTCGGCGAAGCCACCTGGGATGCCCTCCTCACGGAGAGCAAGGTGCCCTCGGGCGGCGCCTACACCGCGGTGGGTACCTACCCGCATGAAGAGGCCGTTGCCCTCTTGATGGCGCTGTCTGCGAAGACCGGCCTGCCCCCCGACGCACTGCTCAAGGTCTTCGGCGAGCACCTGTTCGGCGTGCTGTCGCAGCGCTACCCGTTCGCGGTGGCCGGCCATGCGGACCTCTTCCCGTTCCTCGAGAGCCTTGATGGTGTGGTGCACGTCGAGGTGCGCAAGCTCTATCCGGATGCGGAGCTGCCTGCCTTCGTCACGCGATGGGAGGGCGATGCCTTCGTGCTCGAGTACCGATCGCAGCGCCCGTTCGCGGCGCTGGCGGAGGGATTGCTGCGCGGTGCGATCGTTCACTGGGGCGGGCGGTACACGCTCGTGCGCCGAGGCCTCGGCGGGGATGGATCGCGTGAGGCGATCTTCGAACTGAGGCGCACGTGAGCGGCGAGGGGGGCAGCCAGGACATCGAGCTGCTTCGCCGCATGCTGACGCGTGAACGCACGGCGCGGGAACAGGCCGAGATGCTGCTGGAGAACAAGTCCCGCGACCTGTACGTCACGCTCAGCCGGCTGCAGGGGGTGGTGGGTGAACTGGATGCTGCGCGCCGGCAGGCGGAACATCACAGTGCCGCGAAGGGGCTCTTCCTGGCCGACCTCAGCCATGAGTTGCGCACGCCGCTCAATGCGGTCATCGGCTACGCGGAGATGATCGCCGAGGACCCGCGGGGCGACCAAGTCGTGGAGGATGCCCGGCGCATCGCGGTCGCCGGGCGTGGATTGCTTGCCCTGATCAACAATGTGCTTGATTACAGCAAGGCCGAGTCGGGCAAGCTCGAGCTCTCGCTCCAGCCGGTCGAGTTGCCGGCGGTGATCGAGGAGTCGATTTCGATTGCGGTTCCCATGGTCATGGAGAACCGGTCCAAGGTCCACGCCGAGGTCGAGCCCGGCTTCGGTGCGGTCACGTCCGACCCGGTCAGGTTGCGGCAAGTCCTGTTGAATCTGCTTTCGAATTCAGCCAAGTACACCGTGGGCGGCATGATCACCGTGAAGGCATCGAGGCCGGGGCCGGATGACTACCGCATCGAGGTGATTGACACTGGTCGCGGCATGGACCGCAGCCAGCTTGATCGGCTGTTCGAGCCGTTCCAGCCCGTGCGTCGCGAGGAGGGCATGCGCTTCGCCAGCACCGGGCTCGGCATGAGCATCACGCGGCGGATCGTGCTCATGCTCGGGGGGCGGATCGATGTGAAGAGCGCCGTGGGGCAAGGAACAACCGTCACGGTCGATCTTCCGGTCGACGGCCCCGTGCGCCAGGAGGCAGCATGACGCCTCAGCAGCGATCGACCGCACGCGAATTGGCTCGACAGGCGCAGGCCGACGGCGTGCAGCATGTGCATGAGTGGCTCTGCGAGCGCACCGACGATGCGCTGGTTCGGGAGGAAGCCAAGCGGATTCTCGCGCACCAGCCGACCAGTGCCGAGTCTGCCGCCGCATCGACGCCACGACGGCCGATGGTCGTTGATCCGATGCTGGGCCTTGAGCTTGGGGGCTTCCGCATCGAACGTCTGATCGGTTCCGGCGGGATGGGTCGCGTGTACGTGGGTACCCGGGAAGGCCAGCCGTCGCGGGCCGCCGTGAAGGTGCTCTCACGCGGTGGCGTGACCGACATCGCCATGCGCAGGTTCCAGCAGGAATCGGCGATCCTGGCCAAGCTCGACCATCCCGGCATTGCGAGGCTGCATGCCAGCGGTCTTCATGATGATGGCCAGTCGACGTTCCCCTGGTTCGCGATGGAGTTCATCGATGATGGGCTCGACCTGACCGATTGGGCGGCGCGGCAATCGCTGCCGATGCGCGGGCGGCTTGAGCTTTTCGTGCGCGTGTGCGATGCCATCTCGCATGCGCACGCGCAGGGCATCGTGCATCGCGACCTGAAGCCGGGCAACATCCTCGTCGATGCGCGTGCGCAGGTGAAGGTGATCGATTTCGGGATTGCCCGTGCCGCGCAGGAGGACTCCTCCCGCTTCGGCGTGCGGACCGAGACGGGCCAGCTCGTTGGCACCCTGCAGTACATGAGTCCCGAGCAGTGCCTGGGCCAGCGCGATCGGATCGATGCGCGCACCGATGTGTATGCGCTCGGCATGATCCTCTTCGAACTGCTCTCGGAGACGTATCCGTACGACGTGAGGGGCGTGCCGGTGGCCGAGGCGATCCAGACCGTTTCGCAGGGCAAGGTGCCCGACCTGCGGGAAGCCCTGCCGGATGCGCCCGACGCGCTGGCGGATGCCGTGGCGCAGTGCCTGGCCAAGGATCCAGACGATCGCCATACCGATGCCGGCGCGCTGGCGACGGCGCTGCGCGCGGTGCTCGCACCGAAGCCTGCCACCCTGGCCACGCAGCGCCCCGATGCAGCGGGACAGCGACCGGCCACCGGACGATCGGGATCACGAGGCGGAGCAGGCGTTGCCAGCGCTGGCACGCGGTCCCCATCCGCGCGGAAGCCGCGCTCGTCGCGCCTGATGGGCGCAGTGATCGCGCTGTTGGCGGTTGCGCTGCTCCTGGCAGCGCTCGACGTGTTCGGCGTGGTCGATGTGCGAGGCCTTGCCTCGCGCACGCTTGGTCGTTGAGTTGCGCGGCAGCATCGGCTCCCGCCGCAGGACTCACTGAACCGACGAGCTCATCCGGAAGATCGGCAGCAGGATGCTCGCCGCGATGCCGCCGACGACGACGCCCATGAAGATGATCATGAGCGGCTCGATCATGCCGGTCACCGTCTTGATCGCCGCGTCGAGTTCCTCTTCGGCGAAGGCGGCGATGCGCTCGAGGACCTCGGGCAGGCGCCCCGCGCGTTCCCCGGCGTTGAACATCGCGCTGATGTTGCGGGGGATGAACACGGCCTGCAGCAGCGTGGGGCTCATCTCCTGCCCGTGATTCACGCGCTCGCGGAGGTCATCCCACATGCGGTCCCAGTAGGTGTTGGCGGTAACGGCCTTGGTGATGCGGATGACCTCCAGCAGCGGCACCCCGGCGGCGAGCAATGTGCCCATGGTGTTGGTCATGCGCGCCACGTAGAGCTGGCGGAACATCGGCGAGATGATGGGCAGGTTGAGCTTGGCCCAGTCGATGGCCAGGCGGCCGCGAGCCGTTCGGGCAGCGACCGTGGCGGCGAAGCACAGCGCACCCAGCGCCGGCAGGTAGAGGTGCCACCAGCCCTTGAGGAACCCGCTTGCGGCGAGCAACCACTTGGTGAGCAGGGGAAGCCGGTCGCCCTGCGCCTTGAACAGCGGTGCGAACGTCGGAAGCACGAAGACCATGATCACGGTGACGGCGATGATCGCGACGGCGAGCATGATGCCCGGGTAGACCATCGCGCCCTTGACCTGCTTGGCCGTCTTGCGTGCCTTGAGCAGATCCTTGGCGACGCGCGAGAGCATCTCGTCCATGGTGCCGCTGGCCTCGGCTGCCTGCATCAGGCTCACGAGGATCGACGGAAAGACCCTCGGCCACTTCGCGAGGGCCGCGCTGAATTCCTCGCCCTCGCAGACGTCGTCCTTGATCGCTCGCACGACCGTCGCCACCTCGGGTCGCGCTGCCTGCTCGCTGAAGGTCTCGAGAGCCTCGGCGAGCGGCACGCCGGTCTTCATCATGACCGAGAGCTGCTGGCACAGGGCTATCACGTCGTCATTGCTGAAGCGTGCGCTCAGGCGGTTGCGCGAGATGGCGCCCTTCTGGCCGACCGCCGCGGCAAGGTCGCCGAGCTCGATGCTCAGCACCACCAGGCCATCGCGCCGGAGCTGGCGGACGGCGACTTCGTGGGACGGAGCCTCTAGCACGCCGCGCACGAGCTCGCCGCTGCCGCGCCTGGCGCGGTAGGCGAACTTGCGGGGTGCAGCGGCATCGACTGAACCGATCAGGCTGGCATCAATGGCGGCAGGCACCGTGCACCTCCTCAGTGGTCGTGAGTCCGTCGATCACCTTGCGCATGCCGTCGACCCACAGGGTCTCGAAGCCCTTGTCGCGCAGGAGCCGCTTGAGGGCGGCAGGTTCGGTCCGGGCCGAGATCGCCTCGAGGACGTCGGCATCCGGTGCTAGCAGCTCGTACAGGCCGAGCCGGCCGCTGAGGCCGCGCTCGTGGCAGGCGCGGCATCCCGCACCCTTCCAGAGGCGCTCGGCATGGGCGCCGAACTCGCCCATCGCGGCGCGTTCGGCCGCATCCGGTTCGTACTCCGTCTTGCAGTGCTTGCAGATGCGGCGCACGAGCCGCTGGGCCAGCACGCCACGCAGTGCGGCCGCGACCAGGAACGGCTCGACACCGAGGTTCTGCAACCGGGTCACGGCGCTGGAGGCATCGTTCGTGTGCAGCGTGCTGAAGACCATGTGGCCGGTGAGCGCAGCCTGCACGGCGATCTGTGCCGTCTCGCCGTCGCGGATCTCGCCGACCATGATGATGTCGGGGTCCTGGCGGAGCAGGGCTCGAAGGGCGCCTGCGAAGGTCAGTCCCGCCTTGACGTTCACTTGTGCCTGGTGCACGCCGGCGAGGTTGCTCTCGACGGGATCCTCGACGGTGCTCAGGTTCAGCTCGGTGGTGTCGAACTGCTGCAGCACGGAGTACAGCGTGGTGCTCTTGCCGCTGCCGGTGGGACCAGTGACGAGCACGACGCCGTGGGGCTCGTCGATCACCGCGCGGAAGCGTTCCAGCATCGCCGGACGGAAACCGAGCTTTTCCAGGCCGAGTTTGGCGTAGCTCGTGTCGATCACGCGCATGACGATCTTCTCGCCGAACTTGCCGGGCAGCGTGCTGACGCGGAGGTCGATGGGCTTGCCGTTGACCTTGATGGCGATCTCGCCGTCCTGGGGCACGCGACGTTCGCTGATGTCGAGGCGTGCCATGATCTTGACACGGCTCGAGATCGCAGCGTGCATGCGCCACGGCACGTTGGTCTTGACCGAGAGCACGCCGTCGATGCGGTAGCGGATGCGCAGCGAACCATCGTCGGGCTCGATGTGGATGTCGCTCGCGCCGTCGGCCACGGCACCTGCGATGATGAAGTTCACGAGCTTCACCACCGGTCCGCTGGTGCCCGTGGCATCCTCGGCGGCAAGATCGGCGGCTTCGTTCTCGGCCACCGTGAACTGGGCCTCGTCGACCTCGGCGAAGATCTCCTCGGCTTGCTCGTTGGCGCGCGACGGTGCGGGTTCGTCGATGCCGCCGCCGGACAGCACGGCTCGAATCGAGTCGGCCGTCGCGACGACGAATCGCACCCGGAAGCCGCTGGCCTTGGTGAGGTCCTCGAGCACGAAGAAGTCCTCGGGCTCGGCCGTCGCGACGATGAGTTCGCCGCCGTCGAGGCGGACCGGGATCACGGTGTGACGTTCACGCAGCTCCGGCGGCACGAGTGCACGCGCTCCCGGATCGCAGGCTGTCGCAAGGTCCTCGATAAAGGTGAGGCCGCGTGCGGCGGCAACAGCCTGCAGCAGGCGCTCATTGGTGATCCAGCCTTGCTGCACGACGACTTCGCCCAGCATCAGCCGGCAGGTGCTCGATGATTGGATGGCGAGTGCCTCTCGCAGCTGGGCCGGAGTCAAGTCGCCCCAATCGATCAGGACCTGTCCGAGCGACGTGGGCGCTGCGTCGAGGTTCGAGGCTGCAGGGCGAGGGGTTGGGTTGTTGCGAACCATCGTGCCTCCCGAATCCGAGGAGCCTGGCGATCACCCGTCGAGGGCGATCCTCACCAGACGACCATCGGATTCAAGTTCGGCATGACGAAGCCCGATCTCTCGCACGACCCAAGAAATCCCGGTGGATGCCTCGGTCAGCACGTCTCCTCGGCGGACCGTTCGGCCGTTGATGACCGCAAACTCACCCGATAGGGTGGCGGTCAGGTCGAATGATGGCGTTGCTGCAGCGGGAGCCGGTGCTGGGGCTTCCCCGGACTGGGCCTGTCGAACGGCTTCGGGCGCCGAAAAGGCCAGCGGAGCGAATGGATTACCGGACGGATGCTCCTCCAGCACGAACTCAATGGCCTTGGGTCGTGCCGGGGCGGGAGCCGCGGCCACTGGGCCAGGCTTGGCTGCTGCTGCCTTGGCGGGCTTCGCCGGGCCAGCGACCTTGAACATCAGGAGGCCGACGGCGGCGATCGCGACACCCCCAAGCAGCGCGAACTGCTTCGGGTTCACGCCGAGCTTGCTGCAGAGATCGTTCCAGGTGCTCGAGATGGCGCTCATGGCGTGCCTCCGTTGGGGGCCTGCGCCGGCGGCGGCGCCAGGAAGTACTCCTCCAGGTCGATCTGGGCCGCGATCGAGCTGCCGTCGGTGCGGCGCAGATCGATGCTCGAGATCCTGTTCCACGCACGGCTGTCGTCGATCGAGTTGATGACGTCGAAGACAGCGGCAAAGTCACCGACCATGTCCACGCGCACGCTGCGGCGCTGGAAGTCGCCGGGCTTGGAACCGGCAGGGGCGAAGTCCATCGGATCGCCGAGCTTGACCGAGTTTTCCAGCACGCTCTTACCATCGACGCTGCGGCTGACCGCATCACCGAGCCGGCTCTCGGCCGGGGAGTTGGGCACGAGGCGCCACTCCTGCTCGACATCGCGACGCAGCGTGGTCACTTCGGCCTGAAGGCGCTCGAGGTCGGCTCGCTTGGCCAGGTACTGCTCCGTGCTCTGCTCGAGCTTGGTGCGCTGGCGCTGCAGATCCGAGGCGCGGGCATAGTTGGGGACCACGAACATGCCGAGCACGACGATCGTTCCGACGAGCGTGGTCCCCGCGGCCATGGCGGTCTCGCGGCTGATGGTGGGCCAACTGGTCATGGCATGCTCCTTGAGACGATGCGTTCGGCGCCGTCCGGCTGCGCCCACGGATCGACGCGCACGGTGAGGCTGAAGGCCTGCTCGCCCGAGCCGGCCTGCTTGACTTCGTTGCGTCGCACGCTGACGAATGGCGCGCGTGCGCCCAGGCGCTGCTCGAGTTCCGAGACGGCACCGAGGGTCATGCTGTGGCCGGCGAGCGCCACATCGAGCGTCACGGGCTTGGGCTGGATCGCCTGGCCAGCCGGTGCAGGTTGAGCCTGCCCACGTGCGGCCGTGGCCTTGGATTCGCTGATGCTGATCTTCATCGCGTGCAGCGAGACCCCCTCCGGCAGGAGATGGCTGATGGTGGCGATCACGTCGCTCGCCTGGGCCGGCAGGGACACGGTCTGCTGGCACGCCACCAGGCGCTTGAGGTGCTCGCGCTCGGCCATGAGCATGGCATGCACGTCATCGATGCTCTGGGCGCTCTCGCGAAGGTCCTGTGCCACCGCCACCCGGATCGCGGC
>Ga0209617_10001056_pt1 | contig 12726 bp, 16 predicted proteins | sample LakEriepJuly2011_2_FD_187459 | JGI IMG/M metagenome (GOLD analysis project Ga0209617, IMG submission 187459) | Freshwater microbial communities from dead zone in Lake Erie, Canada - CCB epilimnion July 2011 (SPAdes) (version 2) | ecosystem: Environmental > Aquatic > Freshwater > Lentic >... | reverse complement strand
TGGGGTGCGGGATAGGGGTACATAGTCTATTGCGTGTGCCCCCTTTCCTTGGTCAATGTGGAGCGATTGCGGTGGTATCCCACGAGCGTTTGTGACTTTGACCCCAGCTTTCGTGCGTCCACGGCTGTATAGCTCCTCTTGCTCTTGAGAAGTTCTGGTTGAGCAGTAGATCAGAACTGGAATCTTTTTGGACATCAACTCCGAGTACCAAGCCCCCACCCTCTTCCCGAAACTAGGCTCACACTTTTCTATGTGGCCTCTTGACCTTTCCACCGCCTCTCGAATCGTCATTGGTCAAGCCTCTTTCGGAGTCGTTCTGTTTCCTCCATTGATCGAGATAACGCTTTGAGCGTTTGGGCATACAACTCTCGGTATTCTTGGGGGCTTGCTTTTTGTCGGTCGAGTTTGTCCCATCGCATAATGAAGTCCGAGATCGAGTCTTGGTGTGGCACTTGCCCAATGTCGTAGGGGCGGGTGGTTGCACACCCACAAATCAAACTAGCGGCGGTGAATCCAAGAATCCACTTCTGTATCACGGAGACGGCGGTTATAAGCAATTTCTTCATCGTCTCTTTCCCTGCGTGTCTTGGCTCTGTTCTTTGTCCACCAAGCGATGATTCCGATTACACCAGCAAGCGAGGCGAGAATGGCCTCCCACATTGTTATTTCCGTGAGAACTTGGAGAGGAAGTCCACAACCTTGCGGAGCGTTGTTTCTGGCTCGTCACCGGGGATAAGAGAAGCGATGGCAATCACCGCAGAGAGGAGGGCAACCAACGCACCCACCCAAGCAAACACATCTTGAGACTGAATGAAGGTTAAGATTTGTTCCATAAGAAAAAGGGGGGGTGTCAAGGGGCTAGGCTTGGTAAGTCCAGTATTCACTTGGGGTCATAGTTCCATTCGCACTTGTTGGGAACTCGTCTCCGTCACCAGCCTCCGCATAAAGTGGAATTGTTTTTCCAAGGATACTCAAAGTGCCAACTTCCGAACTGGGGTTATCTATAAGAGTTCCTATTGATCTTGGGGGATCGCCGGGAGAATTAAATTGAAAGCTGATATCAACCCCATAAAGACTTCCAGAAGAACTTATATAAAAGTTCGATGATCTTTGGAAAAAGGCATCATCTGTTTGCGGGGTAAAATCTGTCTCAAAATATGGGGAGTAGTTTCTTGGCAGACAAACAAGATGTGTTTCATCTTCGAGAGTGGATGTGAATGTTTGCGAAAATGGAGAACTTTCTCCGAACTGATTTACATAAGTGCCAGCAATCGTCCAAGCCTTGACTCTCCAATAAATTTCCATCGCCTCTTCTAGCGTAAAGATTGCAAGCATATTATTCACTTGTAGGCACGATGGGAAATAGCCACTGTAACTGGCGTGAAGAACTTTAGCCATAAGGATTTCGTTAGGGCATTAGCCCAAGGTTAATAACCGATGACGGTGATTCGGTAGGTTGCCGTGGCTGGTGTAATGTTGCCGTTGGTTGCGTTAATACAATCAACCTCTAGCCCATTGGTAGTTGTGACGTGGCCGTTGAATGAAAGGCCGTCTGGATTGCTTGGTGGTAGGCCAATCAAAACTATGTCATTTATTTGGCAACCAGTAACAACAACGCTTACAGAGTTGGTTGAGTTTGGACTAACTTGCCCAAAGTAAATAGAAGCAGTTGTGGTTAGCGTCCTTGGGGAGCTTGGAAGCACACCGTAGGTTGTTCCACTTGCAATTAGACCGACATTGATTAGCCCAGAAACAACATTGATGTTTGCGGGTTGGGCGGTAACCGTTGCCCCATAGAATCCAATATTCCCAGATAATTGCAGACCAGTACCGAAACTAACAACTGTCGAACCAGCCGCATTGACCAATGTTCGACCACCATAATTTACGGCAGTCACGCCACTTGAAGATTTTAGTGCCCGATTAACTGCATTGACATTTGTTGCTGAGTCTGCGATGAATCCAGCGTCCACTTGTGCCTTGGTATAGTAGAGAGCCAAATCGGCTGGGACTAAAGCACCAGTCAAAATTAAGTCCTTGCTGATAGATGCCGTGTACTGAAGAAGGGTCTTTGTCTGACCACTCTCCGTCATCTCAATCTCTAGGGTGGGCGTTATGGTGTCTGTCCCGGCTTCGTTGAATAACTCCTCCATCTCACTCGTGGACATTGTAACTGCGGCCGAATACCAATTATAAACCTGCACCCCAGAGGAATCTAAAGTGAGGGCAGTAGATACATTCTGTAGGCCAAGAGAATTAACAAAAGATATGATCAATCCTCTCTTTGAATCGCTGACAACGGAGATATTGCCCGCTCCGATTCCAGTTATCGCAGACAAAATTGTAGTTACATTGATTGCGGTCTGATTAAAGCCAATGCCAACTGAATGACCCCCATAAGCCAAGCTGTACGAACCGCCATAAACATCGTTTCCAATACTGAGGGCATAGGTCTCGTTCAATGAGGCCGAGCCGTCTTGTATTTTTGTGAGAGCAACGCCCTCTCCAGAAACCGATGTAAAGGAGTCAGAGAAAACGGCTGGGTTGCGGCTTAATGAAATTATTTGCTGTGCGTTGATTGAGGCGGTGGGGGCTCTCCGCGTGTTCACTTGGACAGCCGCAGTTGGGAAAAGGGTGAATGGCAACGCACCAAAGCTGAGTGCCGTGTTAGGGGTAGCCGCCGTGATAATCCAAGCTGAACCCGAATCGCCATAGGTGGCTACGCTTACATTCCCAGCAATAGCACTAACCGCAGAAAGCACTTGTGCAGTAGTGGCGTTAAAGGATATGGCCGTGGAAGTTCCCGTGGTCGTGGTTAGCTTGAATTGGCCGTCTGTTGCTACTGCATCAATGTTCCCTATGCCCAGCGAGAAGGAGGGGCTAGAGAGATTCGCGTCTGTATATGAGCCGTCTGCGTTGCGTTCAAGCACACGGATTCGAAAGGGGTAAACATCGTTCCTAGTAAACTCTGGTAGCACACCCGCAGGGGCTGAACCGCCCAAGAGCAGACCACCAGACTTGTCTAAAAGAATATCAATGTTACTTGCCATAATCTAAATCTCTTGTCACCTAGCTTTGCCTATATCTCGCAAAGAAAATCCTCTCCACCCGATGCGCCTCTTTTTGATTGCAATACATAAATTACATCTGGGCTTCCATTTGAACATACATTCAGGGCAACGGATTGAAATAGAGCGGCATATCCCGCCGCTATAAACCCACATTCTCCGAATTCGGGGACCGTAGATTCTACACTTATTTTATGTCCTCCGTCTACTGGTTCAACAGTTATCCCTTCACCAGCAATAGGAACAATCGACTCAATTCTTCTTACTACTCTTCTAAAGTGTTGCCCGGATAGTTTCATTGAACTATCGGGTAGCATTTGAAGTCTGGGTTCTTGTGGCATAATTTTATCCTAGCCGTGGGAAGAAGTAAACAGCACTTTGGCCTCCTCCGGTCTGCGGATTATATGAATTCCCAGCCTCAGAGAAAACAAGTGTCACAAGAAGGAGGCTTCCCCGCTTCTCGGTTAAAATTGTTTTACAAACAAAACCAAAGTACTCCCCTTGCGTCCCAGTTACATAATTACTTGCCAGATCAGCCGAAGAATAATACTGCACAGAATCAAATATTCCCGGCAATCTTGCTGGGGCAGGGAGACTAATTCCATTCAAAGTTGTTGGCATACTAGACGAGAAGTATGTTGTGAAAATTGCTTGTTGCCCTGCGGCTCCACCGGGAGCAAGGAACTTCACCTCCACATTCTGGCCTATGCCACTAACACCATACCCATAAACATTTCCGCTTGGAGGTGTGCCAAATAATCCAAATATAAGCGGGCCACCAGAAAGAAGGGAGACTCTTGGAGGGTTTGAGATGTTTTTAGTACCAATGGTATTGACTGTAAGCTCTGTTAATCCCCCCGCAACATCAATGGTTTGCACACTATCTACGACATAAAGCGACCCGGGATTAGAGCTTTTAGTCCAAGAAATGCCACGCCAAGTTTCTATGCCATCGAAGATATCATCTTTCTTAATGTTGTAACTGCCTATGGTGCTTGTCTTAATTGTGTACTGATATGACACATAATCAAAGCCGTACTCGTCTGTCTCTGATTTTTTTGAATTAAGGATTGGGAATGTGCCGAGTATTGTGGTGGCCATATGTTTATCTTACAAAAGCGTAAGTACGCATTTCTTCTAGGTTGCTTTCTAATAGTTTGTGAATATCTGTTAAAACCTTCTCTGTGTTGTCAGCTTTTTTTTCCTTAATCTCGGCCTCTTTACTAGCCTCTTTTAACTTAGTGGCAAGGTCATCGGTGGCTGTCCCCAACTCATTAAAGTCTTTCCCAACATCAGCAGTTTCATCCCCCGTCTTTAGAAAATCCTTAACTAAGTCACCCGTATTTTCCGTAATACTATCAGAAAAATTCTCAGCACTTTTTACTGTCTTATCGAAGGCTGGGAATATTTCCTCCATACTAGTGCTAAACTGACTTGTGATTTTGCCTGCGTCTTGGGTGCTTTGCTTGAAATCCGCAAGGCTTTGTTCTGCTGTTCTTATTGCATCAATAAAGTCTTTAATCCCATACTTTGATCTCCCTTGTTCGTGTGCAAGGTCTTTGGCGGTTTGTATTAGTGCGTTATTTACAGCGTGAGAATCGTGGGCTAGGCCATTCGCCTTTAATTGATTTGCTGTGTATTGTCTAAGTTGCTCTGCTGAATCTTTTAGCCCTTGTATATATGCTCTTTGAGCCGCTTGTTGCCCCCCTATATCAGCCGAACTTCCCGGTGGTAAGCCGGGGATTCCTTCCTCTCCTCCTCCACCCACTATCCCACCTGCTCTCGGCGGTTTATTCCTTGCTTTATCTAATGCATCATAGAGTTCTAGCAGTTTAGTTGCTAGTTCTTCTTCTGCTTCAAGATGTGCGTCTATTCTGCTTTGAGTTTCTTCTCGAGCCTTTACCTCTGCATTATATAGGTCGTTAAATCTTTTCTGCTGAGCTTGCCCGAGTTCTATCTCCTTTTTGATTTGAGCATCTATTTCTTTTTGTCTTTTCGCTGCGTTTTCAACTTCGGCCTTATTTCGCTCATCGGCAAATTTTGCCCTAATTTCATCTGCTTGTAGCTGATATTTGCGAGTAATGGCTAATGCTGTTTCAGATTCCTTAATTGCATCTATTCCGTCTAGCTCTTTCTCCAATGCCCTTGAATTTAATTCTAGTGCCTTGTTTTCTGCATCAAGCCCGTGCATCCTTTGTAAATGAGCCAATTCCGATTCTGCTCCCATTCGCTTGATTTCTCTGGCTTGATTTTCTGCAATCGTGGCTTGCACATCCATCAGCTTTGTAGATTGTGTGATGTTGTCGATTATGCTTGTGAATGGGGAATCGTTGATCTCTTTAATCTTTTTCCTAATTTTCTCTGCAACTCCCTCAAAATTATTTGCTTGCCCAACTGCCTCTGCAAAACTCATCGCCTTCCCGGCCTTATCCATTCCAGCGAATGCCTCGGAAACTGCTATCTCTGATTCTTTTACTGCCTCATCAATCTTTGAAAACGCATCTATCAATGCCTTCCCGGCAATAATAATTCCAGTTCCAGCCAATGATGACCCAAGCACTCGGCTAAATGCTCCAAGAGCCGCCGAGGCAACATCTGTTCCATCTTTTGCTTGTGCTACATCTTGAACGAAAGACTTTAACGCACCAGAGGCTTTCTTTGAGGATACATCTAGGCCACTTAAACTTTTATCATACTGACGCACCCCCGAATCATCGGCTTGCGTTTCGATCTTAAAGATTAGCGGCTCCATTAGACTGCCTTCACATTCATTTTCTTGCCAAACCACGCCGCAGAGTTTCTCTTAATTACAAGCTCATACATTGATTTGATCTCTGCATCAACTCCAACTCGTAAGCCGGCTTCTTGAACGGCTCTTGCTCTTGCGATGTCACTTGAATTACGCATAGGTGTTCCCTTGTATCGAAGGTCAAACACGCCAGCCCCATTGTATATTGTAAAAACTGATTGGCCCGGTGCAATTCTATCTATCGTTGCCCCTCCTCCGTATGCCTTTCCAGATAGTCTTGCAAGTGTAGCTGAGCCAAAGTCTCCCCTTCCGAATGGCTTGCCCATTGCAGAGGCGGCCAAAGCCCAGCCAATCCTCAAGAACTTTGAACCTCTAGCTCTTGCCTTTAGAAATGCCTTGGTCTTGCCATCCATAAATCTATTCAATCCAGCAGACGGCCCAGTGTTTCTTGGGACTTGCTTAATTTTTTTACCCTTTTTATTGATTCTGTTTTTGCTTCCACCCAAAGGGAAAAGCCCCATATTCTTTCTTTGCCAATTCATTAGCTTATATAGGCCAACAAATTGTGTATCTCCGTATCTCTTTTTCCCCTCATCTTTAGTAATAGGAAGTGAAGTTAATTGATTTCTTATGGTCTGTGGTGGGGAAAAATATGTATTTTGTGAGGCTTTATAGGCTATGTTTGCCATCTTTTCTTTTACCGATTCAAATACAGACTGGTTTCTAACTTTTACATAGGCTTCTAATGCTTGTTTTACTGCATCAACATTAGAGATTATGCCTCCATTATTGCCTACGGATGCGGTTAAAATGTTCATTGCCACAAAATTAGCTGATGTTAAACCTCAATACCCATCAGTTTTGCCATCTCTAACTTGTCTGATGATGTTGCGGAGGATTCACGCACTAACCGATAGCCCTCTTCATAAAGGTAGGTGTGGGTGGCTTGGTTAAGGAGTCGGATTGGAATGTTCCAAAGCATATAGTCTAAGTTCCATCCAGTTTTCTCTGCCAGCGTAAAGAGGGTGTAAGCCGTCCACGCTGGCGTTAGTCGTTTCCCGATGCGATATTCCCAGATAGTACAACTGAAACTTTTGCCCTAGACGCTTCTTCGATCATTTCTGAAACTATGTTTGTGGCTACGGCTCTATCTTCCTCTGTCTTGTCCTCTATCCAGCCAAGCAACTTGTCCCTAAACTCATCCCTATTCCACGCTAGTTTGATTGCTTCTTTGCGGTTCTTTGCGATCAGAATATGGATGTAAAGAAAAGCCCATACAAAATAAACAGAGGAGTCTTGCGGTTCTTTGCATTGAAGCATCAATAGGCGAGAGCCTTCCGTGTAGTCGGCTATTGCTTCCCCTTTGTAATCTCTGCTAGGTTTTACAAAGCTACCATTCAGTTCGTCATCTAGGATATTATTCATTTTACATTGCCCTTAATATAGCCCTTTTCAATTCTGGTTTTGCATTTACTGGAACAAGGAGCGTCTGCCCCCCTCTCTTTATGATCTGAATTGGCTCGGCTCTTTTAACCAATCCTAGCAAGGTTTCACGATTCTCTAATGCGGCTCGGACATAACGAATGGGAGCTTCTTGGTCGCTGGTCATTTCTGACCACTTGGCTTCCATCTCTTTCTTGGCGATACTTCCAGACCCGCCAGAATTGAACCAGAATGTAATCTGCTTCGACCCATCCTCACGAACTATGTGGGTAACTGGGTCTGCTTGTCGTAGCGTTCCACCGAAAGCGGCCACGGCACTCGCCACCTTAATGTTTGTCGTGCCCCAGTAACTACTGCCTTCCATAAGATTAGGATTTCATTAGAGGACTAGAACCTCTATTAACTTACGTTAGGGTATCCAGTAGCCGAGATGTCGAGCGTGACGAACCCAGTATTCGTCTTGTTTAGGGCGATTGAGTCGATTCGACAAGTTCCAACCGTGGTGGCATTAGCAAGAGAGGCAAAAGCACCTCCAACCGTTAGGCTTGTGTTAGCACCAGTAATGGCAACGCTCAAGGAGTAGGCTGTCGTAGGGTTATAGTATCCAATTCCAGAAACATCCCCGCTCGCATTCCTAATTTCGTTCTTCTCGACATTCCGAGTCTCAGAGAAGCTCTGGACAAGGCCAATAGTCTCTGTGCTTAACCCGAATACAAGACCAGCATTTCCCACCGTGACCGCTGGCATTAGATTGAAACCTCAAAAAAATTGTTAATCATAGTTCTACTTTCAGCGTGTCAAATTATCGTGGGAACACTCGCACCTTTATGAGTTCCCAGATTGTTGAAAAGACCGCCCCAGAAATAAGGGCAACCAGCCAAAGCTTCGTTTTGATGGTGTGGGCATCCCTTTCTAGGGTATCGACCTTGCCGTTCATCCTCCCCGTCCATTCGGCTATTTCGCTAGTGTGACGCTCCAAAACCGCAATCAAATTTACTTGCCTCTCTTCGATTCTTGCCAAACGCTCTCTCAAGTCGGCAACTTGGTCTGCACTCATACCTCGCAATCCTCTGCTCCTTCACATATTCGGACGCAAGTGTTCCCATCTTCATCTATGAACTTCTCTATGTAGCCCTCATCACAAAGCCATTTTAGAGAATAAACGAAGTCCTCGTAGGTATATTGATACTTCATTTGCTAGGTGTCTTGCCAGCATCCTCGGCGGCTTGCATCATCTCGTAGTTCGGAAGGGCATTATTGTCCGTGTGCCTTGGCGAGCAGGAGCAGAAGAAGAGGGTGAGGAGGAGGAGGGGCATTAGGCTATTTTAGAAAAGTTAATGTAACTACGAACCATCAGAGTTGCGGGGTTGCTTGCGTCAGTTGCCGATCTTTGGGCAATAGTAAGATTAAATGTTGTGTCGGCTGTTATTTTTATTACTCCAGCCAGCCTAGTATATACGAATTTATTTGTACCGCTTGCATCAAGATTTATGGAAATAAAGAACTGACTATTGGTATCTACTCTCACAAATGAATTGTGAAATGTAGTTCCAAAAAAACTAGTTCCTTGATAACCCAAATGATTTGCATTGATTAAAAATCCAGTAGGCATTGTTGAGCTTACAGAAACTCCCCCAGTTGAGGATGCGGTTGAGCCTCCAGTTAATCCCTCGTATGTGTATGTACCGATTGGGAGCGTTAGTTGAGTTGCGGAATTTACAGCCGCAGTAGATGACGCTTGCGTCTGCGTTTCATCAAACAAGGTGAAGAAACGCCTTGATGGGATAAACAAAGGCATCGCCTACTCCTAGCTGACTTGGCAAATCCGAGCCGTGCCAGCGGTCGCAAACACCGCCGAGTGCGTGATCGTCGTTTGGTGGTTCGGCACTTCGTAATAATCCCCCGCCGATAGGCGAACTTGGTAGGCAATAGTGGTGCAAGTTGCTCCTGCACAAATATGGAGGTTGCCAGCTCCCTCGTTAAAAATTGTCAGAACTTCCCTTGTCGCATTAAAGGAGGCCAGCACGGTAGAGGCGGTGGTGCTGGTAAAGTTAGAGGTGGTGACTGCCGTGCCTTGGACGGCAAAGGTGTTTGCGGTCACCGTCCCGCTAATTGCAGGAAGCGAGCCAATCGTGAGGCTGTTGGATATGGATGCGGTGACAGAGCCGATTTGAGCCGTGCCTGCCAAAATTGCGACAGGAATACTCCCGTAATTAGTTATGCCTACGGCTATTTGTGTTCCTGCCTGCTCAAAATCTGTACTAGTTGTTAGGTCTGGCAGTACCCCAACCGTGACAGAGGAGATGCTGATGGGAACCGTGCCGCTGATGGATGCGGTCACGCTTCCAATTTGTGCCGTCCCTGCTCCGATTGTTACTGTCCCTGCTCCAATCGTCACCACTCCGATGCGGTTTGTGCCAGCGGGAAGGGCAGAGCCAATGGTGACTGTGCCAGAGATGGGAAGAGGATTAACTTCTGATATTTGACCCCCAACATTCGTTACTTGTACTGGCACTACATATCCAACATTTGCAGCACTAATCCCCTCATCAAAAGCAATAACTGGGATTTGTGGAGTTGCTGTTGAGTTGGCATCTCTCCCAACCACACTCGCCGTCACCGTCCCAGCAATCGTCTGTGTGCCAGTTGGGTTAGCTGTTACTGTTCCAGCGATTGTAACTGTGTTACCAATAGTGACTGACGCAATCGATATGGGCTGGGTGGCCGGTAGGTTTGAGATGGAAACAACGCTTCCACTTACTGCACCCCGCATATCTGTAATTGCTTGCGTCCCAAGGCTAACAACCGTGTGGGCTGTGATGTGTTGCCCACTAGAAAGAATGGTTGAAAGGGTTGTTGCTGACTGATTGCCGTCTAAAATAGAAAGTGCCATATAGCCTTACCTCTTGTTAAATGACTGCAACATACATTGAGTTTTGTATCTGTGAGAAGTTCAAAGACCGCAAGCCATCGTCTAGTTCTGATGGAGTGCAAATAAGGCTCATCTTCAATCCCCTTTGCCAAGCCCTTTTAGCCGTTCGAATGGTTGGGGTCTGCCCGGTGATTCGTGCCGTATAAACCTTGGTGTCAGTTATGTTGTTTTGAATCTTGGTGAATAAGGGTGGAGTTTCAGAGTAGAACGCTTCAAAGATTGAGCAGTATTCAGCGTCAAAAGCCTCTTGGCTAATCTTGGCCGCCGTGTCGGAGTAGTCGATTGTGACGGCCACTTCATAAACCCCAGTATAGTTTCCAAGAACTTGCCCGCCCACCGATGCCGAGATTGTGGCCGAGGGGAATAGCTTTGCTCCTACCCGATTAGTCTTATAGACATTCAGATTGGGGATGTTGGCTAGAAGATTGTCTAACGCATCCTCTACATTGATTTGAACGCTGTTGTTCATTTCTTTGCGGTTGCTATGATGTCTATGGTCATAGCTCTTGACCAAGTTCGGTTTTGGCTTATTACGGCTGGGGTGTCATCTGTTACTTTTGCAACATAAAAAGTGATGTTTGAATTGGTTGTAAGATAGCTCGCCAAGTCTGGGTCGCGATAGAGTTGCTCTAGGATGTCGTAAAACTTGGCGTCAAAGTCGGCTCGTGCGGTTGTGTCTGCTCTAGCTACATAGGTTATGGATGCAGGAGTTCTGAATACACCAGAAAAGGGAACAACCTCTTCACCACTAATTTGGGCTTGAACTGTTACGCTTGGCATCGTCCTAGCCGTGCCTCTTTCACTTGTAAAGAAGTTCACCCCAGTAATCCCAGAAACTACATTAAGGAGGGCGTTCTCAACCTCCCTCTCAATAGAGGCCATTAGGTCGTAATCTCCGCAAGTTCGATGGTAAATGAAAGGCCATCTGTGCTTTGCGAAAATCCTCCTATCATACGCTCCACCCCGCTAACTGTGCAAAGAGAGCCGATGACTGGTGCAGAAATTGAAGATGCCAAAACAACTATACTTTGCGTCACCCTAAACACCTCTCCACCTATCTCAAGCTCGCTTGCCGTTGTTAAGTCTGTGACAGAAGCAGAAACAGAGGACGAACCCAACCCGGTAACGGATTGATATAGGTCTTGAATCATATAGGACAAGTCCGTTGCGAAGTAGGAGGTGCTGATAGTGCCAGCCATAAAACCACCCCTTATGTCAATCCATAGTTATCATACCTTCAAAGCTGAAAATGTTGTCTGTTCCCCACTCGTCTTTCTGGGGGAAGAATCCAGTTTGTTTGTCTTTTCTGGTTGCCGAAGCAAGAATAATCGGGGAGCTATTGATTGCCCAAAAGTCCGTAGCCCCTCTGATTGCCTTTGCCATCTGCTCAACTGAGGGGGCGGTATAGGTATTAAGCCCTTGAATTTTTATATCTGGTGGGCATAGAACATAGAAATTTTCTGCTCCCATTATCCCCCTTGCCCTTGTGATTAAGTCTAGTGGGTTTCGATAGTATCCTTGGGATAGCCCAAAGGGGGCAACTAGATTGTAAGTCTCTGGAAGTCCCTCGGCTGGTTTTTCGTCTAGCTTATCTAGGACAATGTTGGTCTTGTCTGCATCCTTAATCTCTGGATGACTATACACAAAGTCAGTCCAGCTTCTCTTGCTTTTCCTATAAGCCTCATATTTGTTCGGCCATACCTCAAGATCAATGACATCGCCCTGCCTATGTCCAGCCTTTACATAGCTAGTCAGTTCAAAAACATCGTTATACTGGGCGAAGCAATCAAAGAAAACTTCGTGGCCTTGGTCGGCTAGATGCTTGGCGGCTGGTAGGCAACGAAGCACATCCCCCAATCTCTGCGAGTATTTAATTGTTTTAGCACTCATCGGCAACGCTCTTGTCTGTTATGAATGGGAAATAATCCCTCAATCTAACTGGGCTGGTGATTTGTTGTAGCCTCTCCCATCCTTCGGCTAGCCCCTTATACCCATAGAAATCTTCCTTGAATTGGGCTTGTTCCTTTGTGGCGTAGGCAAAATGGTCAAAGGTAAGCCCCCAAGTTTCAGTCACTCCCCTCGGAATCATCATCGACTGGACATTGAGCTTGGGTGGTTCGTGGCTAACAAACTCAACTCCCCTTCCCCATTTCCAAGCCCTCAACCATTCGTACCAATGCGAAGCAAATCCTTCCCTAGTCACAACTTTTTTATTCTGCCCAACATAATAGTTACAATGGAACTGCATCGCTCGCCCCTCCTCGCATCCCTTAAGATGTCCAAAGATTGCGTCTAGCTGGTCGGTTCTCCATATCTCGTCAGAATCAATCTGCATCACTACGCCCTTTTCCACTCCTCGCAACGCCTCGCCAATCATCGCTAGCTTGCCGGGGAAGGGCTTTGCTTGCCAATAGACCGAAACATTCTCGCCCCTAATGCTCTCAAGGTATTCGTGCGTTCCATCCACGCTTACAAAGTTCTTGTGATACTTCTCTGGAACTTGCTTGCACCAGCGGGTGCATCCCAGAGGCTCC
>Ga0209617_10001054_pt1 | contig 12744 bp, 7 predicted proteins | sample LakEriepJuly2011_2_FD_187459 | JGI IMG/M metagenome (GOLD analysis project Ga0209617, IMG submission 187459) | Freshwater microbial communities from dead zone in Lake Erie, Canada - CCB epilimnion July 2011 (SPAdes) (version 2) | ecosystem: Environmental > Aquatic > Freshwater > Lentic >... | reverse complement strand
GTTCGGATTGGTGGCCTTAGCTGTACCCATCGTACAGCTACTTTTCCAATACGGTAAATTCAACGCAGGTAATTGCCTAGAGACCAGCAACCTCCTTGTTCTGTTCGCTATTGCCATGCCGTTCTATGCGATGATTTCGATCGTCACGCGGGCGCTCAACGTCGCCGGCCAGACCAAGGTCACGTTCATCGCCGCCATCCACGCGCTGGTCGTGAACGTCGTGGGCTCGCTCATCGCTGTCTGGATGGGTAAGGGCGTCGAAGGTCTCGCCTTGGCCAACGCCATCTCGACCGTCTGGCAGTACCTGGTGCTTCGTCATTACCTCAAAAAGCATGCGCCCGAGTTCCTGACCGAGAGCCTACTGAAGCCAGCCATCCAGGTCATCGGCGGTTCACTCGTTTTAGCCTATATCTCATTCCAAGGCTACGCGTTCCTACACAACATCCTCACTGGCCATCTGCACGAGAAGCTCAACCTCATCATTTCCATGGGCGTCGCCGGCATGGCTGGGATGGTGTTCTACGCCATCTACCTGGATAAACTTGGGTACCCGGAACGCGACTTCTTGCGCGGCTACGCCAACAAACTGCTGCGGTTCTTCGGCGTCCAGCTCAAGGGCTGACCCGGAGGGCTTGGTAAGCGGCAGGGTGGTAGCGACGCAGTAACGCCTCCAAGATGATAACGGACTCGTTATCGATGACACCGTTGATGTTGGCCGGACGGAAGTGTCGTTGGAAAGCCGTCATGCATTCCTTCAGGCCAGCGTCGCCAGGCTCAACTCCGTAACCGTAGGATACGAGTAAACGACGAGCATACTCTGGCGAAAGGTCGACTTTTCGGTCGACCGCATTATCGACGTCCATCTTCCACGGCCATGCACCGACACCTTGGGAGGCGAGTTTCTCCCATGGAAATTTCGTACCGGGGTCTATCTTACGCCCGATGGCGATGTCGGAATGAGCCACCACGTTCCAGGGCTTGATGTCATGGCGTTGGATAATGTCGGAGCAAAGGGCGAAGAGGATGTCGGCCTGCGCGTCCGAATAAGGGTGGATATTGCCGTCGAGGTTGATGATCTCGATGCCGATCGATTGTTGATTCAAGCTGGTCACGCTTCCCCAAGTACCACGGCCGGCATGATATGCGGACATATCGTCAGGCACCATTCGGATAACCCGGGGCTTGACCTCATCGGTCACCACGAAGTGTACCCCCACCTTATGATTAGGATCGCGACCCTGAAGGGTCCGTAGGGAAGAGGCGAGGGAACCGGCGGTATGATGTAAGACGAGCAGGGTGATTTTCTCGCGGCGCGGTTCGGCGCCCAGCGACCCAGGCCCTTGTTCAATGACCAGACCCGTGAACTTTGGCTCACCCATGGCCGGCTTAATCTCCGGTGGGTTCGTCGTGGTGCAGCCGATAAAACCCACGGAAATGACCACCCACGCCAGCCCGAAACGACAATATGAGCGAATGGGTGCGTTCATGGGGTGATGGCTAAAAGATAAGAAAGAGGTGATTTAACCCAAGATAAAACAGTTTTAACGTATAAATACGCTGTTATTATTACGTTATACTTAACTAGACATAATGTATATTGTGCGAAATACAGACCCGGATGGCAATCGTATGCAATTGAGTTATTGATTGGTCGATTGGATACGCTCATAACGGAACTTCCCCTAACCAAACTAGCTCCGACTTTATGAAAGTAGCCCGACACATCATTGAAGCGCGCCGCGAGGCGATCGCCAAACTTCTCTCTAAAGTCGGATACGTCCCTGTCCTCGAGATCTGCAAACAGTTCAACGTCTCCGAGGCGACCGCTCGCCGCGATCTGACCGAACTCGAGAACCAGCGTCGCATCACTCGTACTCATGGCGGTGCGCTCTCTGATTTCAACCGTAACTTTCCGCCGCTTGACGATCGGAAGATCGAGGATGCTGAAGCCAAGCGTAAGATCGGCAACCTGGCCGCATCGCGCGTCAAGGCCGGCATGACCGTCTACCTCGACTCGGGTTCGACCATTTTCTTCGCCGCCGAAGCCATCGCCTCCGCCGGTATTCCGGACCTGCAGATTGTCACGACCTGTCTGCCGACGGCTCAGCTTATTTCATGCCTCCCTGGCGTCGAGGTCTACATCCCAGGTGGCCTGTTCCTTACGCGTCACGCGATGGTCGCCGGCGACCGTACGCTTGAAGAAGTCGCTCGCTGGAACTTCGATGTGGCCCTGCTTGGCGCCGAAGGCATCGACGAAAACGGCCTTTGGAATTCTCAGCGCGATATCTCCCACCAGCAGCGCGAAGTGATCCGTCGTAGCGACGAAGTCTTGATCTGCATGAACAAGGTCAAGCTCGGCCGCGGCGGACCTTGTGCCGTGACCCGTGATGTCAGCTCCCTTTTCTTGGTCACCGATGCGGATGCCGCTTCGGTCCAGAAAGCCAAGGTCAAGCTCCTGCCTGAGCGCGTTCTGACCGCGCTCTAATCGCCTCGATTCTTCCGAGGAATGTCCGCCGACGTCATCCAGTCGTTGCTTGAGCTGTCCCATCAGTTGGGAGGTGAACGTCTGCGCATGGCGATCCTGGGCGAAGGCAACACCTCCGTCCGGCTGGATGATCATTCCTTCGCGGTCAAGGCCTCGGGCTCAAACTTAGCTTCGCTCAAGGAGTCAGACGTTACCCGCTGCGCCTTCGACCGTCTGCTCCCTCTGCTGGACGCGACTACTGCGACCGACGTTGAGATCGACCAAGCCTTATTGGCTTCACGTCTCGAGCCCACCGATAAGAAGCCTTCGATTGAAGCCCTCTTTCACGCCTACCTGCTCACCCTTCCCCACGTCCACTGCGTCGGCCATGTGCACGCCATCGCGGTGAACCAGATTCTCTGTTCGCCGCGAGCCCGGGAGTTCGCCGAGAAACGTGCCTGCCCAGACGAGATTGTGATGTGCGGCGTGGAGTCTGTCTTTGTGCCCTATGCCGAACCTGGCCTCGGTCTCTCTCAGGCCATCCGTCGCGAAGTCGTGTCGTTTGTCAAACGTACCGGGCGCGACCCGAAGATCATCCTGCTTCAGAACCATGGCATCATCGCCGTTGGTTCCTCCCCCAAGGCGGTGCTGGGCTCCCTGCTCATGGCAGAAAAAGCCGCTGAAATCTTCGTCGGTGCCGCCGCCCTCGGCGGTCCGGTGTTCCTGACCCCCGCCCAGTGCGAGCGCATCGCTGGCCGTCCTGATGAGCATTATCGCCAGAAGATGCTTGGAATGTGACCTTTCAACCCCTCCCCTGCCCCCTTTGAACATGTCCAATTACCTCGCCATCGACCTCGGAGCCGAATCCGGGCGTGTTATCTTCGGTCAGCTTAAGGCCGGAAAGTTCACCATGAAGGAGGTGCACCGTTTCTCCAACGGCGCTATCACCGCCAACGGTACCCTGCGCTGGGATATCATCCGCATCTTCCGCGAGATCCGCATCGGTCTGGCCAAGGGCGCCAAGCTCGGTCCGATCAAGTCCGTCGCCTGCGACTCATGGGGAGTCGACTATGTCCTGCTGAAGGGAGACGGTCCGCTGCTCTCGCTGCCCTTTACCTATCGCGACGAACGTAGCTTCAAGTCTTACGAGCTAGCCATGCGCCGTTTCTCCCAGAAGGAGATCTTTGAAGGCACCGGCATCGCCTCCATCTCGATCAATACGCTCTATCAGTTATTCGACGATGCCGAGAGCCGCCCGGAAATGCTCCAGTTCGCCGACAAGTTCCTGCTCATCGGCGATTATATCACCTGGCTCCTGACCGGCAAGGCGCGCGCCGAAGAGACGTTGATCTCCGGCAGCCAGTGCTGGGATACGCGCAAGCGTGATTGGGCTTGGCCGGTGCTCAAGAAGCTCGGCATTCCTAAACATATCTTCCCCAAGCCGGTCGCCCCCGGCGTGAAGCTCGGCAAGATGCTGCCTTATCTCGCCAAGGAAACCGGCCTCGGGAAAGCCGAGGTCGTCACGACCTGCGCGCACGACACCGCCGCTGCTGTCGCCGCCGTGCCGGCCACGAAGGGTGATGATTGGGCTTATCTCTCCTCCGGTACGTGGTCGCTCATCGGACTCGAACTCGATAAGCCGCTCGTCAACGAGACGGTGCGTAAGGCGAAGTACACGAATGAGGTCGGCTTCGGAGGCACCTCGCGATTCCTCAAGAACCTCGTCGGTCTTTGGGTTCTGCAGGAATGCCGTCGCGAATGGATGGAGAAAGGCGAGGTCTCCGACTACGGTGAAATCGTGAAGCTCGCACTCAAGGCGCCTTCGCTACGCTCATTCATTCGTCCGGATGATGTTCGCTTCGCGAAGCGCGGCGACATGGTCGCCAAGGTCCAGGCTTACTGCCGCGAGACCAAGCAGCCTATCCCGAAGACGCACGGGGAGATCGCCCGCTGCGTGCTCGAATCCCTAGCCCTCCTTTACCGCGTCGAGATGGATGGCATGGAGAAACTCACCGGTCGTAAGCTCAAGCGCCTGCACATCGTTGGCGGCGGTTGCCGCAATGCCTTGCTCAACCAGGCCACGGCCGACGCTACCGGTCGCACCGTCATTGCTGGACCCGTCGAAGCCACCGCCGCCGGCAATATCCTCGTCCAAGCCATTGCCATGAAGGAACTCAAGAACCTCGACGCCTTGCGCAAGGTTGTCCGAAACTCCTTTGAGGTAGTGACTTACACACCTAATCCGACGTCCGCATGGTTGGCCGCTCAAGCCAAGTTTAATGGTTTAAAGAAGTCATAAAACCCCTTACTCAACACCCTCAATTTCCACGTAACAAACATGTCCAACTACAAGTACGTCTCTCACCTCTGGAACGATGCCGAAGCTGCGAAGCTCGATCCGGTCGGCCGTCTGGTCTATCGCTCCAACAAACTCGGAGCCGACCAGCGCATCACGAACACCGGCGGCGGCAACACCTCCTCCAAGATCGTCGAGAAGGACCCCCTGTCCGGCGCCGACACCCCAGTCCTCTGGGTCAAGGGTTCCGGCGGCGACCTCCGCACCAGCAATCGCGAGAACTTCTCGTCCCTTTATCAGGATAAACTCGTCGGCCTCCAGCAGTCCTACGCGGCCCGCACGGACAAAGGCCTCAAGTCCCAAGCCGAAGACGACATGGTCGGCATGTACAATCACGCGACGTTCAACCTGAATCCTCGCGCTTCGTCGATCGACACCCCGCTGCACAGCTTCCTCCCGGGCAAGCACGTCGACCACATGCACCCGAACGCGATCATCTCGATCGCCGCTTCCAAGAACTGCGAAGCCCTGACCAAGGAAATCTTCGCCGGCAAGATGGCTTACGTGAAGTGGATGCGCCCAGGCTTCGAGCTCGGCCTCGCCATGCAGGACATCTCCCGCCAGCAGCCAGCCATGAAGGCCATCATGATGGGCCAGCACGGCTTCATCTCCTGGGCCGACGACGATAAGGCCTGCTATGAACTGACCCTCGCCATGATCGAACAGGCCGCGGCCTTCATCGACGCCAAGTACCAGGCCAAGGGCGGCGACGCCAAGGTCTTCGGTGGCGCCCTCTACCAGACCCTCGACACCGAGAAGCGACACGCGGCCTTCGCCGCCATCCTGCCTTGGCTCCGCGGCCAGGTCTCCAAGGAGAAGCGCTTCATCGGCACCATCCAGGACGACGAGAAGATCCTCCGCTTCGTCAATTCGAAGGACGCCCCTCGCCTCGCCGAGCTCGGCACCTCGTGCCCTGACCATTTCCTCCGCACGAAGATCAAGCCCCTCTACGTGAACTGGAATCCCCAGTCCGAAGACGCCGCCGCGCTGAAGACCAAGCTCGCCGCCGCTCTCGAGCAGTACCGCAAGGACTACGCCTCTTACTACAACGCCTGCAAACGCCCCAACTCTCCGGCGATGCGCGACCCTAACCCGACCGTCGTCCTCATCCCCGGCCTTGGCATGATCGCCTGGGGCAAGGATAAGTCCGAATCACGTGTTACCGCTGAGTTTTACAACTGCGCCGTCGAAGTCATGCGTGGCGCTGAAGCTATCGACCAGTACATCGCCCTGCCTCAGCAGGAAGCCTTCGACATCGAGTACTGGCTCCTCGAAGAAGCGAAGCTGAAGCGCATGCCGGCCGAGAAGGAACTCGCCCGTCAGGTCATCATCGTCGTCGGAGCCGGTTCCGGCATCGGCAAGGAGACCGCCCATCGCCTCGTCAAGGAAGGCGCTCACATCGTCTGCGTCGACAAGAACGTCGAGGCCGCCCAGGCCACCGCCAAGGAGATCACCGACAAGCTCGGCACGGGTATCGGCGTCGCCGGCACCGGTCTCTCTAACTGCGGCCCCGCCATCGGTCTCGCCGGTGACATCATGGACCGCTCCTCGATCCGCAAGATGCTCGACCAGGTCGCGCTCGCCTACGGCGGCTTCGACTCCATCTGCGTCACCGCGGGTATCTTCGTCTCGCCTGACACCACCGGCCACATCCCGGACGACAAGTGGGCCCTGACCTTCGCCCTCAACGTCACCGGTAGCTACCTCGTCGCCGACGAAGCCTTCAAGACCTGGACGGAACAGGGTCTCCGCGGCAACCTCGTCCTGACCACTAGCGCCAATGCCGCCGTGGCCAAGAAGGGCTCTGTTGCCTACGACACCTCAAAGGCCGCTGCCAACCACCTCGTCCGTGAGATGGCCATGGAGCTTTCGCCCCTTATCCGCGTCAACGGCGTGGCCCCGGCCACCGTCGTCCAGGGTTCGGCGATGTTCCCGCGCGACCGAGTGATCGCGTCGCTTGCGAAGTACAACATTCCCTACACGGATGATGAGGCGACCGATTCGCTGACGACGAAGCTTTCCCGCTTCTACGCCGATCGCACCCTGACGAAGAACCCCATCACCCCCGCCGACCAGGCTGAAGCCTACTTCCTTCTCGTGACTAATCGACTCAGCAAGACGACCGGACAGGTCATCACCGTCGACGGCGGCCTCCACGAAGCGTTCCTGCGCTAAAATTGTGCGCGTCTCCCTCCTCGCCTTGTTCGTCGCTTCAATCGCCGTACTCGGCGCAGAGGTGAAGCCGTTCAAGTGGTCGGGCGAGCTTAACGTACCCGACCCGACTTCGGTGACGTTCGACGAAGCGGGCAATGCCTACGTCGCCTCGACCACTCGTCGCAAGGCGGGCGACCTCGACATCCGCGAACACCGGCTCTGGATTCCGGACGACGTCGGCCTGACCTCGCCCGCGGAGAAACTCGCTTTCTTCCAGCGCGAACTCGCGCCAGGAAAGATGAAGATCGGCCGCGGGAGCCTGAAGGACCATAACAAGGACGGTTCGGTCGACTGGAAGGATCTCACCTTCCACCAGGAACGGATCTACAAGCTCACTGATACCGATCGCGATGGCGTCGCCGACAAGATCACCGTCTTCGCGGAAGGCTTCAACTCACCGGTCTCGGGCATCGCCGCCGGCGTACTTTATTTCGACGGCTGGGTCTACCTGACCGCGATCCCCGACGTCTGGAGGCTCAAGGATACGGATGGCGACGGCGTGGCGGACGTGAAGGAAGTCATCGCAACCGGCTTTGGCGGACACATCGCCTATGCCGGCCACGACATGCACGGCCTTCGGCTTGGGCCGGATGGACGCATCTATTGGACCGTCGGCGACAAGGGCGGTAACGTCACGAGCAAGGAAGGCCGTCATTTCTTCTTCGCGCACGAAGGCGCTGTCCTACGCTGCGAACCGGACGGCAGCGGCTTCGAAGTCTTCGCCCGCGGCATCCGCAATACGCAGGAGATCGCCTTCGACACCTTCGGCAACGTGATCGGCGTGGACAACGACGGCGACCAGCCGAAGGAGCGTGAACGTCTGATATACGTGCTCGAAGGTTCCGACACAGGTTGGCGTAACCAGCACCAATACCAGACCATCGAGAGCCGCTGGATGAAAGAGAACATGTGGATGCCGGCTGGCGCGCCCGACCAGCCGCTGTCCATCACCCCGCCCATCGCCAACTATTCCGACGGACCGGCAGGCTTCCTCTTTGAACCAGGGCATGCCCTCGACGGCGACCTCCGTGGACATTTCATGTTGGATCAGTTCCCCAAAGGAAAGATGGACGCCTTCACGCTCGTCCCGGACCGCGACACCTTCCGCCAGGAGAAGCTGCGCGTGATCAACGAGGGTCTCATGGGGATCGGCATGACCTGGGGCGTCGATGGGCGTGCCTACTTCGCCGACTGGATCGGCGGCTATCCTCTGGACGGCAAGGGCGCGATCTGGCGCATGGATGTCGCCCCGAACATCGACAAGACCTCCGAATCGTTCCTCTCCAAGCCTTTCACCGTCGCCATCCCCAAGGACGAACTGCTGGGCCTGCTGGCACACCGCGACCAACGGGTCCGCGTGAACGCCTCGATTCGACTGGACCGGCTTGGCGCCTGGCAGGAGATGCTCGCACTCGCTCTGAAACCTGAGTCTCACCGCTTCGCGCGCATCCATGCGATCTGGGGTTACGGCATGGGCGTCCGTCTCGGTAAGGTCACCGACGTGACCGCTTCATTGGCCTTGCTCGACGACGCCGATAGCGAGATCCGCGTGCAAGCGCTAAAGATATTGAGCGAAGCCAAGCCGTCACAGGTGCTCTCCGGTAAGGTCGGCGCTCAGCTCGCGCACAAAGATCTCCGCGTCCGCACCCAAGCTGGTATCTCGCTCGCCAAACTCGGAGGCAAAACCCCTTTCGACTCTTTCCTCCAAGACGCCGAGGCCGATCTCCGACTGCCTTGGCTGCGTCATGGCCTCGTCAGCGGACTGGCCGGCACTCAATCCGCCGAGGACCTGCTGTTCTTCGCCCAGACCAAGCCCGGCGCCGAAGCGGTTTTCGCGACCCTGGCTCTCGCCCGACAGAAATCCACCTTGCTGGGCAAGCTCCTGTCCCACTCCAACCCGGAGGTCGTCACTGAGGCTGCCCGTGCCGTCCATGACGACGAAGGCATTCCGACCGCCCAGCCGGCCCTGGCCGCGACCTTCGGGCGTCCTGCGCTCCCCTTCCATACGGCCCGCCGAGCCCTTAACGCCAATCTTCGCCAAGGGGACGCGGCCGCCTTATCGCGCATCCTGAAGTGGACCCTGGAACAGCCGGAGGGAGCTCCACTACGTAACGAAGCACTGAAGGCCTTGCTGGCCTTTGATCAGCCGCCCGTCCTTGACCTCGTCGACGGCACTGCAAGGCAGTATGCGGCTCGCGACAAGGCCACGATCTCCCGTGTCCTCCAAAGCCGCCAAGCCGACTTGCTTCTGCTTCAGAAACCTACGGAACGCGCCGCCGTGCTCGAGCTGATGGTAAAGTATGAATTAGATCTGCCCTTCCCGATCCTGCTCGCGCTGGCGGAAGACCTCAAGGCGGCTCCTTCCGTCAGACTGCAGACGTTGCGTCTGCTTGGCCGAAAGTCCGTCGAACCTACAGCCATTATCCGCACGCTCCGCTCAGCGGCCGGCGAAGGTAACCCCTCGGAAGTTCGCATCGAAGCCGTCGCTCAGCTCTTCCAGCGCGATGTTTCGGCGGCCATGGAAGTCGCGCGCCAGATTATTGATTCCAAGTCCGCCAAGATTCCCGAGAAACAGGCTGTCGTCGCCGCCCTGCGTGGACGCACCGACATCGCTTCAGTAAAACTGCTGCAGGAACTCGTCGATCGCCTCGCCAGCCGCAAGCTCGACGCCGGCCTCAAACTTGATGTCTTCGTATTGGCAAGGGAATCGGACTCCGAGGCAATCGTCGCCGCATTGAATAAGTATCTCGCGGTCGGCCCCAAAGGCGGACTGAAGATGGCCTCTCCGGAACTCCCCTACGAGCTGCTGACCGATGGCGGGGATGTCGTCCTAGGCAAGGCCATCGTCAACGGACACCTCGCTGCTAACTGCACGGCCTGCCACCGTATCGAATCCGACGAAGGCAGTGAAGTTGGCCCGACCCTCCGTCAGATTGGTGCGCAACGCACCAAGGCCGAGATCGCCGAATCGCTGATCGAGCCCTCGGCGAAGATCGTCGCCGGTTTCGGCATCGAGACCATCGTCCTCAAGGATGGCACCTCCCTTGCCGGCAGCGTCATCAAGGAGAGCGCCAAGACGCTCGAGGTCAGGTTGCCGGACGGAAAAACACAGAAACTCGCCGTCTCGGCCATCGCTTCGCGGACTCCGCCTGTCTCGGTCATGCCCCCGATGCTCGGCATCCTGACCCCGGCTGAAATCCGCGACGTCGTCGCCTATCTCTCTGGCCTGAAGCCGAAGGCCACCAAGGCCAAGCCGGTAAAGGCCAAGAAATAGTCGATGCGTGGTTGAGTCAGCGACCGGTTAGGCCTCAACTGAGGCATGCTGCTCCGTCTCCTGCTGCTGGCGCCCTTGGCGGCCATGGCCCAGACAAATTTGCCTGCCGAATGGCAGAAACAGTACGACGCGTGGTATTGGCCGGCCCAGATGTCGCGACCCGAGAATGTCCGCTGGTCTGACTCTGGCCGACTCATGGCTTACGCCTGGAAAGAGAATGCGGGCCTTGCATGGAAGGTCGTCGACTGTGCTTCGGGCGTAATCCGTCCGGCGTTCGACCATGAGAAGGTCGCGGCGGCTCTTTCCGAACAGACGAAGACTAAGGTGTCCGCCAAGAAATGGCCCTTCACCCGGGCGATTCCGCTCGAGGATGGCCGCGTCCGTCTCGAGTCCGACACCGCGGCTTGGATCGTGGAAGCAGACCAACGCCTGACCCCGAGCCAACCTGGTCCCAAGGGCGCAGCACCGTCCCCCGAGAAGACCGGAAAAGCACCCGGTGAATCGAAGCGCCTGTCCTCGTCGAAGGTCAGCGCCGAATCCCCGAACGGTGACCACAAGGTGGAACTTCGCGGTGGCAATGTGACCCTCATCGACCTCAAGAAAGGCAGCGGTGAAACCAAACTCACGCAGGATGGCGCCGAAGGGAAAGACGCCTTCGTCGGCCCAATCAGCTGGTCACCGGACAGCCGTCATTTCGCTCTCTGGCGTGAACGCACGGTGCCCGTCCGCCAATACCTCGTGACGGATTCGGTCAAGCAGACCAAGAAATCGATCTCCTACGACAAGCCTGGTGACGACCGTACGGAACGTATTCCCTGGGTCTTCTCGGTCGATGGAAAGACGTCTATCCGCCCCACGGCTGACGTGCTGCCGCTGCCTTACTCCACCGAACGTCTCGACTGGTCCGCCGACTCCAAGCGCCTACTTTCCGAGTTCATCAAACGCGGCTTCACCGGGCATGGCATCATCGAATATGACGTCGAGCGAAGGAGCTGGCGTCGATTGCTCACCGAGGAAGACCCCAAGTTCGTCCACTCCTTCGCGACCCGTTATCGGTACGACCTGGACGAAAGCCGTGCTCTTTGGCTGTCCGAACGGACGGGCTGGCTTCACTTGTATTCCATGGACCTCAAGACCGGCAAGACGCTGGACGCCGTCACGAGTGGAGCCTGGGTCATGAAGGAAGTACTCAAGGTCGACGAGAAGGCGGGCACGATCACCTTGGTCGCCCTAGGCCGCGTGCCCGGCGAGAACCCTTACCATCAGCATATCTGTAGGGTCGGCCCAGGGCGCACGTTCGTCGACTTGACCCCTTCCGATGGACACCACGAAGTGACCTTCTCGCCCGACCGCCGGACGCTGATCGACGCCTCTTCGCGGGTCGATCAACCGCCGACCTACACCCTGCGCAGCGCGGCAGACGGCCGGGCCATCGCCAAGCTGGGCGAAGCTGACATCAATCCGCTCAAAAAGGCCGGCTGGACGCCCACGATGCCGTTCGTCGCCAAGGATCGCGACGGCAAGTTCGATATCTGGGGCGTCGTCACCCGACCACATCCGTTCGATCCAAAGATGAAGTATCCCGTCATCGAGAACATCTATGCCGGACCTCATGGGTCGTTTGCCCCGCGTTCCTTCAACTGGTGGAATCGCATCCATCGTGAGCTCAGCCTGCGTGGCTTCTACGTCGTCCAAATGGATGGACGTGGCACCAGCAACCGCGGAAAGGAATTCCATCAAGTCAGCTGGCGCAATCTCAAGGACGGCGGCTTTCCCGATCGTATCGCCTGGATGAAGTCGCTCGCCAAGTCCGAGCCCAACATGGATCTCTCCCGCGTGGGCATCTTCGGCGGTTCCGCCGGCGGCCAGAATACGGCGCACGCCGTTCTGCTGCATGGCGATTTCTACAAAGCCGGCGCGGCGGACTGCGGCTGCTACGACAACCGGATCGATAAGCTCTGGTGGAACGAACAATGGCTCGGCTACCCCATCGGCCCTTGGTACGACGAAAACTCCTGCGCACGCTACGCCGCCAACCTCCGCGGCCGGCTTTTCTTGTCCGTCGGTGAATCCGATACCAACGTCGACGTGAAGTGCAGCTACGACTTCCGCGACGCGTTGCTCGCGGCCGGCAAGAAGGACCTGATTGAGTTCCACGTCATCCCGGGAGCCAACCACGGCGCCGGGGAGTCCAACGAGATGCGTGAGAAGCGCGCCCGGTTCTTCGAATCAGCCCTTGGCCAACCCCTTCCTCTCTGAACATGACCACTCCAGTCCCTGGCCTGATCGAACTCAGGCTCAACAACGTCGGCCAGCTGTTCAATACCATGGATCCGTCGCCCTTCCATGAACGCGACCTGGATCACGACGCCGAAGAGTTCATCCTCAGCTGGGCGCGCGAACATGAAAAAGATTCAGACCTCCGGATCCGCATCG
>Ga0209617_10001053_pt1 | contig 12748 bp, 9 predicted proteins | sample LakEriepJuly2011_2_FD_187459 | JGI IMG/M metagenome (GOLD analysis project Ga0209617, IMG submission 187459) | Freshwater microbial communities from dead zone in Lake Erie, Canada - CCB epilimnion July 2011 (SPAdes) (version 2) | ecosystem: Environmental > Aquatic > Freshwater > Lentic >... | reverse complement strand
GACCGTTACCATTGCTCATTACTTTACTCATCAGCGCGGTGTATTCCGTACTAATATCCTTGTCGTCGAATGAAACCAGTTGAGCAAAACCCATCACCTTGGCATAAAACTCACACCAGTGGTTCATTTCATTCCAGCCAACATTGCCCACCATGTGATCCACGAATTTCAATCCCAACTCGGCAGCGCGGTATGAAGGATTCCAAGGCTTGTAGCCCGGTAAAAAGACACCGGTGTAGTTTTTTCGTTCCACAAAAACGTGTAATGTTTCGCCGTAGGTGTGAATGCCTGAAAGCACTACACTGCCATGATCATCAATATGTGTTTCCGGCTTCAGGCAGCTTTCACCGCCGCGCGAAGTGGTTTCTTCCCAGCTTTTGGTGGCATCATCTACCCAGAGTGCAATCACTTTTACGCCATCTCCATGTGCGTTAACGTGCGCATTGATCGGGCCATCGGGTTGAAGGGAAGAGGTAAGTACCAGACGAATTTTATCTTGTTGCAGCACGTAGGATACTCGGTCTTTCACGCCGGTTTCCAACCCGCAATAGGCAAGTGGCTGGAACCCCCAGGCACTTATGTAGTAGTATGCCGCTTGTTTGGCATTGCCTACGTACAATTCAATGTAATCAGTGCCCAACAGCGGTAAAAAATCCGCCGCGTCGGAAACAACTTTTTCTAATTCGGGTGAAGAGGTATCGGTTTTCATAGGTTCAAAATTAGCTTGCTTTTATTCTAACCAACTTGTTTTATAAGAGTCATCGGAAATTCCCAGGGCTGCTGCAGTCACTTTCAGTGGACGGAAGGTGTCAACCATGACCGCCAATTCCTGCGTTTCCTTTTGCCCAATGCTGCGTTCTGCAGCGCCGGGGTGTGGACCGTGTGGAATGCCTCCGGGATGGAGGGAAATGTATCCTTTTTCGACATGATTACGGCTCATGAAATCACCATCGACGTAATACAGCACCTCGTCGCTGTCTATGTTGCTGTGGTTGTAAGGAGCGGGGATTGACTTGGGGTGATAATCGTATAGTCGCGGGCAGAATGAGCACACCACGAAATTGTGCGCCTCGAAGGTCTGATGGACCGGCGGTGGTTGGTGAATGCGCCCGGTGATCGGTTCGAAGTTATGAATGCTGAAGGCGTATGGGTAGTTGTAGCCGTCCCAGCCAACAACGTCAAAAGGATGCGATGCATAAATCAACTCATGCATCATGTTTTGCTTACGGATCTTGAGTCGGAATTCTCCTTTTTGGTCATGTGTTTCCAACTGATTGGGACGTCGAATGTCGCGCTCGCAGTAGGGCGAATGCTCGAGGAGTTGACCGAAATTATTGCGATAACGCTTGGGGGTTACCATGGGTGAGTAGGACTCAACGATGAATAATCGATTCGTTGGAGTGTCGAATTCGATTTGATAAATCATGCCACGCGGAATAATCAAATAATCACCGTAAGCAAACGTGAGATTGCCCAACAACGTGCGGAGTGTTCCCGAGCCGGCATGAACGAAAATCATTTCATCAGCGTCTGCATTTTTGTAGAAGTAATCTTTCATGCTCTCCTGCGGGGCTGCCAGAGCGATATTTAAATCGTTGTTGAACAGCATGTAGGTTCGGCTGTCCAGAAAATCGGCTGTTGGAGCAATATTCCAGCCTTTGAGCATTAGCGGTGTAATGTTATGTTCCACGGCCGCTGTGGGTCCCGCATATACCGGTGCGCCAATCGATTGAATCATCGTTGGCCGGTGCACATGGTAAAGCAATGAACTCATTCCATGGAAGCCTTCCGTTCCAAAGAGTTGCTCGTAATACAATCCGCCTGTTGGTTTTTCGTGTATGACGTGTCTTTTAGCGGGGATGTTTCCTAGTGCGTGATAAAAAGGCATGTGCAGGTGTGATTTTGGCCAAAGGTAGTGGGCTCATTATGGTGAAGCGCGCCCGGAGACAATTGATTTTTCTCAACTGCTGTGTCACGGTGTTTGCTTTGGGCGTTTGTTGAACTTCGGGGGCTCGATAACTTCAATGACGGGAAGAGCGTCAGGATAATACGCCTCGATTTCATTGCGGCATTTTTCCATCTCGAGTCGATTGCTGAAATCACCGATTTGCAAGGCATGCTCAGGAACAATCTGCTTGATATATGCTGAGTATGGAAGCCCCAGGGCCAGATATTTATTACGCTCCGCTTTCACTGTTTCCAGTGGCCCCAGAAAGATCTGCAGTCGGTAGCCCTTCGTTTCTTTGAATTTGCGTGCACCCTTCTCGAGTTTGACAATCGAACTGTCGACCACGAACTCCACATTTCCGGGCGACACCAATAAAGAGTCATGCTGCGAATGAGCAATAAAGGCAGTTGACCAAAAGACGAGAAGAAGGGAAAGATGGCGAATAGGCATAGGGCAAAAATAATGTGGGCTATTGCTTGGAGGGTAGGAGGTTTTATGAACCGTAACCACCGCAAGTTGGAACAGACATCTAACGTATTGTTGAAACGAGATGCGGTATTTTGCTGCGCTCACGTTGTTCAATTGCTGAAAAACAAAGGGATAAACACAGATAGACGGGCTTTATTTAGAACGATTTTAAATTGTTAACATTCTTTTTGTCATACGAATGTCAAGCGCAACTGACGTATAAATTTGCCGCGCGATTAAACCTGCCATACAGTTTAAAATATCAGTAATGAATAGGCTTTCAAGAAGTTTTATCAGCAAAATTCTGGTTCCTTTTTCAGCTGCAATCCTCCTCAATTTCAACGCCTTCGGTGGTGTTTTTGAGGGTGGGGATGCCGCCAAAGGGGAGTCATTATACAAAGCTAACTGTGCCTCATGTCACAAAACCACCGATGAGGTGTTGGCCGCTCCCGGTCTCAAGGATATCGATGTCCGTTGGAAAGGAAAGGACGCCCTGATTGTGAAGTGGATTCAGAATCCACAAGCAGCAGCGGCCACCGGAGATCCTTATATCAAAGGACTTGTCGAAAAATATGTGGCAACCTATGGTTGGATGGCCGGCCAGGCGGTATCCGAAGCCGACATCAAGGACATCCTGACCTATGTCAAGACTGCTGCTTCTGCAGCTGCTCCTGCTGGCGGAGCTGCCGGTGTCAACAAGTGTATGACTCTTGAGGAGATCGCAACCGAGAAGGCTAAGAATGAAGAAAGTGATGGTACGGTATGGTTCATCATCATCGGATCAATCCTAGCCATTATCGCAGTAACGGCCGCTAATATTTCCAAATCACTCAAGAACGCTATCAACGAGCGCGAAGGACTTCCGCCGGTGGTAGAAATGTCGTACTGGCAATCGACCAAAGGCTGGATGTGGGCGAACAGAAAGTTTGTAGGCGTTATCGGATTGTTCTTGTTCTGCTACTTCTCCGTGGTTGGTTACAAGAGCTTGATGGATATCGGTGTTTATGATGGCTACACGCCTGATCAACCGATTTGGTTCTCGCACGCAATCCACAACTGCCAAAACGAAATCGATTGTAACTACTGCCACAGCAGTGCTGTCAAATCGAAGCACGCAGGAATCCCATCGGTAAACGTGTGTATGAATTGCCACAAGGGTATCAAAAAGGGCGCAATCACCGGTACATCAGAGATTCAGAAGATTTACGATGCTATTGGTTTCGACCCTGCGACTGGTACTTACATCGCCGGATTCGAACAGAAGCCAATCGTTTGGAACAAGGTGAACAACCTGCCTGACCACGTTTACTTCAATCACTCTGCTCACGTTACTGTAGGTAAAATCGATTGTAAGAACTGTCACGGCCCGCAAAACCAATACACTGTTGGTCACGTCCCAACTGCAGATGAAATCAACTCTCAAGAAGATGTAGTCGGATTGGTTAAGCTCGAAAAGCGCCCGTTCACCATGGGATGGTGCTTGGAGTGTCACAACAAGAAGGAAGTAGACATGGCCGGAAGCGCATACTATCAAGAAATGCACGAGCGCTACAAGGCGTCTGAAGTTGGTCAGCGCACCTTGCGTGAAATCATGGAAGACGGATCTTCTACTGTTCGCGAATTGGGTGGTTGGGAATGCGGCAAATGCCACTATTAATAGTATAAATCGAATAACACGGATTAACCTCCATGGGAATAACTAAGAAATACTGGTCGAGCCTGGATGAATTGCAGGGAACTGCAGCTGCTCAGGAAGCGCTTACCTCAGAATTTAAGCGTGATCAAAGCGTACAAGATTTTCTCAATGATGAAAATCTCAATGAATCGAACACCGGGCGCCGTGACTTTTTGAAGTTCATGGGCTTTGGTTTGGCTGCTGCAACCCTTGCTGCATGCGAAACTCCGGTGGTAAAGTCGATTCCGTACGTTGTTAAACCGGAAGAAATTACCCCGGGTGTTGCCAACTATTACGCTACCACCTATTATGATGGTAATGATTACGGCAACTTGTTGGTGAAAACCCGCGAGGGACGCCCAATCCACGTGAAGGGCAACAAAGACCACGGTATCGCCGGCGGAGGCTTGAACTCCCGCATGAATGCCTCGGTTCTGGGTCTTTACGACGGTGCCCGCTTGAAGGGTCCAAAGAAAGGTAGTGCCGACATCGATTGGAATACGCTCGATGCCGATATGAAAGCCGCTTTGGCTTCAGCAAGCAGCATTCGCATTGTATCGAACACCATCATCAGCCCAAGCACTCAGCGCGCAATAAACGAATTCAGCTCGAAGTATGCAGGTAAAGTGAAACACGTTCAATATGACGCTGTTTCTTACAGCGGGCTTTCAAAGGCTAACGGTGGATCTGTGCCAAGCTACGATTTCAGCAAAGCAAAAACAATTGTGAGCATTGCTGCCGACTTCCTCGGCTCATGGCTCATGCCAGCTGCATTCACCGCGCAATACGCACAAACACGTAAGCCTGAAGGTGAGTGGATGAGCAAGCATTACCAGTTTGAAAGCAATATGTCGCTCACAGGCTCTAACAGCGATGTGCGCACTGCTATCAAGCCTTCTCAGCAAGGTGCTGTTGCTGCGGCATTGTATGCAGCTGTAACAGGCGGAAGCGCTGCAGGAATTGAAGGCGCTGATGCAGCAATTGCTTCGGCGGCCGCGTCGTTGAAAGCCAATGCAGGTGAATCCCTTGTGGTGGCGGGCTCAAACGATCCGAACATCCAGATGATTGTAGCAGCCATTAATGCTGCACTCAATAACAACGGCTCTACCGTTGATACCAAGAATGCCTTAACCCTTTTCCAGGGCAGCGACGAAGGAATGGCTGCGTTGGTAGAGGAAATGAATACGGGCAGTGTTGACGTGTTGATTGTTTACGGTGTGAATCCTTCCTACAGCTGGATGAACTCCGAGAAGTTCAACAGCGGTCTACAGAAGGTGAAGACTACCGTTTCACTCAACTTGTTTGCTGATGAAACAGCGAGTCGCTGCACGTATATGGCTCCTGATCATCACTATCTCGAGTCATGGAATGATTACAGTCCGATGAAGGGCCGCACCGATTTGGCACAGCCTACCATCAATGCATTATACAACAGCCGTTATGCACAGGAGTCGTTCTTGCGCTGGAGCGACAATGCTTCGGCCTATTACGATTACTTGCGTCAAACACACAATGGTGGCTATGTAGCGACCATGCTGAAGACAGATGGCAACTGGAACACTGCTGTTCACAATGGTACGTTGGCGTCTGCAACGGCGGTGGTATCAGCAGCACCGGTTGAAATTACTCAAGCCCCTGCAGCAGCTGCAGAGGTTGCTTCGACTCCGGCCCCTGCGATGAATGTCTCGGATGCACTTGCAGCCGTTGCATCAGCAAAAGGTGGCGAGTGGGAAGTAACACTGTATCAGAAAGTCACGATGGGTGCAGGTAACCACGCGAACAATGCGTTGTTGCATGAGACACCGGACCCAATCACCAAAGTAACCTGGGACAACTACGTGACCATGGCTCCTGCCGATATGAAGGAGATGGGTCTCGAAACATATATTGGTCAATGCGATTGCGCTTCATTGGTAACCGTTACCGTGAACGGCAAAGCGCTGACCTTACCTGCCATGCCGGTTCCCGGACAAAAGCGTAAGACCATTGGTATCGCTTTGGGTTACGGTCGTGGTGCCAACAACGAAGAAATTGGTAAGGCAGCTTATCAAACCGGAAAGGCCGGTGTTCACTTGATGGATGGCGACAAGCGTCAGACTATTGGTGGAAATGCATACCCAATGGTTGCTATGAATAATGGTCATGCCGTTTATACGGCCTCTGATGTAACCATCGCTTCTGCGCCGGGTACATACGCCATAGCAACAACACAGATGCACGCTACCGTTATGGGCCGTGACTCTGTTATCAAAGAAACCGTGATTGCTACCTACTTGGCTGAAAAAGACGCTAAGCGTGGGGAAGCATCTTATAACCTTGCAGTCACACTTCCGATTCACGAAGACGTGAATAAGGACGGTGCTATCGACGTGAATGACCGTCAAGGAATACGTGAAGTTGATTTGTGGCGCGACCACCCGGTAGAAGGCGTTGGCCATCGCTGGGGAATGACCATTGACTTGACGTCGTGTTTAGGCTGTGGTTCGTGTATCACTGCTTGCCACACAGAGAACAACGTTCCTGTAGTTGGTAAAGATGAAGTTTTGCGTCACCGTGATATGCACTGGTTGCGTATAGACCGCTATTTCTCTTCAGAGCATCAGACTATTAATGTGGCCGACACACTGGCTAATACGAAAGAAGCTACAGGCAAGGGTACAATTGGCGCTTACCGCGAGATGGAAAGCCCGGAGGAGAATCCACGTACCGTGCACATGCCGATGATGTGTCAGCACTGTAACCACGCACCTTGCGAGACCGTTTGTCCGGTTGCCGCTACCGTTCACAGCAACGAAGGCTTGAACAACATGGCTTACAACCGTTGCATCGGTACACGTTACTGCGCCAACAACTGTCCATACAAAGTGCGTCGATTCAACTGGTTTAACTACGTGACCAACGATAAGTTTGCGATGGTGAATCCTGCGCAGGATGATACGCTCCGTATGGTGTTGAACCCTGACGTTACGGTTCGTACCCGTGGTGTGATGGAGAAGTGCAGCATGTGTCAGCAGCGTATTCAGGCTGGTAAGACAGAAGCTAAGCGCAACGGAACCATCGTTCTTGATGGTATGATTCAGACCGCTTGCTCTGAAGCTTGTCCAACAAACGCGATCGTTTTCGGTGACTTGAATGATGTGAAGTCGAAAAACGTAGCACGCGCCAATAACGTACGTTCTTATCACGCTCTTGAAGAGATAGGTATTCAGCCGAATATTTACTACATGACGAAGGTGCGCAACATCGAAGCATCAGAAGCTTAAACCTTTTAGAAAACAACCGAGATGTTCAAAGAATCCAACATAAGAAAGCCGCTGATTCTAGGTCACAAGACCTACCATGATATCACCAATGATATCGTTAATCCCATTGAAGGGCCGGCACCAAAGCAATGGAAAATTGCGTTTAGCATTGCCTTGATTGTAGCGCTCTATGGCATAGGGGTTATCAGTTATTTGGTGGGTGTGGGTATTGGCTCATGGGGTTTGAATAAAACCGTAGGATGGGCATGGGATATCACCAATTTCGTATGGTGGGTAGGTATCGGTCACGCCGGAACCTTGATTTCTGCCGTGCTCCTGCTGTTTCGTCAGCGCTGGCGTATGGCGATTAACCGCTCGGCGGAAGCGATGACCATCTTCGCTGTAATTATGGCCGCCTTGTTCCCTGTATTTCACATGGGACGTGTGTGGTTGGCTTATTGGACGCTGCCATTGCCGAACCAATTTGGTTCATTGTGGCCCAACTTCAACTCGGCATTGATGTGGGACGTATTCGCTATTTCGACGTATTTCTCTGTGTCATTGGTATTCTGGTACATCGGTTTGATTCCCGATTTCGCAACCATTCGCGACCGTGTGAGCAAGCCATGGATGAAGAAATTCTACGGTATTCTCAGCTTCGGTTGGTCAGGTCGCGCGAAGCACTGGACACGTTTTGAAGAAATATCGCTTGTACTCGCCGGTATTGCAACTCCACTTGTATTCTCGGTTCACTCGATTGTATCGATGGACTTCGCGACGTCAATCGTTCCCGGTTGGCACACGACCATCTTCCCTCCATACTTCGTATCCGGTGCGATCTTCTCAGGTTTCGCCATGGTACAGACGCTCTTGCTCATCATGCGTAAGACCATGAAGCTGGAGGCTTACATTCACCTCAAGCACATTGAATACATGAACATCGTAATCATTGTTACGGGTTCTATCGTGGGTGTTGCTTATTTGACTGAGTTGTTTATCTCTGACTACAGTGGAGTACAATATGAAAGTTATGCATTCATCAACCGTTTCTCCGGTCCGTTGGCTTGGTCATACTGGTGCATGATGACGTGTAACGTAATCTCTCCGCAGCTGTTCTGGTTCAAGAAACTCCGCACGAACTTGGTGTTCACCTTTGTGATGTCTATCATCGTGAATATCGGTATGTGGTTTGAGCGTTTTGTAATCATCGTGACTTCAATTCACCGTGATTACTTGCCGGCCGCATGGGGTGAGTTCAAAGCGTCGCCAATCGATATCGGTATGTTCATCGGAACCATCGGAATTTTCTTCACCTTGTTCTTGTTGTTTGCCCGTTACTTCCCTGTACTGGCATTGAACGAATTGAAGACTATTTTGAAGACTTCAGGTGAGAGTTACAAAAACGAAAACAAACACTAAGCAATAACACGCTAGTATTATGGCAAATAAAGTATTTCATGTGATGTACGATGACGACCAGACACTTCTGGACGCCGCTCGCGCCCTCGTTGCACAAGGCGTTCGAGTGAAGGAAGTATTTTCTCCTTTCCCTATTCACGGTTTGGATCCTATTATCGGAGTGACGCGCACTCGTCTGGCAATCTGTGCATTTATGTATGCTTGCACCGGAACCGCATTGTCAATTCTAGGTACATGGTATTTCATGGTGAGCGATTGGGATTGGAACATTGGCGGAAAGCCAAACTTTACCTGGATTGAGAATGCCCCTGCATTTGTTCCCGTAATGTTTGAGTTCTCTGTATTCTGCGGTGCTCACGGAATGGTACTGACTTATTTGCTGCGCAATGGTACATTGCCCGGTATGCCGGCTGAGAACCCGGATCCTCGCACTACAGACGACAAGTTTGTGATGGAAATTACGACAGACGACAACCATATGTCTGCCCAGGATCTTGAAGACAAGATTCGCGCGACTAACGTATTTGAACTAAGCATAAAGGATTATTGAGATGAAGCGTAACACAACCCTCTTTGGGATCGCGGCCGTAGCCGTATTCGCACTTTCATCGTGCCGTCAGGATGCCAACTCTCCCGGCGTGGAATATATGCCCGACATGTATCGCTCTCCTGCATTGGAAGCTTACGTGGACTATGGCACGAACAAGACCATGGACTGGACGCAGGATATGAAAGATGCAGCAGGAATGGTTGCGGTGCACTCACGTGTTCCTGCGGCTAATACCATTCCTTACGTGAAGGCTGAGATGATGCCTTTCGTGATGCCTTACCCACTCAACAACACTCCCGAAGATTATGAGCGTGCGGCTGCTGAAATCAAGAGCCCTATCAAGGCCACTAAAAAGAACGTTTTGCGTGGTAAAGAGATTTATACCTACATGTGTACGCATTGCCACGGCGAGGCCGGACATGGAGATGGTGCTATCTCGAAAAACGGTCACATCCAAGGTATTCCTGATTATGCAACGAAATTGAAGGATTTGCAGGAGGGAAAAATGTTTCACTCTATTACCTATGGTAAGGGTTTGATGGGTCAGCATGCTTCACAACTGAATCAGTTGGAGCGTTGGCAGATCATCGAATACGTGAAACTACTGCAACAGGGAGTGACTGAACCGGAATTTGACGCGAACGACATGCTCGTTACGCAAGCTGCTTCAGCTCCGGCTGCCGACACTACAGCAACAACTAAATAATAAGAAACCACCGCGCTACAGATAAGCTATGGGACACGCAAAGACACATTTTGAAATTCCGTCAAAGACCAAAACATGGTCGACCATCTTTATGGTCATTGGAGCGATCGCCGCAGTGGGTGGTTGGTTCTTCGATAAAACGGATCATCATCAATACTGGTGGGCGAATTTGCTCATCTGTGGATTTTTCTTCTTCGCAATTTCTATTGGAGCGATGTTCTTCTACGCCGTCCAATACGCTGCTGAAGTAGCCTGGACTGCACAGTTGAAGCGACTTTTTGAAGCCATGTGGTCCTATGTGCCCATTGGATTGGGTGTTGTTTTTGTAGTGCTTTTGGCTGGTCAATTGCACGTCAACCATTTGTATCACTGGATGGACCCTGCTGTAGTGGACCCGAATAGCCCTGCCTATGACAAGTTGATTGCTAACAAAATGCCATTCTTGTCGAGCTGGTTTTTCTGGTTGCGTTTTGTCATCTATGCTGTTGTATTTATTGTGTTTGCGCGCTTGTTCCGCAAGTGGTCGCTGCAAGAAGATTCAGCGCCAAGTCTTGAGTTACACGTGAAGCAATACAAGCGCAGTGCCTTGTTCCTCGTTTTCTTCGCCGTATTCTCCAGCACGATGGCCTGGGATTGGTTGATGAGCATCGATGTACACTGGTTCTCGACGATGTACGGCTGGTACATCTTCTCCGGCATGTGGGTGACGACGATGATTTTCGCAACATTGTTGTTGATCTGGTTGAGAAAGCAAGGGTATATGCCCGGTGTGAATGATTCACACGTACATGACATGGGTAAGTGGGTTTTCGCTGTAAGCATGCTATGGAGCTACTTGTGGTTCTGCCAGTACATGTTGATTTGGTATTCAAACATCCCGGAAGAAGTTACGTATTTCAGGGAGCGTTATGACCATTACATGTACGGCATGTGGGCCATCTTCTTCTGCAACTTTGCGATTCCTTTCTACACGCTGACATCACGCGATGCTAAGCGTAATCCGAAGTATTTGACACGTGTGGGTATCATCATATTCATCACCCACTTCCTTGACTTGTACATGGCGGTTGTTCCCGGAACAGTGCACGGTCACTTGGAATGGGGTCTAGGCGACCACGCTCACCACATCACGTTCTCGTGGTGGTTTGAGATTGGTATGTTCCTCGGATTCCTTGGATTGTTTGTGAGTGTGGTCTTAAAGGCCCTGACCAAAGCGCCACTGGTGCCCGTGAATCACCCGTATTTGAACGAAAGTGAGAACCATCACATATAAAGAATTGTTGTTTTAAGCGAACAGGAGTAAACACGAAGAGAAATGAAACTACTTATCATTCTGGTCATTGTTCTGGCGATCATCGCGGTCGTGCAATTGTCCAAAGTTTATGAGTTTACGCGAGCACTGCGTAAGTCGAAAGAGGAGGATATTTCACCTGCTGACAACAAGTTGAACGCAAACCTCATGCTTGTCTGGATGTCGGTATTCTTTATCGGCACATTGTATCTGTATGGCCGTTATGGTGAATACTTGCCTGAACCAGCGTCGGAGCATGGTAAGGACGTTGATTGGTTGATGAGCGTAAACATCTGGATGATTACCGTGATGTTCTTCATCATGAACGCCATGCTATTCGTAGTGGCTTGGAAATATCAATACAAGAAAGACCGTAAGGCACGCTTCTTTGCTCACGACAATCGCCTTGAAATGGTGTGGACGTTGATTCCCGGTGTGGCTATGGCGTTCATTATCGTGTTCGGATTGATTACTTGGAACAAAATCACAGGTCCGGCATCAGCTGATGCTATGCAGATTGAGCTGTATTCAAAGCAGTTCGGTTGGATTGCGCGTTACCCCGGTAGCGATGGCGAGTTTGGAGCCGCGAACTATAATCTCATCAGTACCAAGAACGAAATGGGTATTGTGTCGAAGGAATTGATTGCCGCGAAAATGGATGAATTGGATGCTGAAATCGAAGGCCTCAAAGCACAGTTGGAAGAGAACAAGAAGCTTCCTGTAATGCCCGATAGCTATGTAGAAAGTATCCAAGATAAGATCTTCCGTCTGGAGCGCCACAAACAGCGTATTCTTGACTTGGGTGAATTCAAGGTGCCTAGTGGTCTTAGCAACTGGATGACCGGCGCAGATGACCAGATTGTGAAAAGCGAGATGCACTTGCCTGTCGGTAAAGAGGTTGAGTTTGTATTCCGTTCTCAGGACGTGATTCACTCGGCCTACATGCCGCACTTCCGTGCACAGATGAACACCGTTCCAGGTGTTCCGACACGCTTCAAAATGACTCCAACCATTACCACCAAGGAAATGCGCGGCAAACTCGGTGATGACAAATTCGACTACATTCTGCTTTGTAACAAAGTTTGTGGAAACGCACACTTTAACATGCAGATGAAGATTGTTGTTGAATCAGAGGCAGAATATCTTGCATGGCTCGAAAAGCAGAAGTCATTCGCAGGCGAACCAGCGAAAGAAGGCACGCCTGCTGAGGGCGGTGATGCTCCGGCGGATACCACGAAAAGTGCAATGACTCCAATGGCTCAGGCCAGTTTAAAGACGACTCGTTAAACAAGAGAAAATATTAAAGTAAAGAACGATGGGAAATGTAGAACACACCGCACATGATCACAGTCACGATCACGGGCACGCACATCACCACGAGGAATCCTGGATTTCGAAGTACATCTTCTCGCAAGATCACAAGATGATCTCTAAGCAGTTCCTCATCAC
>Ga0209617_10001052_pt1 | contig 12750 bp, 10 predicted proteins | sample LakEriepJuly2011_2_FD_187459 | JGI IMG/M metagenome (GOLD analysis project Ga0209617, IMG submission 187459) | Freshwater microbial communities from dead zone in Lake Erie, Canada - CCB epilimnion July 2011 (SPAdes) (version 2) | ecosystem: Environmental > Aquatic > Freshwater > Lentic >... | reverse complement strand
GAAGTCCATCGCCCGGGAGATGTTTGAGCAGTACTCCTCGTTCTCCGATTACATTAAGGCCTACGAACTCCAGCGCGTCGAAGGACTGCTGCTGCGCCACCTGACTTCGGTGTACAAGGTTCTGCGTCAGACGGTCCCGGAGGCGGCCAAGAATGACACCCTGCGCGAGATGGAAGCCTATTTGGCCGTCTTGTTGCGGCAGGTAGATTCGAGCCTGATCGAGGAGTGGGAGCGGATGAAGAACCCCACGGCTGCACCGCGCGAATCCAAGCCTGAGGCCAAGCCACCCGGTGCCGAAGAGGCAGCACGAGACATTACCCGAGATCCTCGCCAGCTCACCGCAATGGTCCGTGCGCGTGTCCTGCCCTGGATACGTTGCCTCGCGTTGGATCAGTTCGAGGAAGCGGTGGCTGCACTGGAGTCCGGAGGGGAAGCTGGGGCTTCTGGTTGGACCGCGATCAGCCTTCGCGCGGCTCTCAATTCCTACTACACGGACCACGAGCGCATCAGTCTCGAACCGGAGGCCCGCAACGCCAAACACACCCATGTGATTATCTCCGAAGACCGGAAGAGTTGGCGGGTGATGCAAGTGCTGGTGGACCCGGAGGAACACAATGACTGGCAAGTCGAGTTCGAGATCGATCTCGCGGCCAGCAAGGCGGCCGAAGTGCTGGTGATGCGCCTGGTGGGCGTCGGTCCTATCGGAGCGTGAAGTAACCCGGCACCGCCGCAGGAGTTACCTCTATTCGAAGGTCACTCCCCACCGGGGTGGCCGAGGGAAGGGGCGTCGAGGAAACCCCTTCACGCTCGTCCGTCTGCTCGGGTTAAGCGGCAGAGGTGGGCAGGGCGAACTCTTCTTCTTCTTCGGCGGTAGCACTCTCCTCGTTGGTCTCCAGAGGAGCAAAGCGTTCGCTGTTGAAGCCCAACTCGCCATTCAGACCGGTCTTCAGACCCGGGTCGCGCGGGTTAAGGATCTCCTCCAACAATAAGCCGATCTCGCCGTCTTTCTTGCCGGACTCATGCCGGTAGTAGCTGCCGCGTCCGATATACATGCCCCGGACCGTGTAGACCTTGTCCTTCTTGGGGAGTTCTGCGAAGAGCACGGCGGCTTCGGGCGGGAAGTCGTCGTTGATGCACACCACTTTCTGACCTTTGGAAAACATACGAATAGAACACGAGCAGAGTGGGTCGCAGTCGGGGTCGAGGTCAATCTCGGGCGGCTTCTGAGGGTCTTTTGGGTGTCGACCGGCCGAATGCTAGGAACGGGCTTTGACGTCGGGGGTTCCTTGGTCCACAAACCCATCGCGTGACCATCGCCTCCCTGAGCGAACTCGAACAGTCGATCCGCAACGTGCCAGATTTCCCTAAGCCGGGAATTCAATTTAAGGACATCACTCCAGTGTTGGCCGACGGCCGGTTGTTCAATTCGACGATCCACCACCTCCTGTCTGACATTCCTGCCGGTTCGGTCGATAAGATCGTGGGCATCGATGCCCGTGGGTTCATTTTCGGAGCTGCTGCCGCGCATCGCCTCGGAGTCGGCTTCGTGCCGGTGCGGAAGAAGGGGAAACTGCCGTGGGAGACCCATGAGCAGAGCTACGACTTGGAATACGGTTCGAACGCGGTGGCTGTGCACACTGACGCGGTGGCTCCCGGCGAGCGGATTCTCTTGGTCGATGACCTTCTGGCCACGGGCGGCACTGCGGGAGCGGCCCTCCAGTTGCTGAGCCGTTTGGGAGCCAAGATCGTCGGTGTCCGCTTCGTGATCGAACTGGGTTTTCTGGGAGGGCGTGAGCGTCTGGGGTCTGTGGATGTCCGCTCGTTGATCACCTACTGAATCGTTCCGGCTAAGCCTGCCGATTCTTAGAAGGATGAGGTCCCTTAGAGGCTGCAGAAAGAGCCTCAACCGCAGGTTCAGGAGGAGGGGATTGGCGGCCCCAGCGGCTAGCCAAGGCACCGCACACGATGAGTTGCAGCGGGTGGTAAAGGAGCACGGGCAAGAGGATGAGCCCCAGCCCTGGGTGCGCTCCAAAGATGATCTTCGCCATGGGAACTCCCGAGGCGAGGGTCTTTTGAGGGGCGCAGCAGCGTGCCGCGATCAGGTCCGGCCGGGTCAGTGACAAAGCCCGTGCGAACACTTCAGTCAACAGCACAGCTAATCCGAAGAGCAGCAGCACTCCGCCCGCCGCCGGCAGCAATACGTTCAGGCCGTGTTGTGTCCAGAGGCGTTGTTTCACCGAGTTGCAGAACGCGGCGTACACAATGAAGAGCACGACAGAACTCGAAAAGTTCCCCAACTGCTTCTTGTGGCGATCAGCCCAAACCGCGCAGACGGGGCGAAGGAGTTGTCCGAGCAACAATGGGATCAGTAGGAGGGTGACGATTTCCGCAATCACGGGTCCCAGCGCTTGTTGCTGATTGCTGGCCTTCATCAGCCACGTCACCCAGAGCGGCGTGACGAAGACTCCCAGCAGGCTCGAGAGGACGGCATTGAAGAGCGCTCCCACGGTGTTGCCTCCAGCCATGCCGGTCAGGATCACCGAGGTGGTGATGGTGGAAGGCAGTACCGCTAGATAGAGGAATCCGAGGCGGAGATCCGGCGCCAGCCAGCCACCGGCGAGGCGATCGAGGACAATGCCCATCACGGGAAACACCAGAAAGGTGAAGGATTGCACCAACAGGTGCAGCCGCCATTGGGACAATCCTTGGCGCAGCGCCGTGGAGGGGAGGGTTAGACCTTGGATGAGGAAAATCAGCGCCACCCCCGCTTTGGTGGTAATGGAGGTCTTGAGCGGACCGTCGGCGGCGCCCAGTTCCGGGATCACCCAGGCCAAGCCCACCGCGATGGGAAGACTGAGGGCGAACCAATTGCGAAGAAAAAAAGGCGGCATGATCCGGGGAGGTAGGCGTTGGGTGATCGCCGCCCCACTCCTCCGCCTCCGAGCGATCTTTAGCAAGCTTGAGCTACTGAATTCACTGGGTGAATTCGGCGGCAAAAAGTCTGTCAGGCAGAGCAGGGGCGCTCGGTTGTGGTCAAGCAAGCTGCCCCGTCATTGGATGACAATCAGGCCGTGGTCAGCGCGGCACGAGGATCGTTGCCGGCGCCGATCTTCTCTAGGAAGTAGTCGTACCCTCCGGCGTAGGGCAGCACCCGCCCGTTGTTCACGTGCAATACCTTGGTCGCCAGGCGGCGAATGAAGTGCACGTCGTGGGAAATAAACAGAAGGGTGCCCTCGTAGCGCTCTAGAGCCATCGTGAGGGATTCCACCGTCGTGATGTCGAGGTGGGTGGTGGGCTCGTCCATCAGCAGCAAGTTGGGCGGATCGACCAAGAACTTAATGAGGTTCAATCGGCTCTTCTCGCCACCGCTCAAGACCGTGGTGGGCTTGTAGATCTCCTCCTTGCGGAACATGAATGAACCCAGGACGGCCCGGGCTTCGTCTTCGCGGAGTGCCGGTGCGCTGGCGAGCACCTCTTCGATGACGTTCTTGTTGGGGTCGAGGCTGTCGGCCCGATGCTGACTGAAGTAGCCGAGCTTGGCATTGTGGCCCAGGTTTCGGACACCCTCTTGCGCTTCAACGACGCCAGCGATGATCTTAAGCAACGTAGACTTGCCGGAGCCATTGGGGCCGACCAGCACTGTGCGCTCGCCGCGTTCGACGGTCAGATCGAGTCCTGAGTAGACCACGTTTTTGCCGTAGGCCATGTAGATGGCTTCGAGGGAAATGGCCCGCTGTCCACCGCGTGGGGGCGTGGGGATCTGGATGCGGAAGGGCTTTCGGGGCGGAGTGGGTTTCTCGAGGAGCTCCATCCGCTCGATTTGCTTGAGCTTGGACATCGCCTGCGAGGCCTTCGAGGCGACGGAGCGGAATCGATCTGCGAACTCTTGGAGGGCCTGGATTTCTTTCTGCTGATTCTTGTAGGCCGCGTTCTGCTGATCGTAGCGATCCTCTCGCTGCTGGAGGTAAGCCGAATAATTGCCCGTATAACCGATGAGCTTGCGGTCGGCAATCTCATGCACCTGAGTGATGATTTCGTCCATGAACTGGCGGTCGTGGGAAATGAGCAAGACCGCTCCGGCATAATGAGACAGGTACTCCTGCAACCAGAGCAGTGAGAGCAAGTCGAGGTGGTTGGTCGGCTCGTCGAGGAGCAACAGGTCAGGCTCCATGACCAACAAACGCGCTAGGTGGGCCCGCATGACCCAGCCACCGCTCATTTCTTTGGCGAAGCGATCGAAGTCGGTTTCTTTGTAGCCCAGACCCTTGAGCATTTTCTTGGCCTTCGCCTCGACCTGGGGATCGTTGAGCGCATCGAACTTGGCGTGGGTCTCCATGTACTCCGGGCTGTCCACGGAGCCAGCGGCCTCCAGTTCCTTGAGGCGTTTTTCGAGGCGGGGCAGTTCGCCGGCCCTTCCGGTGGCGACCTCCAGCACGGTTTCCTCACCCACGGCTTCGCCTTCTTGGGGCAGGAAGCCGATCATGGTCCAGGGATCCCGTTCGACCGTGCCTTCATCGGGAGTCCGGCGACCGAGGATGATGGAGAAGAGCGTGGATTTTCCTGCGCCGTTGGGACCTACCAACGCCACCCGATCCCCGTAGTTGACCTGGAGGGAGGCGTTTTCGAACAGGACCCGTCCGGCGACGGACATCTTCAATTGACCGATGGAAAGCATTGTCTCGAGTGAGTAGGGCGGCTGTTCAGAGAATCTCTGGAGGCATCGGAGGGAAGTGCATTCCCCGACCCCGCCACCGCCGTAAGCCTTGTAATGTTCGCGGCGGACCGCCCCCGGGTCAATCTCGGTGACGGATCGATACCGTGATCTTGCGTCTAATCCGGAACGAGCGATCCCATTGAATCGTTCTGGCTAAGACGGTTGATCGGGCGTCTTGCCGATTGAACCGGGGGCGGACTACCGTGTTGAACACGCCATGGGCGACTTGCACTGCCAATCCCAGATTTCTGAATCCCCAACAGAGGGCTGTTGCGGCGTGGCGCCATGAGTTCGTGGTGGTCCAGATCGATTCAGGGCGTGATGCGCCGGATTTCCGGATCCGATGCATCGGAGACACTTCCGTCGTCTTCAGCGGCCCCCGCTGAATCCGAGTCCGGGGTTTCCCCAGAATTGCTCCGCAAAGTTCGGCAGATCGAGATTCGCACGCGTCGACTGGTCGCCGAAAGTTTGGCCGGGCAATACCACTCGGCCTTTAAGGGGCAGGGGATGGACTTTGACGAAGTTCGCGAATACCAACCCGGCGACGAAGTTCGGACCATCGATTGGAATGTCACCGCGCGGATGAACCATCCGTTCGTGAAGAAATTCCGCGAAGAGAGGGAACTCACCGTGATGCTGGTGGTGGACCTCAGCGGTTCGGGGCGCTTCGGGTCAGGCCAGCAGTCCAAGCGGGCTTTGATGGCCGAGTTGGCTGCAGTGTTGGCCTTTTCGGCCATCCGCAACCAAGACAAGGTGGGATTGCTGCTTTTCACCGAGACGGTCGAGAAATTCGTGCCGCCGGCCAAGGGGCGACGCCACGTGCTTCGGGTGGTCCGCGATATTCTCTTCTTCAAAGCAGAATTCACGGGCACCAACACCAATGGGGCTCTCGATTTTCTGAACAAGGTTTTGCCGCACCGCGCGGTGGTGGTTGTGGTCTCCGATTTTCTGGGTGAGACCAACCCGGGCCGTGCTGCTGTGAGGGCCCATCTCAGGCGCAAAGTGCTGCACTCCGAGACCCTCGGTCGCCTTTCGCAAAATATTCTTAATCAGGTGGGCCGCCGGCACGATGTCATCGCGCTCCAGGTGGGGGATCCCCGTGAACAATCCCTGCCCGACGTCGGGCGCCTGCTGCTTCAGGATGCTGAGACGGGTGAAGTGGTGGAGATCAACACCTCGGATGTCCGGCGGCGTGAGGCCTTTGAGACCCGGGCCAAGAAGTCTCAGAAGGAATTAGACCGACTCTTCCGCGGTGCAAGGGTCGATCACCTTAAGATTTTCACGCCCAAGGACGGGGCCCCAGAAGATGCCTACATGAGCGAACTGGTGGCGTTCTTCGAGGGCCGGCAGAAACGGAGGCGTCGATGAGGTTTTTGGACACAGTCATTCCAGCGCTCCTAGTAACGGCCTTGTCGGTATCGGGAGCTGTCACCAACCGACTGTCCCCGGGGGGCTCGGCCCGACAAGCCCTTCCGGCCCGGTCGGCCGGGGCTGCTGAGGGGGGTATCCAAGACATTCGTGGCCCGGTCGAAATCCTCACGAGGACTCCGTGGTTTTATCGTTTGCTGTTGATCTTGGGAGTACTGGCCGTGTTGGGGGTGATCTGGTGGGCCTTGCGGCGTCGGGCCCGCCAGCAGGCTGAGTTTCGTGAGTCCGCCGCGGCCCGCGCCCGTGCCCGCCTGTCTGAGTCCTGGGCCTATGTGGAGCAACCCGAGCGTTTTTGCACACGCCTCTCCGAGGTGGTCCGGGGGTACCTTGAAGAGCGTTTCGGCCTGAAGGCTCCCGACCAGACCACGGAGGAGTTTCTCGCCAGCCTGCCCCAAAGTACCGTGCTGGATGCGGGGCTCAAACCGCTGATCGAGGATTTCTTGACCCAATGCGATTGGGTGAAGTTCGCCCAGGGCGATCCAGGGCGCACTGAATGCGAACGGTTGCACCAGATGGCCTCGCGCCTCGTTGATGAAACCGGTGTGGAATTGCCCTCACGTAGGCAGTCTGAGCAGGCTGCCGAACGGAAAGGAGGGATATGAACTTCCGTTTTGAGTCCCCGTGGTGGTTCTTGGCCCTCCTGGCGTTGCCGCTTCTGGAGTGGTACCGCCGGCGCACGGCCCGAGAGGCGGTGTTTGTCTATTCCAGCCTTACCCTGGTGAAGGGCATCCTCCAGATGAACCGCACTCTCGCCAGTCGTGTTCTCTTGGCGGCCCGATGGCTGGGGTTGGCACTGCTCATCGTGGGTATGGCCCGCCCCCAATGGGCTGTGGGCAAGGCTCCCCGCAAGGCCAGCGGCATTGACATCGCTGTCGCACTGGACCTGTCGGTGTCCATGCTGAGCGAAGACTTCGAATTGCAGGGGGAGCGGGTTGACCGGGTCACGGTGGCCAAGGATACCCTCAAGGCGTTCATCGAGAATCGCCCGAACGACCGGATCGGTTTGGCCGTATTTTCTTCCCACGCCTACATCGCCGCACCGCCCACGCTGGATCACGACTTCCTGCGCCGGCACATCGATCGCATGGAGGTGTTGGGAGAGCAGGGGACGGCCATTGGTGCAGGCTTGAGTGCCGCGGTGAACCGCTTGCGCGACCTGAAGTCCAAGAGCCGGATCGTGATCTTGCTCACCGATGGGCAGAACAATGCTGGCAATGTCCCGCCGCTCACGGCCGCCGAGGCGGCCCAATCGCTGGGAGTCAAGGTGTACACCATAGGCGTGGGTATCCGGGGCACTGCGCCGATGCCGGTGGGCCGCGACGCGTTCGGTCGCAAGGTGTACCGGCAGGTAGCGGTAGATATCGATGAAGACACGCTGACGCGGATTGCGGAGCGGACCGGAGGTAAATATTTTCGTGCGGACAGCACCAAGACATTGCGCTCGATTTACGAGGAAATCGACCGACTGGAGAAGACGGAGGTTGAGACCCACCAGAACGTGCTCTACGCCGAGTGGATGGTGTGGTGCGTTGCGCCGGGGGCAGCCCTGCTGCTCTTGGAGCTAATTGTCGGTAACACGGTTTGGCGTCGACTTCCTTAATTGGACCGATCTAGCGAACATCGAATGGATTTTGCGGAACCCCAGTGGATGCAGTTGGCAGCGGTGCTCACGCCGCTCGTGGGCCTTTTTCTTGCCTGGGCCTGGCGCCGTCGGCAGTCGGCGTTGAGCCTGTTCATTCGGTCCCGGTTGATGGATGAGCTGACCGTGGGCCTTTCCCGCCGCCGCCAGTTGCTGAAGGCCATTTTGTGGGCCTCGGGTTTGGTCAGCGTCTTGTTCGCGCTTGGGCGTCCGCTGTGGGGTTACGGCGAGGCGATAGCGCAGGCCACCGGTCGGGACATCGTGGTTTGCGTGGACGTGTCGCGGTCGATGATGGCGACGGATGCAGCTCCGAGTCGTTTGGCTCGGGCCAAGCTCGCGTGCTACGACCTACTGTCTGTGGCGACGTCGGACCGCATCGGTTTGGTGGCCTTTGCTGGATCGGCCTTCCTCCAGTGCCCCTTGGCCCTAGACAGCGAAGCCTTCCGTCAGAACGTGGCCGCTCTCGACACCGATAGCATTCCAGAACAAGGCACGGCGCTTGCGGCCGCCCTCGACGAGGCTGTTCAGGCCTTCAGTACTGATTCTGGCACCCGCAAGGCGGTGATCCTGATCACCGACGGTGAAGACCACGAAGATTTGGCTGAGGCGGCGGCCCGGCGTTTGTCCGTGGCTGGGATTCATCTTTTCACGGTGGGCGTGGGCACTCCGCGGGGTGAACTGCTCAAGACGAGCGACCCTTATGGGAACGCGATTTTCATCAAGGATGAGGATGGGAACCCGGTCAAATCCCTGCTGAATGAACCGCTGCTGCAACGTTTGTCCGAGGCGGCCCATGGTTTTTATTTGCCGCTGCAGTCGTCCCGGACCATGGCCACGCTGTACGAACGCGGCATCGCGCCCATGGAAGCCGTGCGCTTTTCGTCGACCACCGTCCGCTCGCGGATTGAACGATTCCAGTGGCCGCTAGGTCTAGGAATTGTGCTGTTGTTGCTCGAGTTATTACTGCCGGGAGCTTCAAAGGCGGCGGGTCGTCTACCGCAGGGATCGGTAATCCAGGCGGGGGCCGCAGCGGCCGTGGCCTTCCTGCTAGTCGGCCTGCCCATGACGGTCCGGGCGGAGTCGGATGATGCGCTGGAGCGCTACCGAAAGGGCGATTTTGCCACTTCCCGGCAAGAGTACGAACGTCTTGCGCAGGAAAAGCCCGAGGATTTTCGCCTTCGCTTCAATGCAGGCGCGGCCGCCTATCGCATGGATGATTTTGCTGGGGCAGCAGGGCTGTTCGAGCAGGTGCTTCGTTCGCCCGACCTCGAGTTGCAACAGCAGGGCTGGTACAATTTGGGCAATGCCCGCTACCGCGCGGGTGAGGCCGAACAAGATCCGGATAAGAAGCGCGAACAATGGCAGCAGGCGCTCTCGAGTTACACGGCCGCTCTCAAGCTCAACCCCGGGGACCCGTCGGCACAGGCCAATTATAAGGCCGTCCAGCAAGCCATTCAGACCATGCCTCAGCCGCCGCCCCAGCAGGAAGGGGGCAAGAAGAACGATCCCAACAAGCAGGACAAGCAGGACAAAAAAGATCAGAAGAAGGATTCCAAGGACGGATCCTCTTCGGATTCCCAAGATTCTCAGTCGGGACAAAAGGACGAGCAGAAGGACGGACAAAAGAAGGGCAAGGATTCCAAAAAAGACCCCAATTCCCCTCCGGGAGACCCCTCTAAACAACAGCAACCGTCGCAGGATAAGAATCAGGACCCAGCAGCCGGACAAGGGCAGAAACCTGATCCGCAGGAGGGGGCTCAATCTCAGGGCGAACAGGGCGAACAGGCCGGCAAAAAACCCGGAGAGGGCCGCCAGGGTAAGCCTTCGGCTGCCGGGGCTAAGCCGGGACAGGCATCCGGGGATCGTCGTGGAGAAGCGGGCGAAGGGGCCGAAGCCGGGGAACCCGACAAAGATGCCCGACAGGGGGAATTAATGACGATCCGTGAGGCCGAGAAGGTTCTGGATGGCCAGAAAGGATCCGAGAAAGCCCTTATTTTTAAGCGGCGAGGAGCCAGCGAGATGGGTGAAGGCAACGGCAAGTCGGCCAGGAGGAAGGCATGGTGAAGTTGAGTTTCTGGGCCCGATGCCTCGGGGTGGGTCTGCTAATTCTCCTGCGAGTGGAGGCCGCCTCGGTGACGGCTTCGTTTGATCGAGGCATCGTCGAGTCTGGAGAGACCGTTCGCTTCAATGTCACGCTCGAGGGCGAACAACCCACTGAGGTGCCGAAGTTGCCCAGTCTTCCGTTGGTTCAGGCCATTCAATATCTGGGGCCGCGTCAAATGACCCAGATCATTAATGGGGTTTCGTCGTTCCAGGTGGTCTTCCAGTTTCAATTACAAACTCGTGGGCAAGGCGAGTTGACCATGCCTTCGCTTGCGGTGACCACTCGGGGTGGAGCCTTTCAGACGCCGTCGGTGAGTTGCCGGATCACCCCCAAGGAGGCCAAAGGTGAGCGAGTCTCGCTGAAGCTCGTGACTCCACGTGACGAATGCTACGTGGGCGAAACGCTTCCTTATGACTTGCAGCTTTATTCGTCGGTAAACCTCAACCAGATCGCCCCGCCGAAGATGAGTTTCGACGGATTTGTGACCGGTCAGGAGGTTCCGCCGTCCAACACGCAAACGGTCCGGGATGGTCAGGCCTTCATCGTTCTGAGTTATCGACAAACAGCCACGCCCACCAAGGAAGGGCTGTTGTCACTCGGGCCGGCCACGCAGGAGTACGTACTCGAGGTCAACCGCGGACGCCGCCCGCGCAGTTTGATTGATGACTTTTTTGGCGGCGGCGCTGAACTGGAGAAAGGGATAGCCGAGGCTCCGGCGCGGCAAATTCGGGTCAAGCCCCTGCCGGTTGAAGGACGTCCGGCGGGGTTCTCCGGGGCAATTGGTCGATTCTCGGTGCGAACCTCTGTTTCGCGGACCAACGTCGCCGCAGGGGAGGCCATCACGGTGAAGTGGTCGGTGTATGGGCGTGGCAGCTTCAATTCGGTTCAGTCCCCTCAATTGTCTTTGAGTGACGGACTCAAAACCTACCCGGGTACCAATGGCTTCACTGCGGAAGATCCGCTGGGGCTGGCCGGAACTAAGACCTTCGAGTCGATGGTCATTCTCGAGTCCCCGTCGATCAAGGCCCTGACCTTTGAACCTTATTCGTTCTTCGATCCCGACACGGGGCGCTATTCCACGGTGACGCCCCGGCCCATCGCGGTGACGGTTCGGCCTGAATCAGGAACGAGTGCTTCGACTCCAACTCCGCCTGCGGTCTCCGTGGCTCCGACCTCTCGATTCCCGGATCGCCGCGATGAGTTGATGTCGCTGTCCTTGCGGGGCGGGCGACGAGTCCCGGCCGAGCTTCCATGGGCCCGGCAGCCGCTATGGTTAATCCTCGCCGTATTGCCGCTCCTGGGACTGGGGTCTCTAGAGGGGTGGCGTCGCTGGCGCGAGCTTCAGCAGCGTCGCCTTCAACCGACTCAGGCTTCTCGGATGCGGGAGGCGGTCCGATCCCAGCAGGCTGCCATGCGGGCCGCGGCCCAAGGCGGGCGGTCCGAGGAGTTCTTCGCCGCATTGGATGCGCTGCTGCGGGTTCGGTGCGCGTTGATCTTGGGGTTGCCCTCCGGCGATGCGATCACGGCACAGGTCATCGATGAGGCGTTGGTGCCCAAGGGACTGAAGGCTGAGTCTGCCGAGACCTTGCGTGGGCTTTTCGCCTCGGTCGATGCCGCCAAGTTTTCCTCGGCCGCCGAGTCGACCGAGTTGACCCAGTTGCAAGCACAGGCCGACGCAACCTTGGAGGCACTGCAAGCCTTGGAAGGAGGAATCCGATGAGCCGAATTCAACCGTGGAACCGAGTTTGGCATGTGGGTCTGAGGTGGATCCTGTCGACCCTTCTCATGGGTTCGGTTTGGGCAGCCTCCGACTTTGACCAGGCCCGCAAGGCCTATGAACAAGGCAACCAAGAGGAGGCTGTCGCCGGATTCGAGCGGTCTCTTCGGGGCGCTCCCGGCGGCGTGGGGGTGCTCTATAACCTGGGCAATGCCCGGTTCCGACAGGGCGAACTGGGGAGGGCTCTGGCGGCCTGGCGGCAGGCAGAATGGATTACCCCGCGGGATCCGGCGCTGCGCCATAACTTGGATTTGATCCGCCGCCGTCTGGGTCAGCCCGAGGTTGCGTTTTGGAGAGGGTGGTTGGGGTGGTTGACCCTCGACGAATGGGCGGTGAGTGCCGTCTTTTTGGTGTGGGCGTGGAGTGGGTGGCAACTCTTAGTCGGAATCCGTCCTGGATTGGCCGACTCGGGCTCCGGCGTCCGTCGGGTGCTGGGTGCCGCCGCCGCCCTTGTCCTGATGGCTTGGGTGAGCGACTGGGTCTTGATTTATCGCGGTCCTAATGCGGCCGTCGCCGGTAAAGAAGGGGCCGCCCGGTTCGGTCCCTTGGACGAATCTGACATCGCAGTGAACTTTCCCGATGGCACCGAGGTTCGGGTCGAACAGTCCCGCAACGAGTGGGTCCGAGTGGTGGATGCCGAGGGCCGGGGCGGATGGATGCAGAGGCTGCAGGTGGCCCCCTATCACCCGCGGATCCCGTAAAGCCTTTCTGGTTCTGGGTATTATCCGACGTTTTTTTTTGCAGTTGTTGGGACCAGAGCTTGAACGCCTTCGAAGCTTGATGTTGATTGGGTTATGCACTTCACCCGACCACGTTCTTTCTCGTGGCGTTCTCTAGTGGCCGGATTGGCCCTCGCCTCCGTGCCCATCCACGCTGAAACCTCCTGGATCTGGGCGGATGGCCCCAACAGCAAGTCCGCAGCGAACCTCCGCAAATCCTTCGAGGTGGCCGGTCCACTTAAGGAAGCAGTACTGCTAATTACCTGCGATAATGGTGCGAAGGTGTTTCTGGATGGTGAACTGGTCATCACGAACCCGGATTGGAGCGAGCCCTCCAAGGTCAATCTGACCCGCAAGCTGAAGGCGGGC
>Ga0209617_10001049_pt1 | contig 12755 bp, 8 predicted proteins | sample LakEriepJuly2011_2_FD_187459 | JGI IMG/M metagenome (GOLD analysis project Ga0209617, IMG submission 187459) | Freshwater microbial communities from dead zone in Lake Erie, Canada - CCB epilimnion July 2011 (SPAdes) (version 2) | ecosystem: Environmental > Aquatic > Freshwater > Lentic >... | reverse complement strand
ATCAACATCTTCGATGCGAAAGTGCTTGCTGCCTTATTCATTGGAGGTATGATTCCGGTTGTGTTCTCGGCTCTTGCTATGAACTCTGTAGGTAAAGCTGCTATGGACATGGTGAACGAAGTACGCCGTCAGTTCCGTGAGATTCCGGGTATCCTGGAAGGCACAGGCAAGCCGGAATACAGCAAGTGTGTCGAAATCTCTACACGCGCTGCATTGCGTGAAATGATGTTGCCCGGAGTTATCACTATCGTTTCTCCAATCATTATCGGTTTGGTTATGGGCGCTGAAGCACTTGGTGCTTACATGGCCGGTGTAACCGTAAGCGGTGTATTGTGGGCGATCTTCCAAAACAACGCCGGTGGCGCATGGGACAATGCTAAGAAGTCATTCGAGAAAGGCGTTGAAATCGAAGTAAACGGCAAGAAAGAAATCTTCTATAAAAAGTCAGAGCCACACAAGGCTGCCGTTGTGGGTGACACTGTGGGTGATCCGTTCAAAGACACTTCAGGTCCATCGATGAACATCCTCATCAAGTTGACATGTCTCGTTGGTTTGACGCTTGCTCCGCTTTTGGGTGAGCATTCACATGGTAAAGAATCCTACAGCGCTGATGGTCAGAAAATGGAATGCACGCACGGTGAAGGAAAGTCTTGCTGTCAAGACAAGAACATGGAAGGCAGCACTACTGCGGATGCCACAACCTATCAAATGACTGCAGCTGACACTATCGCTCACTAAAAACAATCGTATACATGAAAACCGTTCAATCTTTTCTTTTTGTCGTAGGTGCAGCGTTAGTGCTGTCATCATGCGGCTCTTCTTCGGAAGGTCCAAAGCCGTTGACACAGTTCGACGCATGTAACTGTGCTACCGTTGAAGACACCAACAGTCCTGACTACAACAAGTGTAAGGAGCTGCGCAATGATCCTGTCTTCGAGGCAGATTACCAACGTTGCAAAGTGGCCCTGAAAAGCGGTATCACCGACACTTCTTTGATTACCATTTCAAGTGTTGAAAATGCAACCAACCTGTCGTCGGCGACGGATGGTAATTATATTTTGGACATTGCTACTTCTTCGCTCAAGTGGAGAGGTGAAAATGTAGTCGGCAAAAAACACGAAGGAGCCATCCTCGTGAAGCGTGGTAATATCAATATCGCAGGTGGCGCCATTACAGGTGGTGAAATTGTAATTGATATGAATACCATGAACAACACCGACCTCAGCGGTGATGAAAAAGGCAAAATCGAAGGTCACTTGAAAAGCCCCGATTTCTTCGATACAGCAAAGTTCGGAGAGGCAACTTACACCATTATTTCAGGAACCAGAACAAACGCCATCAACTTCGACGTGAAGGGCAAACTCACCATCAAAGGCATTACCCAAGACTTGGACTGCAAAATGGTTGTAGCTCCAAGCGGTGGTGACATCACTGTTGGAGGCGGATTCGTTTTCGACCGCTCCAAGTTTGACGTTCGTTTCGGCTCAGACAAATTCTTCGACAACCTTGGCAACGACATGATCAAGAATGAAGTGATCATGACGGTGAATTTGCAGGGAAAGAAAGGGTAAGACAGTGATGAATGACTAGTGACTAATGACTAATAAGAAAGGCGTTGATTTCAATGAAATCAACGCCTTTCTTATTTTTAACGAAACCGCTAATTGAAGGCACTTAGTCACTAGTCATTTGTCACTAGTCACTTAAAAAGTCCGTGCAGCTGTGCATCCACCCCTGAAATAATCTTCCCGAGATCCTCAGGCTTATCGTGGAAGCGATTATCGTCGATATCGATGACGAGCATCTTGCCTTTGTTGTAGGTACTAATCCAAGCCTCATAGCGCTCATTGAGACGCGTTAGGTAATCAAGGCGAATGGCTTCTTCATATTCACGGCCGCGTTTACCGATGTTGTCTACCAACGCCGGCACTGAAGCACGCAAGAAAATAAGCAAATCGGGAGGCGTGATGAATTCATCCATCACGTTGAAGAGATCCACATAGTTTTCGAAATCACGTGTGGTCATCAAACCCATGGCATGCAGGTTCGGAGCGAAAATTTGTGCGTCTTCGTAGATGGTGCGATCCTGCACAATCTTCTTTCCGCTCTTTTTCAATTCCATAATCTGACGGAAACGGCTCTTCAAAAAGAACACTTGCAGATTGAACGACCAACGCTGCATGTCTTTGTAAAAATCAATCAGGTAAGGATTATCATCTACCTCTTCAAAATGAGGTTGCCACTTATAGTGTTTTGCAAGTAACGTGGTCAGGGTCGTTTTGCCTGAACCAATATTTCCGGCGATAGCAATATGCATGTCTGTAATAGGTAAAATAGTATACGCTTCGAAAGTAAAACAAATCAACCGTTCACCTTGCAATTGTTAGTTTCTTGCAGTTTCCGGAAATTTGAACGTGTACAGCACACCCGCTTTCACAGCATAGAGCATTCCTTTGGATGCGTAAAAACGCGCATCAGAAAGTGGAAGAGGAAGTTGCGCTGATTCAGACGTTACCGTGTTGATCATTTGAATTTCCTTTTCCGTGATTATATAGAGGCGATCATGCACCACTTGCATATCGTGAATTTCGCCGGGTTGGAGCTGCTTCTTAAATGCGCCGTAAATATCAAAAATCAAAACACGGTGATCCGAAGTGCGCACATAGAGGTTTGAACCACGTTCAATGAGTTGAACCGGCAACACCGCAAAACCAAGCAACACACTCAAATTGCCGGATGAAGAAAGGCGTTGGAATGTGCGATCGACCCGGAGAAGCTCTGATTGACGAGAATCCCAAAGCCACAAAGCATCACCGCGTGAGCCGCAAGCGAGCTCAATCTGATCAAATCCCTGCTCAAACAAATCAACAGGGCTGCCCTGCATACTCAAGGTGTTGTCCCAGAAAACCAACTTACCCGCAGACGGAAAATGAATGAACGGTCGCAAGGGATCCGTCAAATCAATCGACTGATATTCGCCCCACTGAAGCTCAGAATTTCGAAACGTTCCTCCACCAACAGCATTTCTTCGCTCGATAAATCGCGGGCCTTGAAAATAAAGATTACCCAACTCGTCGGCCGAGACATGGGTGCAACCACAAGGCTCCTGGCGAAACAATGTAAAGCTCTGCTGTGCATGAGTGTGCAGTGCCGCCATCAATACGATTAAGAAGAAGAAACGCTTCATAGTGACATAGAAGGCTCAGCCGATGATTGATGTACACCTTGCAACAACTCCTCGACATACTGTCGCTCGTTGCACAAACGCGGAACCTTATGCTGCCCACCGAGTTTGTTCTTTGCGCGCAACCAGGCATAGAAACTGCCCTTGGGCATCACCTGAACTTCAGGCTTCCTGAGGATAAAATCAAAAGCGCGCTTGGCCTCGTAATCGGTATTCAATGACTTTAACGTCGTATCGAGCACATCGATGAAGTGATTCAAATCACTGGGTTCACGGTCGAACTCAATCAGCCATTGATGGGCGCCACACGAACGATCGGTCATGTAAACCGGAGCAGCCGTGTAATCTGTAACCGACGACTCCGTGGCAATGCAAGCCAATCGTATCGCTTCATCGGCATTGTCGACGATGAGTTCCTCACCAAATGCATTGATGTAATGTTTGGTGCGGCCACTCACCTGAATCCTAAACGGAAACTTGGAAGTGAAACGCACTGTATCTCCAACGAGGTAGCGCCACAAGCCCCCGTTTGTGCTAATCACAATGGCATAATTCTGTCCAATTTCCACCTCTTGTATACTCACTGTTTTCGGATGGTCCTTGCCGTATTCACTCATCGGCATGAACTCGTAGAAAATGCCATAATCGAGCATCAATAGCATGTCGTCGGCATTCAACCGATCCTGTATACCAAAAAACCCTTCAGAGGCATTGTAGGTCTCTACATAATTCATCGAAAGCGATGGAATCAGTTTGCTGAATTGGTCGCGATAAGGCTTGAAGCTTACCCCGCCGTGCCAGAACAACTCGAGGTTCGGCCAAACTTCTTTGATGCTTTCAGCACCCTTCAATTCCAATATCCGCTTGAGCAATACCATGGTCCATGAAGGCACTCCGGCCATCATGTAAATATCTTCATCCATGGTGGTGCGCGCAATCATTTCGATTTTCTCTTCCCAGTTATCCATCAAGGCAATGTCACGTGAAGGTGTGCGCATGATCTCTGCCCACACCGGCAAGTTGCGAATGATAATGGCCGACAAATCGCCGGTATAGCCTTCCTCGTTAAAGGGATTAATCTTGGAAGATCCACCCAGTACCAAATGCTTTCCGCTGTAAACTTTGGCGTCGGGCTTCTGACTGTAATACAGAGCAAGTAAATCTTTGCCGCCCTTGTAATGACATTCCTCCAAGGCTTCTTTGGTTACCGGAATGAACTTGCTACGAGCATCAGTTGTACCGCTGCTCTTGGCAAACCACTTCACCTTGGATGGCCAAAGCACGTTTTGATGCCCCTCGCGCAAGAGCTCTACATAATCCTTGAAGGATTCATAATTGCGAATGGGAACAGCCTTCTTAAAATCTTCCTGAGTCTTAATAGAGGAGAATTTATGCTCCACTCCGAAACGCGTCAAAGCGGCCTCATCGATGAGGTTTCTGAAAAGCTCTCCCTGCACCTCGACCGGATACTTCATGAAAAGATCGATCTGGTGCATGCGCTTTTTAATGAACCAACCGAATACGGAGTTAAGTGGCATGCGCGAATAGATAATCGGATGCAAAATAATCAGGAATTACCGAATTGTTAAGAGAAAAAAAAGGCCGTCTAACGACGGCCCATATGTGACCCCGAAGGGATTCGAACCCCTATCTGAGGAACCGGAATCCTCCATTCTATCCATTAAACTACGGGGCCAAAGCGGGCGCAAAAATAAGGATGACCATTTCCCATTCCTATCCTATTGACAATAGAGCTTATATTTGTTATACCTGCATTGTAACAACCTACAGGTCACCACTAAAAGTATGAGGTATTTTGTTTCCATTTTGTTCATCTTGTTGCATGCTTGCCCGATGCTTTGGGGGCAGATTGTCATCAATGAAGGCAGTAATAAAAACGCAACGACGATCCTCGATGAGGACGGCGAATACAAGGATTGGATTGAACTGTACAACGCTGGAGCCGATCCGGTGAATTTAGCCGGTTATAGCCTCAGCGATGGCAGTGCTCAGCCGGGCCAATGGGTATTCGCCGATTATGTGCTGCAACCCGGACAACACCTTGTCATCTTTTGCAGTGCGAAGAATCGATTTGCATCGCAACCTGCAACTGAATTCCATACCTCCTATGGTTTCACACCGCAATTCGGCTGGAACAACCACGCGGTTCAGAACGCATTTATTTGGGATGGCGTAACCAATCTCGTTCTCAACACCTGCTCTTATTGGTCGGGCGGATACACCTCCAATTCGATCTTCAATCAAACGTCGACAGACTACGCGGCTTCAGTTTCATCCTTTGTTGATGGTGGCGACTATGCCTGCAGTGCTCAATTTGGAGAAGTTTCCAATTTGCGCCCTGTTCTGCGCATCAATGATATTGTTGTCGGTGAAAACAACGCTCAGAATTGTAACACGTGTTATCCTGCACCCTACGGCAATTGGTATTTCAGCGCACGCATGCAAACCTTGTATCGCGCAGAAGATCTTATTGCAGCAGGCGTTACAGCCGGCCCTATCGACTCGCTGGCCTTCGATGTGGCCTACACTGATCCGTCCTACTATGACTATGTGAATATTCAACTCACTACTTCGGTAAATCCTGAACTTAACTTCGAATTCATCAATACAAACGGCTCGTATTTCCATACGAACTTCGGCTTGTCAGGCACAGGTGAAACCGTTTTTCTGTTCAATCCGAATAATGAGACCATAGACTCTCTTCATGTCGATCTGCTATCACTCAATGCTAGCACAGGTAACTTTCCCGACGGTTCCGCATTGAACGTTCTCTTCGCAACACCAACTCCGGGCAACACCAACAACAACACCGAGCCAGCCGAAGGATATACCCTTCAACCTGCGTTTACACCGATCCCCGGATTCTATTCTACCTCGCAATCAGTTTCCATTCTCAATCCCAATGGCCCTCAAGCCACTATCCGTTACACCACAGATGGCAGCGAACCTATGAACAATTCGGAACTATACACCGGTACACCAATTGCTGTAGGTATGACTACCGTCCTGAAAGCACGTGCATTTGAACCTAATCGCATCCCCGGACAATCAGCCGTTGGCTCCTACTTCATCAACATCAATCACGTAACGCCCGTCATTTCGGTTTCGACTAACAATACAAATCTTTATGGACCGGAAGGCATGTTCGACAACCCATACAGTGACTGGCTGAAGTCGGGGTATGTCGAATATTTTGACTCAACCGATGCGCACAATCTGCTGATGTCGCAATACACGGGAATGATTATGGATGGCGGTGCAGGTGGCAGTCGAAGCCAACCTCAGCGTTCCTTTCGACTTAAACTGTCCGATGGCATATTTGGAGAAGACCCATTCGAACATCAAGTCATTCCAACATTACCGTATCGACAGCAATTCAGCGACTTTTATCTGCGCAACGGCAGCAATCAATATCTCGCACTTCCATACAAAGACGCTGCACAAGTGCGTATGATGAGCGAAGGAACCCACAACTACTACTCTGCATGGCGACCGGTCACGGTTTACATCAATGGCCAATATCATGGACTCTATGAACTACGTGACAAATTCAACGCTGAGAAATTCGAAATCCAAGACAATGCCTCCGAAGAAGGTATGGACATTCTTTCGCTCAGCTACTACTACGGCGGCATTCTGCGCGGTGTTGAAGGCGACCCACAGAATTATTGGGATGACTGGAATACCGTATCACAATTGGACATCAATGCTCCCGAATATGTTGAACAAATAGGCAACTATTACGACCTCGATAATTACACCGACTATGTCATTGGTGAGTCGTTTATGGCGAACGTGGACTGGCCTTATAACAACATCAAAATATATCGCTCCGATGCCACTGACTTCAAATGGCGTTTCGCATTGCAAGATTTGGAGTTAGGACTTGGACCAAACTCTTGGACGGATTGCACCACCAATCATATCGAATGGTTGCTGGGCAATACTAACGGTAATCCATTCACCACACCTTGGTACAACATGATGCAGCACCAAGACTATCGCTTGCATTTTGTGAATCGATTTGCCGACCTATTGAATACGTCGTATCGCAGCGACCGGTTACTGGAGATTGCAGATTATCACTTCAATATGGTCATTGATGAGATGCCCAACTACATGGCGCGCTGGGGTGACCCCAATAACGTCGATGGCTATGTACAATGGTTTACAGACAACCACAACATCTTCCGCGATCAACTCGCCTGCCGCCCGGAACAAGTGCGTTACCATATTGAAACCTACTTCGGCTATCAAGGCCAATCAGAAGTGACGTTGCAAGTGGATCCGCCGCAGGCCGGCCGCATTCAAATCAACACGATTGTCCCCGATTCCTTGCCATGGAGCGGTATTTACTTCAATGGTGCACCTGTAACATTAACTGCAATTGCGAATCCAGGATATGTGTTCAACTATTGGACCGCCGATACGCTAATCCAATCCCAATGGAACAACGACTCACTGGTCATCAATCTGTTTACCGATGACATGCTCACTGCACATTTCATTGGCGCACCGCAACCCATGAAACTCATGATGAGCGAAGTGAATTACAATGATGATCCTTCACAACCGTGCGGAGATTGGATTGAATTGCACAATGACGGAAATGGCACTGTCAATCTCACGGGATGGTCGTTAACGAACGACGTCAACATGCCCCGTTTCGAATTTCCTGAAGGAACGTACGTAGCACCAAATGAATATGTCGTGATTGCACATGATGTGGAAGCGTTCCAAAGTATCTACCCGAATGTGACCAACGTTATCGGCAACTTCGACTTTGCACTTCCTGCAAGCGGCGGTACTGTTCGCCTGCTCGATCATCGTGATAGCATCTTGCGTGAACTCAATTATGGCGATAGCCTTCCATGGCCGATGGTAGCCGATGGTGGTGGCCGCACAATGGAGTTTGTTGATGGCGCAACCGAGCAGGATAATCCCTCGAACTGGTTTGCCGGCTGCATGCTTGGTTCACCCGGTGAAGGCTTCACACCGTGCAACTCCCCTATCGTATTCAGTGAAATTAATTACGCTTCAGCTCCTGCATCGAACGCAGGTGACTGGATTGAATTGCGGAACGTGAGTGACGAAACGTACGACATCTCCAATTGGTTGTTGCGCGACGATCAAGATCAAAGTCAATACGTGATTCCGCAAAACACCATTCTTGATCCGGGCGAAATGATTGTGCTTTGCAGAAACATGGATCAGTTTGATGGCATTTATGCACCCATTGAAAATCGCGTCGGAAATTTCTCCTTCGGCTTTGGTGAAAATGGCGAACTCATCCGACTCTACGACGACCAAGGAAAAATCAACTTCTCTGTTTACTACCAGTCGCAATCCCCTTGGCCTACAGAAGCCAATGCGCAGGGCTATACGCTTGAATTGGCCGATAGTAGCGCAAATATGAACGTAGGAGAAAACTGGTTTGCGGGATGCCAGCTCGGATCTCCGGGCAACTTCTATACCCCGTGCGGACCTGATGCCGTTGAAGCGTACGACAAGGCGCTCATGTTGCGCCTCTTCCCAAATCCGGCCCAACATACGCTGCACATACAGCTGCCGGACGGATTGGACAACAAGGCCGTCATGAGCATCACCGACCTTCAGGGAAAACTCATGCACCAACAACTACTTTCTTCCGGTGCAGTCATTCAGGTCAATGTTCAATCATGGAACAATGGCATGTATGTGTTGACGCTTCGTGATGATGAACACACCTGGCATCAGCGATGGATTAAAGAGTAAAAAACGCATGAACAAACTTTGTATTGCAACGATACTTGCAGCCCTCACGCCACTGATGCCTGTTGCGCAAGATTTCAAACGCGCGCTTTTCCTTGGTAATTCATACACCAACTACAACAATCTTCCACAGCTCACAGCTAACGTGGCACTGAGTGCAGGTGATACCCTCGAGGTCGGCAGCAGCATGCCCGGAGGATACACATTCCAAGACCATCTGGGTAACACCACATCGATGAACCTGATTGCAGAAGGCACATGGGATTTCGTGGTTCTTCAACAACAAAGTCAAATGCCTGCTTTTCCACTTGCGCAAGTGGAAGTAGAAACCTTTCCTTTTGCGACGCAACTCAATGAAGCGATACTATCTGCGAATCCCTGCGCAGAAACTGTTTTCTACATGACGTGGGGCAGAGAAAACGGCGACCAGCAAAACTGCGCCAACTGGCCGCCCGTGTGCACCTACGAAGGCATGGATGATTTGCTGCGTGAGCGCTATATGATGATGGCAGAAATGAATCAAGGTATTGTGTCGCCAGTGGGTGCCGTATGGCGTTACCTGCGGGAAAATCACCCCGGTATAGAATTGTTTGCATCCGATGGAAGTCACCCTTCACCCGAGGGATCCTATGCAGCAGCGCTTGCATTCTATACGAGTATTTTTCGCAAGTCACCACTGAACACGAATTACAATTACACGATTGCCGATTCCACCGAAGCTATTATGCGCGATGCCGTGCATGAAGTGGTCTACAATCAATTAAGCGAATGGTACATCGGCACCTGGGATCCCGTGGCCTCGGGAACAATTGAATTGTCAATCGAAAACCAATTCCTACTGGTGAATACCTCCGCGAATTCTTCAGAGAATTACTACGCTGTCGATGGCAGATCATTCACGGCGATGATGAATGACAGCATCACTATCGATGTCGCAACTCCCGGTGAACATTGGATAGAACTCGTTGCCACAGCTTGCGGTCGATCGGACACTACACAAATCACCTTCGACATCATCTCAACGATACCGTCGTCGAATGAAAGTTCATCGCTTCGAGTATTCCCTAACCCCGCGAGCGAATACATCGTGTTGCAAGCGCCGTCAACTCTCCTATCAAATCAATTGATTGTTACTGACACAAAAGGAAGCGTCATTCCTTGCAACTATGTTTTCGATGGAAAACATGTACGCATCGATTGCTCGAACTGGGCTAGCGGCATGTATTATTTGAATTTCAAAAACGAAACTCCACAGAAAGGAATTCCGATCGTTGTTCAGCGAGACTAAATAATCCTTCCCCAGTGCACGAAGTAGGAAGGCTCAATCCCAACGAGTACAACAGGCGCATCGAAAAAAGCGAACACCGCCGAACCGCTTCCACTCATACTACAATACCATGCGCCTTGTTCCATCAAGGACGCTTTGAGTTGAGCAATAGAAGGATGGAGCGCAAACACGACCGACTCAAAATCATTCGTCACTGCGGCTTGCCACTGATTGCGTGGTAATTCACCCAACGTTCGTAAATCAAACGTTGCAGGTGACGGGCGTATGCCTCGATAAGCATCAGCAGTGCCCACATGTATGCCCGGATGAATGATTACAACATGCGCATCGATTGGTGGCAATGCAATCGGGTCTATCAATTCACCACGACCATGCACAAAACACGGCTTATTGTCAATGAAGAACGGACAATCACTTCCTAATTGTGCCGCATAGGCCTGCAACTGTTCGGTTGAAAGTTGAAGATTGAAAAGTTCATTCAGTATCTTCAACATATGAGCTCCATCGCTGGAGCCTCCACCCAATCCCGCGCCAATCGGCACGTTCTTGAGCATGGTAGCTTCAACACCGCCGAGCTCAACATCGCGACTCAATAAGCGATACGCTTTCACACACAAATTACTTTCGATATCGCCGTCAATTGTGCGCCCCTGCGTTGTAAAGCGGATGTCGTTTCCCTCGGTGCGAATGGCCTCTACGACATCACTCAAACTTACCGGCAGAAAGATGCTCTCCAAATTATGATAGCCATCGGTCCTACGTTCGGTGACGTAAAGCCCAAGGTTGATTTTCGCGTTGGCAAAGGCAATCATGGCTTACTCCCAGTATCCGAAGTTTTTCAACTTACGTTCATCATGACGCCAGTTCTCATCCACCTTCACGTGGGTTTTTAGAAAAACCTTCTTGCCGATGAACGATTCCATGTCTTTGCGCGCTTGAGTGCCCACGCGCTTCAAGCCGCTTCCTTGGTGACCGATAACTATGCGCTTTTGCGATTCGCGCTCGACCATAATCAACGCTGAAATGCGAACGATATCGGGCTCTTCCAAATATTCTTCAATGTGCACTTCACTGGCATAAGGAACCTCCTTGTCATAGTTCATGAAGATTTTTTCTCGTATGATCTCACTCACGAAAAAACGCATGGTGCGATCGCTCACATCATCTTTGGGGAAATAAGGTGGCGACTCCGGAATCATGCGGATGATCTGATCCAACAATTCGCGGGTGTGTATTTTTTCCAATGCAGAAACCGGAAACACTTTGGCTTCGGGTAATTGTTGGGTCCAAAAATCAAAGAGCACATTCACACCTTCATTGCCCACCAGATCATACTTATTGAGAATGACAAACACGGGGATTTTGGTCTTGCGAATCTTTTCTAGCGTTGGTCCATGCAATTCCTTTTTATCGAAACTGTCTACTACCAATAAGATCAGGTCAGCATCGGTGAGCGCCGAACCAACGGCCTTCATCATGCCTTCCTGCAACTTGTACTTCGGATCGAGTACTCCGGGTGTATCACTGTAAACGATTTGATAATCGTCTCCATTGAGGATGCCCATAATACGATGACGCGTTGTTTGCGCCTTGGGTGTAACAATACTCAACTTCTCGCCCAACAGTGCGTTCATGAGTGTTGATTTACCTGCATTGGGATTGCCGATGATGTTGACGAATCCCGCCTTGTGCTTGTTTTCTACCAATTTTTGAAAAGAATTGTTGCTGGCACAAAAGTAGGCTATATTTGCACCCCCAATTCGGATGCGATGCGGGTTAACTTTTACATTGCGGGGTGGAGCAGTTGGTAGCTCGTTGGGCTCATAACCCAAAGGTCGTCAGTTCGAGTCTGGCCCCCGCTACAAAGAAAAAGACGCCGGTTTACGCCGGCGTCTTTTTTTATGATCAAAACTTAGGTGCCTCGCTGCATGAAAAAAATTTGGTTCGTATCCCTTTTTTTCATTCTTTAGTAATCGAATCTGCAACCGTGTTGTCCACTTACCTCGGACCGGAAATTTTTAAATCAACGTCTTCTTGAACAACCGCGCCACTGAGGGCGTGACTCGTCATTCTTCATTCACCGCTGCCTGAAGTCTGATCACGCCCTGCACATGTGCTGCAGCGGTAACCTTAACTAATACTGACTACCATGCCGGAAGATGTACTTACATCCTCCGCTTGTCCTTGGTTGAAATCTTGTGTAGCCTCAACGCTATCGAGATTTCAGCCACGGGGCGGGCGCGGATATTTCCCCATCATTCTTGTGAGCTTGGCCCTACTGAACGCGACAAACCTGTTCGCACAGTACGCTGCATTCAACAGTGTGGCCGTAAACTCCTTTCAAAGCACTCTAACCTGGGCCACAGGGATAAGCACCTACGATATCAACCACGATGGATGGGATGACATCACAGCTGCTTCCTGTCAGCATGGTGTTGCCATTTACCTCAACACACATGGCGATTTCGAATACATCAACGCACTGGAAAACATCGAAGGCAATCTCAAAAC
>Ga0209617_10001046_pt1 | contig 12767 bp, 10 predicted proteins | sample LakEriepJuly2011_2_FD_187459 | JGI IMG/M metagenome (GOLD analysis project Ga0209617, IMG submission 187459) | Freshwater microbial communities from dead zone in Lake Erie, Canada - CCB epilimnion July 2011 (SPAdes) (version 2) | ecosystem: Environmental > Aquatic > Freshwater > Lentic >... | reverse complement strand
AATCTGCGAAATTTCATTAGCAACGAATCTGTGATCGCCGAAGCCGGCGATAGATGCCAATAGCGCAGCCTTCCCACCGGGTCCCGCACACAGATCTAGCCAGGAACTTTTATCCGCAGCTGCCTGTGCGAAAATGGATGCGACAAGTTGTGATCCTTCATCCTGCACACCAGCTCTGCGATGCCGTACTGCTTCAAGCGCCGATGGAACTACATCTGCCCTAAAACCATATGGTGAATAAGGAGTTTGAATGGCACCCCACTCGTGGAACTCTGAAATCTCAGATCTTCCTGGCCAGGTCACAAAGGTAGGCTTTGCAGGGGAGTTATTTGCTTCAAGAAGTGAGCGAACTTCTTCGAAATCACGTAAGAGATCAAAGTAAGCACTCACAATCCATTCAGGATGAGAGTAGGTGATCGCAAGTCTGCTGACCTCGTCATTAATCAGAGCTACAGGTGCGAGCCACTCTTCCAAGGACTGTGCACTCACTTTACGAAGTAGCGCATTAACAAAAGATGCCTTCGATTCACCGAGGACTTTGCGAGCCAACTCAACGGTCTCAGAGACTGCGGCGTGCATTGGTACTCTCATCTCAAAAATTTGCTGAAGACCCAGTCGTGTGACATCAACAATCCCCGTATCAACTTCACTCCACGGTCGATCACTTACTTGGGCCAAAACATAGTCGTGTCGTCCCTGCATACGCAGCGTTCCGTAGAGAAGTTCAGTTGCGAATGCTTTATCACGTTGGTCAAACGCTGAAGAATCTAACGCCCGAGGCAAGAGAAGGTTTGAGTAACCATCGCGACGATTGACTTCGGTGAGGATGTCATAGACAAGGAGTCGAACTGGATCAGCTTTTGGCTTCTTAAATGTATTTCTACGCGCCTCAACCACAGCGTTCACCTGGGTTAATTCTTGCCCCACGCGCCCATTCAGTTGCCTTCATCTCTGACTTACCTTGAGGGATGAGCTGAACTATCTCAAGTGGCTTATCTCCTGTACCGATAAGCACTCGATCTTTCTCGATCAACCATTCCCCAGCTTTTAACGAGGGCATAGAGAGATGATCAGTGCATAACTGACTGCGGGTAATCTTTAACGTTTCACTACGAAAATGTGAATAAGCAATGGGATTAGGATAAAACGCTGCTACTTTGCGATCAATTACCGCAGAGGGTAGGGTCCAATCAACCAACCCTTCAGCTTTACTTAACTTTCCTGCCAGTGAGATTCCTTGTTCGCTCTGTTTTGTTGGTGGGACGCCATGTGAAATATCCTCAAGAGTTTGTGCAATCAGCGCGACACCTTGCTCCCCAAGAAATTCCAGGGCTTCTTTGCTCCGCATGCTTGGATCTCGCGGAAATGAAGATTGACGATAGATGGGGCCGGTATCCATTCCCTCATCAAGTGAGAAGATAGAAATCCCGAGTTCTTCGTCGCCATTTTCGATCGCACGTTGGACCGGGGCAGCACCTCGCCACGCGGGCAAGAGTGAGAAGTGGAGATTAATAAATCCATGTGTCGGTATTGAAAGGATCTCTTGTGGGAGAAGTATTCCAAAGGCAACTGTTACAACACAGTCAATATCATCTAAGTGAGCCGACATCTCACTGGCTTTTCCTATCTTGATGCACTCAACTCCATGATTGCTAGCCCACGATGACACAATAGTTGGAGTCAGGGCTCGACCGCGACCAACGGGCTTATCCTCGGTTGTGAAAACTTTAACTAAAGGATCCGTGCCAGAGAGTAAAAATTCTAAAGTCGGGATAGCAACTTCAGGCGTTGCCGCAACCGCTAAACGCACTAGTGACCTTTACCAAAAGTCTGGTGAGGCGAAACTTTTACAATCGGCGGAGAGCCACTCTCGCTTGCGCTCATAAACCACTCAGAATCTCTGATCTCTTTCATGGCAAGCTTTCGAAACTCATTCGGCATGCGATCAATAAAGAGAATTCCATCTAAGTGATCAGTCTCGTGTTGAAGTGCGCGAGCCAGGAACTCACTTCCATCTACAGTGATTGGTTCACCATGCATATCGAATCCTCGCGCTACTGCGCGCAGCGCCCTAGGTGTGTCATATCGAATCTCCGGAAAAGAGAGACAGCCTTCTTCACCATCTTGAAGTTCGTCACTCAAAGTGAGTTGCGGATTAACTAAATGTCCAAGCACGTCATCAACGCACCAGGTAAAAACACGGAGAGGGACGCCAATTTGAGGGGCGGCTAGCCCAGCACCTGGCGAATCAAGCATCGTGTCGATCAAATCACTGACCAAATTCCGTAACTCTTTATCGAAATCGACTACAGGTGAGGCAGGGGTAACCAAAACCGGATCACCGAATAATCTGATCTCTTGTATGGTCATAGCGGTATCTTAACGCAGAATAAATATTTCAAAGCGAATGAGATAGGACATACGGGTCGATACGCATACGAGGAATCGATTTCTTGGCTATCCCCCGCTTCTTTCGATAAGTAACTAGAAAATCAAATAGTTCTTGACCATGATCTCGGGAGACAGTCAAAATAACCCGTGAATACTCTTCATCTAACCGAGTTGGACCAAGAATGCGGGTGGAGCTTGGAACCCGTCCTTCCTTAATCGATGAGGTGATACCGCTCAAAAAAGTAGGTGCATCAGTGTGTGCAATTTCAAGAACAACCGCATGAACTAGCGGCGGCAACTGAGTCTGCTCGCGCTCCCTCAACTCTCTTGCAAGAAGTGGAGAGAGATTCCAGCGTGAAAGGGCCGCAACGATTGGATGTGAATTATCGATGACAACAAGAGCTTTACCATTTGGTGATAACAAACTTGCGCTCTGCATAATCGCTTCACGTGCACGCTCTTGAGCTCGGAGGTCTAGTTGTGAGAAGAGATTATCCCCCTCAAGAATGACAACAGCTTGATATCCACCGTTTACTACAGGAGCCATACCCGCAGTAGATAGGACAATGGAGTGTTGATTTTCTATCTCATGAACTGCATTTGTGGCGTCAGAAGAGATTACTGCGAACCCCGGAAATGCTCTTCCGATTTCATGAGCGTAGCGAAGATTCCCTCGCCCTAAGAGATGAGCTGAACTCTTCTTGCACCATTTACAACTCCACTCCGCACTCGTGAGGTTGCACAGAGAACAGATAAACCCTTCGTCGGGACCACCGAAATAAATCCGACCCCCACATTCACAGAGTGCAATATTGCGACACGAAGCGCATGAAATTGCCTGCGAGTAACCCTTGCGAGGAACGAGAAAAAGTACCGAGCCACGTGTGAGCGCACTTCTGATCGGTGAGAAGATTCGATCCGGCAACAGTTCTCCGTGGAATTGAGGGTATGAGGTCGCATCAACCCTTGCTCCCTTACCTTTCAGCGCTATCGCTTCACTCTCAATCAGTAAAGAAAGTTCTGACGATGGCGCAAAGCCTGCAAAGGCGAGATCGATTGCGGCTAGCTGTGAACGTATGATCGCAACATCTCGGACATTCCAGCCAGGTGTCCGTCTTTCGTAATGTGATTCTGACCCTTCACGGAAAATCACGATCGTCTGAAGATTGGTAACGGGTGCAAAAATTGCACTACGAGTACCAATCACTATCTGCGAAGCACCTGTTGCTACCTGTAAGAAGTTACTGTATCGAGTAGTTCTAGGAAGAGACGCGTCAAGTACTGAAAACTCCACATTAAGAAGAGTCAGTTCATTAGCCAAGGAGTGAACTTCGCGTAACTCTGGAAGAACTACCAGCACTCCCCCTTGGCTAGCTCTCTTTTTCACCCACTCTGCAATCGTATGAAAGGGATCTTCGCCGGGAGTAAATAAGTAATATGAGTGTGAAGGGCTCTGGTTATTTACTGACGGTAACTCAGATGACGACGATTCTGCGGCCACACTTTTTTCAACTGAGATCACTCGAGGTGGAATCGCTGCACTTAGGATTTCACTCGGTACCGCTCCCCATCTGCGAGCAACGGCAGCGACAAGAGCAATAATCTCAGTGGAAAGTAGCGGTACCGGTGAGGTGACCTTCTCAATGAACTTGAGATTTCCAACGCTCGAACTATTTACTCTAGCGATGACAAATGCATCGACTTTCCGGCCAGAAAAATCGACTAACACCTTTACTCCAACTGAGACATCCACATCAAGACTCTGCGGAACGAGATAGTCATAGGTCGGCTCGAGGTGCGAGAGACCTGTATCTACCCAGAGACGTGCAACAGGAAGATCTGCCGAAACAGTTCTCTCACCACGATCGACTTTCTGTACACGAAGTCTGAGAGGTGAGGAGGTCATCTGAGACCTTTAGCTGGTTGGACTAGATCGCCGCGCGGAGGTCATCCACGCGATTAGTGACTTCCCACGTGAAATTAGGAAGCTCGCGACCAAAGTGTCCATAGGCTGCTGTTTGTGCGTAGATCGGACGAAGCAAGTCGAGATCTCTAATGATTGCAGCAGGACGTAGATCAAAGACCGTCGTTACTGCGTTCTGAATCTTAGAAACTGGAACCGTTTCGGTACCGAAAGTTTCCACGAAAACACCAACTGGGTGTGCCTTGCCGATTGCGTAGGCAACCTGTACTTCGCAACGTCGCGCTAACCCTGCAGCAACAACGTTTTTGGCTACCCAACGCATTGCATATGCAGCAGAGCGATCGACTTTTGAAGGATCTTTACCGCTGAATGCACCGCCGCCATGGCGTGCCATTCCACCGTATGTATCAACAATGATTTTTCTTCCAGTCAGGCCAGCATCACCCATCGGTCCGCCAATAACAAAGCGGCCAGTTGGATTAATGAGAATTTTCATATCCGTTTGAGGGAGGTCTACCTTTTCGAGAACTGGCTTGATGACGTGCTCAATGATCTCAGGGGTCAACTTCTTCGCCACATCTACATCTTCTGAATGCTGGCTAGAGATAACAACGGTATTGAGGGCAATCGCCTTGTCGCCGTCGTATTCAATAGTCACTTGTGTCTTTCCATCGGGCCGTAGATAGGTAAGGGCGCCACTCTTACGTACAGCAGTTAACTGTTCTGCCAGTTGGTGTGCGAGATAGATAGGAAGAGGCATGAGCTCTTTGGTGTCATCGCAGGCATAGCCAAACATCAAGCCCTGATCGCCAGCGCCTTGTAGATCGAGTGGATCAACGGCTGAATCAACCCGGTGCTCGAATGCATCATTGACACCTTGCGCAATATCTTGTGACTGCTGCCCGATAGAGATGGAGACACCACAACTATTTCCATCAAAGCCCTTTACTGAAGAGTCGTAACCGATTCCGATGACAGTATCGCGGACAATTCCCATGACATCGGCATAACCGTCAGTTGTTACTTCACCTGCCACATGCACCTGACCCGTTGTAATAAGTGTCTCAACTGCCACACGACTCTTGGAGTCCTGCGAGAGGAGCGAGTCGAGGATTGCGTCAGAGATCTGATCTGCAATCTTGTCTGGGTGGCCTTCGGTTACTGATTCTGATGTAAAGAGTCGTTTTGACATTGTTCTAACCTAACCTATTAAGGGCCTGATCAAGGAGAAGATCGGCGAGCGTGTCTTTATCAGTGCGATCAACGTTGATCTCTTGTACAGATCCTGCCTTACTTGCAATCAGAATCACACCTTGGTTCTGGTCTGATCCGAATATTTCATTAGCTGCTACATCATTGAGAAAGAGAATGTCGGCACTCTTGCTAAGAAGCTTTCGCTTACCTTCTTCAATATCCAAAGATGTCTCGGCGGCGAAAGCGATAACAATCTGACTCTTCTTACGAGAAGCCACTGTTGCGACAATATCTGGATTAGATGCCAGCTCAATAGAGGTGAGAGAGCCCTTCTTTATCTTCGTGTGACTTACCTGCGAAGGCTTAGCATCTGCCACAGCTGCACTCATAACTAGCAGATCACATTGATCAAATTCTTTCTCTACCTGGCTAAACATTTCTTCCGCCGTGCTTACTCTTATGCATCGAATTCCTAAAGGATCCGGTAATTCACTATTTGCAAGGATGAGAGTGACATCAGCTCCGCGTCGGGATGCAGCACGAGCAATTGAGTAACCTTGCTTACCTGAAGAACGATTGCCGATGTATCGAATTGGGTCTAGCGGCTCGCGAGTGCCACCTGCTGTCACTAGAACTTTACGTCCAAGGAGATCGTGCACCGGGTTAGCGATTGCGTTGAATTCGGCGAGAATGCGTGAAGTCTCAGGAAATCGACCCACGCCAACATCTTTGCCAGTAAGTCGCCCATGGTCAGGATCCATAACAAAGAATCCACGGTCACGAAGCAGCTGAACATTTGCAACTGTTGCTGGATTTGACCACATCGCTGGATGCATTGCGGGAACGATAAGTTTCGGCGCTGCACTTGCAAGAACCGTATTGGTAAGTAAATCATCCGCTCTTCCTTGGGCGATGCGAGCGATTAAATCTGCAGTTGCTGGAGCGATGATTATGAAATCACTCGAACTTCCCAATGAAACGTGTCTTACTTCGTCGACCTTCTCCCACACCGTTGTCGTTACTGGGCGGCCAGAGAGGGCTTCCCACGTTGCGCTGCCTACGAAGTTGAGGCTAGATGGGGTTGGTATGACTGTGACGCCAAAACCTTGATCCTGAAGACGACGAAGTAGGTCGCAGGACTTGTATGCAGCAATCCCACCGCCAACGCCAAGAATTACTTCGCGCGTGGACACGAGATATGTTTCCTAGTGGTTACTTAACTGCTGGATCGAGATTTTCGATGGTCAATAGACCCTCGTTGATCTCACGAAGAGCAATCGATAGCGGCTTCTCATGAACATGTGTCTCGACCAGTGGCCCGACATATTCAAGGAGACCCTCACCAAGTTGTGAATAATAAGCGTTGATCTGTCGCGCTCTCTTAGCTGCGTAAAGCACAAGGCTATATTTCGATCCGCTCTTATCGAGAAGTTCGTCGATTGGTGGATTCGTGATTCCGTCCATCAGTGCCTCCTATATTTTTAGCGCGTGGCAGACTCATTCTTTAAGACCGCTGCGAATGAGCCAATGTTATCAGGCTTGCAACCACATGCTTGACCTGGTCATTGACCAGGATATGGTCGAAAAATGGCGATTGAGCCATCTCTTCTTGGGCTAGGGCTAGCCTCTCAGCCCTTCTCTCCGGTGAATCAGTGGCTCGTCCCTCTAAGCGCGAAACCAACTCTTCCCATGAAGGTGGCTCAAGAAAGACGAGAATTGCGTCGGGCCAATTCGCCTTCACCTGTTTAGCGCCTTCAATATCAATTTCAAGGAGAACATCCTTACCGTCCGAGAGAGCATCGAGAACAGGTTGTCTCGGAGTTCCGTAACGTGCACCAGCGAAAGCTGCCCACTCGAGGAAATAATTATTTGTAATTGCACGATCGAATTCTTCATCGCTCATATAGATGTAATCAACACCATGAGTTTCAGTGTGTCGCGGCTTACGCGTTGTTGCAGAGACACTCACCCAGAAATCATTGTGCGCTCGTACCTCTTTTGAGACGGTGCTCTTACCAACTCCCCCGGGACCTGAGAGAACAACAAGGCTTCCGTCCTGCGTCGTGTCTCTAGGAATAGCGAACTCCTTTACAAGTGCTCTGCGCTGATGATGTCCAAGACCCATGATTCGCCTCGTACGAGAGATTCCAAGTCTATCGAGAATTGCGATTGCTCTTACTTTTCCGACACCTGACATAGATTCAAGTAATTCAGATACACGCATTTTCGAAACCGCTTCATCGTTGCTAGAGAGCTCTATAACTTGATCAACTGTGAGATTGCCAGCTCTGACCTCTGCCTTTACTTCGGCTCGATGAGAGCGCGAGACTCGTGCTTTTGCTAACGCTGCCGCACGCTCTGCTTCCGTGAGGACTGGCGGTTTTCTCATGGCGATAATCTAGAGGATCAGGGTGCTACTCGTGAATGGAAGCCACAAGTTGGGATGCACGAGAAGCCATTGCAGCCTTACCTTCACTCCAACGAGATGTAATAGGTCGACCGATCACTAAGAAATTTGCCCCCGCACGCATAGCTTGTGCAGGCGTCATCGTGCGCATCTGATCATCTCCACCTGATTCATCGGCCGGACGAACTCCTGGAGTAATGATCTCGACAGATTGTGGAATGACTGCACGAATAGCCTCTATCTCAAGGGGCGAGCAAACAATCGAAGTTGCACCTGCAGCCGTTGCTACGCGAGCCATGGAGACCGCTGTCTCAAGTGCTGGTTCGGCATATCCAAGATCAGCGAGATCAGCATCTGCAAGGGATGTCAGAACAGTGACTGCAGTTATCGATGTTGATGTTACTGCGGAGACAGCTGCACTGATCATCGCAGCGCCTCCACTTGCATGCACCGTCAAGAAACGTGGGTGTAAATGTTCAACAACTCCTACTGATTTTTTCACAGTGTTCGGAATATCGTGGAGCTTAAGATCAAGGAAGATCGATGCGCCACTCTCTCGGGCGATACTTTCGATCCCTTCGCATCCAAAGGTGAGAAAGAATTCAAGACCTAATTTATAAATATCGATACTTTCACGGGTGGCATCAATCCAAGCGCGGGCTGTATCAAAATCAGAGGTATCGACTGCAAGAATTATTGGAGAGTGAGCCATTTAATTCTCATCCTCTCGATGAGCATAACCAATGGCATCCTTAACGGAGGCAAATCCCTTTGCAACCAAGAGCGCCGCAAGTTCGCGCTGAATACGAGGAATAGCCATTGGGTCACCAAAACTTGCAGTACCTACTGAGACACCTGATGCACCGGCCAGAATAAGTTCGAGCGCATCTCGTCCCGAGGCGACACCGCCCATTCCAAGGATTGGAACGTTGGGCATAGCGCTATGTACTTGATAAATGGCGCGCACTGCAACAGGTCTTATCGCAGGTCCTGATAAACCGCCAGTTTTGCCGCCAAGGTGTGGCTTCATCGTCTCGATATTAATCACCATTCCAAGAACAGTATTAATCAGCGCCAATCCATCCGCACCGGCATCTACGACAGCCGAGGCGATGCTAGTGATATCTGTGACATCGGGAGTCAGCTTTGCAATGATCGGTATCTCGCCTCCGATGATTTTGCGCACACCATCGATTGCGCGAGCGGCAGTATCTCGCTCGCAGGCGAAGACCATTCCACGGTTTTCAACATTGGGACATGAAATATTTACTTCCAGTGCACTAATGCCTTGTACAGAGCGAATCTTTCGGGCCAACATCGCGTACTCATCTATCGTCTCACCAGCAATTGAAACAATTACGCGGGCACCTTTTCCCAGTAGCCATGGCACATCCTGCGCGAGAAATTGATCAATTCCTGGACCTTGAAGACCAATCGAATTAAGCATTCCTGAAGGTGTTTCCGCCATGCGCGGTGTAGCACGGCCGTGCCTAGCTTTATTCATCACCGATTTAGTGACAACTGCACCTATATCGCGAAGATCGAAGAACTGCGAAAGTTCTTTACCCGAACTTGCACAACCGCTCGCAGTAAAAATCGGCGCCGGAAACCAGGCATTTCCTAACGTTGTAGAGAAATCCAAATTCGCCTCACTCATTGAATACCCACGGGTGGCGTTTTCCCAACGAGATCCCACGCAACCAAACTTCCGTCCATTACCGGGCCATCAATACAGGAACGGAGCATTGAAATCGAACCGTCTTCATTCTTTACAGGTAAAACACACGTCATACAGATTCCAATTCCACATGCCATGGCTTCTTCCACTGCACACTGGTGTACGACATCTGTGCCATCTGTGATGTCAGATATTGCTCGCAACATAGACATGGGACCACAAGAGTAAATAACATCGACAGAGCCTTGGCTTATGAGTTCGCGAATCGGCGCGGTAACTCTGCCGTGCTCGCCCATTGAGCCATCTTCTGTAAAGATCTTTAACGTTGATGCACTTCGCTTACCCTCTAAAGGAGCGTAGATCTTCGAACCTGTACTTGCTCCTAAGAGCATATCGACCTTGCATCCACGCGCCTTGAGAACTTCTGCCAACCCGAAGAGTGGTGCTGATCCGTATCCGCCACCAACAAGAAGGGCGTTGACAGGATTTGTAGGTATTCCAAAAGCTTTACCAAGGGGTGCGACGATATCTAACTCAACACCTTCTTCTTGCGCACAGAGCCATTTAGATCCAGAGCCAAAGGGAGCGATGATTAACTCCATTGCTCCACCAGATGCGCTTCCGTGAGTGATCCGAGAGATCGCAAATGCCCTTCGCAGAATCATCTTCGAAGTATCGCCACCGACTGAAATGGCAACAAAGTTTCCTGGACGACAGACTGAGGCAATATCTCCAATAGCAAGAAGAAGCTGATGGTAGGCCCCAACCCGCTTGTTACTTAAAATTGTTGCGTTAAGTTGAGCTGCACTCTTGTTAATACTGCTCATTACTCTTTCAACCAATCTTGAATTGGACGAACATCCAAGTCACCGGCTTGTAAGACTTTGATTCCTTCTACAGCTGCGCTAAATCCTGCCGTCGTAGTAATACACGGAATAGATCGTTGGATTGCGGCGGTTCGAATTGCCCATCCATCGGCTCTTGTTCCACGTCCTACAGGCGTGTTTATCACGAGATCTATCTCTCCCCCATTGAGTAACTCAACAATCGTTTTCTCTCCATACGGACCTGAGCCCTCAGAGGCCTTGCGAACCCGTGCCGTCATTACATCATGAGAAGCGAGAAAATCTGCAGTACCTGATGTTGCAAAGAGTCTAAAACCTAGTGCGGCGAGTGACTTAGCCGGCGCAAGACCCGATTTTTTATCCTTATCAGCTAACGAGATGAAAACTGACCCCGACTTTGGAAGTGAGCCAAAGGCGCTGATCTGACTCTTGGCATAGCTTGCGCCGAATGTTGAGGAGATACCCATCACTTCACCTGTTGATCGCATCTCGGGTCCGAGAACCGCATCAACTCCTCTGCCATCCATCCGTCTAAATCGATTCCATGGCAGGACCGCTTCCTTGACTGAAATTCCTTTAGCAACCCCATCACCATTTTCAGGAAGAGTCTGATCTAAACGTAATTCGGCAATCGTAGAACCTACGGAGATCCGTGCTGCGGCTTTAGCAAGAGGTACACCAGTTGCTTTCGAAACAAAAGGCACTGTACGAGAAGCGCGAGGATTGGCTTCTAAGACATAGAGTGTGTCAGCAGCCAAAGCAAATTGAATATTGATGAGCCCACGTACTCCAACGCCTTGAGCAATTTTTAGAGTTGCTTCACGGATAAGTACAAGTTGTTCAGGTGAAATTGTCATTGCAGGTAGTACGCAAGCACTATCCCCAGAGTGGATTCCCGCCTCTTCAATATGCTCCATCACTCCACCTAAAAATAATTCCTCGCCATCAAAGAGTGCATCTACATCTATCTCAATAGCACTATCAAGGAAGCGATCCACTAAGACTGGGTGATCGGGAGTGATATCTGTTGCGCGTGCAATAAAGGAAGAGAGGGATGCATCGTCGTAGACAATCTCCATTCCTCGACCGCCAAGTACAAAGGATGGACGCACGAGAACCGGATAACCAATGCGATGAGCAATCTCGATTGCCTGCATCTGTGACGAGGCCATGCCAAATTCAGGTGCAGTCAGATGTACTGACGCAAGAACATCTCCAAATGCGCCACGTTCCTCAGCTAAATTAATTGCTTCAGGGCTTGTACCAAGGATTGTTACCCCAGCGGCTTTAAGTCCGGCGGCTAGACCTAAAGGAGTTTGTCCACCTAGTTGAGTAATGACTCCAAGCACAGGGCCAGCAAGTGTCTCCGCATGTACTACTTCCAATACATCTTCAAGAGTGAGAGGTTCGAAGTAGAGTCGATCACTGGTGTCGTAATCAGTTGACACTGTTTCAGGATTGCAGTTAATCATGATCGTTTCAAAGCCTGCATCATGCAAAGTAAATGAGGCATGGACACATGAATAATCGAATTCAATTCCTTGTCCGATGCGATTTGGACCACTTCCGAGAATGATGACTGCAGGAGCAGTTCTTGGCTTTACTTCACTCTCTTCTTCATAGCTCGAGTAATAGTAGGGAGTAAATGCTTCAAATTCGGCAGCACAGGTATCGACGGTCTTGTAAACAGGTCGGACATTTAGGTGTGCGCGAGTCTTACGAATTTCCTCTTCAGTAGTACCCCTAAGGATCGCTATCTGACTATCTGAAAATCCATGTTCTTTAGCAAAGCGCATTGCTTCCACGGTGAGTTCACCTGGCTGTGCAATCTCGCGCGCCGCGACATTAATTGATTCGATCTGCGAAAGAAACCAGCGGTCGATCTTTGTCTTTTCATAGACTTCCTCAACGCTCTTGCCTGCCCACAGAACCTGCTGTACCTGTTGTAGGCGGTACTCAGTCGGAATCGAGATCTGATCCATCAATGCAGATATTCGTGAGTCAGAAATTTTTTCGGGGAAGGTAAAGATCGATTCTTTTCTCTCCAAAGAACGCATCGCCTTCATCAGAGCTTCTGGAAAGGATCTTCCGATAGCCATCGCTTCACCGACTGACTTCATCGTTGTAGTCAGACGTGGATCTGCATCCTGAAACTTCTCGAAGGCAAATCTTGGCGCTTTAACAACTACATAATCGAGAGTTGGTTCAAAAGATGCAGGAGTTACCTTGGTGATGTCATTCTGAATCTCATCAAGGGTATATCCGATGGCAAGTTTTGTGGCGATCTTTGCGATAGGAAATCCCGTTGCCTTCGATGCAAGAGCACTT
>Ga0209617_10001044_pt1 | contig 12777 bp, 13 predicted proteins | sample LakEriepJuly2011_2_FD_187459 | JGI IMG/M metagenome (GOLD analysis project Ga0209617, IMG submission 187459) | Freshwater microbial communities from dead zone in Lake Erie, Canada - CCB epilimnion July 2011 (SPAdes) (version 2) | ecosystem: Environmental > Aquatic > Freshwater > Lentic >... | reverse complement strand
AATAATGAATAAAAATTGAAATAAATAATTCCAACTAATATTATGGACAATCAAAAAACAACAATGGCAAAAGCAGGCTATCTTGAATTGTTTATGGGTCCCATGTATTCTGGAAAAACGTCCAAACTACTAGAAATTTACAAGCAATGTTCCTTCTGTAATATTCCGGTTGCAGTTATTAATCATTGTTCAGATACAAGATATCACGAATCAATGCTTTCCACGCACGACAAAAACACAATTCCTTGCATTCAAGCCCAATGCATAAAAGATATTTGGGACAATCGTAGTGCAGAAGAAACATTTGACGAGAATTCAAGCAAACATTTAAAACTGCGTTCCGCTGATGTTATTTTGATTAATGAAGGCCAGTTCTTTGACGACTTGTATGAATGCGTTTTGGACATGGTAAAAGAAAAGAAGAAGGTTTATATTGCCGGCTTAGATGGCGATTTTGAAAGAAAAAAATTTGGACAAATGATTGACCTTATTCCAATGTGCAATGACTACACTAAACTCAAGTCATTGTGCTCTATTTGTAAAAACGGAGAACCAGGAATATTCTCACTTCGTTTAACAAAAGAAACTCAACAGACCTTAGTAGGCTCTGATAACTATGCACCGGTTTGTAGAAGTTGTTATGATAAAAATAGTTGTGTATGAAAGGTTTCCGGTTTAAATATTTATTAAAACCATTTAAATTAGTAGTAATAGAATACGTATAATATAAAATGAGTAAAGTTTCAGAGGAAGCGATAAAACCTAAGAGAGGAAGAAGATCTAAAAAAGAAATATTGGCTAGTCAAGAAAAGGCTAAAAACGACGCGATTGCTTTAAAAGAAACAGATGCAGACAATACAATTATTTTTTCTTCAGAGTCAAATATTCAACTGCAAATATCAAGTGATTTAAGTGAAAAATTGGAACAAAATGGAAATGAACTTGTTGAACAAGAAGAATCTAATGAAGGAGAAAACGTGGTTGTAAAATCTCCTGGAAAGAAGCGAGGAAGAAAGCCAAAGGGAGGAAAGATAATACAGCAAAATTTGCCAATTATAGAACAGAAAGAAACAAAACCAAATGTAATTTTGCATTTAAAGTGTTCCATGAAAGATTTGCAAATGTCTGGAGATTATAACTCTAATTTTACATCTTCAAATATTGAATCGTTTGCATTTGGAGGGCCCAAGAATGATTGTTTTTATGAAATTATTAATAAGCCTGAAGAAGATAATACAATTATGGCTCCGCCTGAGGTTATAGGTTGTACAAATATTTCAAATATTAAAAGTGCGAATTATAATGATTTTCAAGATGATGAAAACTGCGAAACAAAGGAAATATGGAGAAAGCTCAAAACTCTTGAACACAATTTACATATTAACAATATTTCTGATAAGAAATCTGCATGTTTCTGGTGCTCTTATGATTTTGACAATCCACCCATTTATATCCCAAAACATTTTATTAAAGATACTTACCACGTTTATGGTTGCTTTTGCAGTCCAGAGTGCGCTACTGCTCATTTAATGGAGGAGAACATTGATAGCTCAACAAAGTTTGAGCGCTATTACTTAATTAATCACATTTATTCAAAAATATACCAATACTCAAAGAATATTAAACCTGCGCCAAACCCACATTACATGTTGGAGCGTTATTATGGAAATTTAACTATACAAGAATATCGCTCGCTACTTAAATCGGAACGTTTGTTTTTAATTGTAGACAAGCCGCTTACTAGGATTCTTCCAGAGTTTCACGAGGACAATGACGATTTTATTATTAATAATAAAATTATACCGTCAAATAATTATCAATTAAAGAAGAGACTTCAGAAGAAACATCAAACTAAAAATAATATAGTAAATGAACGCTTTGGAATGGCTTCATCTTAAAATAAATAATAAAATAAAAATTATATTATTTATTTTTACACCTTTTTTCATTTCAAACGCTGATTTTCACGACATAAAAAATAAAAAAATTATATAAATATAATTACATCTTAAGTGGTATAAATCCTGCGCGTTTTGTAGATGGTGTTGACTTTTTCAAAAATTGTTCTATTATTTTTTTATCCGTTTTATTTTTTATAACATGTGCCCTAAGTTTTACAAGTCGTTCAGCTACTTCCCGATTTGAACCACTTTTTGTAACTTTGTATTTTTTAACTACCCTTTGTAAATCTTCGTTCGTTGCTTTATTCTTGAGTGTTTTGTTTTTATTCACATTTACCCATTTGTATGTTCCATTTTTATCAGGTTTAGATAAATAAAATTTGCCGTCATTCCCTTTTTTCTTCATAAATTTACATTTATTTGCTGAATAAGATGGAGAATTTCTAAGAGAATATTTGTCAGTTTTTATTTTTACACATTCGTTCATTATATATTATAACTTGATAAAAATTAGATTGGACTTACACCATTGCGCATTGAAAATGCGCAACCAGCAAAGGTGTAAGAAAATGAAAGTCATGACAGTTTATTAACCCATTTTCCTATTATTATTCATCGCTATATCGTTCTTCAACTTTTCTTCTTGTTTAGCATTAAAATCGCGCATAGAATCGTCTAGTCTGTGTCTTAATTGTCTATATATTTCTTGATTGAGAGATTTTGGTGCAGGTTTGGGTTTTTCAACAATTCCCATGTACTCTTTAATTACTTTTATTGGGTCGTCATCGTGAGCAATTAATTTCTCTCTTGCAACATCCTCGTTGTAATCAGTTTGCCTCATGATCATTTGGATTTTTTCGGACGCTTCAGATTCACATATAATTGTAATATTATCCATTTATACATATTGTTTAAATATTTTCTAAATCATATTAAACGAAATTTACTAATATAAAATATACGAGAGTAATGTCACAATTACCTACAATTATTGATATTCAACCAATTTTAAATGAAGTTAGTGTTATTGTTAAGAACGGAATACAAGATGTAATATACAATTACACACAGTCGCATTTAACCAGAGAACTTGAAAAGTGCAAGGCTGAAATGGAATATTATAAAAAGGAGCTTGAAATTTTGCAAAAACACAATACGCGGCTAAACATTTCCAAGGAAAATATTTCTCTTAACATTGAAGAAGTTTCCGACACACAAAGCGACGATGATTGTACTATTGAAAAAATTTTACTGCAAAATGAAGTTTCTTCTAAAAACGTTCGTGTTTCTCTTCCTGAATCTAGCGATAGTGGAGAAGAGGAGGAAGAGGAGGAAGAGGAGGAAGATCAGGAAGAGGAGGAAGATGAAGAAGAAACTGATGTATGGAATTGTAACTATTGTTTTACTAAAAATAGAAAATACAAATTAAATTGCTCAAAATGTTTTGTTTTGATTGATGTTTCGCAAAATTTTGGCATTGAACAAACTGAAGATAAGTTGAAAGAAATAGAAGAGCAACAAAATCAAGAAAAAGTCCAAAATGAATGTAAGGAGGAAGAGGAAGAAGAAGAGGAAGAGGAAGAGGAAGAGGAAGAGGAAGAGGAAGAGGAAGAGGAAGAGGAAGAGGAAGAGGAACAAGACAAAGAAGAAATGGACACTGAGTTTGAACAAAGCGAAGCCGAGCAGGAAGATGAGGGAAGCGGAGAAGATGACGAAGAGGAGGTCTTTGAAATTGAAATTGAAGATGTTACTTATTTCGCAATTAATGAAGAAAATGGACCAATTTATGAAGTAGATAAAGACGGTGATCCTGGAAATCAACTTGGCTATTTAAAGGACGGTGAACCATTTTTTTATTGATATAATATAAGTTAACCATGTTCAAACTATGCCCACCAGCATTAATTTATATCGTTTTTTCTATTGCTCAAATTCTAATTGACACATTTAAAGGGCTTTACAACACTGCGTTTATGAAATTTGTTGTTGCAATACTTGTTACTCTTTTATTAAATGGCTTGTGTGACGGCGGTTTAGGCGTTATTTCCTGGATCATTGTTTTCATTCCATTTATTTTAATGACATTTGTAGTAGCAATGTTATTGTACATATTTGGATTAAATTCTACAATTGGTGCATCACCTCAATCAAATGCTTCTACAACTACAAGCGTTTATATTGAAAAAAAGCCTGAAAATAAAACTGTTTCCACACCTACAACAGTTTTCAAGAAAAACTTTTTCCCTTATTCAACAACATCTCCGGCGTATGAGAGTTTCCAAAGTATATAAGTAAAAACTATTTAAAAATTTATATACAATTTATACACGGTTAATGACTATAATTAACATATTCACACTTGGAGCAGGGTTTCATATATTCATGACATACTGCTTTCCAAATGAATACAATGTCGCTCTTTTAAATTTGTCATTCTATGCAATTCTTTTTTACACACACATTGAAATGACTGCTAAGAAGTTATATTTTCATCCTTCATTTAAACCAGTAAAATCATTTATTGAAACGTTAAACAAAAAATCGGAGATAGATATTATAAAGTTTAATCAAATAATGTTCTCAACAAATAAAAAATATATTTCAGTTCATCAGTTTCTTTTGTATGATTTTATTATATTTTCGGATTATGAAAGAGTAACAGAATGTTCTCCAAAGGTAAATAGGATATTATTTTTTGGATTGCCAAAGCTTCCGTTGAATTTTGATTATAAACTTTGCAAGTTTTCATTTATGTCATTAACTGTAAAGTTTAACGGCATAAAGTATCAAATTAAGCTATCAAATGATTTTGAGAATTATTATGTTGTCGGAAATAAGATTAATCTTCTTTTGATCTCACATCTTTTGAAGAAACAATACAATGTTAATTGCGATGAAATTACTGGAATATATGAATTGGATGTTATTGATCACAACGTGAATATGAAAACATTTAATGAAAAGGATGAGATTGAATTTAGTGAAAATGATTACACGGTTTCACCATTTGTTTACATTGATACGTCCAATATGACAGTTTTAGATGTTATTAATAAGGCATCAAATTTAAGTTCAACTTTTGACAATAACGTGGTATTTTCTTATGACGCACCAGAAGAATTGAATGAATAAGTAAAAACAATATAAAAAAAAATTGATAGTTATAAATATAATGGTAACTCCGCAAACTACAATGGCAACAGATACAGATAGTAGCGAATATCATGCACTAGCAAACAAATGGACCATGTGGGCGCACTTACCTCACGACACCGATTGGAGCATTAGCAGTTATAAAAAGATTTATACCATCGAAAGTGTTGAGGAAGCAATTGCTCTTGCTGAAACTCTACCAGACGTTTTGGTAAAGAACTGTATGTTATTCCTCATGAAGGAAGGCATAAAGCCAATCTGGGAAGATCCAAAGAATCGCGCAGGCGGTTGTTTCTCTTATAAGATTTCAAACAAGAGCGTTTACGAAGTTTGGAAAGAACTCAGTTACGTTCTTGTGGGAGAAACAATTAGCGCGCAATCATCATTTGTTGCCAATGTAACCGGAATTACCATTTCCCCAAAAAAAAATTTCTGCATTATAAAAATTTGGATGTCAACTTGCGCAAACCAAAATCCTAATATTGTAACAAGCGAAGTAAAGGGGATGACATCGCAAGGGTGTTTATTCAAGAAGCATACGCCTGAGTACTAAATCAACCTTTAAAAAAGGTTGAGCCAAAATTCCACTTTCCAACTTTTATAAAAAGTTGAGCCAAAATCCACTTTCCAACCTTTAAAAAAGTTGAGCCAAAATTCCCTTTCCAACCTTTAAAAAGGGTTGAGCCAAAATTCCCTTTGGGAAAGTGGAGCAAATAAACTTTTATAAAAAGTTGCACCAAAACAAATTACTAATTAAAATCACACAAGAGATAAAAATATAAACGCGTTATTTTTTTTTAATAAAATAAAATAACAAGTAAATAATATAATGGGTACAAATTTAGCTGAAATTGTTAAAAATTATTCGTCGCGCGTTAAAAAATTTGCCGCAGAAAAATCAAATCCCATCGCTATGGTTGAAAAGTAAATAAGGTGGCTAGTACAGCAACCGCGGTCTCTTATGCTGTCCTAATGGTTGCTAATTTGATTTCTAGCGAGAAACACGTCGCCGACATATATTATGCTGTGGGGGCTGTGGCTGGTGCGATAAACGCTGTTACGACGTTCAAAATTGACAGCCAATAGGCAAAATTGAATAAAATTTTTTACATTTTAGAAATGTAAAAAACGTTTACAAAAATTAAAAAAAAATCTATTGTCTTACAATAATTGTTGGATTTCCTGACGCTAAATCAATGCTAATAATTTGACCAATTGAATTTAAAAACTGATTCAGCGTTAATAAATCTTTGCGAATAGAAGTGGCCATTATTGAATGCGTTGAACTAGCATCTGGAGCATCAACAAATAAATAATCACCAGTATTTATTGAACGCGCGTTTTTAATAAACTCTTTATTCACCGGAGTTCTTCCACAAAACGATACAATGCTGTATAAGATTGAATCTACCGTTGTTGTCATTTTATCATTTGAAACCTTATAATTTTTTACTGAAAAAACATTCCGAGGACGGAGGCGTCGCGTTAGTAAACCAGATGACTGATAACGTTGTCGTCTCCTTGTATTTTTTGCATGGTTTATCTGCAAGTTATCTTTTGCTCAAGGATTGAATGAATCGCCTCCAACAAAAGACGGATTTGTTGATATTACTACATAACGGTTTGCCGAAAAATAATCAAGAGTTATCATTCCATTAGAATCAATTCCGCAAACTTGTCCAGCAGCTGGATGCGATCCAGATTCACATTGCATATATTCACCATAATCGGCGCCAAGTGCGTTTATTGTTCCTGTTGCATTAATAGAACGATTTGTTGAAGAAATTGCGCCAATTTTCATTGATGCTGCCGCCGCGTTTACTGAATACGTGTCTGAAGCATAAACTAACAAATTATCCGAGACCCCTGGTCTAGTTAACTGAAAAACGAGACTATTTGCAACAATTTCCGTTACATTACCTACATATAACGGACAAGCTGGTGTGTTGAGTCCTATACCAACACGCACTCCATTTGCTGCACCAGAATCATTGAATTGACATATATTTGTTCCACTTCCCAAACCGGTTACAATGTCATTTGTTGCTGACATTGTAAAAATTACATTGCCGCCAAGGCCAATATCATTCAACATACGAAAATATGCTACTGAATTTAGTCCTCCACCGCTATCCACAACCAGATTAAAATTTCTATTATTTGCATTTGCGTTTGATCTCGTCCAAACTTGTTCGACAACGTTTAAACCTGATAAATTTAGTAAACGAATTGGTGTTGGGGTATTAATACCCACTTGATTTGCGTTATAATAAATTAAATCGGCAGTCGCGGTCGTGGCGCCTGTCTTATATAAATATGCGTTGTTTGTTCCGGAAATAGTTATTCCTTGACCAGTAGGTCCTGTAAAACCAGTAGGTCCTGTATTACCTGTAGGACCTGTATTACCTGTATTACATGTTGGTCCTGTATTACCTGTAGGACCTGCACCACCGCTAGGAGCAATATAACAATCGCATGGATCAGGTACAAATGGCTCGCATGAATTGCACGTTCCACACCCTATGTCAGGATCACAGTTGCAAGACACGCATGGATAGTAACCTCCAATAATACTAGATATTGGTACACCGTTTATATTTTGCACTTGCAGGTTAGTCGTGGTAATGTTTGTGCTATTGATATTATTTGAATTTATTTTACTCATATAAAAAAGACACATATTTTAAAAATAATATTATGCCGATAAAAATGAGAATGTTTCATTTTTTTTACTAAAAACACGCTTTCCTATAACCGTTCGTAGTTTCATAATTTTATTAATTAATTGCGTTTTCAATGGGTTCTTAATTTTCTTTTAATTGATTGTTTATAATTTGTATTCTTAATTGCAACACAATCCTTTTTAATTCATTTAATAAGTTACTCAAATTGCCTATGTATTTTCACATTTCAATCCAAACTTCTAATGTTGAACCAATGGCAAGATTAGAACCATTGTCATCTAGAACTGTAACTGATGTTACAGTAGTTGGTGCAGTAGGTGCATATATATTACATACAATTATAGGCGTGCCACCACTAAAACCGCCTCCAGTGGTGTTGATGGCAACAATAGAATTACTAGATGAATAATTTGGAATATAAGCTTCATAAGGACCAAATTCACCAGCAGGAGCAGATGGCACTCCCTCAGCCGGAAATTGTCCCAAATATCCAAATGGCTGTGTTAGAAAAGTTCCTGATGGATTTATTTGACCGGAATATACGCTAGTTGTATTACCGTTTAATTGAAATCTACATCCTGTATTTGAGAAGTTACTTGTTCTAGTTGACCGAATTCTTCCTTTAAAATGTAAACCTGTGCCATATTGAGGTATACTTGAAACTGTCATTGTTATTGTAAGAGCAGCTGTTTGAACTCTACCAACACATTGTGCGAAAGGCAACACCCATCCACCAGTTCCCAAGCCTAATGATGGTAAATATTGCAAAAAAACTTTAGTATCTGTTTCGTATATCATTTGTCCCACATATGGTACTGTTGGTCTGGTCGCTGCTGTTACTACTTGAGGAGATGGTAACCATATTAAAGAACCTACTGGCTGAGTAGTTAAAACGTAATTTGCTGTACTACTACTTGTAATAGAAGGACCTGTTTGTCCAGTTGCTCCAGTGGCTCCAGTTGCAGTTGTCGTTGAAATGCTTGTTCTTATATTACTTATCATGATATTTCCTATAAGTGCTGCTGCCATTCTATAATTTATAACTGCATTTTAATTTATAAATTATAACTGTTATTCGTTCACTTTTTATTGTTTTATTCTTTTTATAGAATAAAATAATTAGTTTATAGTAGTTATTATTTGATATCCGAGTAATTACAAAATACTAACCAACACGACAATAAGCAGTTCCAGCACTATCAACAGCAACCGCACCATATCCACCAGCACCACCAGCAAGACCAGCAGGAATAGTTATTTGTGCTACACCAGCACTACTATTTATTGTTATTATATTACTTGTGGATTTATTACAAAAGGCATACCAATAACCAATTGTTCCTGCTGTTGGAGCAGGTAAAACAAATATTCTTCCTGCTGCCGAAGGAGTATTAATAATAGTAGTAAAGGCATTCGCATTCGCAGTTAAAGTAGTGCTTCCAGTTGTAGTTGTGTTAATTGTTGATTTTTCTAATATTCCTGTCGTCGTTGAAGATGCTGGACCAGTTCCAAAATTAATAATACGCCTCATATTGAGTTGATTGCCTGAATTAAGTATAGTAAAAACAGGATAACCATTAGTATGTAAAGTAAAATTATCAAATCCAAGCGTCAAAAAACTACCTTCTAACGCACCAATAAAAGGAAAACCAACATTCAATTTAATAACATTATTAGCGTAAGAACTATTGTAAGTCATTATTATATTATTTTCAGGGAGGTCATAGGCAGAATTACCATTATTAATAGTTATTGTAGCACCATTACCTCCACCCAAATCTAAATTATTAGTAATATTAGGATATGTGGGGTGTCCGTAATTACCATCAATAGACGCTTGTAAAACCGCTCTCGGTGCGATTGTAGTGTCGTCGCCTGATGTTAATTGTAATTGTCCTATTAAAAAAGTATCATTACTGGAAGCAGTAGTAGTAAGAGTATTTGATATACCTGCGAAACCGAAAGGTGATATTAATTTAATAGATTTATCGTAATAATTAGAAACAGAAGTAGTAAGTTGTAGAGGGTATGTATCACTTGTATCCTTATAAAACTTTTGTGCCGACCCATAACTACCTGTTGTGGTAAATTGTGTAGTTATCAGCATACCAGTGTTAGGATTATAAGTTAAAGGTGTAGTAGTTATATCTGCTAGGAGGGGTACTGCCCCTGCACCGCTAACAAAAGTAGGATAATATGTTCCTGCTGTATTTGTATCAGTAATAGTAATAGTGCTAGCATTTGTTAACTGAGGACCAGTGGGACCAGTTGGTCCTGTATTACCAGTAAACCCTGTAGGTCCTGTAGGTCCTGTGTTACCAGTAAATCCAGTTGGCCCTGTTTCTCCTGTAAATCCGGTTGGCCCAGTAAATCCAGTTGGCCCAGTAAATCCCGTTGGTCCTGTGTTACCAGTTACACCTGTAGGTCCTGTTGCACCAGTTGGTCCTGTATCACCAGTAAATCCAGTTGGACCTGTATCACCAGTAAAACCAGTGAAACCAGTTGGTCCAGTGAATCCAGTTGGACCAGTAAACCCAGTTGGACCGGTATCACCAGTAAAACCAGTTGGTCCTGTATTTCCAGTAAAACCAGTTGGACCTGTATTTCCAGTTGGACCTGTATCACCAGTAAAACCAGTTGGTCCGGTATCACCAGTATTGCCAGTTGGTCCTGTATTGCCAGTTGGACCGGTATCACCAGTAAAACCTGTTGGTCCGGTATTACCTGTAAATCCAGTTGGTCCTGTTGGTCCTGTATTGCCAGTTGGTCCGGTATCACCAGTATTGCCAGTTGGTCCTGTATTGCCAGTTGGACCAGTAAACCCAGTTGGACCGGTATCACCAGTGAAACCTGTTGGTCCGGTATTGCCAGTTGGTCCTGTATTGCCAGTTGGTCCAGTTGGTCCGGTGTTACCTGTTACGCCAGTTGGTCCTGTTAAACCTAATACACCAAAAGATGTATGGATGTGTGAATATGTTGGGGCGCTTTCAAAAAATATGTTTACTGTTCTATTAGTAGTTGATTTATTTACGCCAGTTACTATTATATATAGAGCATTATAACTGGATAAATCTATGTTTGTTGAAATAATAAGAGACAACGTGTATAGATTAATAGAGGTATTAGTTAGGTATTCTATAGAAGAACCCAATCCAATTTCTGTTGGTGAGCCTACTATAGCACCTGCCGTAACTGTTACGCCGTATAAGTGAAATTGTAATCCAATTTGGTCAATTGAACCCGCATCATTCGCCTCAGCAAAAATATTCATATCCCATATTCCAGGAGGTATAAAGGTTTGACCAGGTAAGTCTGATAGATAAATCGCAAATTGAGCTAACCATTCTTGTGTTGGAGTTACTGAATCAATCCTTGTTGTAATATCGGTTTGCCCTGCCGAGTTAGGTGTTAAGGACAATAATCTAATTTTTGTTGAGTTTGCTGGTGGCGGTGCGATTGTTTGAGGGCCGGTTGGGGTTATAATACCGGATGGAAGAGTTACATTTGTTAAATCTGTAATTGATGGTGTTGTAATTTGACTATAGTTCATATACAATATTAATCCTGAACTTACACCTGAATTGCCTTGAGTGCCAGTTGGACCAGTTGTTCCTGTATTACCAGTTACACCAGTTGGACCAGTATTTCCAGTTGGTCCTGTATCACCAGTAAAACCAGTTGGACCTGTATCACCAGTATTACCAGTTGGTCCAGTTGGACCTGTATCACCAGTGAAACCTGTTGGTCCTGTAAAACCAGTTGGACCTGTATTGCCAGATGGTCCTGTATCACCAGTGAAACCTGTTGGTCCTGTATTGCCAGTTGGTCCTGTTGGTCCTGTATTACCAGTTGGTCCTGTATTACCAGTTGGTCCTGTATTACCAGTTGGTCCTGTTGGTCCTGTATTACCAGTTGGTCCAGTTGGTCCTGTATTGCCAGTTGGTCCTGTATTGCCAGTTGGTCCAGTTGGTCCTGTATTGCCAGTTGGTCCTGTGTAACCTGTAAAACCTGTTGGACCTGTAACCGTGCTTTGAGGTCCGGTTGGACCTGTGTCACCTGTGTAACCTGTTGGACCTGTAACCGTGCTTTGAGGTCCGGTTGGACCAGTGTAACCTGTTGGACCTGTAACTGTGCTTTGAGGTCCGGTTGGACCAGTTCCTATTGGTCCGGTGTAACCTGTTGGACCGGTTGCTCCTGTATTTGTTGCCGTTCCTGGTAAACCGGTTGGCCCTGTTGGTCCTATTCCTCCACCTCCACCACTTGGAGCAATATAACAATCGCATGGATCAGGTACAAATGGCTCACATGAATTGCACGTCCCACACCCTATATCTGGATCGCAACCATTTCCATCACAAGATGTGCATGGATAATAACCTCCAATAATACTGGAAATAGGGACACCATTTATATTTTGCACTCGCAGGTTTGTCGTGGTAATATTCGTACTATTAATATTATTTGAATTTATGTTACTCATATAAAAAAGCCACATATTTTAAAAATAATATTAATACAAAAAACCCTCTAAAATTAGAGTGTTCTAGTTTGGAGTGGGAAAAGGTCTCTGATTTTTCTCTACCGCTAAAGGTTCAGGCATTAAAACTGCTTCCTTCTTGAAAAAATTAGCAGTTTCCAAGGTTTTTAATTCAGGATACAAAGGCCCCGCAGGTTTTACTAAATTTGTTGAGTTAATTCCAAATAAAAATGACTCAATATCAGGTGCGTTGTATGATAATTGATTCCATGGTATTTGAGCAGGGTTAACGCCATCTCCTGGCAATTTTGTATCATAAGCCGCACCATATTGCGAGTTGGGGTACAATGTATAAATTTCGGATTGTTTAAATTGTCTTTGCTCTAAATTGTAGTTTCCAGGGGTATTTAGGTTTCGCGTTGACGCCATCTTATATATATTTTATAGAAAAATAATTCCACTTTATTCTCCTAATGCCCTTTTAAGCCGGTTTATATTTTCTTCATCTACTTTTCCGTAATCTACTTTTCCGTCATCTATTTTTCCATAATTTAATATATCG
>Ga0209617_10001043_pt1 | contig 12793 bp, 11 predicted proteins | sample LakEriepJuly2011_2_FD_187459 | JGI IMG/M metagenome (GOLD analysis project Ga0209617, IMG submission 187459) | Freshwater microbial communities from dead zone in Lake Erie, Canada - CCB epilimnion July 2011 (SPAdes) (version 2) | ecosystem: Environmental > Aquatic > Freshwater > Lentic >... | reverse complement strand
GAAAGACTGAAAAAGAAGGGCCAAGCCTTTTGGTCACTGTCCAATCAAATGATCTGGTTTCAAATCCTTCCGCTTGTATTTATTTCCTTCTTTTTTGGCCTATTTTCCTACCTTGGAGGAAGACTCTTATGGGAAGTGCCAGTCTTCTTTTTTATCCAAAGTATCCTCGGATTCTCCCTCTTGGAGTTAGTAAATTACTTGGAACATTATGGGATGCAACGAAAGCGATTGCCTTCAGGGCAGTATGAAAATGTGACTCCCCTTCATTCTTGGAACGCTTCCCAGTTGGTTAGTAATTTCCTACTTTTCCAGTTGCAGCGCCATTCCGACCACCATGCATCCGCCCACAAGAGGTACCAGGTATTGGACCACAACGAGGAAAGTCCACAATTGCCAGCTGGATACTCAGCCATGATTATTTTGGCTTGTATTCCTCCGCTTTGGTTTGCAGTGATGGATCCTCGACTATCGGAGTGGCAAAAAGAGCGAAAACTTGATTTAGTCGAGTAAGAAGTTGTTGAAGAAACTACTTTTTAGGGCCATCCAAATCACAAAAAATAAAATCCCCCAGAAAAGGTAAATTCTATAAAAATCAGCTGTCTCCTTATACCGATTTTCAAGGATCTCTGTTTTTTCGAGGGTGTCAATTTGTTCGAAGATTTGATTCAATGCCTTTCCATCAGACGCTCTAAAAAATTGCCCACCCCCAATGGTGGAAATCTCTCGTAGGGTGCTTTCATCTAAGTAACTTTCTACCATCTGCGGCCTACCGAAAAAATCAGTTCCATAGGGCACCATTCCATCTTTTCCCACGGCTATGGTATAAATTTTTATACCAAATGCTGTTGCCAGTTGCGCAGCAAAAATAGGATCAACATTGCCTGCATTGCTTTCTCCATCGGACAAAAGAATCATCACCTTAGAGGGAGATTCGCTATCCTTCAGGCGGTTGGTGCCTGCAGCGATTGCCGACCCGATCGCAGTACCTTTTGCTTCAATCATGGAGAAATTGATCTCTTCAATCAAGCTGGTCAATAATTGGTAATCGTTAGTCAATGGGGAAAGCGAATAGGCCTCACCCGAGAATACAACCATCCCAATTCGATCTCCAAATCGCCCATTGATGAATTCTACTGCGGTTTTTTTGGCGGCCTCCAAGCGATTGGGATTAAAATCTTGTAAGTCCATGGACTCAGAAATGTCCATCACCAGCAAAATATCAATCCCCTCAGTATATTGTTCTACACGCTCATTGTTCCGTTGTGGTCTGGCCAATGCAAGCACTAGAAATATTAGAAATAGAAAGAAAAAGCCAGTTGGTACCAGTCGGAGATAGGTCCATGGGTTGGCTTTAGTTACACTCTTCGGTAAGGATAGCTCAAGGACTGGTTTTTTAAGGAATTTGATAAACTTCCGAATTAATACCAATAAGGGGATCAGCCACAGTAAATTCAGTAGCAATGGGTTTTCCCATTCATAGGATTGAAACGTCTCTGGCAAAAACCAAGACCAAGAAAAAAACTCAACGAGTGACTCTCTCATGGGTGATTTGGTTTAAGGTAGATTGGTAATTTGTTCGTGCAACTTCTAAAAGGTAAGCGGTAGCTGCATTTGTATCCCCCTCTCCGCCGGCATAAATAATCATATCAATGCTTCGAAGGGCTTTAAATACCTCCTTGTCTTCTAAGGCAGCTGCAATTTCACTAGAAGTCCATTCTTGGATAGGTTGGGAACGCAAATGTTCCAGGTACCCTTTCCAAAGGCCAATCACCTCATCAGCAAGAGTTTGATTCGGATTTTGCTGCAGTTGTTCAGCTAGTTTTTTCCATTTTCGTTCAAACTGTATCCACCGAAGTTTTTCTCCATTTTTCCGGAAGAGGCGTTTGATTCGTTCTGCAAAAACAAAGAAAAGGATTCCTACACTTAGAAGTACGCCCCCAATAACAGCACTAAAAAAAAACCAATTGAACGGTTTATCCAAGGGTTGGTACACATTATTTTCTTTGAATTGCAGTTGCTCTGGTATCGAATCTAGGTTGAGCTTCAACTTTAACTCTGCCTCATCAGTAAAATAGGTAATGCTATCGTATCGCGCTAATTCAAAAACGGGTAGCGATAAATAGGAAGAGGGCTCAAGTGAAAAATTAGACAGGAAGTACATTGCACTGTCTTGGGTGATACCGTCCGAAGTCATAGAAACAAACGTTTTCTTCTCTAGAAAGACAAATGGAGAGAAATCGAAGGTAGAGTCGGGGAAGATTAGCTGGGCTGATTGGGGGTAACTTGCTTTCAATACAAATCCTACTCGCTCACCAAGCTGGGCAGAATCCTTTGTAAAATACCCGCTCACCTGCACTTTTTGTGCTGAAAGTTGTAGGGATGTGATAAGAAGGAAAAGTAAAAGAATGCCTCTACCCACGCTTCATTCGTTTATTACGGTATTTGAATAAGTCAATCAAAGGGATGACAATATCTTGTCTAGAATCTATGGCCAAGTAATTGATTTGATTTTTTTTACAGATCTCTTTCAAGTGTTCACGTTCACTGGTGAAGGTATCAGCAATTTTCTTGGAAAAGCTGCCAAAAGCAGTATTTACCCAAGTGGTCCTTCCCCTTTCCTTATCAAATATGGGTACAATCCCCAAGGTAGGAAGAGCAGCTTCCCTCGGATCGGTCAGTTGGATCGCTACCAAATCGTGACGCTCAGCAAGTGCTCTAAAGGACCGTTCATAACCCTGATCTATGAAGTCAGAAATAATGATGATGATGCTTCTCTTTTTAATGAGATTCAGTGCAAAGGTGAAAAGCCCATTCAAATTGGTTTTTAAACTCTTGTTTTCATGGTCAAAAATTCCCCGAATAATTTTTACACCGTGCTTATTTCCTTTGGAAGGTAAAATCAATTTTTCTTGTTGGTCGGAATAGGAAATCAATCCTACTTGGCTTCCATCGTAGACAGCCGCAAGTGTAAGCACCCCAGCAATCAATTTTCCTTGGTCTATTTTTTTTAGACCCTGCTGACCAATGTCCTGGCTTCCTGAAATGTCCAATAAAAAATAAACAGACTGGTCTTTTTCTTCTTTAAAGGTCTTGACAAAGGTGCCATGACCCTTGGCGGAGACTTTCCACTCGATGGTCCGTACATCGTCACCATACTGGTAAGGCCTCAAATCATCAAACTCTAAGCCAGATCCCTTGAAAAGCGATTGATATTCTCCTTGAAGGTGGTTGTTGGCCACTTTCCGGATCATAATCTCATATTTTCTAAGTTTGCTAAATAGCTGATCCATGCGAAGGATTTGAATTGGCTAAGTTAAAGTCTTGAAGCGAAAATTAAAATTTGAGAGGACCTACCACAGTGGATTTTATCCGTTAAAAAAACCTAATTTTAACCTGTGATTTATCGACTTGTCCCTTTATTTTTCCTTGCTCTAAGCCTCTCATGTACCAGCAATTCTTCCCCTCAAGGGATCTTGGATGAGAATTTGATGATATCAATACTTGTAGAAATACAGCTTACTGAGGGAAAAGTCAGCTCCTTGCCTGTTACTTATGACTCTTCACAGGTATTATATTCCTTGATGGAAAAAGATATTTTTTTAAAACATGGAGTGACTGATTCTGTTTTTATAGAAAGTATGGAGTATTACCTAGAAGATGCCGAAAAGATGGACCGCATCTATGCGCGTGTCATCGACTCACTGGTAGTACTCGAAAATAACACCAAGCCAAAGGAGTAAATCTGATGCTGTACCCAGCCAACCTTGAACAAAAAATAAATTTCGTAAAGATTAAAGAGCTCCTCAAGGCAGAGTGTACTTCTCCTTTAGGGCAAAGCTATGTAGATAACATTTCCTTTTCTACAGATTTTACCTTGGTACAGCGTCTTTTGGACCAAACAGAAGAGTTTCGTCAGCTCCTCATTGCTGGAGAGTCCTTTCCCTCATCTCACTTTACTAATCTGAACCCCTATTTGGAAAAAGCCAAGTTGGAGGGTGCTTTTTTGGAACAAGAAGAATTTCAAGAGGTCAAACTTGCACTCCAAACCCTCAAATCTTGCATTACTTTTTTTCAAAAGTTCGGCGATCCTTACCCGACGCTGAAGGCATTATTGGGTCTTTTGATTGACCTAGATCTCAAACTACTTCAGGTGATCGATCAGGTGCTGGATGAGAAAGGCAAACTCAGAAGCAATGCTTCCAAGGAGTTACAACTGATTCGTACCCAGATTATTTATGAAGAGAGTCGTCTAAGGAAGGTGATGGAACGAGTTTTCAAAGATGCGCGAGCCAAAGGTCTAATGCCTGAGGATGCAGCAATGACCATTCGCGGAGGTAGAATGGTGATACCCATCGCTGCTGAGAATAAGCGTAAGCTCCGTGGCTTTATTCATGATGAGTCCGCCACTGGGCAGACGGTATTTATGGAGCCAGAAGAAGCGCTTGATATTAACAATGAGATTCGCGATTTGGAGTACATGGAAAAACGCGAAATCATTCGAATCCTTACTCGATTGACTGACCAGCTTCGGCCTACTATTCCTGCACTTCGTAAAGCTACCAATTTTCTGGGTGTGTTAGATTTTGTACGTGCCAAGGCTCGATTTGCCCTTAAAACGGACAGTCACAAACCCATTCTCACCCAAGAAAGAACGCTCTCCTGGTCGCAAGCGCGGCATCCTGTCCTCGAAATTTCCTTAAAAGCCCATGGCAAACAGGTAGTCCCGTTAACGATTAATCTGGATAGCCAACAGCGACTCCTACTTATTTCTGGGCCCAATGCAGGTGGTAAATCCGTTGCACTCAAAACAGTAGCCCTCTTGCAATACATGCTGCAATGCGGACTCTTACTACCGGTTCATCCTGATTCGAAGAGTTCATTATTCGATCATTTTTTTATTGATATCGGCGATGAACAAAGCTTGGAGAATGACCTAAGTACCTACTCCTCACACCTGATGAGTATGAAGCATTTTACCCAGTTTGCCACTAAGAAAACGATTCTTTTTATCGATGAATTTGGCACAGGTACGGAGCCACAGTTTGGGGGAGCGATTGCAGAATCTATTCTGCTTACTTTAGCCAAACTCGGTGCTTATGGGGTAATTACCACCCACTACGGCAACCTAAAACAGTTGGCGGATAAACGGCAGGGCCTAGTGAATGGCGCCATGCGCTATGATGTGCAAAAATTGGAACCGCTTTATCAATTGGAAATTGGGAAGCCAGGTTCCTCTTTCGCTTTGGAAATAGCCTCAAAAATCGGACTATCCAAAGAGATTGTAGCCTATGCAAAGCAGCAAATTGGTGAAGAACGCGTGCGGTACGATCGATTATTGACCCAATTGGAAAATGAAAAAAACCAGTATGACATCCTCCTGAAGGATGTTCGGGAAAAAGACAAGGCACTTGAGGTGACCTTGAAGGAGTATGGGCAGCTGAAAGAAACTTTGGAGCAAACCAAAAAACAATACATCCAAGAAGCCAAGCTGGAAGCAAAATCCATCTTGGATCAAGCCAATAAAAAGATTGAATCCGTGATTCGAGAGATCAAGGAGGGGAAAGCGGAGAAAGAAGTTACCAAATCACTGCGCAAGGAATTGGATGTCTTTAAAGAAGAAGTTAAACCTGAAAAAACCACGATCAAGGAGCCCAGTATTCAAGTGATAGGGGGACAAATTTCGGTAGGAGATTGGGTACGGCTGAAGGATAATTCGGCCATTGCAGAGGTGGTAGCTATAAAAAATAAAGATGTTGAACTTCTAATTGGAGACTTAAAGTCTAATGTGAAACTTTCTCGACTGGAGAAAATCGCGAGAGCAGAAGTGAAGAAAGAATTAAAGTCTATTGATAAAAGAGGGAGCTACCAAACGACAACCAAGATGATGGATTTTTCCCCCAACTTGGATTTGAGGGGAAAGAGGGGTGAAGAAGTTCTCCCACTGATTCAAACCTTTATTGACGAGGGAAACATGCTAGGAGTAAAAAATCTCCGGATAGTTCATGGAAAGGGAGATGGGATCCTGCGTGAGATAAGCCGCAATTTATTACGGACCATGCCTCAAGTTGGAAAATTGGAAGATGAGCATGCTGATAGAGGAGGAGCTGGAGTGACCCTAGTCACCCTCCGGTAGTAATCAGCTTATTTTTTAACTAGGTTAAAGGTGTAGCTTCCCGCTAGTGCGGAAGTTCCATCTACGCGCGCTCCTGGCAATGGAATCCGAAAGTCTAATCGGAGTGTAGTACCTGTTTGCGTAAAGGAGATTTCGCGCGTGGCCGCAGGCTTAGTACCAGCTAATATAAATTTATCAAAGTTGGTTCCAGCAAAACTCCATGTGCCGTTGTCATCAAATAATTCGGCTGAATTTCTAGTGGAATAGGTTTTTGAAGTTCCTGCGTTGAGAAATAGTTCAAAGGTAGCATAGGTGCTAGTTACATTCTGTCCATCACGAGTAACTGATCCTCCTCCTGCCACAATCCACTTTGCGGTTCCTGTCCCCGTTAGGGATTCTGTAGCGATTTGTTCTGGAGTTTTTTTTGTATCAGGCGTTTCTCCCTTCTTCTTACAAGCAAATAGGAGGCTAAAAATTAGAATAAGTGGGAAAATGGATAGAAATCGAGAATTCATTTGAGATGTATTTTTTTAAATAGTGCAAAAACAAGAGTACGTACTATTTGACTTACTTAAAGTCTTCTAAGGCTATTTTTTTTTCACAAAAATCAAATTCTCTTGGGTCATTGGAGCAAATCACCAAAATTCGATCCTTTGTAAACTGCTGGACAAGATCTAAATACCAAGTTACGCCTTGTTTATCTAAGTTGGTGGTAGGCTCATCCAGAAGGAGTAAAGGAACCTCCGAAAAAATGGCTAAAGCAAGCTTTACGCGCTGCTTCATGCCAGAGGAAAATTGAGAAATGGCTTTTGATTTATGTTTCTCTAAGCCTAAAATCTCGAGAATTTCTGCGTTAGATCGCTGTTGAAGTGGTTTTTTAAATTGAAAATGGAAGGAAAGCACTTCGCTTAGCGTGAATTCTTCCGGCAATTCCAAATAGGGGGTAGCGAGTGCGAGGCTACGAAACCACTGTTCTTCGGCAATTTGAGTTGATCCCGTATGGTACTGAATAGCCCCAGATGTTAGGGGAATGGCTCCAGAAAGGCATTTTAAAAGGGTGGATTTTCCAGAACCATTTCCTCCGGTAATGGCGATAGTATCCCCAGTGGAAAGTTCCAGATCAAGATTTTTAAAAATCCATTCGTGGTGAAAGCGCTTGGAAGCGTTTTGTACCTGGATGGTAAACATGCTAGTTGATGTAGCCTTTCATTACCCCACGTTCAGACGAACGGATAAAATTTAAAATTTCATCTCGCTCTTTGGTGGCAGGAAGGTTGATTTCTATTTCTTCAAGGGCACGGCTGTTGTTTAAGCTATTCAAGAATAGGTAACGGTATACCTCTTGAATGTGTGCAATAGTTTCGCTTGAGAAGCCTCTTCTGCGCAACCCTAAAGAATTAACGCCCGCGTAAGTAAGGGGTTCTCTTGCAGCCTTGGTGAAGGGAGGTACGTCTTTTCTGACTAAAGATCCACCTGAAATCATGGCATGCATACCGACTCTCACAAACTGATGTACAGCACTTGATCCTCCAATGATCGCCCAATCTTCGATGGATACATGGCCAGCGATTTGAACCGAGTTGGCTACAATGACATGGCTCCCAATCACACAATCGTGCGCTACGTGTACATAGGCCATTAACAGGCAATTGCTTCCCACTACGGTAGTTTGCTTTTCTACGGTGCCGCGAGAAATAGTCACACATTCACGTATGGTGGTGTTATCCCCAATAACTACCGTGGATTCTTCGCCTTGAAATTTGAGATCTTGCGGAATTCCTGCAATGACAGCACCTGGAAAAATCTTGCAATTTTTACCAATCCTTGCTCCGGGATAGATGGTTACATTGGAGGCAATCCAAGTATTGTCCCCGATGATCACATCCTCATGGATCATGGTGAAGGGGTCAATGTGTACTCCTGAACCTATTGTGGAATCAGGATGAATAGAAGACATGGGGCTAATCATATATCTTTTCGGGTAATGCTTGCAGTCATGATGGCTTCACAAACTAGTGTATTGCCTACGTAAGCTTCTCCTTTCATTTTAGCAATGCCCCTACGGATAGGAGCTAGGAGTTCGCATTTAAAGACAATGGTGTCACCAGGCAAAACCATTTTTCTAAATTTACAACTTTCAATGCCTAGGAAATAGGTCCAGTAATTTTCAGGATCTTCTACTGAACTCAGGACTAAAATACCACCTGTTTGTGCCATAGCCTCTACTTGCAAGACCCCAGGCATTACAGGATTGCCAGGAAAATGGCCCATGAAGAATGGTTCGTTCATGGTTACATTTTTCACACCAGCTACCACGGTCTCATCAAGATAGATGATTTTATCTATCAACTGAAAAGGATAGCGATGGGGTAAAATATTACTTATCTGATTGATATCCATTACTGGAGGAAGCTTTGGATCGTAAAAAGGGATGTGGGAAGATCCCATTTTTTCCATTGCGCGTTTCAATTTTTTAGCAAAAGCGACGTTGGCAGCATGACCTGGTCGAGCTGCAAGGATTTGGGCTTTCAAAGGACGACCCACCAAAGCCAAATCACCCACCACATCCAAAAGTTTGTGGCGTGCAGGTTCGTTTTTATAGCGTAAGTCTACGTTATTTAGGATTCCCTCTTTTTTCACTTCGACGGACTCCTTGTTAAACATTTTGGCTAGATGTGCCAATTCCTCTTTTTCAACCACCCGATCTACCACTACAATTGCATTGTTCAAATCCCCTCCTTTGATCAGGTTGGATTTGTAAAGCATCTCGAGTTCATGCAGAAAACAAAAGGTTCTACAAGAAGCGATTTCTGGTCTAAATTGACTGATGTCTGTAATCGAAGCATGCTGACTACCAAGTACTGGTGAATTGTAGTCTACCATCACGGTCACTCTGTAGTTGCTTGCAGGTAAAGCCACCATCTCCACTTCTCTGGAAGAGTCTTTGTATTGGATGGTTTCTTGAACTTCAAAAAATCTTCTTAAAGCATTTTGTTCCTCAATTCCAGCATCCTCAAGTACCTCGATAAACTGGATCGAGGATCCATCCATAATCGGTGGTTCAGGGCCGTCAAGTTGAATCAAGACGTTATCTATCTCCATACTCACAAGAGCAGCTAACACATGCTCTACGGTATATACCCGAGCTCCATTTTGTTCCAAAGTAGTGCCTCGCGACACATCTACCACCAAATCACAGTCTGCATCTACTGTAGGTCTACCCTCCAAATCAATCCGTTGGAATTTTATTCCATGATTAGGAGCTGCCGGCAAAAAGGTCATGTTGGATACCACTCCTGTATGCAGCCCTACCCCGGATAATTCTACCTGCCTTTGAATGGTATGTTGTTTAGCTGTCATGTTTTTACACTAAAAGGATATTTGGGATGCAAATTTACCCCTTTTTTTCCAGTTGTTGAATGCGCTTTTGGAGATCATCTAGATTTTTAAATATGCTGTAGGAGCGGAGAAAATGGTTTAAATCCATTGCCAAGAATCCAAATAGGGTTTGACCTGATTTTTTGATCGACTTGATCACCCCAGTATTTCCTCCTATGGTGGTGTGATCTGCAATTTTGAGGTGTCCTACGATGCTGGCCTTACCTGCGATGATGCAATAGGCACCAATGGTAGTGGATCCTGCAACGCCTGCTTGTGCTGCGATAGCCGTATGTGCACCGACCACTACATTGTGGGCGATATGCACCTGGTTGTCAATTTTGACTCCTTGACAAAGAAGGGTAGAGCCCATCGTTGCGCGGTCTATCGTACTGTTGGCTCCGATGCTCACCTGGTCTTCCAAGACGACGTTACCGATTTGAGGGATGGTTTTGTAGGAGCCGTCTGCCTGAGGAGCAAAGCCGAATCCGTCTGCACCTAGTACGGCACCTGAGTGAATCACACATTGCTTGCCTACTTGCGTGTCTGAACAAATTTTGGCACCTGGGTGAATCACTGTGCCGTCGCCAATCTTGACTCGATCGCCAATGAAGGCATGTGCGTGGATTTTGACACCTTCGCCCAATATGCAATCCTTACCTATGTAAGAGAAGGCTCCTCGGTAAGCTCCTTCGCCCACGAGGCTATTTTCGCCCAAGTAGCTAGGTTCTTCAACGCCCACCAACGTCACCCTACTAACCTGATTGTAGGCTTCTAGCAAGGTGGTAAAGCCAATGTAAGCGTCTTTTACGCGGATCAAGGTGGCTGTATGGGGTTTTGAGGCAACAAAGTTTTCCGATACGATCACTGCCGTGGCAGCGGTTTCGTAGAGGTAGGCTTCGTATTTATCGTTTGCTAAAAAGGCAATGCCGCCGGGCTGGCCTTCCTGGATTTTATCGAGGCGGTAAACTTTTTGCGTAGGGTCTCCGGCTACAGTTCCCCCCAAAATACCAGCGATTTGTTCCAGCGAAAATTCCATAGGTAGGACAGTGGTTTAGTTGGGCAAAATTAAACTTTTTGCTACGCATACGTAATGTTTTTCCACCATCTTGCTCATAATCTTGATGTTCGGTAAGTCGGCAGCACTTGCTACATCGACCACTTCTCCTTTTTTGGTTAAAATGGAAATGCGGTCTTTTTCCAAATACCCATAGTTACTGATCGTACCTGTAGAAAAAAAGTAGCCTAAATCTTCGTCCGCCACTTGTAGTTTTTTCTGCGCTTTGGTTCGTAGGTGTTCAATCTCTTGGCTTGAAAAAGGTTCATTTACCAAATTGATTTTAAACAGTTTACGTGTCAGAAACATTTGGGATATGTTTTGAAGCACATAGTCCGGATCATTTTTCCAAAGCTTAATGGCTCCCCAAATATCAAAATCATCCAGCTGTAAAAACTTTTTGAGCAAGCTCGAGTCTGCTTTAAAATCTGCTAATGACACCTCTTGGCGCATGAAGTAGGCCATCTCCTCGGTAACAAAGAAGGTTCTTCCTCCTTGCGCCAAGTTTTTGGCCCGCTGAATCAGATTGATAAGCATTTTTTCCGCGCTAACGGTCGTTTTATGTAAATACACCTGCCAATACATCAGCCTTCGCGCACTCAAAAAGTTTTCAATGGAATAAATCCCTTTTTCTTCAATCACCAACTGATCATCCTTCACTGCCATCATTTTGATGATTCGATCTGCACCAATGGTGCCCTCAGACACCCCTGTAAAGAAACAGTCCCGCTGTAAGTAGGCCAGTCGATCGATGTCTAGCTGACTTGAAACGAGCTGATGAAAGAATTTTTTAGGGTACTGATTTTTGAATATCTGGAGTGCTAAAGTTAATTGCCCTCCAAACTCCTCATTGAGCAGTTCTATGGTGAGCAATGAAAGTTCTTCGTGTGGAATTCCGCGCAATAGGCTATATTCCAGAGCGTGAGAGAAGGGCCCATGCCCAATATCATGCAAAAGAATGGCGATTAATGCAGCCTCGTATTCGGCATCGCTTATCTCGGTACCTTTAATCCGTAAGTTGTCTAAGGTGATGCTCATCAGATGCATGGCACCTAGCGCATGGTGAAATCGGGTATGCAAAGCACCGGGGTAGACAAAATCAGTTAAACCTAATTGACGGATTCGGCGTAATCTCTGAAAGTAAGGATGGTCAATGATGGCAAAAATTAACTCGCTAGGGATGGTTATAAAACCATAAACAGGATCATTGATTATTTTCTGGCTTTTCAATCAGCACGGATTTGATTGACTCAAAAGTAATTATAATTTTAGAAGAAAAGGGAAGAAAGATGTCTCAAAAATTCAAGGTGCTGTGGGCAGACGATGAAATTGATCTACTCAAACCCCACCTCCTATTTCTGGAGGGGAAGGGCTGTGTCATTACGACCGTTAATTCAGGAGTAGATGCCATCGAAGAAGTTGAAAATGCCAATTTTGATGTGGTGTTTTTGGATGAAATGATGCCTGGAATGACCGGATTAGAGACGCTTCAGCATATCAAGCAGCTCAAGCCTCAGATCCCTGTGGTCATGATTACCAAAAGCGAGGAAGAGCAACTTATGGATGAGGCGATAGGGGGTAAAATCGCAGATTACCTAATCAAGCCCCTCAATCCTAGCCAAATTTGGCTTTCAGTCAAAAGAATACTCCAAAACCGACAGCTAGTTGAATCAAAGACGGCCCAAAATTACCAGCAAGAATTTAGACAAATAGGCCAGGCATTGGATGATGCATCTACCCCGCAGGAATGGGCTGATCTTTACAAAAAGCTTACTTTTTGGGAAATGGAAATTGACCGCACTGAAAACAAGAACATGCTGGAAGTGCTTGAAGCTCAAAAAACTGAGGCAAACAGTGCTTTTGGTCGATTTGTCAAATCAAATTACCTGGATTGGGTAGCAAACCCAGAAACTGATGCGCCGCTGCTATCCCCTCAAGTACTCAGGGAATGGGTGTTTCCTATTTTGAAAAAGAAAAGAGCCGTATTTTTTATTTTAATTGACAACCTCCGGCTAGACCAATGGGAGGAAATTGAGCCGCTACTGGGTGCATACTTTCATGTGGAAGAAAAATCCACCTACTACAGCATACTCCCTACTACCACTGCTTTCGCCAGAAATGCCCTGTTCTCTGGTATGATGCCTTCAGAGATGGCTAGTCGCTATCCACACCTATGGGAAGACGAAGATTCGGAAGAGGGAAAAAATAAAAGTGAGGAGCAATGGTTAAAAATCAACCTGGAAAAA
>Ga0209617_10001042_pt1 | contig 12793 bp, 11 predicted proteins | sample LakEriepJuly2011_2_FD_187459 | JGI IMG/M metagenome (GOLD analysis project Ga0209617, IMG submission 187459) | Freshwater microbial communities from dead zone in Lake Erie, Canada - CCB epilimnion July 2011 (SPAdes) (version 2) | ecosystem: Environmental > Aquatic > Freshwater > Lentic >... | reverse complement strand
ATATCCAGCACAAAATAATAAATATTGACTATAAATTAGTTTTATCAAAGTGTAATATTATTGCAATTTCTGGAGACTCGGGATCTGGTAAAAGTACCCTAATGAAAAATTTAGGACAAATATTTTTAAATGGAAGTGTATTGAAGTATGAGACAGATAGATATCACAAATGGGAAAGAGGAGATGAAAATTATAAGAACTTTACTCATTTAAATCCAAATGCAAATCATTTAGAATTAATGTCAAATGATATTTACAATTTAAAAATCGGTAATGAGATATATCAAGTTGATTATGATCATGATACTGGAAAATTTACAAATAAAGAAAAAATATCATCAAGTGATAATATAATTTTATGTGGGTTACATACTCTATTTAATAATTCAACTAATAATATTATTGATATAAAAATCTTTATGGATACTGATAGAAATTTAATTAAAAAATGGAAAATTCAACGAGATATGGTTGAAAGAAATCATACTATTGAAAAAATATTATCTAGTATTGAAGCAAGAGAACCTGATTATAAGAAATATATTGAAACACAAAAAATTAATGCAGATCTTGTTGTTAATTTTTATGAATCTGATAATTTAATCAAATGTAAAATACATATTCAAAATAAAAATATTTTTGATAAACTTTATAAATATTTTATAAAATATAACTATGGGATTTGTGGGACTACAGTTGAATTAAATAAAGATATAGAACAAATTTATAAAAATGAAAATATATCAAATTATTACGTATGTGATAATTTAACTAATTACTATGAAGAAATTCTTATTTTTCTAATTTTATATATTTATTAAAAATTAATGTAAACGTGATCTCATATTTCTATTAAATTTGTATGTTGATAAAATTTGTTCATAGTGGGCCTGTAAAAATTGATCTAAATGATTCTCATTATTATCAACTGGCATTAAATAACTACTATGTGTTATATGAAAATAAACAAAAATATTTGTAAGAGTAAAATATCCTCCACTAATTGGTTTTATTGAATTTAAATAATATGTGTTTAAATTTTCTAATGTATAAGTTTGTACATAATCTTCAACATCTCTATAAGAATAATCAAAATTTTCACATAATTTAACAAATTTATCTAGCCTATAAATACATGGATTAACATTATATACATAATATTTTATATCCTCATTTTTAATTAGATTAATTTCATCTGAAAATTTAATTTTCTTATTTGAATCTTTTTTATTCTGTAAATCTAATCTATCAATATTATTTGTATTCATAATCTCTATTAATTTATTTAAATCTACATCTGATTTTTTAATCAATATATCATTATCATGAATAAAAATTATATATTTGACATTTGTTAATTGAGACAAACAATTATATAGTCTCTTAGTATAATTTAATTTATCATCATAATATATAATTTTATCAAAATTATACTTGGTATTTGGATCTATTTTATCAATTAGTAATATTTTTTGTTCAGTTATATTTTTAATATATTCGTTTTGAATATTTAAAATATCAGAATATGATGAATGTGAATATATCACATATGTATAATTTGATGATCTACATTGGGTTTTATGATTAACCCATCCAGCAACCTGACATGATCTATTACAGTAATAAACAGTTCCACATTTTCCGCATTTTAGATTACTGCACAGAAATCCACATGTTCCACAAGTATTCTTTTCTCGAACCCAGAACTTGGCATCTGTCCATGTTGGATTTGTTTGAACCCATTGATCTAGTTTTGATTTTAATTCTAAATAGTTTGTTTCTAAATACTCTTGGGTTATTTCTGACCAATTCTCAACAATTAGTACTGGAAGAGATTGATAAAAATAATCTAGCTCTGATGTTTTAAGCACAGGTATTGATCCCAAATAAATTGATTCATAAATTCTATGACAATCAATTCCAGTACCTTCTGGTGAAAGCACATACTTTGATCTCGCAACTTGGGTATAAAAATCTTCTGGTGGTATATTAGATTCTTGTACAACCCAGTCTTGATTAACAAATGTATTCCAACATTCCTGTCTTTTAACTGGATTAGTATTTATTGCAAAATTCATATAACATTTAATTGTTTTTTCTAGTTTTTTATTAGCAATTTCTTCAAACTTGTCATGGGGTTTATATTTAGAGTCAACAAAACCCAAAGGAATTGGAGTTACTAATGGGTCTCGAAACCCACAATTAATTGCATACACATGAGATATGTAAGGCTTAATGTGATTTAAATGTTCGGATGTAAATTTTTGATCTGAATTATGTGTTAGCAAAATAAATTTATTAGCAGGAGGATTCTGATTTAATATTTGTATGAACTGTCCAAAACAATCAAAGTTTAAAAATACAAAATCATTTAATTGAATTGCACTAGGTTCAAAATTAATTGGATATCTTGGACATACTGACCATTTGCAAATTTTATGAAATTCATAACCTGAAATAAAATCTTTTTGTAAATAATTTGTTTTTGTAGTTAATTGTGTTACTGCATGTTCTATTAATTCTTTATTTGCTGAAAAACTTCTGTGAAAATGAACATCATCATATAAATTTAAAAAATTATTATTTCCATTTTGCAAATGCCTTACATAATCTCTTACTTCTAATCTTTTAATTGGTCTATTTAAAATATGTAATTTATTGTATTTTGATAATTTTTGAGTTATTAAATCTTGATCTGCAACCCAACCAACTGAATTATGATGGTCGCTTGGTATTCCATTATATCCTTGTATATAATTTTGATTTAATTTATTTTCAATGTCATCAACTGATTTAATCTCAAATATTTTAGACCATAATGATGGATGTGCTGCATTATAACAAATATAAATATGTTTATCAATAGAATCAATATAACGATAATAAATAAAATCTTCTTTAGTAAAATGCTCCAGATTATCTTTATAATACTTATCATCACATGGCAACATATCCATATCTGTCAACATAATACATTCATCATCTGGTAAATTTATTAATCCTGCATAAAATATTCTTATATTCTGTGCAACATATGCAGAATGCAAATCTAAATTTTTATTCCATAATATAATATGTTCTTTATATTGTTCTAATTCAGATGGGATCTGTTCTCCAACATAAACACAAATAAATTTAATATTAAATTTATTCCAAAATAATATTTGATATGGTAAAAAATTATAGTAATCAGGATTTGAATTTACTGATGATATAACAGTTGTTAATTTCATATATATAAATAATATTATTTATATAATTTTAAATGATTTAAATATTATAATTATATTATTTAAATATAATGTTAAGAGTAAGATTTTCTGAAAAATCAAAACAATTAATTGTTTCTAAATTAGAACAAAAAAATTATTTTGAATTGTTGGATGTACAAGCAATTAAAATATTTTTACCTAGCAAATATACTTATCAAATAGTAGATGAAGATCAAGTTGCAGATATCTGTATTGTTGGAACCCAACATACAGATAATTCTTTGCTAAGAGCTAATGAATATAATATATTCTTATCAGTTGAAAACTTTTCTGTTGGGAGAACACATTATCAACACTTTAATAAATTTTCTAGATTAGATAATCCATTAATTTCAACCTATATTTATAATGATATTCCTCATCCTACAGACAATATAATTCCTTCTATTTATGCTCGAGTTAATTATTTTAACTCAATTTATTCACAATTTGAATCTATTAGAAATTTAGTACCTTTTGAACAAAAAAAGTTTTGTTTATTTACATCAAGAAATGGATTAAATTCAAATAAACAACTAGTTATTAATCAATTATCACAGTTGGGCTCAATAGATTTTCTAGACAAATATGATGATATTCTTAAATCAAAGTCATGTTATAATTCTTCAGAACTAATTCAAATTTATTCTCAATATAAATTTATTATATGCTTTGAAAATTCAAAAACAGAAGGATATATAACAGAAAAGATATTTAATGTTTTTTTATCTGGATCAGTTGCAGTATACGATGGTGCTCCAAATATAACAGACTATATAGTACCAGGTTCTTTTATACAATATGATGAAAATATTGTTAGAAAAGTTGGAATGTTAGTTAGCAATAAAGTTTTATATAATGCTATTGTTGCAAAAGATAAAACTAGAGAACTAGATTATAGTTTGGTAACTAAATTATTTGATGATCAATTAATTAAAAAAAATATATCATATAAACATGGTTTAAATCATTTTGATATTTTATATTTTATCAATTTAGATAGAAGACCAGATAGATTAAAACATATAACTAACGAATTATCAAAAACAAATATAAATATAAATAAAATAAATCATATTCATGCATGTGATATGCCTAATTTTGGTATTTTAGGATGTGCTAAATCACATATTATGGCATTAGAAAATTTTTTACAAACAGATGATAGTATTCAAACATGTATGATATGTGAAGATGATTTATGGTTTATTCAAAATCAAGAACATGTTAATAATATAATTAATAAATTTTTAGTAGAATTTCCAGACTGGGATGCATTATCACTTGCTCTTAGTATTTATGAAAGTACACCTGTATCTGATTATGCTATTAAAGTTTTAAAAGGACAAACTTTATCTGGATATTGTGTAACAAAGAAATTTGCAAAAATATTATTAGATAATTTTAAAGAAAGTTCAAATATTCTTGAAAAAATTGGTTATAAAGTTTGTGAGTACTGTTTAGATAATTATATGGAAAGATTACAACCAATATCTAATTGGTATTGTTTATTTCCTAGAATAGCAAAACAAGTTGCATCATATTCTGATATAGAAAATTGTTATGTTAATTATAAATCCTAAATAATAAATTATATAAAGTTATATTATATAATTTATTATAAAATGATAACTTGTGATTTAAAAGGGGGGTTAGGTAATCAACTATTTCAAATTTTTACAGTAATTGGCTATTCATTAAAACATAAAATTAAATTTATTTTACCAGATAATTTAAAATCAAATTATAGAAGTACTTATTGGGATTCTTTTTTATTAAATTTAAAATTTTTTACTAAAGAATATTCTTCTATTAATTTTTTAAATTGTATAAAATATAATGAACAAGATTTTCAGTATAATGAAATTCCATATATTAATAATAATATTGAATTAAGAGGATATTTTCAATCATATAAATATTTTGATAATTATTTTTTTGATATAATTAAATTCATTAAATTAAATAATATTATTAATAATACTAAAGAAAAATATTTAAATTATTTTGAAAATGATACTATCTCTATGCATTTTAGATTAGGTGATTATAAAAAATTACAAGATTACCATCCTATTTTACAGTACGAATATTATGAATATTCATTAGAAAAAATAATAAATAATACAAATAAAGATAATTATGATGTATTATATTTTTATGAAAAAGATGATGTTGATGATATTTGTTTAATAATTAATAAATTAAAAGAAAGATTTATTAATCTAAATTTTACAAGTATTGATACTAATATTGTTGATTGGGAACAAATGTTACTTATGAGTTTATGTAATCATAATATAATTGCTAATTCAACATTTTCATGGTGGGGTACATATATTGGATATAAATTAAATGAAAATAAAATAGTATGTTATCCATCAAAATGGTTTGGTCCAGCTTTATCACACTATAATTTAAATGATTTATTTCCGAATAAATGGAATAATATAATAATATAATAATATTATTATATTGCTTTTTAATTATCTAAAATATATAAAGCATCACCCCATCCATGACAAGTCATATTAGTCAAAACTCTTTTAAAATTATATTGGGATAAAAAAGTATCAATATCAGATATTAATCCACAATTTTTATATAATTCTTTTTCATTAACTTCTAGATACATTGCTTTTACATGTTGAATAGATTTAGTAGCACCCTTTAAAGCCATTAATTCTGCTCCTTGAATATCAAAATTCCAAAAGTCATATTTTAATGCATCAATATTATTTTTTTCAAAAAAAGTATCTATTGTAATACTTTTTTGTTTAATTTTATCTACATATACAACACCGGGATGCTCTTGTGAATGAGTTCCAAATTCTAATACACTAGAAGATTGAACATTATTTGAAATATTAAATACAATTTCTTCATCATCTTTATCTGTGATTACAGCATTATATACATTTGGAATTCCTCTATTTATTGCTTCATTTACTTTTGATGGAATAGCATCTATCCACACAATATCTGTTGGTTTTAATCCTAACTTATTATAAAATAATAATTCTTCACACTCATGTGCTCCTACATGAAAAGAACCATTAATATTTATATTTTTAGATAATAAAATTTTATTAATTTCTTCAAAACTAATTAACATTATATAATATATATATATATTATTTTAAATATATTTAACGCATTAATATTTTATATATAAATAATTAAATTAGATTAGATGATCATATCTTTTATAAACATAATTATTAAAATCTCTATAATTATCACATGTTTGAGTATATATACTACCATCATGAACAACATGATCATATTCCATATTTGGAACTACATGCATATTTAAATCTAATTGCTCAAATAATAATGTATTAATATAAATAACATCACATGCAGATGATTTTTGTATATTTTCTGTTTCATTTTCTAAATTTAAATTATCAATTAAAAATTTATTAAGTACATAATTTCCTGTATTCATTAAAATACCACTTCCGGTATTATGTGATTTTCTAGTTTGATTTTCTAAATTATTATTTTTAGAAAAATCTCCACTTTTATAAATAAATCCAGATAAATGTGAATAATCAAAATTAGGACGTGCTTTTGATGGAGCTAAAATAATATTTTTAGATTCCCCAACTATATTTTTAATATAGTTTTTAGCAAGATCAAAATAATCTTTATGTGCAAAATTATCAGAATCCATTAATACTATCCATTCATTTTTTGCAAATGAACAAGCCTTTATTTTATTTAAAAAGGGACCTAAACGTGTGTTATTTTTAATTAATATTAATTTTTTATTATCTGGAAAAAATTTATTAATTTTTTCAATGTCATTTCCATTTTCATCTGTTATAATAATTTCACTAATATCTTCATTTGGTAAATATTCTACAAGATATCTTGATAAAAAATTATCAAATCTGTCTAAAGTTGGAATACATAAACTAAACATTATAATATAATATAATATAATTATATTAAAAACTTGGACAAATATAATAATATATTTAAAAATATATTATTATAATAACATATCAATGATAATTAACTTTTCTATAAAAGGTAGACTAGGTAATGCAATTTTTAGATATATGGCTTCAGCTATAATGTGTATACATTATAATGGAATATATACAATTAATAATCCTCAAAGACACTCATGTAATGATCAACAATTTATACAAATTATGGAAAATATAATAAATAAAAGAGATAAATTATTTATAACTGATGGCTTGGATATGTGTGATTATTATCAACATGATTTAATATATAAAATAAATAGAACTAATATAATAGATTTTATTAATAATCATCAAGATCATTATGTTTTGACAGATGGTGTAAATGCAGGAGATTTAAATTGTGAAAAATTTAATATGATAGATATTGTAAATACACCAATAACATTTAATAAAAAATATAAAAATGTTTTGCATATTAGATTAGAAGATTTTGTTACTCATAATTTATATTTAAAATTAGAAAGAATAATTAGATTATTAGAAAAAAATATTATATCTGATTCTTTATGTCTTGTATGTAAAAAGCCTGTTACTGAATTTGAGAATTTATATATCAAGTCTATACAAGATTATGTTAAAAATATTAATATAGAATTTTTTATTGAACATAATGATACTATAACAGATTACTACATTATGAAAGAAGCAGAAACTCTTATATGTTCAAAGAGTACTCTATCATGGTGTGCTGCATTTTTTTCAAATAGTATAAAAAAATGTTATTTACCTGATTATAATATATCACCTAATAGCACTTGTAAATATCCAATTGATAATACGGAATTATATTAAATTATATTATTTTTTTATAAATTTATAAATTGGATATGTATTTCCATCACCTTTTGTTAAAAACTCTATTTCTAAATTATAAATAATTGTAAATTCATCAACAGCTCGTGTTGTACCAGGATGACATGATGAATAATCATCACCCAATAACCAACCCCCGACCTTAATTTTTTTCCACCAAAAGGGTAAATCATGACTTACTGCATCATAACTATGATCACCATCAAGAAAAACTGCATCTAGACTTTCATCTGGAATATCATCATTAGTAATTGATAAACTTTTTTTTCTAAACCAGTGATATCTATTTTCATGAGGCAATAAATGGGTTTTAATATTTTTTACTAGTGTTTCAAATCCTCCATATCGAATTACATCATCTGCAAATAAATCATTTGGATAATATTCCATAGGATCAACTAAGTAAAGTGTTTCTATTTCTGTTTTGTCTAATATTTCTTTTGCATGAAAACCATAACCAATACCAACCTCAGCACATTTTTTAAAATTATTTTCTCTTATGACTTTTGAAAAAATTCCATAATAGTATGCTGCCCATCCCCCTTCTTTACCATCTTTTCCTCCATGATCCCAAATATCAATTAGCTCTTGATAAAATTTATCATAACTCATTCTTTATATAATATAATATAATATAATATTATATATTATAGACGCATTTTTATTTATTTGTAAATTAAAGTAAAGAATTATATTTGATCTATTTATTAAAATCATCTGGCAAAATGTATTATTAATAAACTATATATGTGTATAATTTAATACATTATTTATATCAACAATAAAATTATTTTTTGATCTTATATTAGAAGGTATCAAAGTATATGAAACATCTGTCAAAGTAAATATTTTTATTTTATTTGGATTATTAATATACTTGTCAAATATTTGATCTCTAGTTAATAATGGGTTTATTCCACCACCAGGTAAATTATAAAAAATATATTGTAATATGCTATCTGTTAAATAAATTTCAAATGCTTGTGAATAATTTCCTTTTAATATATTATTATTTTTTAAAATCCATTCATATGTAGAACAATAATGTTTCATACTTATCTTATTACCATATGCAAATGCATCAGATATCAGTACTGGCGTATCGTTATAAAAGTGACCCCAAAATCTTATATCCATAATATGTTTATTTCTTATAATTAGATCATCTTTGCTATCACAAATAAAGTTAATATCACTTGTAAAAAAAATATCAGATCTAGTTTTACAAATTATATCAAATAAAATATTATTATTTTTTTCAAAATTTTCAATTAATTCCATATTTTTGCTGTCATTATAAAAACAAGATAAACAATTGTATGGAAATGTATTAATATTATTATTAATTCGCATTTCAACATAATTTTTAGGAAACTTATATTCTTCAAAATAAATATCTCCAATTGTTGTACCAAAAGTATTTTTCAAGTCACTAATAATAAAATCTAAATCATTATCATCAAGCGAAAATGTATTTATAGAAAAAAATAAAAAAATACTATATTTTTTTTTTAAATTATTTATAAAAGGTAATAAACAATCTTTAAATCCAAGTAATCTTCCACTAACAAATAAAGCCACATTTAACATATAATATATAATATATAATATATAATATATATTATATAGATTAAAATTTTTATTATTCTTGTTTGTCTTCCTTTATATATTTAATACTCGTATCGTCCGTAATTTTTAAAAAATATTGTTGGTTTTTAATTATTTGTCTTGAATCCTCATGTACATTGTCAAACATTCTTCTATTTTTATCAAGAGAATATGGTATTGTAAAATATGAAATAGGAACTATATTTTCATAAATGTGATCAGTTAATGAACATTCATACGCTATAAAATATTTTCCATTATATTGTTTATTTTTTTTAATAACAAAATCATATGTGTTACAATAAATTCTCATTGTTTTTCTATTTCCATAAGCAATTGCATCACTCACAATAGGTACATTAATTAATCCATTTGATATAAAATTACAAATTGGAGTAACACTATGTAAATGTATAACATCATTACTTTTATTAAAATTTGGAAGGTAAATATTAATTATATCGCTTCTGTACTTTATATAATAGTCGTATTCAAAATTATTATTATCAGCATATTCACAAGCTAAATTAAAGCTTAAATTATCATTATAATACATCGATAAACAATTATATGGCAAAAATTTGTTATTTATTTTTTGTAAATTAACTTGAGCATGATTTAATCTAGTAGATATACTTTCATTTGGATTAAATAAAAGCATAGTTTCTTCTGGAATTACATATTTTTTAATTATACAGTTTTTTAACCAAGGGTTTAATTTCTCTTTCATTATATTATAATAATTACAATCTTCATTTTCATCATTTATTGCCATAAAAACATCAATATTAATATTGGTATCAGTATTATATTGTAATAAAGGTAATAAACAAACGTCATATCTAGAAGCTCTACCTGATATTAAAAGTGCAATTCTCATTATATTATACTAGAAAAAAATAAATATTTGTTAGGATTTAATTAATGAAAATAACCATAAAGATATAAACTATTTATAACTAATATATATCTTTAATAATAATATTTTTATTATATTAAAGTTAGTAAATATTTTTCAAATTCAATTACATTAAGATTAAAATTTCCATAAATATCTTCATTAATATTTGAATATCTATTATAGTTTAAATTTAATGTATTACATATATATTTATTATGATTATTTATAAAATTACAAGTTCCTTTATTTATAATTTCAATAATTTTTGCATCTTTATTTAAAAATAGTGAAAATGTTAACTGACTACCATGAGTTGAAAGTATGATTTCACTTTCCATAAAAAGTTTTATTTTATCATTAGTATTATAATCTTCTAATTGTATATACTCAAAATTATATTTTTTTAACATATTTATTATTTCATCTTCATTTAAAATAGATCTTTTTAATATGCCATAATGTTGTGATTCAGATTTTTTTCTTGTGATAAAAATTCTTTTTCCTTTTACAAGTTTATATTTACATTTTTCTAAAAATATGTCTCTTAAAAAAGGAAATATATTTTGTGGATGATCACACAAATTATTAGTTTCACAACTTTCACCGTATATAGATACTATTTCATAATCTTGAATGATTTTTAAATCTTCAACTAATTCAAATTTATCCTTTATTATTTGAAAAGCTTCTCTTTGAAAAGGTAATATATCTTTCATATAAATCTTAATGGGAAATGTTATTTCTGTTGTTGGCTCACTAACAATTTTACTTTTATCTTCTAATAATACAGATGTATTTGGAACTCGAATATTATATTTTTTATTAAGTATATGAAATAATCCTCCTAAATTTAATACAAAAAAATGATAAATATATTGACTACCTCTTCCTTCTAAATAAAATATAGTTTGTTTCATTAATATAATATGGTAAGAAAATTTTTTATATCATTTATTTAAATAAAATATATGATATAAAAATTAAAATAATAATATATTATATATACTTAAGATGTTAAATAATAATTTATTTAATTGTGCTAATAAAGATACATATCCTCCTTTTAAAAATGGTTTATATCTTGAAGAATATTTTTTTCAGAAAGTACAATATGAACAAAAACTTTTAAATAGAAAATATATTCCTGTAAAGTGGACTAATTTTCAAATAGAAGGATGGTTTCAATCTAAAAAAGGAGATATGCAAAGACTTTTAGACGATTGGATTAGTGATAATCCATCAGAAACTGGATATTTTACAGTAGTTCAGTATGATGATGGGCCTTTATTAAATCTTCCAAAAAATACTATTATATATGGTGCTTGTTCTGGCAATTTACCAATTCCTCTCATTTATCAGGATATTAATAATACACTTGTTAATATTCCAAAAAAACAATTTAATGAAAAACAAATTCTTTGTTCATTTGTTGGAAATATTACTAGTAATAATGTTTTGCCTAATGTTAGAGATATTATGAAAAATACTTTAAGAAATAATAATAATTTTTTATTTTATGATTCTGGTGGATGGACACCTTCTGTAAATACAGATTTACAAAATGCATTTATAAATATAACAATTAACTCTAAATTTGCTTTAGCTCCAAGAGGTTATGGAAGAAGTTCATTTAGATTTTTTGAATGTTTTCAATTAGGAACAATTCCAGTATATTTATGGAATGATATTGAATGGTTACCATTTAAAAATGAGATTGATTATAATAAATTATGTATTTCTATTCACATTTCACAAATAAATGAGTTGGAAAATAAATTAATGTCAATTACTGAAATAGAATATGCAAAAATGTTTGAATATTATAATCAAGTAAAACATTTTTTTGAATTAGAAGGAATGACAAATCAAATTATAAAAGAGAATATTGTATAAATTTAAATATGTAATATGTTAACTTATTTAAATCTTTTAAAAATTGATCTACACCATTTGATTAATTAAATTTATGATATTTATCAAATATAATATAACCACTTGGTAAAATTTTAAGAGATTCATATACTAGTTCATATGAATCTAAATCAATATAGTAAAGATATTCTAAACTCAGAATTTTTTCTACAATTATTATTTAATAAAAGAAAAATTTGTACAAATTTATATAATTAAAATATATTATATATTTTAATTATGATAATTGGTATTATTGGTAATGGATTTGTTGGTAAAGCTACTTTTCAACTTGCTTGTAAAGA
>Ga0209617_10001041_pt1 | contig 12794 bp, 13 predicted proteins | sample LakEriepJuly2011_2_FD_187459 | JGI IMG/M metagenome (GOLD analysis project Ga0209617, IMG submission 187459) | Freshwater microbial communities from dead zone in Lake Erie, Canada - CCB epilimnion July 2011 (SPAdes) (version 2) | ecosystem: Environmental > Aquatic > Freshwater > Lentic >... | reverse complement strand
CCCCATTGTCCGATTCGTGAGGGGTGCTTAGTTCTTGTCGGACTCGCTGACAGCGGCGGCCCAGATGATGACGCCGAAGCCGATCTTGTTGACCACGTCAGCGAGGTTATAAACCACGTTGAGCATGACAGCAGAGTCGGCAGGCTTGCCACCGGAGAGGTAACCGAGGAAGTAGCCGAGCGGGTAGATGGCCCAACCGAAGACGACGATGCCGCGCATCAGCTTGAAGGCGGACTGCACAGCAGGCGGAGCGGACTCAGCGCTGACCTTGCTGGCTTCACCAGCGTAGATCTCGTAGATGATGTAGAACCAACCAGCCATGCTGACGATGAAGGCCGGCCAAGCGCCGACGGTGCCGGCTTCGCCGAGGTAACCGGCGATGAGCATGACCAGGGTACCGATCATGAGGCGCCAAAACACGCCGCCCGAGACCTTGGTGACAGCGGAGAGGATGAGGTAGAACTCAACCATCAGGAGGGGTACCGTGATCAGCCAATCGATGTAGCGGAAGACCGTCGGGGTGTCGCCGGTGGCCACCCAGACATCGCGCATGTAGAAGTAGTGGGTCGCGGCGACGAGGGTCACGAGACCGGAGACGGTCAACGAGGTCTTCCACTTCGCCTTGACGCGCTGCGTCTCGACGAAAAAGAAGGCGGTCGCGGCGACCAGCGCCATCGAGATAACCCAGAAGGACACGCCGACGAGGTCGTTGGCCTTCAGATTAGCTGAGCCGGTAGCGGCCATCGCGGAGGTAGGGGTGAGAAGGATAAGTGCCAGCAGAGCGCCGAACTTAGCCACGGTGGATTTTATGGATGTAATCATGGGTGGGGGGTAACACCTATTTTTTAAGTCGAAAAAAAGCGGGGGGCAAGCGGCGAGACGTTTTTATACCATTAAGGAAATGATGGATACGGCCTTATTCAGTCAAAAAGGCCTCATCAGGGCTGGCCCTATAGGAGCCCCACCCCCCACCCCGCCCCCCCAAAAAAACCCCATCCCAAGAAACTGGCCCATGTGTATATATAGGGGGGAGGCCGAGTACCGGAGGGGCGCGTAAGGCAAAATCATGGACGGACGAAAATTCAAGGGGGAATCAAGGCCGCCGCCGAACCTAGCCTTGTGAAAGGGTTATCGTCCGCTAACCGTGCAGGCTCCGCCTTGAAAACCGCGCTCATTTTTTTCTCCAGCCTCTCCTTCATCGCCTATGGAGTCGGAGCCCTCTTCACGACCGCGATGCGGCACGAATTCGAACGCTACCAGCTGGGCGGTCAGCGCATCCTGGTCGGCCTGCTCCAATGGGCGGCGGGTGCCGGCCTGCTCGTAGGACTGTATCTCCCGTGGCTCGGCCAAGCCGCCGCGGGCGGGCTCGCCCTCATGATGGTCGTGGCGCTCGTGGTACGTTTCCGCATCAAGGATACGCCTCTCCAGATGGTGCCGGCCGCAGGCTATCTACTGCTCAACGCCTACCTCTGCATCGCAGGTTTTTGAGCCGGCCTTAGAGCAACACAATCCCTAGGCACATCGCCAGGACGACGAGGGCAGGCAGGCTCTTGATCGCCGGATCCCGGACCTTGAGATGCATCCCAAGGGCGACGACCATGATGCCGCCAAGGGCGAGTGCCGAAGGCTGAGCCAGCCACGACACCCAAATCGAACTGAGCAAGGCCACGGCGAGGGCGACTTTTACCATGCCCACGGCCGTAAAAACCCAATCCGACAGCCCGTAAGCCGCAAACTCTTCCCTTAAGGTCTGCGCGCTTTGCCCGCGATAAGGGGTCGGCTGGACGCGACGCACGATCCACACGTTGAGGATACCGAGCGCGACAACGAGCTTGAGGGCGAGGACGAGGTTTTCCATGAAAGATTGCCGACGCGGTCGTCGACACCGTCATTCAATTCCACCTACCGCCCTTTCGCTACCTTAATCGGAGGCTCTGGTCAGGCGTTCGGTGGGTAAAGCGACCCATTCGGGAAGTTGCCGCAGAGCGGGCGGTCCCCATCGGTGAAGGCTGCAATCAGCAAATCTCCGCCCACGAAGGCACCCCTCCAAGAGGCACCCCGGCCGCCGAAGACTTCTTCGCGATCGCCGCGACTCCGAGGGGCGTTGACGCCGAATTTGAAAGATTGGACGTCGGGACGGAGCCGCGCCGCAAAAGCCGGGTCGTCAGTCGCGATGGATGCCACGAGGGCACCGTTCGAGACATTCATGGCCGATAAGAGCTCGGACTCGGTATCGACGATGACAATCGAGTCGATCGGACCAAACGGTTCGCTATGGTGGAAGGACCAGCCCGTGGGAGGATTAAGCACGCAGGCCGGCGCAATGTAGGCCGACTGATCCTGCCCAGCGATGAACCGACCGACCCCTAAGCCTCCCCTGATCAAGGGTATACCACCGGCCACAATCGCTTCTTCGTAACGTGCCCGTAGATCCGCGGCCTTGGACTGGGAGATAACGGGACCAAAATCCAGCTCCGGCAGCGGATCATCCGGCGAAGCCACCGCAAAAGGATTCCCGAACTTGAGGGAGGCGATGACTTCCTGGTAAGTGGCGAGGAAGTCGGGCAAGAGGCGGCGCTGGACGACATAGCGCGGATAGGCGGTGCAGCGCTGCTTGGCGTATTCGAAGCCCTTTTTAAGATGCCCTGCGAGCAGCGGCCACTGCGAGAAATTCCAGATCCCCCAGGTATTGAGACCTTCCTGCTCGAGGATGTGCCGACGGCGCAAGTCAGCTAAGGTACTCGCGGCTTTGCGACCGTTGGAGCGCCCGCCGACAAACGCCAGCGCGCCCAGCTGCGGAGACGAGATGAGCGCGTCGCTGAGGTCGCCCCCGATACCTGAAAGCAAAGTCACGGGTAATCCCGCCCGCGCCATCAGGGCATGCGACAAGGTCAAAGCATGGAAGCCCCCTTGCGAAGGGGTCTTGGCGATAACGGCGCTGCCTGCTAGCAGTTGAGCTAATTCAGCGTGGACCAGAACGCTCAGCGGGTAATTCCACGATGCGATGTTGGAAACGGGCCCCGCGAGCGGCGTCCGCCCTTCCATTTGTCGTTCGATTTCCTTGAGATACCAATCCACCCCGTCGACGCAGCGGTCCACGTCTGCGCAGGCGATGCGCCAGGGCTTGCCGATCTCCCACATGAGGAGAAGGGCAAGCGTGTCGCGATGCTCCCGGATGAGCCCTAGCGCCGCCTGCACGCGGCGTTGGCGCTCGTCGAGAGGAACCTTCGACCAGGCGACATGCTGGCGCGCGGATGCCTCGACCGCGGCGACGGCCGTCTGTTTATCGATACGGGGCGGGCCGGGGATCAAGGATGCGTCAATCGCTAGGGCGTGCGGGCGAGTTTCTCCGACAAATTTCCATTCCCCGCCGATCAGGTTCGCGATGCGATTCGCCTCGAAAGCCTCGGGGGCGGCTTGGCGGGCACGGCGATAGACTTCGTCCCAAGTTGTGCCTGGTTTATGTTGTAGCGTCATAGGTAAAGGGTGTCTGCGAAAGTGGGGTGCTAAGCCGTGGCCATTTGATTTATTTTTACCAAGCAAGGTACAACGGGGTGTTTTAAATCAATTTTAGAATCGTATTGGTGAAATAAATACGTGCAAACGCTAGGCCCACTTTGACGCTAGACTACCGTTTTTTAAGGCCAGAAGCGCTTAATTGGCCTTAAATGACCGATGGCTCGATGGCATAAAATCCCAGGACGAAGCCACCCGTTGACCGGGCACGGGCGCAGGCTTCCGCCAAAGGGGCATGGTCGCTCACGCGCAGGTCGCGCTTGAACCACACGACCTCCAGTTGTCCATGACCAGCCATCACAGGAACGAACCGCCCTCCCCCGACCAGTCAAACGACGCACGACATAATGGGGTCTGACCCTATTAATGGGGTCTGACCCCATTATCATTCCCTACCTGGGTTCGTCCTGCGGCGAAAGGATGCAGGCTAGGGCGGACGCGTCGCCGACGCGTCCCTACCTCGATACAGCGGATGCGATGTCATCGCATCCCTACCAACGGAAAGAGCCCGGCCTTGCGGCCGGGCTCTGGTGCATGAAGCTATCCGTTAAGCTTAGAAGCTGTAACCGGCCGAGATGCCGAACTTGTTACCACCAACTTCGTCTTTCTTGAAGGCGTAGTTGAGTGAGATATCGAAATTCTGGCTCACATTGTAACGAACGCCGACGTTAATGACGCTGTTGTTAAGCGATTCGTCAACTCCAGCAACGGTATCCAAGTCTCCATCGCCATCCGTATCAGCAACGCCGATGCCGATGCCTGAGGATTTAACACGCTGGTAGCCTAGGCTGAACTCGATGTTGCTGGAAATAGCCTGGCGGTACTCGATACCGAAGCCTTTCTCCTCGCCGGCGCCGACAGCGGCGGCGGATTCATCGACGTAAGAGTACTGCCCTTGGGCGTAGCTATATCCAATGGAGAGATCACCGGATCCAACGCTGAACTTATAGGCAAGGCCGTAAGTAACCTCGGTACCCGAAAAACCTTTGAAGTCGGCGCTTACATCTCCGTATGAACCGGAAGCAATGAAGCCAGAGTCGCCGAGCTGGGCGCTGCCGGCAAGGGCGACGGTATTTCGGGAATCGTCTGTGCTGTAGCCGAGGCCGAGGCGATCGTAGTTGAGACCCGAACCGCCAACAGCGGCAGAGGCCGAGGCAGCGACGAGGGTGAGGAGGAGGATGGGGGTATGTTTCATAGCACCTCTGAGAGAATTTCGCCGCCAGCGAATGGCAAGTAGTTTTGTAGTGTAAATTTATTGTAAATAAAAAGGCGCGGCCGAAGCCGCGCCTTTCGAGGGCGAAGGAAAAACAGTGGCCCTTAGGGCTTCACCGGGGTGGCGGCTTCGAGCTTCTCGAGGGTCACCATGAGGGGGTTTGGCTTGTGCTCATACATGGCGCCCGTACCGGCATCGATACCCGCGCCGATGATGCCGCCGACGAAGACATTACCGGCCATGGCCGCGCCGCCGCCGCCGCCGATCTCGGCCGCCACGATGATGGTGCGATCCTTATAACCAGGCTTACTGATGAAGACGGTCAGGGTATCGCTGCGCGGCACCTGGAAGCTAGCGGGGGTCTTGCCGACCATGCCGGTCGACAGACGGACATCCGCATCCTGGGGGATGGAATCGACCACGAAGACTTCCTTGCTACCTCGGGTGATCGAGGCGCAACCAGTGAGAATAACGAGGCCGAGCAAGGCCGGGAGCAGGCGGGCGGGGTTCATGACGGCCGACTGTGAACATCGGGACAGAGGGGGCAAGGGAGATTTTCAGAAGATTGTTATAGTATAATACGCGACCAAAGGTCGCGTGGGGGGGCACGATTCGAGGACACGAGGGCCGGAGGGCACGAGGACTCATAGCACAAATGAGTGGCTCGGAGGCTCAGAGGCTCGGTTGAACAGAAGAATACAGTACTCAAAGGGGAACCGGAGACCGGAAAGGATGCTGGGGTATATGTCCGCAGCTAAGATTCCGGTTTCCGGTCTCCCTTTGAGCGAGAGACAGAGGACAAGAAGGGCGCGACGTAGCCTCGCCCCTACCCTGCGGCCACCATGCGGCGGCCTAGGATGACCGGGCCGGTCATCCCTTCCTATGTCAGGTGGTGGCGGTAAGCGGTTGGGAACTCAAAAAGGCAGGCTAAGTCGTGACGCGGTCCCGACCCTACCTTGAGGCAGATCTAGGGCAGCACGCGGTGCTGCCCCTACCTCAGTACAGCGGAGGCGATGTCATCGCATCCCACCAAAGGCTGCACTACCCCGATACTCGATACTCCAGACTCGATACTCTGAATTGAAGAAATTGAGCTTAGCTCAATTTCTTCAATTCGCCAGTGCTGTCGCCGAGCTGAACGTCGCGGATGTCCATGCGATTGAGCATGCTGACCCAGAGGTTATTGATCGGGGTCTCCTTCTGATAAACGATATGTCGACCCTGCTTGAGCGTGCCACAACCGCCGCCAGCCAGGAGGATCGGAAGATCGTCGTGATTATGACGGTCGCCGTCGCCGTTGCCGGAGCCGTAGACGATCATGGAGTGATCCAGGAGATTGCCGTCGCCTTCCTTCACGGCCTTCAGGCGTTCGAGGAGATAGGCCAGCGCCGTCGAATGGAAAATATTGATGTCTTGGATCTTCGCCAGCTTCACGGGGTCATGGCCGTGGTGCGAGATGCTGTGGTGGCCGTCGCGCACGCCGATGAACGGGTACGAGCGATTGCTGCCTTCGTTGGCGAGGACGAACGTCGCAACGCGGGTCGTGTCGGTCTGGAAGGCGAGCACCATCAGGTCAGCGAGGAGGCGGAGGTGTTCGGCGTAGCTTTCCGGGATACCCTTCGGCGGCAGCGCGCCGACGGGAAGCCTCGGCTGGCCTTCCGTGCCGGACTTCTGGATGCGCAGCTCCATCTCGCGGACCGCGGTGAAATATTCGTCGAGCTTGCGCTGGTCGTCGGCGCCGAGGCGGCCGTTGAGTTCGCGGAAATCCTCGCGGACCATGTCGAGGACCGACTTACGGGAAGCATCGCGCTGCTTGCGTTCGGCGTCGGAACCGGAACCGAAGAGGCGTTCGAAGATCAGCTTCGGGTTCACTTCCTTCGGCATCGGCTGCGTGGCCGAGCGCCAGGAGATGTTGGACTGGTAGATGCAGGAGTAACCCGAGTCGCAGCCGCCGGCGAGCTTGCTGGCTTCGGTGCCGATCTCGAGGGAGGCGAGTCGCGTGCGGTCGCCGATGCGCGAGGCGGCGAGCTGGTCGGCCGAGACGCCGGCGCGGATATTAGCGCCGTCGGTCTTGCGAGGCTGGGCGCCAGTGAGGAAGGCGGACATCGCGCGCGCGTGGTCGCCGCCGCCGTCGCCGTGGGGGCGGGCCTTGTCGGCCGCGAGGCCTGTGAGGATCGAGAAATCGCCGCGGACGTTGTTGAGCGGCGCGAGGATCGGAGGAAGCTTGGAAGGCAGCGCGCCTTCGGCGCCGACGCGCCAGCCGTCCATGTTCACGCCGTTGGGGACGTAGAGGAACGCCATGCGGTTGGGCGCGGCGTTCTTCGCGGGCGTGTTGCCGGCGGCCCATCCGGTCTGGAGACCCATCGCTTCGAGCCACGGCAGGGCCATGACGGCACCGAGGCCTTTGAGCACTGTGCGGCGGGGAATGAGGTCGGTCTTCATGGCAGGGATGATTATTTCTTAGAGGGGTTAGACCCGGATTCAACCTGAGAGGTTCCGCGACGGAGGCGGAAAGGGTCGCTCATGACCACCCCGAGAACGACCGAGGAGAAGCGGTTGCCTGACTGGATGGCGGAATCCGTGATCTTATCGACCGCCGGGCCGTCGTAGTAATCGAGCCCGCGGCCAAGGCCATAGGTCAGGAGTTTCGTGGAGAGATTGCGGACGAACTTCTCGCGATCATTGCGGAGGATCTGCTTCAGCTCGCTGGCGCCCGAGAATGCCCGTCCGTCGGAGAGCTTGCCCGCCGGATCAATCGGCGTGCCTTCGTCCATCGTCCGCAAGAGCCCCACGCCGTCGAACTTCTCGAACGCAAAGCCGATGGCGTCCATGCGCGAGTGACAGGAGGAGCAAGCCGGGTCGAGACGGTGCTGTTCCATTCGTTGGCGGAGATTGCCCTTAAGCTGCTGACCTTCGAGCGTGGGAACGGAAGGCGGAGCGGGCGGCGGAGGGGTACCGAGGATCTGCTCGAGAATCCACTTGCCGCGTTTAACCGGCGACGTGCGCGTCGGGTTGGAGGTCGTCGTGAGGATCGAGGCGTGAGTCAAGATGCCCCCGCGTTCACCCTTCGGGAGTGTCACCCGCACGAACTCACCGCGGTCGCGGGTCCGCGGGAAGTCGGCCTTGAGGCCGTAGAATGAAGCGAGGGTGCGATCGACGTAAGTGAAGTTACCGTCGATGAAATCGAGCACGTCGCGGTCTTCGCGGACCACCTCGGCGAAGAAGAGCTCCGTCTCCTTCATCATCGACGTGCGGACCGTCTCGCTGAACTTCGGGTACAGCGACGGATCAGGTGAGGCCGTGGAGAGCTGGCGCAGCTGAAGCCACTGGATGCCGAAGCCCTGAGTCAAGTATTGCGCGCGCGGGTCCTTGAGGAGGCGTCGGGCCTGAGCCTCGAGGTTGGCGGAGAGCTTCCCCGCGTAGGCGAGCTGGAAGAGCTCATCGTCCGGCATCGAGCCCCAGAGGAAATAGCTCAAACGTGAAGCCAGCGCGAATTCGCTGACCGGATGGGCTTCGGTGGCCGTGGGCTTCTCGTCCTGCTCCGCGCGGAAGATGAATTTCGGGGAGGCGAGCACCACGGCGATCATCGCCTGGGCGCCGGATTCCCAGGTGCCACCCGCCTTCTCGGCCTGGAGGAAAATCTTCGTGTAGCGGGCGAGCTCGAAGGCCGTGGCCGGGCGGCGGAAGGCACGACTCACAAACCAATTCGCCACGAGCTTCGCGCGGGCGTCGCCGGTCGTGGCACCGATCGTGGTGACGAGGCGGCGCTGAAGTTCGGTACGGGTGTCGGTCGGGCCGAGCAGGCGGAGACGGAGACCCGAGAGCGTGCGGGCGTTGCCCGAGATCTTTGCGGGCGGATTAAGCCACTTCAGGGTGAACTCGTGCTTCCCCTTCTTCAGCGTCACCTTGGCCTCAGCCACTTCAGATTTGCGGACTGACTTGAACTGGTAGGTGCCGACCTCGACGCCATCGACGACGAAGGCGACCTTAGGCGGCGGATCGCCCGATGAGCCGGTGGAGCGGAGACTGACCGAGATGAGGTAATCGCCGTCGCGGACGGCTTCCATCGGTCCCGTTAAATAAGGCGCCGGGTCGAAGTAGCGTTGCTGGCTATCACTGCGTCCTTTGGGCTGCATCTCCATCATCGCAAGCCCCGTGCCATCGGGCGCGTTGGGCTTGGTCGGCATCGCTTTGGCGGCGATCTGCTCGCCGACGGCGAGGAAGCGCTCGAGGTGGACCGGCGAGAACGTCAGCACATCGCCGATGTTATCGAAGCCGTAGCCCGTGTCGTCGGCCGGGAAGTCGGCCGAGAAATTCTCGTCAAGGAAGCAGAGGTCGCGGATTGTATTATTAAACTCCATCCGGTTGAGACGGCGAATCGTGACGTCACCCGGATCCGGCTTGGCCTTCGCGATCGCGTTAGCGAGGAGCTTATGAATGGAAGTCTGCAGGTGCTCGATCTCGGCGGGCGAAGGGCGGACTTTCTTTTTCACCGGAGGCATCTCGCCGGTGACGACCTGATTGACGACCTCGCGCCAGACGCGCTGGTCGCGGAAGAAACGGGAGTCATCCTTGAAGGCCTCGAGATTCAGGTGGCCCTTTTCCTGCTCGGCGTCGTGGCAATCCGTGCAGTACTTATTGAGGAAGGGCTGGATGTCCTTCTGGAAATCCTGAGCGACAACAGGAGAGAACCAGGCGCACAGGACCGCCCCGAGCATCGCGAAGATCGGGGTGGGCCAAGCTGCGCGAGGGGCCGAGAGCTGCATCCGTCATTTAAACATAGCGGGAGGGCGGAGGTTGCAAACCAAAGGCCCAAAACCGTCAAAAAGTTGTCAAATAATCGTAAAAATCCCTAAATGCCTGTGGGTTAATCGATTGGATATGCCGATTCCGACGTTTACTGGGTTTTGGTTGGCCCTATTCGAGGGGAAATGCCCTGTTTTGGCGTTATTTCTCGATAGCACGGCCAGGGGCGGCCAAGATGACGATGAAGTTGGCAACCTAACCCCTTGGTTGGTGTTTTAGAGATACCCCTCCCCTTTAATAAGATGCTTACCGCACTCCGAATCCCCTGCCGCCTTCTCGCCCTGGCTTGGTTCAGCCTAGGCACCGTTTCGGCAATCGACCTCGAGGGCCTCGTCAAGAATTCGCCCTTCGGCGGCACGGGAGCCCCGACTGGTCCGGGCGTCGCGCCGAGCACTCTCGAGTTCCGCGGCATGTATGCGGAAGGCGGCGTCAACTACTTCAGCATCTACAATACCCTCACGAAGCAGTCCAGCTGGGTGGCGGAAGGCGAAGCCCCGTCGACGAACGTGCCGGTGGTCGTGAAAGGCTTCGACGCCGCGAACGAGACCCTCGTCATCGACAACGGCGGCCAGCCCCAGCAGATGGCACTACACCAGGCCGTCGTGATCGCTTACAAGGGACCGAGTGCCGCGCAGCTCGCCGCCGTCTCGAACGCCGTCGCCCAGCCGAGCGCCGTCGCCGGTGCCCCCAGCGCAGGCGGACCGGGCAACCTCACCCCTGAGCAGATCGAAGCCTTCCGTCAGTCGATGAAGGATAAATTCAACAAGAGCCGCGGCCCGGACAACGGCAACACGAGCAGCAAAACGTCCAAGACCCCGGACGTCGCGCCCGCGCCGACGACCAAGCCCGCCAAGACCCCGAAGATCCGCTAATCCTTTTCTCATCCCCTCCATGACCACCGTCCAAAAGACCACCGCCCGCCGTCTCCGCAAGGGCTTCACCTTGCTGGAGATCCTGATCGCCGTCGCGATCGTCGGCATGCTCGTCGGCCTCGCCGTCACGAACACCGACAAGATCCTCGGCCAGAGCCAGGAAGGCGTCGCCAAGCTCTTCGTCAACGAGTCGCTCAAGACCTCGCTCGTGCGCTTCCGTATCGACATGGGTGACTATCCTTCCACCGAGGAAGGCATCAAGGCGCTGATCGTCGCGCCGGAAGGCAAGGCCGACAAGTGGCGCGGTCCTTACATGGAAGCCAAGGGCGGCCGCTCGCCGATCGACCCCTGGAACCAGGAGTACCAGTACCGCTACCCGGGTACGAAGAACGCCGAGCTCTACGATCTATTTTCGATGGGTCGCGATAAGAAGCCGGATACCGAAGACGATATCGGCAACTGGTGAACCGGGCACCGCAGCATCGATCCGGCTCTCCGGCGCGCCGCGGCTTCACCTTGTTGGAGACGCTGCTCGTACTCGGCCTGATGAGCATGCTGGCGGCGGTCATGATCGGCGGATCGGCCCAGTTACTGAAAGGGACGGCGCGCTCGGACCCTGAAGATGCTTTGCTCGCCTTGCTGCAGACCATCCGCCGCCAGGCCGTCGAGAAAGGCAAGACCCTCGAGCTCGCGCCGACGGACACCGCCGATGAGGACGAGCCTGACTTCCTGTGGGGCGAGGAGAACGTGGATGAAGACCACCCGCGCACCGAAGAGAAACTTCCGAAGGCCGAAGGGATTGCCGTCAAGATTCTCGCGCCCGAAAGCTCCGGCGCGATTCTCCTGGGCGGCGTGGCCTCCGAGAAAGCCCTCGCCCGGATGCGTTTCTATCCGGATGGCACGTGTGACCGCGTGCGCCTGGACATCACCCGCAATGAGAACCGGACCATCGTCCCGATTGATCCGCTCACCTGCGCGCCCTTACCGGCGATTGACGCCAAATGAAACGCCGCGGCTTCACCCTCATCGAGGTCCTCATGAGCCTCGCCATCTTCGCGCTCGCGGCGGTGAGCCTCGGCGCCGCGTATTCCAACGTCCTGATGGGACGCCTCGCGCTGAAGCAGGACGAACAGCGACTGGACGACCTCGCGCGTTGCCGCGCGGCGCTGCTCGAGACACCCGGCTTTGACGACGTCGAGGCCGGCGGCGATATCCATCTGCCTGGCGGACGCACCGCGCACTGGCAGGGCAAGATTGAGGCGACCGCCGTGAGCGACCTCTTCGCCGTACAGCTGACCGCCGAAATCGAACCCATCGACGGCGGCGACGTCGAGGAATTCACCGAGACACGCATGCTCCTGCGTCCCACCTGGTCGATTCCCTCTGACCGCCAGAAGATCCGCGACGAAGCGCGCCAACGCCTCGAGAAAGAACGCGGCTACAAGGAGGCCGATGGCAATTCCGCGTTCATCAGCGCGCCGACGCGCGGGAAGAAACTCGTGCCCGGCCAACCCGGCACCGGCGGCAAGGGCCAGCCCGCGCCGCCACAAAAAGGTAAGAACGGCCCGCCCACCAAGGGCGGACCACCCGGAGGACCGCCCGGCGTGAGGCCGGCTAAACGATGAGCACGACCATCCGTCGCGGCTTCACGCTGCTCGAGATGCTCGTCTCGCTCGCCTTGCTGGGCGTGCTGATGGTCACCCTTAACACCTTCCTTTTCTCCATGAGCGAGCTCTGGGGCGGAGGTCGCGATAAGCGCCTGTTCGACCAGCATACGCGGGCCGCGACCGCGCTCGTGCGCAATGCCTTTGAGCAGGCCACCTATGGCCCAAGCGCTTCGGGCGTCGCGCTCAAGGACGTCGACGACGGTGCGGGCACGACGCAGCCGCGCCTCAGTTTCCTGCTGGCCGAAGCTGGCCGCCTGGCGGACTGGCCCGAAGCCCCGCTCCCCGACGTCGACTTCAACGTGTTCGTCGAGGAAGGCCGAGGGCTCGTGTTCCAATGGCAGTCGCGCCTCGAAATCGAACGGGATAAGACCGACAAGCACGAGACCGTCATCAGCCCTTTCGTCACCGCGATCCAATACGAATACTACGATGCCGACCTCAAGGAATGGAAGGTCGAGGAGGAGCCCCTCAACGACACCGGCGGCACCACTTGGAAGAAGCCCGCGCGCATCCATCTGCTCTTTGAGCGCGGCTCGCTGAAGTCGACGAAGGTCATCAATCTTCCCATCAAACGCTCGGGAGCGTCCACGCCATGAACGTAAAGAAGCGCCGCGGCTCCGTCATCATCGTCGTCCTCGTGCTGATCACGTTGGCCTCGCTGCTGCTCGCGCGGTTTATGGAGGACAATTCCCTTGAGCTATCCATCGCGACACGGGACGC
>Ga0209617_10001040_pt1 | contig 12795 bp, 9 predicted proteins | sample LakEriepJuly2011_2_FD_187459 | JGI IMG/M metagenome (GOLD analysis project Ga0209617, IMG submission 187459) | Freshwater microbial communities from dead zone in Lake Erie, Canada - CCB epilimnion July 2011 (SPAdes) (version 2) | ecosystem: Environmental > Aquatic > Freshwater > Lentic >... | reverse complement strand
TCCGATCTGGCCACCTCGTGGACCAGCACCAGTTGCTCGCCCAGCACCCCTTGAGCGCTGCCTTCGAAAGAGAAAGCCGCCCCCACACCGCCCATGCAGGCCGGGTGGGCACGCGCGGCCGTCCACTCGATGTCGTGCGGGTGGACGTTGCGGCCGCGCACGATGATCAGGTCCTTGCTGCGCCCGGTGATGCACAGTTCACCGTCGAGCAGGAAGCCCAGGTCGCCCGTTCGCAGCCAGGGGCCGTCGCCGTCGGCCGTGCGCGCCGTGAACGTGCGCTCGCTCTGCTCAGGCTTGCCCCAGTAGCCCTGGCCCACCGTTCCGCCTCGCACCCACACCTCACCCACGTCGCCATCGCCCAGCACCCGGGCCGTCTCTGGGCAGACGATGCGCAGCTCGACGCCCGGGCCGGGAGGGCCGCAAGACACCAGGGTCCGCACGCCATCGACATCGCCCTTTCCATCGCCCTCTGCCTCGCCTTCAGGCCGCAGCACGGCGCGCCCGTCCAGCAGCGCTTGGGCGTCCAGAGGAATCAGCCTGACGGGCTCGCCCGAGGTCAGCACATGGCCGGTGAGGCCCAGCACGGTTTCGGCCATGCCGTAGGCGGGCGCGAACACGTTCGGACGCAAGCCCATCGGCGCGGTGACACGCCACCAATCTCGAACGGTGTCGGCGTGGATGGGCTCTGCGCCACACGACACGAAGCGCAGGGCCGACAGGTCGGCTCGCCAACCCGGTTGCGCCTGCATGGCCCGCACGCTGGCGGCATAGGCAAAGTGCGGTCCGCAGGTGTGGGTGCTGCCGCGCACCGACGCGGTCGTCCACCAGTTCAGCGGGTCTTTCAGGAAGGCCAAAGTCGGATAGAACTCGCAGCGCCCGCCCGCCATGAAGGGCAACAGCACACCGGAGACCAGGCCGTAGTCGTGGAACAGCGGCAGCCAGCACAGCATGCGGGTGTCCTCATCGAACCCCGAACGCTGCAGCATGACCTCCCCTTGCGCCAGCACATTGGCGTGGCTGAGCATCACCCCGCGGGGTTGGCCCGTCGAGCCGGAGGTGTACTGCAGGTAGGCGATGGCCTTGCCCTCGGGCCTCGGCAGCGCCGGCCAAGCGCCAGGCACGGGCTCGTCCGGCACGGTGAACCAGGTCCAGCCTGGCTCGACCGCACCTGCGGCCTGCAAGGGGTGGTCAGGCGGCGCGCAGACCACGGTCGCCCCAGCGTCCTGGGCCAGGTCCCTGAGCCGGTCCAGGCCGCTGCGGTGGCGATCCCCCCGCGGGGCGGCCAGGGGCACCGCCACCCGCCCACTCACCACGCAAGCCCAGAAGGTCACCACCCAGCTCACGCCGGCGGGCATCAGCATCAGGACACGGTCACCCGGCTGGGTGATCCGGACCAGCTCAGCAGCCAGGCCGCCCACGCGGGCGCGCAGGTCGGCGTAAGTCAGCTCGGCGATCGGCGAGCCGTCCGTGCGCAGTTGCACGATGGCCGTGGCGCGGCTTGAATGCTCGCACCGCCAGTCGAAGAGACTTCGGAGGTCGGAGACAGGCAAAGGATGGGGCGTCGGCATAGGTGGTCTGTCACGCAAGATCCCCGAGTTATCTCACATTGCGAACGCTGATTTCCAAGCCAGAGTGCCCATGATTCGGCGCTTTTCAAGCTTTCAGCACGACCAGCTCGGCGCGCTGGCGCGCCCCCTCGAATGGGCGCTTTTGCCTTCCACGTGCTTGTGAATAATTGTGAAGAAACTCACAGGAGCGCTTCACATGCTGCACCGCTTGATCTTCGCCATCGCGATCTCTCTGGCTGTCTCGGCACATGCGGCCGTGATCGATTTCAACGGCGTGCCCGTCACAGGCACCACCAGCCCCGCTGTGATGGTGGGTGCCCCCTACCTGGAAGACGGCTTCAAGCTCAGCACCCGGGGATGTGTGAGCTTCACATGCTCAGGCGGCACCATCTACGCGCTCACGCCCGCCAGCAGCCTCTGGAGCGGCACTGCTGCGGTCTATTCGGACGTGGGTGACCCTCGCTACGGTTCGGCCTTTTGGTTCGAGAAGGCCGACGGTGGTCTCTTTGACCTGATCAGCGTCGATGCAGCGGCCGTGGCAAACGCCCCCAATGCCCGCGCCTTCAACATCTACGGCTACGGCGACAACGGCAAGTCGGTGTCCATGTCCTGGACGCTGGACACCAGCCTGAACACGCTTGAAACCCTCGCACTCAGCCCCGCCTTCACAGGACTGCGCTCCGTCCTCATGAGTGCCATGTACGCGCAGGTCGACAACATCAACGTCACCTACACAGGCGAAGTGCGCAACCCTGTGCCGGAACCTGCTGCGCTGTTGCTGGCCTTGGCAGGCGTGGGCTGCGCCATCGCCACACGCCGACGCCACTGAGGGCTCGGCCAACCCATCTCAGCAAGCCAAAGCCACTGCAGCGCAACTTGCACCGTATCTCACACCGTCAGCACGATCTTGCCGATGTGCTGGCGGCCCTCCATGAGGCGGTGCGCCTCCGATGCCTGCGCCAGTGGGAAGGTCTCGCAGACGTGCGGCACGCAGCGCCCAGCCGACAGCACAGGCCAGACCCGTTCACGCAGCTCACGCGCGATGGACGCCTTCTCGGTGTCCGTGCGCGCACGCATCGTCGAGCCCGTCACCACCAGGCGCTTGAGCAAGATGGGCATCAGGTTGAAAGCATCCACCTGCACACCGCCCATGAAGCCCAGCATCAGCAGGCGGCCGTCGCGGGCGAGGGCGCCGAGGTTGCGCTCGAAATGCGAGGCGCCCATGATGTCCAGGACGATGTCCACGCCGCGCCCGCCGCTCCAGGCCATCACCGGGGGCAGGAAGTCGCCGCTGAGGTGGTCGATGCTGAGTTCGGCGCCGAAGCGCTGCGCCCACGCGCCCTTTTCGGGCCCGCCATCGGTCGAGATGGCCTTCAGCCCGAACTCGCGCGCCAGCATCAAGGCCGTTGAGCCGATGCCGCTGGTGCCGCCGTGGACCAGCAGGGTCTCGCCGGCCTTGGCACGGCCCATCATGAACAGGTTGGCCCAGACGGTGAAGAAGGTCTCGGGCAGGGCCGCGGCCTGTGCGGCGCTCAAGCCTGCGGGCATGGGCAGCAGTTGCCCAGCAGGCACCACGCAGTACTCGGCATAGCCGCCGCCCTCGGTGAGGCCACAGACGGCATCTCCGACCTGGAATGCCGCCACACCGTCGCCCACACCATCTCCCAGGGCCACCACCGTGCCCGCCACCTCCAGGCCCGGCGTCGGGTTCACGCCCGGCGGCATGGGGTAGAGACCGCGGCGCTGCAGCACGTCCGGGCGGTTCACGCCCGCGGCGGCCACCTTCACCAGCACCTCGCCGGGACGGGGCACGGGCAGCGGCACTTGGCTCGGTTGCAGCACCTCGGGGCCGCCCGGCTGGGCGATGGCGACCTCGGTCATCGAGGCAGGAAGGGGGGTGGCAGTGGGCGTCATCGGCGGGCTCTCCTTTGGGGAGCCCACAGTGTGCCCGCTCAGTCTTCTTCCTGCTTGGTCGCGCACTCGCCATCGCCCGGGTTGACGTGGCAGCGGATGCGCTTGAGGATCTTCAAGCCGCGCTTGTCGTAGAGGCCCTGCTGCGTGAGCTGCATGCGGGACTCGCGCAGCAGTTGCGTGTAGCGCACGTTGTCTTGGGGCTCCAGGTCCATCCAGGCCTGCGGCGGCACGGTGGCATCGGCGCGGCGGATGAGCTGCATGACCCGGTCGAACTGACCTGCCCAGAAAGTGCGCGCCTGGGCGCCGAAGCCCGGCGGGAACTTGCTGTGCCGGATCACCATCTGGTAGGTCACCACCAGCAGCGGGAAGCGCGTGATGGCGCCCTTGTTGCCCAGGCCCTTGTGCAGCTCCAGCGGCAGGTAGGCCATGGTCGGTGCGGCCAGCATGTCCACCTGGCCGCTGTTGAACTTGAGGTGGAAGTCGGAGATGGTGGCCGACACCGGGATGCCCTTGATGCGCTGGATCATGGCCGCCTGCGCCGGGTCATAGGCGAAAGCCACGATGCGCTTGCCCGCCAAGGCCTCCACCGAGTTGAGGCGCCGGTCCACCATGAAGGGGTAGGCCACGCCCGCCGGCGTGATGCCCACCACCTCGTGCTCGCCCTGCACCATCAGCTTGGCGACCTGGGGCGAAGGCGAAGCAAAAGTATGGATGAGCTTGCGCAGCACCTCGTAAGTGCCCGGCACATCGACGTTGCCATTGCGCACGATCGTGGTGGCGCCCAGCGAGTCCGTCGAGGCCGCCACCGTGTTGAACTGGCGCGTGCGGAAACCCGTGGCCAGCAGGCCGTCGCACTGCCCGTTGATGTAGGCGTTGAGCGCCAGCCCCTCGTCGTTGTAGCCCTTGAGTTCGAGCTCCACACCTTCGCGCTGCATGGCCACGGCAAAGTCGCGGGCCAGGTTGAAGGCGTCGCCCGAGGTGCCCAGGAAATCGAAGATGCAGACCTTCGTGGCGGCCTGGGCGGGCGCGCAGAGCAGGAGCGCAGAAACCATCGCGGTGGCGCTCGCGGCCAGGCGCAGACAACGGCGGAGTGTCATGGGCAGGGTCCCTGTCTTTGGATGTCGATGGATGCCATCCGATTGTCGGACCACATGCCTGGCAGAACGGGCATCACCCCCCGTCGGTGTGACAGGGGTTTCCCGAGGTTGGCCGTTGCAGAGCCCGAAGCTTCAAAGCTTGACCAGTCGCTCCAGCGCGCGCCCCAGGGTGTCGGCCGACTTGGCAAAGCAAAAGCGGATGACGCCGTGGTCGCGCCCATCGGGGTAGAAGGCCGACACGGGGATCGCCGCCACGCCGTGCTCACGCGCCAGGCGCTCGACGAAAGCGCGGTCGCCCTCGTCGCTGATGGCGCCGTACTTCACGCACTGGAAGTAGGTCCCTTCGCAGGGCAGCAACTCGAAGCGCGAGCCGGCCAAGGCCTGGCGGAAGATGTCGCGCTTGCCCTGGTACAGCGCCAGCAGTTGCGCGTACCAGCCGGGCTTCTGCATGAATGCGGCCAGCGCCACCTGCGAGGGCGTGTGCACGGTGAACACGATGAACTGGTGGGCCTTGCGGAACTCGGCCATCAGCTCGCGCGGCGCCAAGGCGTAAGCCACCTTCCAGCCGGTGGCGTGGCAGGTCTTGCCAAAGCTGGAGACCACGATGCTGCGCTCGGCCAGCTCGGGGTGGCGCATCACGCTTTCGTGCCGCACGCCGTCATAGACCATGTGCTCGTAGACCTCGTCGGACAGCACGACGATGCCCGTGCCCCGCACGACGTCGGCCAGCGCGGCCACGTCATCGGCCGTCCAGACGCTGCCCGTGGGGTTGTGCGGGCTGTTGACAACGATCATGCGGGTGCGCGGCGTCACCAGCGCTTTCACCGCGGCCCAGTCCGGCCGGTAGGTCGGCGCCAGCAGCTCGGCATGGACCACCCGCCCCCCTTGCAGTTCGACGGACGGCGCATAGCTGTCATAGGCCGGCGTGAAGACGATGACCTCGTCGCCCGGGTGCACCAGGGCCGCGATGGCCGTGAAGATGGCCTGCGTCGCGCCTGCGGTGACGGTGATCTCCGAGGCCACGTCGTACTGCGCGCCGTACAGCGCCTCGACCTTGGCCGCGATGGCCTCGCGCAGCACCGGCATGCCGGCCATGGGCGCGTACTGGTTGTGGCCGGCGCGCGCGGCCGCATCGAGCGCATCGAGCAACTCGGCGGGCGCGTCGAAGTCGGGGAAGCCCTGCGACAGGTTGATGGCGCCGCACTCCTGCGCCAAGGCCGACATCACTGTGAAGATGGTGGTGCCGACCGTGGGCAGGCGGGAAGTCAAGGGGTGGGCAAAGCGAGGCATGCGCGCAGCATAGCCTTGCCAACGCCCGCGCCGTCGCCACGTGTCGCAAGGGCCTGGGCACGGTCAGCGATGTGGGCGTGGCATGCTGGGCGCCCACACACGCCAACGCACACCGACGCCCGCCGCCATGTCACGCCGCACCGGATCGCCCCTCGCCCGCCCAGCCATCCAAGCCACCGGCTTTGCCCCGCTGCAACGCGCGCTGGCTGCGCTGCTGTGTGCGGGTCTGGCGGCTTGCAGCACACCGACGGCAGCGCCCACATCAAGGCCTGACGCTGCCGCAGCCGACACCCCCGAGGGGCAAGGCTTCGACCGCTGGCGTGCGCAGTTCCGCGCACAGGCCCTGGCCGCAGGCATCACCGAAGCCACGCTGCGCGCCACGCTCGATGGGGCCACCTTCCTGCCCCGCACCATCGCCCTCGACCGCAGCCAGCCCGAGTTCACACGCAGCACCTGGGACTACCTGGACAGCGCCGTCTCGGCCAGCCGCGTGCGCAATGGCCAGACCCAACTGGCGCGGGTGCGCACCGAGGCCGATGCCGCCACCCGCCGCTTCGGCGTGCCCGGCCCCGTGCTGGTCGCCGTGTGGGGCATGGAGAGCAACTACGGCCAGAACTTCGGCGACATCCCCGTGATCGATGCGCTGGCCACCCTGGCCTTCGAGGGCCGCCGCGAGGCCTGGGCGCGCGGCGAGCTGATGGCCGCGCTGAACATCGTCCAGCAAGGCGACATCGACGCGGCGCACATGATCGGCTCCTGGGCCGGCGCCATGGGCCAGACCCAGTTCATGCCCTCGGCCTTCCTGGCCCACGCGGTGGATGCCGACGGCGACGGTCGCCGCGACATCTGGCGCAGCCTGCCCGACGTGCTGGCCTCCACGGCCAACTACCTGCGCAAGGCCGGCTGGGTGAGCGACGAGGCTTGCGCCCCCGAGGTGACGCTGCCCGCCGACTTCAAACCCGAACGGGCCGACCCTTCGGTGACCCAGGACAGCACGGCGTGGTCGGCCGAGGGCCTGCGCTTGGCCGGCGGCGCACCACTGCCCGCCATGGCCCAGGCCAGCATCCTGCAGCCCGCGGGCGTGCGCGGCCCGGCCTTCCTGGTGGGGCGCAACTTCCGCGCGGTGCTGCGCTACAACAACGCCACCAGCTACGCCCTGGGCGTGTGCCTGCTGGCCCAGCGCATCGATGGCGGCCCGGCGTTGCAAGCGGCCTGGCCGCGGGACCAGCGCACCCTGGGCCGCAGCGAGGTGCTGGCGCTGCAAACGGCGCTCAACCAACGGGGCTTTGCCGCCGGCCAGCCGGACGGCCTGCTGGGCCCGGCCACGCGGGCGGCCTTGCGGGGCTACCAGCGCAGCATCGGCCTGCCGGCAGACGGCTTCCCGACGGTGGACATCCTGCAGACCTTGCAAGGCTTGCCGGCCCAGCGAGACGAGGCTGTGCAGCGCTGAGCGGTCAAGGCCTGACCAGGAGCAGCGCGTTCAGCGCATGCGGCTGGGCGCGACGCCGAACCAGCGCTTGAAGGCCTGAGAAAAACTCGACAGGTCGCTGAAACCCATTTGCTCGGCGATGTCGGACAGCGACAGGGCCTCGTCGGCCAGCAGCGCACGCGCCTGCTGCTGGCGTGCGTCGGCCAACAAGGCGCGAAAGCTCGTGCCGTCCTCCTGCAAGCGGCGCTTGAGGGTGCGCTCGCTGAGCTGCAGCAGCCGCGCCACCTGCGGCAGGTCAGGCACACGGTCCATGGGCGCCACACCCAGGTAACCGCGGACCAGCTCGGTGACGCCCTGGCCGGCACGGCGACGTGCCAGCAACTGGGCGCTGGCGGCTTCGCACGCGGCCACCGTCAAAGGGTTGGCCTGCGGCAAGGGCACAGACAACCAACGGCGCTCAAAGCCCAGGGTGTTGGCCACCGCGCCATGGCGTGGCCGCACGCCGAACTGGCGCTCGAGGCGCGCCAGCAGCTCAGGTGGTGCCCCCTCGGGGCTGCGCAGCGTGAAGCGCGTGAGCACACCGGTCTGGCCCAGTGTTTCGTGCAGCAAGCGGGCGGCGGCGGTCATGTCGCGCGCCACCAGGAAGCGGCGCAGGCCCGCGGACACATCGGGCTCGCCAAAGCTCAGCACCCCGGTGTCGCCGTCCTCGTGAAAGGCGATGAGGGAGAAGGCGTAGGCCAGCGGCATGGAGCGCAAAGCCAGGCTCAAGGCGTCGGCCGCGGTGGCGCTGCTGACCAGGCCCAGGCCCCAGATGCCGTAGGTGGAAAAGCTGTAGCGCAAGCCCACCTCCATGCCCAGGCCGGGCGTGTCGCCCAGGGCTTGCAGGAGGCGCTCGGCAATGCGCAACTCCTGCAAGGCGGTGATGTCGGTGTGCGGATCGTCGAGTTGCGCGCGGCTCAGGCCTGCGGCCGACAGCAGCGCGCCGACCGGTGCGCCCCGCTCCTCGGCGAAGGCCAGCATCAGGCGGGCGCTGGCCGGGCTGCGGGTGAAGTCGAAGAAGCGCATGTGGCCCAAATCATAAAGCGGCTGGCCTGGCACAACATTCAGGTCTGACCCTGTCCCTGCCACCATGCGACCGCAGTCTCAGGAGACCCCATGCAGGACACGCCCCCCATCCACGGCACGCTCATCATCGGCACCGGCTTCGCTGGCATCGGCATGGCGGTGGCGCTGCAGCGCAGCGGTCGCCACGACTTCGTGCTGCTGGAGCGCGCCGCGGACGTCGGCGGTGTCTGGCGCGACAACACCTACCCGGGCGCGGCTTGCGACGTGCCCTCGCACCTGTACTCGTTTTCCTTCGCGCCCAACCCCGACTGGTCGCGCGTGTTCGCCACCCAGGCCGAGATCCACGCCTACCTGCGCGATTGCGCCGAGCGCTTCCGGCTGCGCCCGCACATCCGCTTCCAGACCGAAGTGAGCGCCGCCCGCTGGGACGAGGCCGAGGGCTGCTGGCATGTGTCGCTGGTGGGTGGTGGGTCGCTGCGCGCGCGCGTGCTGGTCACGGGCATGGGCCAGCTCAGCCGCCCGACGCTGCCCCGCATCCCCGGCCTGGCCGACTTCCAAGGCCCTTGCTTCCACTCGGCCCAGTGGGACCACACCTGCGACCTGCGCGGCCAGCGCGTCGCCGTGATCGGCACGGGGGCATCGGCCATCCAGTTCGTGCCAGCCATCGCCAAGGACGTGGCGCAACTGCACGTTTTCCAGCGCTCGGCGGCCTACCTGCTGCCCCGGCCCGACCGCGCTTACCGCGCCTGGGAGAAGGCACTCTTCCGCCACGTGCCTGCCGTCATGAAGCTGCACCGCGCCTGGGTGTACCTGAGCTACGAGTCGCGCGCGCTGGCCTTCACGCGCCTGCACAGCCTGATGACCCTGGCCGGCGGGGTGCCCTTTCGACGGATGCTGAAGCGGCAGGTGGCCGACCCGGCCTTGCGCGAGCGCCTCACACCCGACTACCCCATCGGCTGCAAGCGGATCTTGCTGTCCAGCGAGTACCTGTCAACGATGGCGCGCCCGAACGTGAACCTGGTCACCAACGGCATCCGGCGCATCACGCCCGATGGTGTGGAGACCGAAGACGGCCGCCACCACGCCGCAGACGTGCTGGTCCTGGGCACGGGCTTTGCAGCCACCGAGTTCCTGGCGCCCCTGGACATCCGCGGCCGCGACGGGGTTTCACTCGGCCAGGTGTGGTCGCAAGGCGCCAAGGCCCACCTCGGCATGACGGTGCCGGGCTTCCCCAACCTCTTCATGCTGTACGGGCCCAACACCAACCTGGGCCACAACTCCATCGTCTACATGCTGGAGAGCCAGATCGCCCACGTGATGCGCTGCATCGATCAGCTGGCAAGACAAGACGCCCGCAGCATCGAGGTCGATGCCCAACGCCACGACATCTACAACGCGCGCATCCAGGCGCGGCTCAAGGGCACCGTCTGGCACGGCTGCACCAGCTGGTACGTCGATGCCAACGGCCACAACAGCACCAACTGGCCCGGCTTCACCTTGACCTACCGTTGGCTGACCCGCCGCAGCGACTGGGGCGCTTACCGCTTTCAGCCGGTCACTCAGCCCCTCACCCCGGTTGACAGCCGCTGAGCGTGCGCAGCCGTTACACTGCCCAGATTCCGTTCTGCCCCTTCGTGAGTGCCCCCTTTGTGCAGTGGGGCTCAAGACGCTGCATTGCGCCCACTCACCGAACCAGGGGACGTCCGCATGCCGGGCTACCAAACGAAGCAAGAAAGCGTCGCCATCCATGGCGCGCCCCACCTCCTCATCCAGTCGCTGCTGGACCGTCAGCAGTTCGCCGACCCCATTGGCGAGGCCGAGGCGGTGGGCATCTCCAGCGCCATGTGGCCGCTGTTCGGTCTGCTGTGGCCCTCGGCACAAGAACTCGCCAGCTGGATGGAGCGCCGCGCCGCCGTGCCACAGGAGCGCATCCTGGAAGTGGGCTGCGGCCTGGCTCTCGCCAGCCTGGTCATGCACCGCCGCGGCGAAGACGTCACCGCCTCCGACTGCCACCCGCTGACCTCGCGCTTCCTGAACGACAACACCGCGCTCAACGACCTGCTGCCGCTGCCCTACCGGCATGGCAACTGGGCCGATGCCGACGACGCCCCGGTACGCGCAGATCGCCCCGTGGTGGAAGGGCGATTTGACCTCATCATGGGCAGCGATGTGCTCTATGAGCGCGACGACTCGGGCCACCTCTCACGCTTCATCGCCCGGCATGCGCAACCCACGGCCGAGGTGCTCATCGTGGACCCCAACCGCGGCAACCGCAGCGGCTTCAACCGCCGCATGGCCGCAGAGGGCTTCGCGCTCGAAGAGGTGGACCTCAGCCACGCCCGCGAAGGCGAAGCGCCTTACCGCGGGCGCATGCTGCGGTACAAACGCGATCAACAGCGCTGAGCCGAACGCTCAGCGCGCCAGCTCGGCGCGCATCGCGTCGATGACGTCCTTGTAGCTGGGCTGACCGAAAATGGCGCTGCCGGCCACGAAGGTGTCAGCGCCCGCGTCGGCGATGCGGCGGATGTTGTCCACCTTCACGCCGCCGTCGATCTCCAGGCGGATGTCGCGGCCCGATGCCTCGATCAGCTTGCGCACCTTCTCGGCCTTGCGCAGCGTGCTGTCGATGAAGCTCTGGCCGCCGAAGCCGGGGTTCACGCTCATCAGCAGCACGACATCGACCTTGTCGATGACCCACTCCAGCACGTCGATGGGCATGGCCGGGTTGAACACCAGGCCAGCCTGGATGCCCTCGGCCTTGATGAGCTGCAGGGTGCGGTCCACGTGGGTGGAGGCGTCGGGGTGGAAGGTGACGATGTCAGCGCCCGACTTGGCAAAAGCTGTGGCCAGGGCGTCCACAGGTTGCACCATCAGGTGCACGTCGATGGGCACCTTCGTGCCATCGGCCTTGACACTGTGCTTGCGCAAGGCTTGGCAGACCATCGGCCCGAACGTCAGGTTGGGCACGTAATGGTTGTCCATCACGTCGAAGTGGATCCAGTCAGCGCCGGCGTCGATGACGTTGCGCACCTCTTCACCCAGGCGGGCGAAATCGGCAGACAGGATGCTGGGGGCGATGCGGAAGGTGCGGGACATGGCGGCGGGCCTCACGGGCGACGGACGGTTTGAACGGGCGAAACCGCCATTGTAAAAAGGTCCGCCGCCTGGCTCAGCGATCTGTCTCAGTAGCCCCAGGTGCTTTGCGGCATCAGCCAGGGCAGGTGCATGTACTTGCGCTGGCGGGCCACGCAGCGGCGCGAGGCGGTGGCGCTGTCCACCGTCTTGTCCACGGCATAGCTGATCCACTCGGCGTAACCGTCGGTCAGCTCCAGCGTGGAGTAGCCCGAGCTGCTGCTGTTGAAGTAGCGGATGTGCGGGTTGCTGGCCTGCACCGCAGGCGCCACCAGGCCTTGCACAGCAAGTTCGCGCACACGCGGGTCGGCGTTGGCGGCCAGCAGTTCGCCCAGCGTGGACGAGGTGATCGACGGCGTCATGAACTCAGCGCCCAGGTAGTTCGAGGTGTCGATCAGGTTGGGGCTGCTGTAGTTGAACTTGATGTCACTGGCGATGTGGGTGTGCAGGTCACCGGTCACGACGACGAAGTTCTTCACGTCGGCCGCACGCAGGGCCGAGGCGATGGCCAGGCGTTCCGCGCCATAGCCGTCCCAGGCGTCCACGTTGAAGGGCGTCAGCGGGCTGGCGATCGGGGTCAGCGAGAGGCGACCGAAGTAGGTCTGGTTGCCCATGAGCTTCCAGGTGGCGCGCGAGGAGGTCAGGCCGTTGACCAGCCAGTTGTGCTGGGCCTGGCCCAGCAGGGTGCGGCCGCCCGCGTCGCCCTTGGTGCAGCCCAGCGGGGCGTAGCGCTGCAGGTAGTCGCCTTCGCCGCAAGGGTGGGCGCTGCGGTAGGTGCGGTTCTCGATCATCAACAGGTCGAGGAAGCCGGCGAAGTCGAAGCGGCGGTACACCGTGAGCGCATCGAAGGGGTGGGTGGCGTTGCTGTTGAAGCTGACACGGGCGGGCACGTACTCGGTCCAGGCGCGCTGCGAGTCCAGCTTGAGCTGCTTGAGCAGGGCGGGGCTGTTGCCGTATTTCGGGTCGGTCGTGTAGGGGTGGTCGGGCGCGCCCAGGGTGTCGCGGGCGTAGTCCCAATAGACGTCGTTGGCCGTCTCGTGGTCGTCGGGCACGCAGATGAAGGTGTGGCGCTCCATCGCGGCCTGCAGCTTGCGATCGCTGCGGATGGTGCGGTAGATGAAGCGGTAGTCGGCCAGGTCCAGGGCCACGGTGCCACCGGAAGGCAGCACCATGGTGCGGTCGGCGTAGGGCAGGCTCTGGAAGCGCGGGTCGCCGGCAGTCTCGTAAATGAAGTCGCCCAGGTGCAGCACGAAGTCCAGGCTCTCGTCGCGCGACAGGTGCGACCAGGCGCCGTAGTAGC
>Ga0209617_10001039_pt1 | contig 12809 bp, 21 predicted proteins | sample LakEriepJuly2011_2_FD_187459 | JGI IMG/M metagenome (GOLD analysis project Ga0209617, IMG submission 187459) | Freshwater microbial communities from dead zone in Lake Erie, Canada - CCB epilimnion July 2011 (SPAdes) (version 2) | ecosystem: Environmental > Aquatic > Freshwater > Lentic >... | reverse complement strand
AAAGTAGTTAAACCTGCATCTATATCACGTGCAGTCGATGGCCAGTCAATTTGATCTAGTATTTGATTGATGCGTGTGCCTGATAAGTCGCCAGCCGTAGCACCTGTAACTGTACTTATCTGTGCATTCTGCGCAAGTCTAAAGGCATCGACAGCTTGTATAGTTGTATAGGCTACTTCTGTAGCATCTTTAGGTTGTGTATTAACGTATGAAGTAATAAAACCAGAGAATATGCTATAAGTGTTAGCGCCATAGGTTGCAGTAATCTGCACCTTCTTCATAGGTGTCAGCAAAGTGTAATAAGGCCCAGAAGTATTAGTTGGGTTAAAATCGCCATTCTGATCTACTATGCGTAAGGTCAGTGTGCCTGTTTGAAATTGATCTGCTAAAGCACTACGGCCTCTAGCACTCTGTATAAAATCTACCTGGTTAGATACGTCAACAATTACAGCTGTAGAATCTGCTAATACGTTTACGTCTAGTAAGCCAGTGTCCAATATAAGGCTCTGCGCAAAACTAGGTCCAGTCGAAAAATTTATTATTGCATTTATTGTAGGTACTGGCATTATTCAAGACCGCCAGCAGGCAGTAACTTGTTGCCGTATTTAAGATTGACTCTTACTGTCTCTGCAATAGCTTGCACTAATCTGTCAGCACTTGCGTTAGGTGCTATCTCTAAGGTGGCCTGTGTAGGTGTAGATGCAGCAGCGCCAGCAGCAGCCTGTCCACCTTGATTTGTCACACCTTGTGGCACTGTGTATGTAGTAGATCCTTCAAATGGTGCTATTTGATTACGGCCACGTGCAGTCATCTCACCTAAAGAATTAAACAGCGCTGGCATACCATTAGCCAAGAAAATTAAAGCGCCTGCAGCTGTAGTAGCAGAAGTAGCCAAAGCATTAGCGGCAGTTGCAGCGCCTAACTCAGCATTGTACTTCTTAGCCAGTGCCTCATTATTATCTAGTATTGCAAGCTGCGCCCTAATGCGTAGTTTAGTTTCTTCATCGGTTGCAGCGTTAAGTGCTGCGTTCAGGCCTATGCGCTCTAGGTCAAACTTGTCTTTTAATTTATCCACTTCGGTCTTTGCTTTTAGCTTTGCAATCTCTAACGCTCTTAACCTATCTAATTCTTTTTGCTGGCGTACTTCTGTTCTAAATACTTGTGCAGATATACGGCCTGCGCTGCGTTGCTTATTAAATGGTAGTTCTGCAGGTTGAGCATTCATTCTAGCCAATCGTGCCAAACTGCCAAATACGCTTATATCAAATAAAGCACCTGCTACTTGTTTTACTCCTGGAATCTTTTGTAGTTCTGCAATCAAAACACCTACGCCAGTAATAACGTCTGCAAGTGTTTTGCCTAAGTTTTCCATTTTGATTGCTGTATCTTCAATACTTGTGTCTTTACTCAATGCCTCTAAAGCACCTATTATGCCTTTACCTATTTCTTCTTTAACGTTTTCAGATGCGACTTTGAGTAGATCCATTTTGCCTGCGTATGTAGTCAATCTAGCGGATGCTTGACCTGAAAACTTGTCATTTAACTCGGCTAATATTGCATCCATGTCGCCAGCTTTAAGTGTGGCCTTACTTATACCTGCGCCTAATCTGCTAAGGCCTGCAGTATTGCCTGAAAATCCACGTGTTAATGCTGCGCTTACTTCGGTAAGTGATTTACCTGTGGCTGCACTTATATTTAACGCTACGCCTAGTGCTTCTTGGCTTTTAGTAATTGATCCAGTAACAGTCAATAATTGTTGGAATGCTGGGCGTAGTTGATCGTCTAGTACGCCTGTAGTTTTCTGCAGGTTGGCTATAAAGTATTCTACAGATGGTGCGCTAAATGCAAAACCTGTGTTTTTTAATTGCAGCTCTAATGATTTGGCAGCCTTTTCATCGGCTGCAAACGCCTTTACCGCATTCTTACTGTAGTTAAGTAATGCAGTCGCACTAAAAACTGCGGCAAAGGTTTTACCTAAAGATCTAAGACTCTTATCAAATGATGATATATCCTTCTTGCCTTTAACTAATGCTTTACCATTCCAAGTGGCTAATGCCGATGCTACTAATGGTGGTAACTTAGCCATTATACAACCTTCTTTAATTGACCTGCATTAAATTTATTGGCTACTTTAGTAATAGCATCTATGACTGCGCCATATACTTTGCCTTGATCTTCATACCATGCACGATATATTGCTCGGCCACGATACATACCAGAACCCTTTAATTGACTTAGATTTTCTGCTGCTTGATTAAATTGAATACCAGCATTTGGATTTAATGACTCACCTCGTTGACCTCGTTGTTTACGCCCTGCAGTTTCAAAGATTGCGCCAGATGCAGATTTATTGGCAATAAAGTTAATCATAGAAAAACCATTTTTATTTGCTTTACTTGCACCTTTAGAATAATAAATACCATTACGTGCTATATCTTGATTGTAAAATGGGAAGGCTCTATATTTCTGTTCTTCTGTAACGTTTACTTTATTCCATCCCGATAGAACTTCGTCATTTCCTGGCATGTAAGTTTTAGCTTTATCCCTTATCGGGATCATTACTGCTTTGATCTCTGCCTGCATTTGTTTGTTCAAATTAGTATCTACAGCATCCATAGCCGCTATGAGTTCCTTAACGCCTGTTACGTTTACTGGCATTCTTGATCTCCTTAGCTCTATCTGTCAATACTTGGATGATAGCCCGATACATCTGCGTATCCATGTCTCTAAACTCGCTAGGCGGTATTCCAGTTTCTACAGCTAATTGAGCAATACTGTAGAAAATAGAATCACGCCCGACTATTTTTTTTCTTCGTCAAGTACCTCTACTGTGTCTAAGCTGTCTATAAACTCAACTCCAAATAAAGGTACTGTAACGTTAGCCCTACGTAAGCACTCCCATGCAAGCCAGTAAATCTCGGTCTGCCGTTCATGCTCCCGTAGGACTTTGCTAATACCAGCGTGATGGCGTAATTCAAATGCGTACTCGACACCTGGCGTAATCTTGTGTTCAGATACTTCGCCATTAGCCCTTGTTATCTTTAGCTTTGCCATTATTACTCCTTAGACTGTTACGTCAACTACTATAGGGCTTTGGCAGGTAAATGTAATTGACTGTGTGCTGATGTCGCCTACTGCGCCATTTACATCCTGTGTGTTATTTACGAGCACTGTAGTTTGAAACTCTGGGTTAGTTGCGCTAATTGCAGCACTTGTCTGCTTAATTGTGAGTGGCACTGTTGTACCCCATGCTGCCTGCAGTGTTGCGTTTACGTTGCTTGCTGCTGTGTCATTTAAGAAGTCAATAGTAATTGTGCTGGCTTCTAAACCCTTTGCAAACTTATGTGCGGTATCGCCCATAGCTGTTACTTCTAATTCATCAAATGAACGGTTAATTGTTACGGCTGTTACGTGGTTGCTTAGATCCACGCTGTTCAGAGTAACAACAACGCCATTGCTTAAATAGATTGCCATTATTCGTTGTCCTCATCTTTTCTAGCCGCTGGTTTTTTAACCGCTGCTGGCTTGTCGGTAATCTGGCCTATCTTGACCAGAAAGTCATGTTCCTCATCTGTAAATCCTTTGTATGCCATTTTAACTCCAACTCGTTAGGGTGTTTACTGTAATCTCACTAACCAATAGATCACCGCTGGCAGCGGCAATTATACTAGGTGCTGAGATGGCAGATATATTTATTACTAAACTTGATGCTGCTAATTTTGTTACTACTGCCAATATGTAATCTTCCATGCCTGCTAGATTGCCTTGATTATCTAATGCTGGCTTAGTCATTAGAATCTTAAAGTTTGCCATAGGGCTAATAGTTATGTAATCGTTATTGCTTGGCGTTAGGTAAGGATCGCTAGGTGTAACTACTACGCTGTTTGCTAACAATGTTGCCGGTGGGAATGCAAAAACTGACCACACGCCTGCATTAGTTAAGTCTGTTGCAAGTGTGCTGCGTAAGGTCGTGATTGCAGCTGGCATTAGCCGACCAGTGAGTTAGGGCTGCTATACGGCTGGATGAGACCACGTACTCTGTTAATCAGCTGATAACCCATCCGATAAGGGCTGGCAGTGATCCCATCCATACCTACCCCACCAGTTTGGCTAACCTGTCTGGCTTGCCATATATCTACAGCTACGATCATCGCAGCTTCTCTTATAGCAGGGGTCGCAGTGTAAGCCTGTGCTTTATGTTCTGGGCCTAATGCCCTGCCGTATGGTTTAATAAAATGGAATGGATCATCTGATGCTGTTTTTGCGTATTGAATAATAGAATAACCTGTAGGATAATTGCTAAATTGTAATTGTGTAAATAATGCTGTGCCTATTGTTGCTGGCACTGTTGAGCCAGGGAATGCGCCAGTTAATGTGTATGTGCCATTGTATGTGCTACCACAATTAGACACTGTAATGCTTTGACCTACTACAAATATGCCAGGGTTTGCTAGCACTAAAGATGCAGTGTTATTGCTTATAGATGATCCGATTACTGGTGCATCGTTATGCCACAAATAACCTTGTATTAAATCCTCTGCCGATTGGCAGCATTCTTCTACTGTTGCATCGGTGTACAAAGTGCCTATACCTAAATTACTGCGTAACTCTGCCATTGTTACCATCGCAGCGGCCATGTGTACTCCTTATCTAAAAAAGCTCCCCCAGGGCTAGGGCTACTAAACCCCAGGGGATTATTACAGGCCTAACTTATTAGGTTAGGTTAAAGCGTCTTACTCCACCAGCTACTAATACCTTAGTTGCTAGGTAGCCGTAAATCATTGTTTCAATTTCACCAGATGTAACTACGTTAGTGCTTAGTCGTAGAATTGGTGATTCGTAAACAATTACTGATGATGGCACTACAATAAATGCCGATTCATCAATAGTTGTGGATACTGCATTTGGATCTACATATAAATTCAATCCAAGCACGTTACCACGTAGTGATGTTGGTACAGAAGATCCTGCATTGTTCATTGGGTTAGCAGCATTGTAAATTGGGCGACCTGTTGAATCTGTTGCGCCTAATAGTAATGACCACTGTGATGTACCAGCGATGTAAGCACTTGCTAACTCACCTGTTGCTAGATATGCAGCTGGTGCTTCTGTTGATACGTATGAAATAATACCAGCAGATGTAGCTGCTACGGCGGTAGCTTGTGTACCAGATGCTGTTAATTCTGCAATTACAGCTGCGTCTGTTGCCTTGTTGTATGCACGTGTCATGTTTTCTAACATGGCTTGGAAGAATGCTGGAGATGAACGCTCTAATAACTCTATTGAGTAGCGTTGCATGCCTGCAAACTTATTAACAGTTGCATTTACGTATGCAGAAACAATACCTGTCTCAGATGGTGCAGCACCTTCATTAGTGTCTGCAACAGTTCCAGAAGTTGTAATTTTTGGATGTGAGATAGTCATACCTGATGCTGGAATTGCACGTACACCTATTGCATCAATAGCTGGTCGTGATCCAATCAGTGTATCAATTACTGTAGGTGAGAAGATAGTTGGAGAAAATGCAGGGTTGGTTGAGAAGTCATCATCTGCAGCTGTAAGCATCTTTGATGCTTTTGCTTCTGCTTGTAATACCCACTCATTAGAATCTTGATTACCTAACTTTGCTTTAATTGAATGCTCTAAGTACTGAGCTTGTGTTTTAATTGGTGAGCGTGGCTCTGTGTAAAAGGATGCACTAATCGTAGGGCGTGCGGCTTCTACTGGAGTTGTCTCGACCACTGGTGTTGCTGTTGGCTCGGTGGTGTTGTCCACTTGTGCCTCGCTTTCCGTAGTTGGTTGATTTGTTGCATCCGCTTCGCCTTCGCTAGCGGCAACTTTAGTTACTTGTGCTTCTGTAAATGCTGGAGACTCAACAAGGCTTACTTCTTTTAATTGCGCCTTAGTTACGTAAATATAATCTTTTTTCTGTTGTGACTTAATTACCTCTACACCGACAGACATACCTGAAATTAAATCTTCTGCAGCTAGCACTAACGCATCTGAGCCTTGCATACTTGCGCTAATCTTAAAGCTAGCGTAAATACCATCTTCTGCTTTGTTAAACTTCTGCATGCGGCCTATTGGCTTATCTGCTTTGTGTTGCATAAGCATCTTAATTTTGCCAGGGTCGCCAATATCTATAGAATCTTTAGCAAACATAACAGGGCCAGCACTTGTGTTGCCTACACTTTCGTATGGCACAATTTTGCCAGCAATTATTCTGCGCTCTGTATCTGCGCTCTCTACAGCACTACTAAATGTAAGAATCAATTTGAATCCGCCCATGTTAGGACTTCACACGTAAATGATGGTGTAGTACCAGCGATTGTGGCAACTACTCTTAATTGATCGGTGAATGCTGTGGTCAATCTAATTACTTCTCGTGTAACACCTGTTGCTTGTGCAAACGTAGCAATAGTATTGTAGTTAGTGCCATCAACTGTGTCTTGTACTACCACGTCTAATGTAGGTGATGTGCCGCTAGCTGCGGTAACGTTTAATTGCATTACTAATAATCTTGCGGCAGATAGGCCTTTGACGGCTGTGCCAGTAACTGTTGCAGTACGAACAGCAGACGCTAAAAGCGTTACTGTGCTAGCAGGTATATTAGCTTGTTGTATATCACTCATGCGTTTTCTCCTTTAGTGCTGCTTATGTACTCAGCGTTTCCATTCTCATTACCCTCTGGGGTCATGTTTTCCATTTCTTTGGCTTCCTCTACGGTAATTAAACCTAGAGATAACATTTTTTCTAACGCTTCTAATCGCTTCATTGTGTCTGCACGTAGGAATGATTCCTCAATAGCAAAACGCACTGTGTGGCCACGAGCTGTAATATCATCCATGCTAAGTCTGTCCTCTATAGCACAAATGTATGGTTGTAGGGAATAGGCTACAAACTCTTTACGGCCATCAATTATATTCTGGTAAGTCATGCTGTTATTCATATCTGCACTTATGTAATATGCAGGTACATTCATGGCACGTGCAATCTGTGTGGCTAAATACTGTTGCGCATCGTTATACATCATATCTTTAGGACTAAATCCAACTGGCTCATAAGACAGTGTGCTAGTCAAGTATGCAGTGCTTCTATTTTGACGTGCAGACTTCCATGCAGCTAGTAATCCTTGTACTTGCGACTCTGGCATATCTGCGCCAGTGTTTTTTAAGAATCCTGTAGCCATCGGTGTTGCAGCAGATATAGCTGCAGCTTTTTCTAAATCTAATGCGGCTTGTATTGTGCGACCTGCGGTTTGTAATACGCCTTGTGTTAGACCCTGAAATGTAACAAGTGATCCCACACCGACCATAGGTACTTTTTCTTGGTCGATCATGTAATACAAAATCTCTGTACCACGTGCATTAGTTTGTGCAGTTACTCTAGTGTTTGCTACCCACTCAAATCTTGCAGGGCGCATATCATCTGCATACAATTCTGTAATACGCCAGAATGCTTGGCCGTAGAAGATAAGTGAATCAACAGTAGCGCTAATTGTGACGGATCGTGGCTGTCTAATATCTGGCTGCTCTACCCATAATGGCGATGCTAATTCTTGGCCTGTAGATTTCTTGTAAAGTTTTAATGGTAAATATCCGACAACACCTTTGATTAAATTAGCGCATCTATTTACAGCTGGTACTTGTACAGCTAATGCACGATCTATAGGGCCATAGCCAAATGGTGTGCCTATGCTGTTAAATCCATAAGAATCTAACATAACGGCAGGGGCGTATTGTGCTTCAACGGTTTTATTAGTTTTAGTTATACCCAAAGCAGACAATAGACCCATATCACCATAATATACCACGAAACAGACAAATGGTACTAATTATACAAATATAGCAGCGGTGCGTTGCGGTTTAGTTAGTTCGCTACAAACCATAGCCAGGGATATTGCAGCTGTAACATCACCAGCTGATTTTCTGCGGATGATTCGCCAACCTGCATCGTTAGTCTTGGCAGCACAATTATTTAGATGCTGTACTAGCTCTGCCTGACCAGAATGCACAAGTCTGTTATTAGCCATAGCATCTGATAGGTCGCTGCATGCTTGGTAGAAGGCTTGGCCGCTAACATCCTGCATCTTCCATCCGCTTTGCTCTAACCGGGTACTAAGTGTCTGCGTTGCGTACTTGTCAAAGCAGATAATAGTCGGATGGTATTTTCTAGCCCACTCATTTATGTCACTTGCCATCTTAATCTCATCAATAGCCACATCACTAGACCATAGCTGTGCTAGACCTACTGCTATTTTGCCCTCTTTCACTTGACCCATAACTAATGCACCGGATCTGCGTGTAGGTGCTATGTCAAATGCCATGATGGTCTGTGGCCCTACAGGTATCTCTAAGGTACTGTCACTGCAAGCCTCTATACTGCCATAGACCCAGGGGCTTACTGCGCTATCTATCCACTGGCATAACATCTCTGTACGTGTGGCTTCTATGCTGTTTGTGTTTACAGATTCTTCTAGTGTCTGCTCTGTGATGAGATGGCCTAGTGCGGGGTTTGCCATAGCCCATGCTTTACGATCTGTAATCTTGCAGTGCTGTGGTGCGCTGTACTCGTAGTAACCCATATTCTCTGGTGGATAAGACTTGCAGCGCTCTACTAGCTCATTAAGTACGCTACTAAATCCATCACCTGCGTTACTTGTAATAAATGTCATGGCGTTAGGTCTTGCACGTGTTACCGGTAATGCAGCTGTAAACGCTTCGGGTGTCCATTCACGTAGCTCATCTAGATATAGAAAGTCTGCAGTCTTGCCACGTGGTGCATCTCGTGTAGCTGCTGCTATCTCATAGCGAGCGCCATTCTTTAAGCTAATAGATTCCTGCCCGTTAGCAAGTCGTATCTGTCTTACCTGTTTTTTTAATACTTCGTTATCTTCTATTGTGTATGCAACCTGCCTAAATGTATCTAATGCCATATTGCGGTTAGATGACATGCCTAATACGTTTTTGCTATCCCATAGAAACAAATGCGCCAGGATTAACATGCGTGCGAGGTGTGTCTTACCATTCTGACGTGCGACCAGGCATAATGCTGTTTTTTTACGCCAATTATCTGCGTCATCTACAGCTAGTAAGTCATCTAGTACCCAGCGTTGCCAGGGAATAAGCGGCAGCCCTATTTGTACTGCTAAATCTGCTACCTCTTGCGCTTTAGTATTACCGATGAGTAAAGGCGTATGTATTCTTGGCGTGGTGCTACCAATTAGCCCGACCCCTCGTTTAATTGGGATTACTTGCGCATCAATCTGTGTCAATTAGATTCCATCTGGTTTGCTAAAAGGTGAGTCTGGCACTGTTCGGACTGTGTCAGGGAGAGAACAGGCTGGAAAGACAGGGGGGGTCGCCTTGCTGCTAAAAAAACGCCCACCTTTAGCGCTGTTACATGGTTTACACATGCTAATGAGATTATCTGGATTCCACATATCACCACCTTTACTACGTGGCCATATATGATCTACTGTTGTAGCTGTGCCATAACATGCACTACATGTATAGCCATCACGTGCCAATATCTCTAACCGTAGTTTCTTCCACTTACCACTACCTATTGCACGCTTACCGGTCAATGCCATCCTTTTAATATCCAATGCTCATAAGCTGCACACATCGTGCCATGCCTGTTTACATTGTACTTGATACCCCATCTAATTTGTGCATAAGGTGATGCAGTAATTAACCACTTAGACCTGCCTTGTGGTATGCCATAGTGTGAGCCATTACGTGCTTTAGGATTCCACTGACTCTCAGCTGTATATAACTTATCTAAACAGTCAAACTCATCTATATCATAATCTAAATAGATCCAGGCATATTGTTTATAGCTTTGTTTATCATTATCTGCTGCAACAGAATAATCTTTTGAAAAGAGTAAAGTAAATACCATTACACAAAGGATTGGCCAAACTCTGCGCCTCCCGAGTCTAGCCGTTGGCGACTCAGCTTTTCGATTTAGGATCGAACGCTTTTCTAGGGTAGCATGCCTGTCAAGGTTTCCGTTCATTTTGTGGAGTGTCGGTAGAAAGGTTCAAGCAAGAATAAATCTTCTTCAAGCCATGTTTCACTAAAGCCAGTGCCTTCATTCATAAGTTTTCATTATCTGCTCGCCTAAGTATTGTGTATATGTTGGTGGTATAGCTTCAACTAATTCTGTCCAGATACCCCATTGTATTGCTATTGCATGACGAGCTTCTTCAATTGTTGCAGCAGTTTTGCCACCCTTTGGGATTTCATCATTCAATGAGCCATACACGCCAACAGGCCTGCCCTGCGCTTTATGATTACACACACTGCCTTTGAGTGGCACATTACTTTCAAACAATCTGTGCCTACGCACCTTTAAATCAAATGACGACCCACATAATTGCACAGGTTTAATTAAGGGGCTACCTGGCACATTCTCAATAATATAGGCTTTACCACTTGCTATGAGTGCTGCCCTTGTCTGTGGAATTAAGTCAACCTTGCTCGTGCTTTTGCCCTGGGCGTTGCGTAAATGTTTAGTAACGCTGTGTGTTTGGCAAGGTGGGCTAGCATGGATTACGTCAAAAGATCGTAGAAAGTCTAAATCTTGTAAATAGTGTAAGACATCACCTCTAATATATGTATATGGGTAGCGTTTGCCATGCTTTAGGTCGATGCCAGTAACTATGAAGCCTGCTGCGGCGTAGCCAGCCGATGCGCCGCCTACTCCACAATACAAATCTAGCAGTTTCATATACTCACCCATCCTAAATACTTAGCATCTGGATTATCTAATAGCCACTGGTCTCGTAGCTTATGCTGGTGCGGCCAATCTATGTCATTACTCATTTGGCGCTAATTAAACTGCAAGTGTGGCAGACCACATTATGAAACATCCATCCACCACACTTACCGCATCTGCATATATCGTCGTCTGGTACATGCAAAGCCTCTACTATGTTTTTTACTCCCACGCAACCGCACGAAGTACATTGGTATGCGGAAAAACCTTCGGGTGTATCAATCTGGTCAAGCCACAGAAACTCTGTGTCTCGATTGCAGCCATTACACTTAAAGCGTGGGTGATCCATGATAATATCCTATTGCCTACAGTGGCACTGAGTACAAACTAGAAAATCACCAGAATGTATAAGCCTGTCATCATTACAAGCCATACATAGATCAACTGATTGCGTGAGGGTTTTCTTATCGTTTTCATAACGTAAGGTAAACCCATCACGTATAATCTCTACATATCCCATCATTCACCCCCTATCTTCGCTGTGACATTTTTTACAATGACAACGTTTTATTTGGTATTCCTGACCATCACAAGCAACTATGTAAAAACCAGTATTGTTTACTAGCATCTCTTCTGCTTTTATTTTTATAGTTCTCATTCGCCACCTTTGCCTTCCTCTGCATCGGAGGGAAAGTAATACGTGCCGTTATCCATAATCTTTGCCCACTTAGGCGCACACTGTTCTGCTTTAGGTGCAGGACATACATAGCCGTAGTAAGGCTTCTGCGTAGTCTTGCTTAGACCTTCTAGTAACTTCATGCCACCATGTTTACAGCTCTGTGCGGCTGGTGGTGCAAACGGAATTACATTACTGACATCACCTACTGACCACACTGTTGGCTCTTTCTTATCAGCTGCAAAAGATGCACGTATTACATCCTCTACAGCTCTAGCACGTGAGGCAGGTGGTGAGTAATTAGTTGCATCTGCAACCTTTGTCATCTCTTCTCGGCTAGCCCTTTTGCCCTTAGCTGCATAACCTGCGTTTGCAAGCGCTCTGCCGATCGCTGAAGTCTCAGCATTCTCCAGTGCAGAAGTTGAATTAACACCCCTATCACTAACGCTCTCACTAGCAAGCCCGGTCGTGAACGGTTTGTCATCGGTGCTTTTCTTAAATAGTTCAGCACTAACAATGTATCTAGTGTCTGAGGCCTGTTCGATCTTAGTTGCCACTCTTCCATCTGGGTAATCCTTCCAATATTTTTCTAGTCGGCTCTCGACTGTTTCATAATCTGCTAAGTTAAATGCCATTACTCACCAACTCTCCATTCAAACTCATCGTCTTTTTCTGCATCAATACACATTTTGTATATTGCCATGTATGCACAGATGTCCACGATACTGTCTTCGTGTCCAGGACTCTCGGCCAGCCTAGATATCTTTTGCAGAATATTGATAATCGGTATGTCGTGAGCTGAGAGTGGATAGTCAATGTATGCACTAACAGACTTTGCGATCCTGTCCATATTGTAAATGGCATGGCCATAGACGACACCACGCTCGTGGACAATGGCGGTTGCATCATTAAATAGTTTCTCAGTTGTAGTAGGCATTAGTTTTTTTCATAATCAAACACCTCATCGGTCTTGGCTTTGTTGTTAATCATTCTGCGGTGAAGATTCCAGCCATCTCTACGACCACGCCAGTAGTGCAGCTGTGCCGCATTTTCTTTAACATGTTGTATGTACCAACCGATAACACCTGCAATTAACAGTGCATAACACACTGCGTAAAATACATCTACAGTTACCATATAGCCCTATCTATGCCTACATATTTTGTGGCATGGCAACAGTGTTGCACTTGTGTATGACTTTGTAGATTATTTGGGGCGTAGTTTGTATAACGATTAGGTAACGATGTTACCCGTAATACCGCCCTAGAGCTGTAAATGAGCCATCCTTGTCAATAGGCACTAACGTGGGCGTTAGCGTCTTTCCTACGGCTTCTAGTATAGCAAAGCCCATCTGCCAATTAGCGCTTCCATAGCGGATATAAGAGGCTTTTTTTCTGTCCATAAGATTACC
>Ga0209617_10001037_pt1 | contig 12817 bp, 8 predicted proteins | sample LakEriepJuly2011_2_FD_187459 | JGI IMG/M metagenome (GOLD analysis project Ga0209617, IMG submission 187459) | Freshwater microbial communities from dead zone in Lake Erie, Canada - CCB epilimnion July 2011 (SPAdes) (version 2) | ecosystem: Environmental > Aquatic > Freshwater > Lentic >... | reverse complement strand
CACGCAGCTGGTGGACCAGCTGGTGGTGGTGACGCTGCAGAACTACTTCTGGGTGGATTCGGGGCGCTCCCAGGTGATCTGGGGCGAACGCGCGCAGTTCCTGGTGGAAAACCTGCGTCGCGCCCGTGAGGACATCTGGGCGATCGCCGGTCGCGTCTTCACGGAGGAACAGCTCAACGAGCTCGACCTCTCGATCGCCACGTGGTGGAGCCAGCGCGGCGGCACCGAGTTCGTGGCCTACGTGCGTTTCAGCGAGGTGGCCAGCGTCAAGGGCGAGGAGCTGGTGGAGAAGGTGCGCGACGGCGGCGGACTGCTTGAGCCGCTCGATCGCGCCACCGAGCAGGTGGAGCGCGCCAACGACTCCGCCGACCGCGCCTTCTTCTGGGCCAAGCGACTGCCGCTCTTCGCCAACTGGCAGTTCGAGGCGCTGATGTACGACATCATGATCATGCCCGACACGCAACGTGCCTTCCGTACCACCGACGGCATTTCCGAGGCGGTGGCGCAGGTGCCCGAGCGCATGAAGCTCGTCGTCTCCACCATCGAGGGTGCCCAGCAGACCGCGCGCGATGTCGTCGACCGCGTCTTCGTGCGGGCGCTCGTCCTCGTCGGCGCGGTGTTCGCCAGCGTTGCCGCCATCATCTTCCTTCGCAACAAGCGCCAGGCCTGAATCCATGCACCACGTACCCGCCGCCGTCCTGGTCATTGCAACTGCCATGCTGGCGCTGACGCCACCATCGGCTCCGCCCGCGCCGGCTGCGGCCGCCGCACCCGTGGCCGCGCCCGCATCGCCCGCCGACGCCACCCAGGACGGGGCCCCCTCCGCGGTGGAACCGATCAAGGGTTCCGACCTCGACAAGGCGCTTCGCGCCCTTGCAACGACGAGCGTTCGCTACGCCGCGGACGTGGGTGACATGGTGGTCGCGTTCCCGTCCTACGCCATGAGTTCGGCCCGCCCGGAAGGGAGGCTGAACATCCTCGGTTCCGACACCATGGGCCCGATGCTGTCGAGCGTCGGCATCGCCTACCAGCGGATCCACCCGAAGGCATCCATCAGCGTCAGCCAGGGGGGTTCGGCGGTGGGACTGGCGGCACTGGAGGCAGGCACGTGCGATCTTGCGGCGGTGGCGCGGGTCGTCACTGCGGAGGAACAGGCACGCATTGCCAAGGCGACGAAGAAGCAGGTGTTCGTTGTGCCGGTTGCCCAGGGTGCGGCGTGCGTCTACATCAATGCCGACAACCCCTTGCGCTGCATCACGCGGAAGCAGTGCAACGGCCTGTTCTCGATGACCCACTCGATGACACCGGTACCGATCCTCCGCTGGAGCGAGCTGGATCCGGCGTCTCCGCTCGGCAATACCCTGCCTTACCTCTATGTCACTACCGCCGACTCGGGAACGCTCCAGGTGTTCACCGATTGGTGCATGCCGGGCGAGGAACTCACCACCATCGGCATGTACATGGAACGTGGTCCATCATCGGTCGTGAATGCGTGCTGCGCATACCGCGAAGTGATCGGCATCTCCGGCTATGCGAATCGCCAGCCGCGCGCGCGTGCGCTGCCGATCGACATGGAGGATGGCAAGCCGCCGGTGGAGCCAAGTGTCGCCAACATCCGCAGCGGCGCCTACCCGATGTCCCGGCCGCTGAACCTGGTGTTCCTGGCGCCGGATGCGAAGCAGATCCCGGTGAATGTCCGCGAGTTCCTCCGGTTCCTGCTGTCCGAGGACGGTCAGGACACCATCGCGGCGGTCGGCAACATCCCCGCCGAGCCGACCAACTTGCCCGAGTTCCTCGGCAAACCCGTCAACGGCATCTGGCAGTGACGTAAATAGGTGCCGTGTTAATGCGGCACCTATTTACACGGCGAAATAGGTGCCGCATTAACACGGCACCTATTTACTGCTTCGCGGTGAACGCGTGCACCATGCGGTGCGAGTAGGTCTTGCCCGGGCGCAGCACCACGTCGGGCCAGCCGGGCTTGCCTTGCTTGTTGATGCTGTCGGGGAACGCCTGCGTCTCGAGGCAGAGGCCGTCGTTCTTGGCGTACGTGGCGGTGCCCTTGCCGGGCACGCCGTCGAGGAAGTTGCCAGAGTAGAACTGGATGCCGGGCTGGTCGCTCGACACCGTCATCACGATGCCGGTCTTCGGGCTGCGCACGGTGGCACAGGTGCGCATCGAGCCCGCCGCGCCGTTCACCACGAAGTTGTGGTCGTAGCCGCCCGGGTCGTCCTTGGTGGCGGGAAGCTTGGCGAAGTCCGTGCCGATGGCCTTCTGCGTGCGGAAATCGAGCGGCGTGCCGGCAACATCCGTGATCTCGCCGGTGGTGATGAGCGCGGCATCCACGGGCGTGTAGCGGTCGGCGTTGAGCGTGAGCTCGTGGTCGAGGATGGAGCCCGAGCCCTGGCCGCCCAGGTTCCAGTACGTGTGGTGCGCCAGGTTGACGCAGGTGGGTGCGTCGGTGGTGGCCTGCATGTCGACCGCGAGCTCGTTCTTCGCGGTGAGCGTGTACGTGACCTTCGCCGTGCATGTGCCGGGGAAGCCCTCCTCACCGGCCGCGCTCACGTAGGTGAAGGTGATCGACGGATCGCCGTTCACCATGCCGGCCTTGCCGTCCCAGAGCCGCTTGTCGAAGCCCTTCGCGCCACCGTGCAGGCAGTTGGGGCCGTTGTTGCAGGTGACCTGGCACGCCTTGCCGTCGATGGTGAACTGCCCCTTGGCAATGCGGTTGGCGCAGCGGCCGGCGGTGCACCCGAAGTACTGCGTGCGCTCGATGTACGCCTGGAGCGACGGGCGGCCGAGCACCACGTCCACCATCTGTCCCTTGGCGTCGGGCACCCAGAGCTCGGTGACGATGGTGCCGTAGTCGGACACCTTCATCGTCATGCCCGCGGCGTTCTTCAGCGTCCAGAGATGGACGGTCTTGCCTTCCAGCGTTCCCCAGTCGGAAACCTCGATGGTCGGTGCGCCCAGGGGTGAGGCCGGCATCACGGGTGCAGTCATGGCGAGCAGCGTGGCAACGGAGGCGACAGAGGCGAGCGATGCGATGGTGGTGGCGAACATGGTGTTCCTTGCGTTCGTGGTTCGATGCGGTGGTTCAGGACACCGCGCGCTCCATGCGCCTGGCATGGAAGCGGCGGATGAGTTCGTCGGCGGCCACGCCCACCAGGAGCACGGTGCCGATCACTGCGAATTCAAGCTGGGAACTGAGCCCCAGCAGGATGATGGCGGTGCGCAGCACCTGCAGCGTGGCGGCACCGAGCACGATGCCCACCACGCTGGCCTCGCCGCCGCGCAGGCTGCAGCCGCCCAGCACGGCCGCCGCGATGGCGTACAGCTCGTAGAAGTTGCCGAAGTCGCTCGGCTGCGCGCTGCCGATGTCGAAGATGAAGAGCATGCCGCCGAAGCCGGCCAGCAGGCTGCACGCCACGTACGCCAGCGTGACCAGCCGCGCGGTGGGCACGCCCGAGTAGCGCGCCGCGCTCTCGTTGCGCCCGGTGGCCAGGAGCCATCGTCCCCACACCGTGCGGTGCAGGAAGAGCGCGATGGCCACCGAAAGCAGCACCAGCGGAATGACCGTGGCAGGCAGCCGGTAGTTCTCGAAGCCCACCGGGAACTTGGCCAGCGCAATGGAGCGCACGCCCTCGAACTCGCCCTGGAAGCCCTGCGACTGGTCGCCCGTCATCCAGCGCGCGATGCCGCGGTAGAGGAGGAGGCCGCAGAGCGTCACCAGGAACGGCTGCAGACGCAGGCGCGTGATCAGCAGGCCGTGCGCCAGGCCGATGAGCGCGCTCCCCGCAAGCACGGTGGGGATCACCGCCCACGGCGACCATTCGTGCTCCACCAGGAGCCACGGCGTGGCGATGCCGGCCAGGCACACCACCGAGCCGATCGAGAGGTCGATGCCACCCGTCACGATCACCAGGCCCGCGCCCAGCGAGAGGATCGCGAACAGCGCGCTCCGCTGCGTGAGGTTCATCAGGTTGTAGCCGGTGAGAAAGTTGTCGCCGAAGAGCGCCGCCACCAGGCAGACCGCCACGAAGATTCCGAGGATGCCGAGGCTCTTCTTCATGTGGGTGTTCCTGTCAGGCAGTGCGCGTCGCGTGCCCCGTGGTGGGCGTGCCGCCTGTTGCAAGGTGCATGATGGCAACTTCGTCGGCGTCCTGCACGGCCATCTGGCCGGCCACGGCGCCCTCGTGCATGATGATCACGCGATCGGCCAGGAGGAGCACCTCCTCGAGGTCGCTCGAGGCAAAGACCACGGCGCTGCCGGCGTCCGCCAGGCGTCGCACCTCGGCGTGGATCTCGGCGCGCGCACCCACGTCCACGCCACGCGTCGGTTCGTCCAGAAGGAGCACCGCGGGGTCGACGGCCATCCAGCGGCCGATCACCGTCTTCTGCTGGTTGCCGCCGGAAAGCGTCTGGACGCGTCGGCGCGGGTCGGCGGGGCGCAGCTGCATGCGCGCCACCATGCGTCCCACCAGTCCGTGCTCGGCGGCGGTGTCCACGGTGCGTGCGCTGCCGCGGCGATCAAGCCACGCCAGCGACATGTTCATGGCCACCGGGTCCTCGGCGAAGATCCCGTGGCGGGCACGATCCTCTGGCACGATGGCAATGCCGCGCCGCACGCGCTCGGCGGTGGTGCCCGTGAGCGCCTGCCCGTCGAGGGACGCGTGGCCGCGGTGCGGCACGAGGCCGGCGATGGCCTCCAGGAGTTCCGTGCGCCCGGCGCCCACCAGCCCCGCGAGCCCCACGATCTCGCCCGCGCGGACCTCGAACGACACCGGCTTCGCGTTCCGGTGCGCGCCCACGAGTCCGTCCACGCGCAGTCGCACGGCGGCGCCCGGCTTCGCGGCGCGCGGCTCCGCGGCGGCAATGTCGCGCCCCACCATCAGCCGTTCGAGCATCGCACGATCGAACTCGCCGCGCTTCAGGAGCCCGGTGGGCCGACCGTCGCGCAGCACCAGCACGCGGTCGGCGATGCGCAGCACTTCGTCCAGGTGGTGCGAGACGAAGACCACGGCCGTGCCCTGCGCACGCAGTTCGCCCATGATGCCGAGCAGCCGGTCCGCCTCGCGCGCGCTCAGGCTGGATGTGGGCTCGTCGAGCACCAGCACCCGCGCCTCGCAGCTGAGCGCCTTGGCGATCTCCACCAGCTGCCGCTGCGCGATCGGCAGCGCGCCGCAGGGCGTGGACGGGTCGAGCTCGAGCCCCACGTGCCGCAGCCAGCCGCGTGCGCGTTCGCGCATGGCGTGGAGGTCCATGAATCCAAGGCGCGCCGGCTCGCGGCCCAGGAAGATGGACCCCGCCACGTCCAGGTTCTCCGGCAGGTTCAGCTCCTGGTGCACCAGCGCAATGCCGGCGCGCGCCGCGTCGCGAACACCGGCAAGCTTCACCGGGTGCAGCACGCCGTCGGCGCCGGCCACCTCGAGCGATCCCTCGCTCGGCTGCACCACGCCCGAGAGGATCTTGAGGAGCGTGCTCTTTCCCGCGCCGTTCTCGCCGACGATCGCCAGCACCTCGCCGCCGCGCACGTCGAGGCCGATGCCGGCGAGCGCCGTGACGCCCGCGTAGCGGCGCCCGACGCCGGTGATGCGGAGGAGTGCGGGGTTGCTCGTCATGCGTCTCGGCCGGTGCGCGTCACTTCTTGCCGCCGGCTTCCTTGCCTGCCTTGATGCGGGCCTTGAGTTCCTTCCAGAACGCCTCGGCGTTGTCCTTGCGGATCACGCGCGCGGAGATGTTGATGACGCCGTTCGCCGGGATCATCGACATGTCGCCCTTGTTCAGCGCGTTGAGCACCTTCACGCTCTCGAAGCCGTAGCCGTAGGGGTCCTGCACCACGGTGCCGAGGACGAAGCCTTCCTTGATGCCGGCGATCACGTCGGCGCCCTCGTCGAAGCCGGCGAGCATCACCTTGCCGGTCTTCCCGGTCTGCTTCAGCACCTCCACCGCGAGCGTCGAGTTGTATTCGAAGAGCCCGGTCATGAGCGCCAGCTTCGGGTGCTTGATCATCACGTCCTCGATGTTCGCCTTCGCCTTCGCGCGGTCGAACGAATCGGTCCACGTGCCCACGATGGTGTAGCCGGCCTCGGTGATCACCTTCGACGGCTCGTCGTAGCGCGTGGCGTCCGGCGTGCGGCCGAGCAGCCCGTCGATGAAGCCCTGGCGACGGCGCTTGGCGTTGTCCTGCTCGAGGCGGCCGATGAAGATCGCCACTTCGCCGCCGGTGCAGCCTTCGCGCGCCATCCTTCCGCACATCAGGCCGGCGTCGTAGTTGTCCATGCCGATGTAGCAGAGGCGCGGGGCCTTCGGCGCATCGGAGTCGTTGGTGATGAGGAGCGACTTCTCCGCCACCATGCTCAGCACCTCGGCCTGGTTGGTGGGATCGATGGGGCTCACGGAGATGCCGTCGATGCCGCGGGTCACCAGGTCCTCGAGCATGCGCTTCTGGTCGCCGAGCCCGCCGCCCGGGAACTCCACGGTGACGTCGCAGCCGAGCTCCTTGCCGGCCGCGATGGCACCGGCCTTGGCGATGGTCCAGAAGTCGGCCACGCCGTTGGAGACGAACGCCACGTGCGGCTTGGCCTTCGGCGACTTCTTCATCTCGGCGATGCGCGCCTTCTGCGCGGCCACCAGGTCGGCGTGCGGTGCGGCAGCGGCCAGGCCCACGCTCACGGCGGCGAGGGCGACGATGGAGATCAGCTTCTTGTTCATGGATGTTTCCTCAGCAGACTGTCATGCCGCCGTTGACCGGGATGTCGGCACCGGTGATGAATCCCGCGGCGTCGGAGGCAAGGAAGGTCACTGCGCCTCCCACGTCGGATGGCAGGCCGAAATGACCCATGGGGATCATCTTCCGGTAGCCCTCCTTCATCTCCTCCGGATCGTTCGCATGGCGTTCCACCGGGATCCAGCCCGGCGCCACCATGTTGACGGTGATCTGCCACGGCGCCAGCTCGCCCGCCATGGCGCGGCTCCAGCCGGTCTGCGCACCCTTGGCGGCCACGTAGGCGCTGAAGGGATGCGTGCCGCGGCGGAAGACCTCGCTGGTGATGTTGATGATGCGCCCGTGCCTCGCCTTCTTCATGTGCGGCAGCACGCGGCGCGTGATGAGGTACGGGCTCTTCACGAAGAAGTCGAGCATCTGCTGGTAGAAGGCCCAGTCGTATTCCTCGATGGGCTTCAGCGGCTGGTCCGGCGTGGCGTTGTAGACCGCGATGTCCACCGGGCCGAGCTTCGCCTCGATCTCGGTGACCATGCGGTCCACCTCGGCCTCGTCGATGACGTTGGCGCGCACCAGCATGCCCTGCAGGCCGGCGTCGGTGAATTCCCGGAAGGTGCGCTGCGCGTGCTCGTGCGAATTGGCGTAGTTGATGGCCACCTTGGCGCCGGCCTTGCCGAGCGCGAACGCCATCGCCTTGCCGAGCCCGCGCGATGCGCCGGTGACCAGCGCCACGCGTCCGTCGAGTCTGAAGTCGGGGGTCTTCATGGAGTGATAAATCCGTACCCGGTTACATATGCACCAATTACCGGCGCGGATGCTAGTGGCGAAAATTGGTGCATATGTAACCGGGTACGGATTTAGGCGATCACGCCGCGGATGGGGTCCGCACCTTCCACGCCCACCAGCTTCTGGTCCAGGCCCGCGTAGAAGTAGGTGAGCGCGTTCGGGTCGAGGCCCATCAGGCTGAGCACCGTGGCGTGCAGGTTCTTGACGTGGTAGCGGTCGCCCACGCCGATCGAGCCGAGCTCGTCGGTCTCGCCAACGCTCACGCCGCCCTTGATGCCGCCACCGGCCATCCACATGGTGAAGCCGTAGGAGTTGTGGTCGCGCCCGGTGCCCTGTGCGTACTCCGCGGTGGGCTGGCGCCCGAACTCGCCGCCCCACACGACCAGCGTCTCGTCGAGCAGGCCGCGCTGCTTCAGGTCCTTCAGGAGCCCCGCGATCGGCTTGTCGGTGCGCCCCGCGTGGTAGTCGTGGTTCTTCTTGAGGTCGCCGTGCGCGTCCCAGTTGGCGTCGTTGTGCGAGCCGCCCGAATACACCTGCACGAAGCGCACGCCGCGCTCCACCAGCCGCCGCGCCAGCAGGCACTTGCGCCCGAATTCCTCGGTCTGCGGCTCGTCCATGCCGTAGAGCTCCTTGGTCTTGGCGCTCTCGAGCGACGTGTCCACCGCCTCGGGCGCGGTGGCCTGCATGCGGTACGCCAGCTCGTAGCTCTCGATGCGGCTCTCGAGCTCCGTGTTGCCGGAGCGCTCGAGCGCATGACGCGTGTTCCACATCTTCAGCCGATCCAGCATGCGCCGCTGCAGGTCGTCGCTGCGGCCCACGGGGTTCGCAAGGTCAAGGATCGGCGGTCCGTCGCCGCGCAGCACCGTGCCCTGGTAGATGGCGGGCATGTAGCCCGCGCTCCAGTTCTTGGCGCCGCTGATGGGGCCGCCCGTCGAATCGAGCATCACCACGAACCCCGGCAGGTTCTGGTTCACCGTGCCAAGCCCGTAGTTCACCCAGCTTCCGAGCGCCGGCGCGCCGCCGAGCAGCTTGCCGCTGTTCATCATGAGCATCGCGCTGCCGTGGATGGGGCTGTCCGCGTACATGCTCTTCACGAACGCGATGTCGTCCACGCACGTGGCCAGGTGCGGGAACAGGTCGCTCACCCACGCACCGCTCTGGCCGTGCTGGCGGAAGTTCCACTTGGGGCCCACCACGCGGCCCTCGTTGCGGTCGCCGCCGCGGCCCTTGGTCTTCACCTTGATGGTCTGGCCGTCGTACTTGTAGAGGTCCGGCTTGTAGTCGAAGGTGTCCACGTGGCTCGGGCCGCCGTACATGAACAGGAAGATCACGCTCTTGGCCTTGCCCGGGAGCTTCGGCGGCTTCGGCACCAGCGGGTTCGGCATGGGCGTCTCGCCGTCGAACGCCATGGCCTGCTTCGCCAGGAAGCCGTCCTGCACCAGCATGCTGGCGAGCGCCACGCTCGTGAACGCGCCGCCCGCCTCCCAGAAGAATTCGCGGCGCGTCTGCCCGCAGAAGGTGTTGCGCGGCGCGTGGGGATGGGAGTGGTGGTCGTGCATGCGGTTCTCCGTCAATCCACCGTCAGGAAGTCGTTGAGGTTGAGCACCACCAGGCAGTAGGCCTGCATGGCGTGCGCGTCGTCCATGCCGTCCTTCGCGCGCAGTTCCGCCACGAACGCCTCCGCCTCGTCGAGGTCGCGCGCCGCGGGAACGCGTCCGGAAGACAGCTCGCGCGCCCACGAGAGCTGCGCGCGCAGGTTGCCGGGGCGCTCGCGCATGACACGCTCCGCCAGATCGGCAGCCAGCATGTTCGTCAGCTCGCCGTTGAACATGCTGAGCGCCTGCGTGGGCTGCACGGTGTTGAAGCGGACGGGGCAGGGGCCGTCCACGTCCGCCATGTCGAAGACGCTGAGGAGCGGATGCAGCAGCGAGCGCTTCACCTCCACGTAGAGCGTTCGGCGCGTCCACGTGTCCTCGGGCGTGCGCGGCCAGACCTCGTCGGGCTTGCTGCTGGTGGCCAGCACTTCCTCGGGCATCGGCGGGCGCACGCCGGGGCCGCCCTTGGCGTCGCTCAGCGTGCCGGCAGTGGCCAGCATGGCGTCGCGCAGTTCCTCGGCCTCCAGGCGCCGCAGGCGATAGCGCGACAGCAGTTCGTTGGGCGCATCCTTCGCCAGCGCGCTCGCCGTCGGGATGCTCGACATCCGGTACGCGGCGCTGTTCATGATGACGCGGTGCATCGCCTTGATGCTCCAGCCGTTGGCAGGGATCTGCGCCGCCAGCCAGTCGAGGAGCTGCGGATCGGTCGGCGCCTCGCCCAGCTTGCCAAGATCGTTCGACGTGGGGCACAGGCCGATGCCGAAGTGATGCTGCCAGAGCCGATTCGCCAGCGTGCGCAGCGTGAGCGCGTTGCGGTCGTCCGCGATCCACCTCGCAAGCGCCAGGCGACGCCCGCTCGACTCGCCGAACGGCCGCGCCGTGGGCATTTCCGGCTCAAAGCGCGACGCCACCAGCGGCACGCCCGGCTCCACGCGCTCGCCGAGCGCGTGCGGGCTGCCGCGCAGCATGACGTGCGTTTCCGCGGGCTTCGCGGCCTCGCGCACGGCGAGCACCGTCTCGCCCTCCCACGACGGCGGACGCAGCGCCGCCAGCTGCGAGCGCATCCCCTTCCAGCGCGCCACCTCGTCCGCCGGGCGCGATGCCAGCGCCCGCGCCGCCTCCGATTCGCGCGGCAGGCCGGTGGCCATGGAGATGACCTCGCCTTCCTCCAGCACGCGGTCGTAGAAGCGCAGTTCGTCGATGGTGCCGGAGAACGGATGCGAATCCGGATGCATCGTGCCGACGGAGATCTCCTTCGGATAGTCGAGCGACGCCGTGCTGCCCACCGCGTCCGCCACCACCACGCCGTCCAGGCAGAGCGCGATGCGCCCCGTGCCGCGGTCGCGCGTGAACGCCACGTGGTGCCACTGGCCGTCGTTGTAGCCCGGGCCGCTCGAGACGAAGGTCTCCGGATCACCGGTGCCCGCACTCACGAAGCCGTTGGCGATGAGGCTGATTCCCCAGTCGCGCACGATGCCCGGCACCTCGCCGTCCACCAGGCCCTTGCCCAGGAACCAGCGGCGGTCGCCCTCGCTGCCGCCGCCCACGTCCGTGGTGCGGAACCAGAAGCTCACCGTGAAGCTGTCCTGCACGGGGCGATCGATCACCACGCGATCGTCGCCGCCGTCGAACGCGAATGCCTTGCCGATGCGGCCCTCGGCACCGAAGCCCGCGTCGCGCACCTTTGCGCCAGCCTTCGCGCCGGCCACGGAGTTCCGTGCCGTTGCCGACTTCGCATCCTCGAACGCAAAGTGCGCCACCAGCCCGTTGCTCGGCGCGCGGTCCACGAACGCGCTGCCCGCTGCATCCGCGCCCGCCTCTGCGCCGCGCTCGATGGCGCCGATGCCGGCAATCAGCGACGCGCGCTTCGCCACGTATGCCGCGCGCTCGGCCTCCGGGTCCGCGTGGCCGAAATCCGTGCGCACCATGCGCAGCACGCTCTCGGCGTCGATGCTGTTGAACGGGCTCGACTTGTACGGCTTGACGCCCGCGAAGAACGCGGCGAAGCGGTAGTAGTCCTTCTGCGGGATCGGGTCGCCCTTGTGGTCGTGGCAGCGCGCGCAGCCGAGGCCCACGCCCAGGAACGTGCGCGCCGTCACGTCCACGATGCCGTCCATGTCGTCGGCCAGCGCCTGCTTGAGGTCGGGCACCTCGTCGTCCCACATGCCCAGGCGGTAGTAGCCGGTGGCAAGCAGCGTGGAATAGTCGCGGTCGGGAAGCTCGTCGCCCGCCAGCTGCTCCACCACGAAGCGGTTGTACGGCTTGTCCTCGTTGAAGGCGCGCACCACCCAGTCGCGGTACTTCCACGCGGAGGTCTTCTCGCCGTCGCGCTCGAAGCCGTTGGTGTCGGCGTAGCGCACCAGGTCCAGCCAGTGGCGCGCCCACTTCACGCCGTACTCGGGGCTCGCAAGCAGGCGATCGATCAATCGCTCCCACGCATCGGGCCGTGTGTCGGAGACGAACGCGCGCACTTCCTCCGGCGTCGGCGGAAGGCCCGTGAGGTCGAACGCGGCGCGCCGGATCAGCACCTCGCGCGAGGCCTCGGCTGCGTGCTCCACGCCGGCCGCCTCCAGGCGCGCCAGCACGAAGCGGTCGATGGGCGAGCGCACCCACGCGCCCTCGCGCACGGCAGGCGGCGCCGGCGCTGCGAGCGGCTTCCAGCTCCACCATGTGTTCATGGCCTTCGCGGCGCGCTGCTCGACAAGGCGGGAGGCCGAGTCCTCGGCTGGCGGCTCCACGGCCGCCACGGTCGCCACGATCGTCGTCCCCATCACCCCCACCGCCAACGCCGACAGCCACCGCGCGGGGCGCGCGCCGGGGGCGTGGTCCATGGTGCCGTCTGGGGGGGCAGGCATCCGTTCAACCATAGTGCCCGCTGTAAGCCCGGTTTCAAGGATTGCTAAATAGGTGCCGTGTTAAAGCGGCACCTATTTCACCGAAATAGGTGCCGCTTTAACACGGCACCTATTTGCGTATCGTCAGCGCATGCGCGCATCTCGGACGGCGATCGTGGCGGTGTTCTCGCTCCTTGCACTGGTGGCGGCCATCACCATCGCACCCAGCGCCGCGGCACAGTCCGCGAAGGCCCCGGCGCGCCCGGCGAAGAAGCAGTACGACCCCGCCAAGTTCAAGGCCAAGCAGCTCCTGGTGGTGCACTACGCGCGCGCCGACGGCGACTACGCCGTGTGGAACCTCTGGGCCTGGCCGCGCAACAAGGACGGCGCCCAGATCAACTTCACCGACGAAGACGCGTTCGGCCGCATCGCCGTGGTGCCGCTCAAGGAGTCCGCGGACGAAGTGGGCTTCATCGTCCGCAAGGGCGAGTGGGAACGCAAGGACATCGACGGCGATCGCTTCGTGCCGCTCGGCGGAAAGCCCGTCACCGAGGTCTGGCTCGTCTCCGGCGACGCGGAAGTGCATCGCACGGAACCGGTGATCGACCGCACGCTCAAGGTGAAGGCCGCGTTCGTGGACGATCGCTCGCGCGTGCTCATCGCCACCAGCACGCCACTCACGCCCGCGCAGCTGAAATCGCTCAAGGTGGAAGTGGCAGGCAAGGCCGTCGCCGCCACCGCCGCGCGCGCCACGGTGCCCGGCACGGAAAGCGCCATGACCGAGGTGCGCCTCCCGCGCCCGCTGCGCGACGAGGAAATCGCGAGCGTCACCGTGAAGCTCGCCGACGCGCCCGCCGCACTCGCCTACGCGCGCGGCG
>Ga0209617_10001036_pt1 | contig 12823 bp, 11 predicted proteins | sample LakEriepJuly2011_2_FD_187459 | JGI IMG/M metagenome (GOLD analysis project Ga0209617, IMG submission 187459) | Freshwater microbial communities from dead zone in Lake Erie, Canada - CCB epilimnion July 2011 (SPAdes) (version 2) | ecosystem: Environmental > Aquatic > Freshwater > Lentic >... | reverse complement strand
AGGCCGCACAGGTGTCGGCATCTGCGGTGCTGAAGTACTGGTTGCCTTCGATGGCGCTGAAATCAACCTGCACGGTGCCGTTGAAGCCGCCCAGACCATCGCCGCCCAGGTTGCCGCTGCCGAGGGGCAGCGAGCCCAGCACCTGGTTGCTGGCGTAGTCATGGCCACCACCGTTGATGAAGGCCATCACCTTGATGTCGCCACTGCTCCAGCCGGTCAGCACCAGCGGAATCTTGATCTCGATGCCCGTGGTCACGCCGCAGCCCGAGCCCGGGTTGGCGCTGTCACCCGACACGCCGCCCACGTTGCTGTTGTCGATCGACAGCTGGCAGCCGTAGGTCACGTCATCGAGCAGGTTGGGAGTGTTGGCGTCTGCGAACACGCCGTTGCCGATGTAGGCACCCACGCCGCCGCCCGCGGTGAGCAGCTGCGCGATGTTTGCGTACTGCGTGGTGGGCGTGCCACCGAGCGTGGTGGTGAGGTAGAAGTCGGGCGCGAAGTCCGCGTCGAACTTGGTGCCGGCCAGCTTGTTCAGGCCGTTGAAGTCGACGTCGGGGTTCGAATTCAGCATCGTGTTCTGGCCTTCGCCAGCGACGCAGTCGACCAGCACTTCGAGCTTGTTGAAGTTGCTCTCCATGTTGCCCGACAGGAAGATGTACAGGTAGCCACCCGCCTCATCGACCTTCACCCAGCCAGCGTTCAGCTCGCTGCCATTGGCAAGGCTCTTCACGCCGTCGGTGGCGTTGCCGAAGCCGGTGTGGTTGTTCTGGCTCGCCTTGGGGCTGCCGTAGTCGGCATCCAGCGTTCCGTCGATGACGATCTGGCCGAATGCGCTCGAGGCGAGGGCGATCACGGCGGTGCACGATGCGAAGAGCTTCATTTCTCAATTTCTCCCAAAGGGGGTCCTAGGAATGTCGGTCGGCCTACAAAACCCGCGCGTGGCCGATGCGACGTTGAGCCCTAAAGGTAGACCAGCCCGGGTGTTTGGCAAAAGGAAACCCACATTTCACAAGTAAAAGTCGCGATTTGAAAATGGCTGCCGCAAACCGTGACGAGGGGTGAAAACGGCCAAGTTTCGGCTTCTCCACCGCGAATCCGGTTCAAGCTTGCCACTTGCACGCCCCACCCCTCCAGACCCTATAAATCGCTCCATGCCCCGATTCGCCCTGCGCCTGGCCTACGACGGCACCGACTTCCACGGCTGGCAGCGGCAGGAACCCCCCGGTCTGGAGCCCCTGCGCACCGTTCAGGGGGAACTGGACCGGGCCCTGACCGATGTACTGCACGCCCCCGTGAACTGCCAGGGCGCCAGCCGCACCGACGCCGGCGTGCATGCCGAGGCGCAGGTGGCGGCCTTCACCGCCGAGTGCCGGGTGCCCCTGGAGCGACTGCATTCGGCACTGAACGCGCGACTGCCGGGTGATGTGCGCGCCATGGCGGCGTGGCAGGTGCCGGATGACTTCGATCCCATCCGCGACGCGCGCTCGAAGGGCTACCGCTACGAGGTGGCGCGCATGCAGCCCTTCGTGGCGCGACTGCCGTTCGACCGTCGCTTTCTGTACGAAGCCATGCATCCGCTGGATGTGGAGCGCATGCGGCGAGCGGCCGCGGCCATCGTTGGCACGCATGACTTCCGTGCCTTCGCGCATGCGCAGCACGGGCGCGAGAGCACGGTGCGCACGGTGTACGCGTGCGATGTGGGCACGCTGCCCGATGATCGCGTCGTGATCGACGTGTCGGGCAACGGCTTCCTGTACAACATGGTGCGCATCATCGCGGGCACGCTGCTTGAGGTGGGCCGCGGTCGCATCGACCCCGATGCCATTCCAGACATCATCGCCGCCGGCGATCGCAGCCGCGCGGGCAACACGCTGCCGCCGCAGGGCCTGCGCCTGCGCTGGATCCACTATCCCGCCGACCGCAGCGAGCCCGGCCGCGGCTTCGACATAGGATGAGCCGCATGCACGCCGCCATCATCGCCCCGCATCCCGATGACGCCGAACTGGCCATGGGCGGCACCATCGCGCTGCTGGTGTCGCAGGGTCATCGCGTGACGATCATCGACTGCACCGACGGCGAACCCACGCCTTTCGGTGATCCAGCCACGCGGGCGCGCGAAGCAGCCGAAGCGGCGCGCGTGCTGGGTTGCGAGCGCATCAATCTGGGCTGGCCCAACCGCAGCGTGCAGCACACGCTGGCTGCGCGTCACCAGCTGGCCGGCGAATTGCGCACACGCACGATCGACCTGCTGTTCGTGCCGCACCCCGACGATGTGCACCCCGATCACCGGGCCATCACGCGCATCGCGGAAGACGCGCGCTTCGACGCCAAGCTGAGCAAGTCCGACCTGCCCGGCGAGCCGCACCACCCCCGCCGCCTGCTGCACTACTTCTGCACCCATCTGAAGGCGGTGCCGCAGCCCAGCCTGATCGTGGATTGCTCGGCACACGCCGAAACGAAGATGCGCTCGATCGCCTGTTACCGCAGCCAGTTCGAGGCCAACCCCGCCAACCGCGGCGTGCCCGCGTGGCTGGAGGCGATGGGTCGCTTCTACGGAAGCCGCATCAACGCCGCGTTCGGCGAGCCGTTTGCGGCGCCCGAATGCATCGGCGTGCGCGACCTTTCGTCGCTGCTGCCCTGATCGATCACGCCAGCTTGCGAACCACGTCCACCAGGCTGTCGGCCACGTGGTGGCGCTGCGCCTCGGTGAGTTCGGGGTAGATCGGCAGCGCGATCACTTCCTTGGCGGCGCGCTCGCTGTGCGGGAACACGCCCTCGCGGTAGCCGAGGAACGCGAAGCACTTCTGCTGGTGCAGGCACAGCGGGTAGTAGATCTCGGTGCCGATCTTGCGCGCGGTGAGTTCGTCGCGCACCTTGTCGCGGATCGCCGCCGGCACGCGCACCACGTACTGGTTGTAGATGTGACGCGAGCCCTTGGCGGCGGCGGCCGGGAAGCGGATGGGCAGGCCGCCGGCGTCCACGGCCGTGCGGCTGTCCGTGGCACCGGCATCGGTGAAGAACTGGTCGTACCACGCGGCGTTGCGCGCGCGGCCCTGACTCCAGGCATCCAGATGGCGCAGTTTCACGCTGAGCACCGCGGCCTGCAGCGCGTCGAGGCGGCTGTTCATGCCGATCTCGTGATGGAAGTACTTCGGCTCCATGCCGTGGTTGCGCAGGCGCTTCAGGCGCGCCGCAAGTGCGTCATCATTCGTGGTCATCACGCCACCGTCACCAAAGCCGCCGAGGTTCTTGCTGGGGAAGAAGCTGAAGGTGCCGATGTGACCGCGCGTGCCCACGCGCGTGCCGTGGCTGTCCTCGGTGCCGATCGCCTGCGCGCAATCCTCCACCACCTTCAGGTTGCGGGCCTTGGCGATGTCCATGATCGCGTCCATGTTCGCGGCCTGCCCGAACAGGTGCACCGGCATGATCGCCTTCACCTTCTTGCAGCAGCCGAAGGCCTCTTCCACGCTCTTGGGGCAGATGTTGTAGGTGGCGGGGTCGCAGTCCACGAACACCGGACGCGCGCCCAGTCGATGCACGCTTCCAGCCGTGGCGAAGAAGGTGAAGCTGGGCATGATCACCTCGTCGCCGGGGCCCACATCGAGCGCCTGCAGGGCCAGCACGATGGCGTCGCTGCCGTTGGCGCAGCCCACCGCGTGCTTGGCGCGGCAGTAGGCCGCGGTGTCGCGCTCCAGCTCGTCCACCTTGGGGCCGCCGATGAAGTACTGGCTCTCCATCACCTCGCGCACCACCGGCTCCACTTCGGCGCGCAGGGTGGCGTACTGGGCCTTCAGGTCAAGCAGCGGAACGTTGATCGCGGTTGCGGCAGCGGTGCTCATCGCGCGATTGTAGGGCGATCCGGGCGGATTCCCAACCCGTGGGCTCAGTGCCCGGTGCTGCCAAAACCGCCGCTGCCACGCTGGGTTGCGTCCAGCTCGTCCACCTCGCGCACCTGCACATGCAGCACCGGCGCCACGATCAGCTGCGCGATGCGCATGCCGTGCTCCACGGTGAAGGCCGCGCGGCCCAGGTTGATCAGCGCCACCATCGCCTCGCCGCGGTAGTCGCTGTCGATGGTGCCGGGTGCGTTGGGAACGGTCACGCCGAACTTGGCGGCCAATCCGCTGCGCGGGCGCACCTGCCCTTCATGTCCCTTGGGGATCGCCATGATGAACCCGAGCGGAACGCGCGCAAGGTCCCCGGGCTGCAGCGTGACGGGCGCATCCAGACATGCGTGCAGGTCCATGCCCGCGGCCTCGGCACTCTGGTAGGCGGGCATCTGCGCGCCCGGATGGATTCGCTTGAAACGGATCTCGACGGTTGCCATGCCGCCGAATCTACTCCGCCTGCAGGATCTCCTGCAGCACCTCGGCGGCGTGCTCCTCGGGCTTCACCTTGTCCCAGCGCTTCAGCACCACGCCGCCAGGCCCGACCAGATAGGTGATGCGCGCGATGCCCATGTAGGTCTTGCCGTACATCGACTTCTCCTGCCATGCGCCAAGCTTCTTGGTGAGCGGCGGCACGCCGTCCTTGCCCGGCTCGTCAACGATCAGGTCGAACGGCAGCTTGAACTTGCCCGCGAACTTGGCGTGACTCTCGGCGCTGTCGGCGCTCACGCCGAACACGCGCGCCTTCGCCTTCAGCAGCTTGGCGTGCAGGTCGCGGAAGGCGCAGGCCTCCTTGGTGCAGCCGGGCGTGTCGTCCTTGGGATAGAAGTAGATCACCGTGAAGCCCTTCGTGAGGGTGGCGCCCTTCACGACTTCGCCGTCGGCGGTGCGGGCGGTGAATGCGGGCAACTTCTTGCCGGGTTGGATCAGGGGCATGGCGCGCGATTCGCCGTCGCCTCGGCAGCGGATTCGCTCAATCCGTGCGGCGGAAATCAAGCGAGGGCCGCGGCGACGCCTGACCCTCGAGTTCGGGCGTGCGCCAGCATCCCACCCATCGGTTGGGCTCGATCTGGTGCAGGCAGTACGGGTCGCGATCGTTCGCGAGCTTCGGTCGCGCCTCGGCCGACATGTGCGGCCACCACGGAATCACGCCGCGATCTGCACCGAGCAGCTTGCGGAACTCGGCGGGGTTCTCGGTGACATCCTCGACCGTGGTGAGTCGGTTGCGCGCCTCACGAAGCCCGGGAATGCTGCTGAACAGACCGCGCGTGTACGGATGCATGGGCCTATCGAACAGCTCGAACACCGGCGCATATTCCACCACGCGTCCCGCGTACATCACGCACACCACGTCGGCGTTCTCGGCCACCACGCCAAGGTTGTGCGTGATGAGCATGATGCCCATGCCGCGATCGCGCTGCAGTCCGCGCAGCAGTTCCAGGATCTGCGCCTGGATGGTGACATCGAGCGCCGTGGTGGGCTCGTCGGCCAGCAGCACCTTGGGCTGGCACGCCAGCGCCATGGCGATCATCACGCGCTGACGCATGCCGCCGCTGAAGCGGTGCGGATACTCGTCCAGCAGATCGCGCTTGCCCTTGCCCAGCGCCACCAGATCGCTCTTGAAGCGCTCCTTCAGTCGGTTGTAGATGCCCACTTCCTCCAGCGCCGCGATCGCGCGCTCCACGGCCTGATCGGGCGCGATGCGCTGGTGCAGCAGGATCGCCTCCAGGATCTGGTCGCCGATGCTGTACACCGGGTTCAGGCTGGTCATCGGCTCCTGGAAGATCATGGCGATCTCGCCGCCGCGCACCTTCAGCATCTCGTGCTCGCTCATCGACAGCAGGTCGCGGCCCTCAAGCAGGATGCTGCCGCGGTCGAAGCGGCCGGGCGGACGCGGAATCAGCTGCATGGCGCTCATCGCGGTCACGCTCTTGCCGCAGCCCGACTCCCCCACCACCGCAAGCGTCTGCTGCGGGAACAGCGTCATGTTCACGCCCGCAACCGCCTGGATGCGCGGGCCACCCGGGTTGCTGGCGTTGTCGAAGCTCACGGCCAGATCGGCCACCTCAAGCAGCGGCCTGGTGCTCGTGGCGTTGCCCACCGCACCCTTCGACTGTGTCTGCACGCTCATCAGTGGGCCGCCTTTCGCAGCTTGGGATCGATCGCGTCACGCAGCGCCTCGCCCAGCATGTTGTACGCGAGCACGCTCAGGAAGATGGCCAGCCCGGGGAACACCGCCAGCCACCACACGAAGGTGCCGGTGGCCGCGGTGGCGCTCGAGAGCAGCTTGCCCCAGCTCGCCTGCCCGTCGGGGCCAAGACCCAGGTACGACAGCGTGGCCTCGATGCTGATCGCCGCGGCGATGCCGAAGCTGGCATCCACCAGCACCGGCGTGACGCCGTTCGGCAGCATGTGACGGAACAGGATCGCGCGCAGCGGCAGACCCGTGGCCTGCGCCGCCTGCACGAACTCCTGCTTGCGCAGCTTCAGGAACTCCGCGCGGGTGAAGCGCGCGGCGCCCGTCCAGCTGAACAGGCCGATGATGGCCATCATCACGTAGGTGTCGCGCGGCAGCACGCCGGCCGCCACGATCAGCAGGAACAGCACCGGCACGGCCATGAAGATCTCCACCACGCGGAACAGGATCATGTCCACCCATCCGCCGAAGTAGCCCATGACGCTGCCGATGGTCACGCCGATCAGCACGCTGATGCCGGTCGACACCAGGCCGATCGAGATCGACAGTCGGCAGGCCCACAGCATCTGCGCCAGCACGTCGCCACCCAGCGCGTCGGTGCCAAGCAGCGTGCGACGCGCGCCGAAGGGCGTGCCCTTCCAGCTCGCGAGATTCGGCAGTTCCTCCACGCGTGCGCCCGGCGGCGCGGCGATCATGTCGCTGCGCGTGTACTGCGGCGACCATGGAATGGGCGCCCACACGCAGCGCACCGTGCCCGCGGCCTCGTCATCCATGTAGCGCTCGAAGTTGATCAGCGTGGCGCCACCGGCGGTCACCGCGATGCTGCCGCTGAGCGCGGCCACGGCCAGCGCCGCCAACACGCGACGCGCACGCGAGTCGATCGTTGGAATCCACGCGGCCACCATCGCCGCGCCCACGCCGATCACCGCCGCGATCGTCCATTCACCGCCACCGCTGCGCGCAAAATCCTTCACCCATGGGGCGCGCGCCGCATCGCTGGCCCACGCAATGATCGACGGCACCAGCACTACCACCACGCCTGCCTCGATCGCCGCCACCACGAACATGCCCAAACGCTGGCCGCGCGACAATCCCTTCGGCCCGAACGCGATCCACGGCACACCCACGAAGAATCCGATCAGCAGCAGCCAGTCGGTGGCGGACAGGTTGGCAAGCAGCGGCCACGAGCGGCTCGTCACCGCGCCGCCGGGTCCCAGTCGTTCCAGCACCCACGGATGCGCGTTGGCGATCAGCGGCGCGAAGATGGCGAAGAACGCGATCACGCCGATCCACACCAGGCCAAATCGCGCGCCACCGCGCTTCAGCACACGGCTCCACGCATCGGCCCAGAAGCCCTTCGCGCGCTGCTGGCCCACGCCGCGCATCGCCTCGATGCCCGAGATCACCTGCGGTGCGTCACTCATAGCTCACCCTCGGATCAGCCACCGCGTACAGGATGTCCGCAAGCAGCAGCGCCACCACGTTCACCACCGCGATCATCAGCGTGTCGGCCAGGATCAGCTCGCGATCGCGCAGGTCGATCGCCTCGATCACCAGACTGCCCATGCCGGGCACGCTGAAGATGCGCTCGATCACCACGCTGCCCGCCAGCATGGCCGGGAAGATGCCCACGAACATGGTGATCAGCGGCAGCAGGCTGTTGCGGAACACGTGTCGCACCACCACGTCGTTCCGCGGCACGCCCTTCGCCTTCGCCGTGCGCACGTAGTCGGCGCTCAGGTTGTCCAGCATGCTCGCGCGCGTCTGCTTCGACAGGATCGCGAAGCTTCCGTACACCAGACACAGCACCGGCAGCGCCACGTGCCACAGCAGGTCGAGCAGCCATCCGGGTTGCCAGCGCCCCTGCGCATCGGTGACGGGCAGGAAGGTCATCAGGTCCGCGGCCGTGTCGTGCAGGCCGCTCACTGGGAACAGGCCCAGATACTGCTTGTTCGCCAGGAATCCGATCGCGAACACGCCCGCCAGCACGGTGGGAATGGAATACAGCGACAGGTACAGCACGCCCGTGAACATGTCGAACCATCCGCCGCGGCGCACGCTGGCGATCACGCCCGTGGGCACGGCGATCAGGTAGCTGATGGGGAACGCGATCAGGTTGATCAGCAGCGTCACCGGCAGCGCGGCGATGATCAGGTCCCACACCGGACGGTTCTTCGAGAAGGCCACGCCGAAGTCGGCGGTGTCCAGCGAGATCACGTCGGGAATGATCGGAATGCCGCTGGTCGGATACGGACCGGCCAGGAACGCGATCGTGGCGCGCTGACGCGTCTCCTCGGCCAGCGCCCATTTCTGGTGCATGGTCGCGGCGGCGGCGTCCAGCTTGCCATGCGCCGCAGCCAGTGCGTCGATGCGCGCCTTCGCCTCGGGCCCGGTCGCCTTCGCTGCCGCGGCCTGCGCCGAATCGAGCACCACCAGCACATCCGTGAAGTCGGCGGGCTTCGCGCCGCCCTTGCCGTCCAGGCGTTCCACCAGCGGCGAGCCCACGACACGCGCGGTGTCGGCGAGCGCGTCGCGGAACATGCGCACCGAACCCACGTACTCGCGTCGCGCGCCCTCGGCATCGCGTTGCAGCGACTTGAACTGCCCGATCGCCTCGTCTTTTGTGGCCGGCGTGAACACCACCCTGGGCATGGGCGGCGGCGCGAACACGCCCGCCAGCGACGGCAGATCGATCGCACGAGGCATGGGCACGCGATCGCCGCTCGGCGCGCGCAGATCACGCTGCCCGAACTTCACCGGCGAGATGCGGCCGATCCAGCGTGCGTACTGCACGATCACCGGATCCGTCAGGCCGTAGCGATCCTCGAGGTACGCCTGCATCTGCGCCACCTTGCTGGTGTCGCTCATCTGACCGCCCTGCACCTGCAGACCGGCGCCGATGCCGCCCGGCGCCAACGCCAGCAGCATGAACACCATCAAGGTGATGCCCACCAGCGTGGGCAGCATCAGCAGCAGGCGTCGGACGAGGTACGTGACCATTCGGGCGCGTCGGCGTTCAGTTCATCGACGGAGCCGCGGAGACCTTGAAGAACTCCTGCGGCTCCAGTCCGGTCTTGTAGGTGTTCACGTTGCCGAAGTCGCGCTTCACCAGTCGCAGCCACGGCGCCACGCGCACGAACGTGTAGGGCTGATCCTCGGCCACGCACGCCTCGAACTGTCGCCACACCAGCATGCGGTCGGCCTCGTTCATGGTGCGGCGGCCCTTCTCGATCAGCGCATCGCAGGTGGGACTGTTCCACTGCGTGAAGTTGTCGCCACCCTCCTTGATGCTCTCGCTGTGCCAGATCTGGCGCGGGTCGCTCTCGGGCGCGTTGGCACCCCAGCCCATGGTGATGGCGTCGAAGTCGCGCAGCTTCAGCAGTTCCTGATAGCGGCTCCAGTCCACGGGGCGCGTGGTCATCACGATGCCCGCCTTGCCGAAGCTGTCCTTCGTGAAGCGCGCGATGCGCTCGCTGATCTCGCCACCGGTGGCATAGGTGTACTCGAAGGTGAACTTGTCGCCCTTCTCGTTCTCCAGGATGCCGTCGCCGTCGCGATCCTTCCAGCCCGCCTCGGCCAGCAGCGCCTTCGCCTTCTCGGGATCGAACGGCAGCGGCGCCACGCTGGGGTCGCTCGCCGGGCTCTCGGGGTTCATCGGGCCCTTGCTCACGATGCCGATGCCGTCCCAGATGTCGCGGATCATGCGCTCGCGATCAAGCAGCATGGTCATCGCCTTGCGCACGCGCTTGTCGGCGAAGGGCGTGGCCTTGCCGTTGCGCGGACCGCACTGCCACGCGATGAAGCTGTAGCCACAGCGCATGTTGGTCCACTTCAGCATGTAGCTGCTCTTCTCGAACTGCGGCTCGTCCTTCATCAGCTTGTTGAACTGCGGACTGGTGGGCAGCATCATCGAGCCCTCGCCGTTGCGATAGGCCACCAGACGCCCAAGGTCGTCCTTGATGGTGCGGAAGCGCATGCCGGCCAGCGGCGCGGGCGCGGCCCAGTACTGCTCGTTGCGCACCAGCACCACGTCCTGACCGGGTGTCCACTGGCTGGCCAGGTCATCCGGTCCCTTCGGCAGCTTCTCCAGCCGGAACTGACCCGAACCCATCAGCATGCCGGTCGCCTGGTTCACCTGCGACGGCTCGAACTTGGCGTAGTAGTGCTTGGGCAGGATCGGGTCGCCGAACGCGATCAGGATGTTGGTGAACAGCGGCTCCTTGAACACGAATTCGACCGTGTGATCATCGATCACCTTCACGTCCTTCAGGTTGTCCTGCGTGCTGCGCGTGCGCTCGGCCTCGATCAGCGGATTGTTGATGAAGTCCAGGTAGGTCCAGCGCACGTCCTCGGCCGTCACTGGCTGGCCGTCGCTGAAGTGCGCCAGCGGGTTGATGTGCGCGCGGATCCACAGGCCGTCGGGGTCGATCTGCCAGCCGTCGGCCAGCTGCCCCACCATCTTCAGCGTCTTCGGATCGAAGGTGCCCAGCGCCTCACACACGCGATCCATCACGCGGGTCTGGTACACGTCGCTGGCGATGTAGGGCGTCAGCTTGGCGGGCTGCGCCTCGAACAGTTCGGTGAACTCGCCGCCCTCGCCGTAGCCGGGCAGCTTGGCCGGATCGCTGGCCGCAGCGGGTGCGTTCCAGCGCTCGATCTTCACGCCGGGACGGGCCCATGCGTCATCACGCGGCGCGGCAGCCGTGGTCGTCGCGGCCGCAGCCGGTGCCACCCGAATCTGCTGGATGCGCTTCTCCAGATCGGCGATGCGGCCATCCACCTTCTGCAGCAGTTCCCACTGCCGATCGCGCTGCACCATCGAAAGCCACACGCTCAGCGCCACCGCGAGCAGCAGCACCAGCATCACGAGGTCCTTGAATCCGAAGCCGTTTCGCATGGGACGCGAAGGGTAGCGAAGGGTCGCCGATGCGTCTCAACCTGCCGAGGCCGGGTCGAGTCGATCCCGCAGCCGATCTGCCGCGAAATTCAGCGAAAGCAGCGCGAAGGCCACCACGCCACACGGCGGCAGCAGCAGCCACCATCGACCCTTCACCAGATTCAGTTCGGGCAGTCCATCGGCCGCGAGGTTGCCCAGGCTCGGCAGTGGTTCACGAATGCCGATCCCGAGGAAACTCAGGAAGCTCTCGCTCAGGATCGCGGCCGGCACGGCCAGCGCCGCATACGCCGCCACAGGTCCGGCGAGGTTGGGCAGCAGATGCCACCAGAAGATGCGCGGCGAACCCGCGCCCATCGCGCGCGCCGCTTCCACGAACGCCCGCTCGCGCAACGAAAGCACCTGCCCACGCACCACCCGGCTCATGGTGAGCCATCCCACGCCCGCAACCGCCACAAGCATGGTCAACAGGTTGATGCCCTGCCGCAGCGTGGGCGACACATCACGCAGGAATCGATCGGCAAGCCCGTCCACCGCCACGCTCAGCAGCGTGGCAAGCAGGATGCTCGGCAACGCGTACAGCACATCAACGCTGCGCATCAGCCACGCATCCGTGCGTCCGCCAAACCATGCGGCTGCCGTTCCCCACGCCACGCCCACCGCCGTCGCCACCAGCGCCGCCGCGATGCCGAGCGTGAGCGAGATGGCACTGCCCGCCACCACACGCGCCAGCACATCGCGACCGATTCGATCGGTGCCCAGCAGTCGGCCGGGCACGTATTGACCCGCAGCTTCAGCCGCCTGCACGCGCGCGACGGAAGCGGCATCCGACATCCACGACGGTGGCAGCAGACTCAATTGCAGGTTCTGCGCGGACCATCGTGCGGCGTGCGCGCCGCCGGGCAACGCGACGGAACCGAACGCCCACGGTGACAGCAGCGCGACCATCACCAGCAGTCCAGAGAGCAGCCACACGCCGACGCCCCCACCGCCGGTGCGGCGCGCGCGAAGCATCGGTTCTGCGGAGGGGCTCACGGCCCGCAATCTACGGCTTTGGCGAAGGCTCCGGGCGGTCCACGCCGTCGGCCGGATGCCTGGGCTCGCCACCCTCGCGGCGCGGCCGCGCGCCCTCGCCACCGATCAGCATGGACATGGGCACCTCGGACATGCGCCCGAACTTCGGCGACTCGCCGCGCTGCACCGCGCTCACCACCTCGTTCAGTCGAGCCTCGCGGTCCTTGATGTCGGTCTGCAGCTTGCGACGCGCCTCCTTCAGGCCCTTCTCCATCGCGACCAGCTCGTAGGCGCGCGCCTTCATGTCCAGTTCAAACTGCTGCTGCGCGGCCTGACGCACCTCGACCAGCGCGGCGGCCTCGGCAGCGGCGTCACCCGCTTCCTTCGCCTGCTTCAGGCGCTCGCCCGCGGCGCGGATCTGCCGCTGCATTCGGAAGTCCTCCACCCGAGCCTTGTACAGCTCGGGCTGCCGCTCGCGCATCCACGACAGGCCGATCAGCATGCGCGACTGCGTGCCGATGCGCTGACGCAACTCGGCGGGATCCTTGGCGCGCATGGCCTCCAGACCCTCGGCCCATGCCGGATCGATGTCCCGCGCGGTGGCGATGATGCGATTGATGTCCTCATCGGTGATCTCGCGACGCATGCCCGCGCCACCCGACCGCCCGGGTGCGCGAGGCGTAGAAGGTGATCGCCAGCGCGATCAGCGCCAGCTCCAGCGGCATCGCCACCTGCGGCGCGTTCCACAGCGCCAGGCCGTAGCGCTTCCCGACGCCCAGCAGCGTCAGGTCCGGCGCATGGACGATCAGGTCGAGCAGCCAGTGCGACGCC
>Ga0209617_10001035_pt1 | contig 12825 bp, 14 predicted proteins | sample LakEriepJuly2011_2_FD_187459 | JGI IMG/M metagenome (GOLD analysis project Ga0209617, IMG submission 187459) | Freshwater microbial communities from dead zone in Lake Erie, Canada - CCB epilimnion July 2011 (SPAdes) (version 2) | ecosystem: Environmental > Aquatic > Freshwater > Lentic >... | reverse complement strand
CCCTTGACAGGCGCCCCCAGATGCCCTATAATATGTGGGTAATCAACGAAACCACCCCATGACTGCCAACACCGAAGAGTTTCTATCCCGCTGTGTCGTGGATACTCTGGCACGTAAGTTTTATTTGTATTCTAATGAAGGTGACGAGCGAATCGTAGAATGTGAGACTGTTGATCAGTTTATGAGTGTCCTGGATGTTGTCAGGAATCAAGTAAGCGAAGATTGTCTTGCCTACGCTAACCCTCTTTGAAAAATGGAAGTTTTCACTGTGGAAGAGTTTCAAGAAAGATTTGATGAACTTATGAGTCGTGTAGAGAACGGCGAGCACATAGGAATCGTTAATGAGGACGGGCAGGCAGCAGTGATGATGCCCGTTGATGACGAACTCATACGAATACACACTGAGTTAAACAACGAGGCACAGTAGTATTTGTAGGGGAGTATAGCTTAATGGTTAGAGCGGGCTCCTTATAAGGGCTTAGTCTGGGTTCAACTCCCAGTATTCCCATTGCTATTCGGTATTTGCGAATAGCGAATGCTCGTTTACCCATCTGGTTGAAGGGACCGATCTCATAAATCGGCAGAGGTCAGTTCAATCCTGACAACGAGCACTTGACCACTACAACTCTTTGAGTTATAATGGTCTTATTGGCGGTGTAGCCCAATCGGCAGCAGGCAGTTGACTTAAAATCAATACAGTGCGAGTTCAAATCTCGCCACCGCTACTTAAAAGACATAGCAATATAAATAATAATGAGTTTTCCGTTTAAGTTATGTCTAATCGTAAATATACTGATGAGCAATTTATAGAAGCTGTAAAAACTTCTACAAGTATTAGACAAGTTTTATCTAAACTTAATTTGAAAGAAGCAGGTGGAAATTACACTGTTGCTCAAAAAAGAATAAAAGATCTAAATCTTGATGATTCACATTTCACTGGTCAGGCACACTTAAAAGGAAAAACTCACGATTATACTAAAAAACCAATTGAATACTATTTGACTGAAAATTCATATCACCAATCATATAAACTTAAAAATCGTTTATTAGCAGAAGGTTTCAAACAACATAAGTGTGAATGTTGTGGTATAACTGAATGGAACGGACAACCAGCACCCATTGAACTTGACCATATAAACGGCAACCACCACGATAATCGTTTAGAAAATCTTCGTATCTTGTGCCCCAACTGTCACGCACAAACTGATACTTACAGATCAAAGAATAGAAAATAAATAAGATATATGGGAAAACCCCTATGTCTTATCGTATAGATCACGCATATTGCTGGTACAATGATGGCAGTATGATTGTGAAAATGTATTTCATCAATCACGTTCCTTTTACGTTTGATGAAATGCCTGATGGCCATTTGTATGATTTAGATCTTTGTAGAGCAGCAGATAAGAATCGCACATTTGAACCAGACGATTTATACAGAAGTTCCTTCTATCTGATAGATGAGGAGGTTCATCCTTGCTTCTTTCCAGTTGAGTTAGAGAACCCTGAAGATATGCCAGATGACATTGAATATGAATATAATGAAGAGGATTTACTGGGATAAATAAAAGATAGAAATATTTTGGCGAATATAATCCGATGCCTCTTAATAAATTAGAGAATTTTGTTAAAAACACAGAGGGAAGAATTCTCTACGTTAATCCAAATGACATTGACGCAACTGATAGTATTTCAAATCAGGGAAACTCCCTAACCCAACCTTTCAAAACAATTCAAAGAGCTCTTATTGAGTCGGCAAGATTCTCATACTTGAGAGGCAGCAATAACGATATTACAGAAAAAACAACCATTCTTCTGTTTCCTGGCGAGCACGTCATTGATAACAGACCTGGTTTTGCGATCAAAGATGTAGGTGGTGTTGCGACTGCGGTATCACCATCAGGAGCAGAGACGGCAGCACAAGATACTCTGACTCTGACATTATCCTCTAACTTTGATATCACACAAAACGACAACATTCTCTACAAGTTTAACAGTATTAATGGTGGTGTTGTTGTTCCAAGAGGTACATCTATCGTTGGTCTTGACTTAAGAAAGACCAAACTGCGTCCAAAGTATGTTCCAAACCCAACTGATACAAGCGTAGAAAAGTCAGCGATCTTTAGAATCACTGGTGCTTGTTACTTCTGGCAGTTCTCTCTGTTTGATGGTGATGAAACTGGTCTAGTTTATACGGATGATGCTGATTTCTCTGCGAATAATCAGTCAAAACCAACATTCTCTCACCATAAACTGACTTGCTTTGAGTATGCTGATGGTGTCAATATCCCACAGGGATATGCGATCACCGATCTTGATATGTATTATAGCAAACTATCAAACGCATTTAATAGTGCGTCTGGTAGAGATATTGATCAAAAGTACCCATCCGATACTCTTGGATTTGCCAAGCAGCGTCCAGAATGGGAAATCGTTGGTGCTTTTGCTCCCGATCCAGTTAATATTTCTGCGATTATTTCTGGAGATGGATCAACTCCAGGAACCGTTATCACCGTAACAACCACATCGGCACACGGATTTACTGCTGGAACTCCAATTAAGATTAATGGAATCAGCACACTAGATTATAACATCTCAACAAAAGTTCAGAATGTTATCAGTGCGACACAATTCACTTATCTCCTTCCTTTTGTAAGAGATAATCTCCCTGCTTCTCCTGGTGTTGCTTCTGGAACCGTAACCATTGAAACTGATACGGTTTCTGGTGCTTCTCCATACATTTTCAACGTATCTCTGAGATCCGTATGGGGTATGAATGGAATGCTTGCTGATGGTAGCAAGGCATCTGGTTTCCGTTCAATGGTCGTGGCACAGTTCACCGCTGTTTCTCTACAAAAAGACGACCGTTCATTTGTAAAATATAACAAGACCTCTAGACTTTATGAAGGTATAACTGTTAATCTGACAAAAGGTGCTGCTCTTTCTGCGGCAGCATCATCTCTTGATCCAGCAACAGTCTATCACCTAGATGCCGATGCGATTTACAGACACGGTTGGGAAACCAGTCACGTCAAAATGACAAATGATTCGTTCGTTCAGATCGTTTCTGTATTTGCGATTGGATTTAACAAGCACTTTGATTCTGAATCTGGTGGTGACGGATCTATTACCAACTCCAACTCCAACTTTGGTCAGATCTCGCTATCAGCAGATGGATTCAAAAAAGAAGCATTTGCGAAAGACAATAATGCCTATGTGACTTCTATTATTACTCCAAGAGCAAATGTAGAGGAAGAAGTCAACATTGACTGGATCTCGCTTGATGTTGGACTAACAACCTCTGTCGGCATTTCAAGTCACCTGTATCTGTTTGGTTATAATGACCAAGACGATGCTCCACCAATCATCATTCAAGGTTATCGTATTGGTGCTAGACAGAACGATAAACTGTATGTAAACATCGGTTCTGGAACAAGTGAAGCATCTATTTGTATGCTTGATAATGTTCTTGGGTCTGGAACAACGATTGCTCAAGGTAACAGTGTAGGAGAAAAGTATTATCCAGTTCTCTCTGGACCGTCATCTAACATCTTTACACTTGGAACTCATCAGATTCAGACTGGTGAAACGGTCAGAATCTTTAGTGATGATGGCGATCTGCCAGAAAACATTCTTGATAATACTCTTTACTATGCGATTCGCCAATCATCCACTGAAATTAAACTTGCTTCATCACAAACAAACGCAGAAAATGGATCAGCAGTTACTGTTTATGGTGGAGCAAAACTCACAATCGTCAGTAGAGTATCAGACAAAGCAGCAGGAGACATTGGATCTCCAGTTCAATGGGATACTTTACGCTCAAATTGGTTCGTAAAAACACAATCAAGCAATCAAATCTATAGTGCGATTGCCTCTCAAGGTGTCGCAAATCTGACTTCAAGAACCAATGTATCTTTTGTCAAGAGAAAGGACGATCCAAGATCTCTGGACGAAAAACTCTATAAGGTTCGTGTCGTTATTCCAAAAGAATCCATTAACGGAAAAAATCCTAGCGATGGATTTATCATTCAAGAATCTAGCAGCACTGGTGCTAGAACCAATACTGACTTTACACTCACATCAATCAGTGATACGGATTATGCGTATAATAGAAATCCAAGATTCATTGGTACTTGTTCTGTTTCTACTAACACAGTAACAGTTCTCGCAGAACTTCCACACAACTTGAATGTTGGTGAGCAAATCATTGTTCGTAATGTAACCAGCACAACAAATACTGCTGGAACAAATGACATTGGATACAACGGAACCTTTGAAGTCACAGCAGTTGTTGACGACAAGAGATTTCAATATTCAACTACTGATGTTAATGGAGTCACTCATAGCGTCGGAACATTTACAAACAATGTATCCACAAGAAATACATCACTGCCAAGATTTGAGAGAAATGATCTTAAGTCTAACTACTTTGTTTATAGAAGTGAAGTCATCAGTCCTTATATCTTCAACACTCAAGATGGAATCTACCATCTGTATGTTCTGAAGGCAGACAATGCGATTTCAACTGAATTTACTGGCCTTAAGTATAGTCAGAATGTTGTAGATCTGTATCCACAACTTGATAAGGACAATATAGATGATAATCCAAGATCAGCAAAGACATTTGCGAAGAGAAGTCCTCTTGGTGATGTCTCAACTAATGATCTAAAGAAGAGTATTACCAGAGAAGCAACAGACCAATTTGTCAAGGACTTTGGCGTTGGTCTTAAGATTTCTGGAGTTTCTACTTCATTCACAAGCACTACTGCTGGTATTGCCACAATTACATTTGAAAGAGAGCATGGATTCAGTGGTATCATCACATACAATGCTCTAACTGGTGGTTCTGGATATACAAACGGAACCTTCTATAATGTTAAATTGTTCAATGATGGAACCAGCAATTGGGATGGTGCCACAGCAAAAGTCACTATCGCTGGTGGAAGTATTAGATCTGCAGAGATCATTGATGGTGGTTCAGGATATACAAACAACGAACAACTTGACTTTGATACATCACTGATCGGGGCTGGTGCTGGTGCTGGTCTTACAGTCACAACTGCTGGTATTTCTACAAATATCGGTGATGTTCTCCAAATCACTGGTATTGGAACCACTTCAGACGGATACTACAGAATCTCGTCGGTTCCTTCAACCACAACAGTTGCGATTGCGATTACAAATGGTGATCCAAGAATCGCCACAAATCAATATGCGATTGATTTGGGACCATCAATTCGTGTCTCTACAAGTTCTTACGATTCAGTCAGTGGAGTCTCAACCTTCAATTGTTCTTCAGGTCACGCTCTTGTATCTGGAAATCGTTTTAGAGTTCTAGACAGTTCTAATAATAACATTGGAGACTTCCTGGTTAAAGAGAGAGTCGGTGTTAATACATTCTCGGCAACGACTAATCGTTCCCTATCTCCACTTTATATTCTAAGACACGGTTTGTCGGCAAATGAAGGAACATCTGATTCTTCAACAGAGAGCCTAGGTGCTCGTGGTATTTCTTTCTATGCTGGAGAGACCCTGACTCTGCTTTCAAATGTTACAAATGATACTACATTCCATGTTCAGACAACTAACTCTGGAATTGGAACAGTAACAAGATTCCCACTTGGATCTTATATTCAGATTGATAATGAGATTATGAGAATCACCAGTTCTACATTGACTGGATCAAGTCTTAATGAAATTACAGTCATTCGTGGTGTTCTGGGAACAAGAAAACAGAATCATTCTGGTGGATCATTGATTAAGAAGATCAAACCACTGGCAATTGAATTCCGTAGACCATCCATTATTCGTGCTTCTGGACATACATTTGAATATCTTGGATATGGTCCTGGTAACTATTCAACTGGTTTACCACAAGTTCAAGTCAAGACTCTGACCGAAAGAGAGGACTTTCTTGTCCAGGCACAAGAAAGATCTTGTGGAACCGTTGTTTATACTGGTATGAACAGCGATGGTGACTTCTTCATTGGTAATACTAAGTATTCATCATCTTCAGGAACTCAAAAAACATTTGATATTCCAACACCAACAATTACAGGACAAGATCCTTCAAGATTGTCTGTTGTATTTGATGAAGTTGTTATTAAAGAAAGACTGATTGTTGAAGGTGGAAACTCTGGAACAGTTCTGTCACAGTTTGATGGTCCTGTTACATTCAATAAGGAAATTAAAATTAACGATGACACCATCATTAACGGAACTCTGAAGGTTAATAACACCGTTGAGATCACCAATACAACACAATCAACCAGCAAAGATAGTGGTGCTCTGATTGTTGATGGTGGATTTGGACTTGAGAAGAATCTGAATGTTGGTGGAAATGTTTCTGTAGCAGGAACATTTGGTGTCTCTCAAGGTATGACGATCACTGGTGTCACCACATTTAATAATCTCGTTGACGCTAACGGTGGTGCCACGATTGACAATATTAGAATTGGTGTTGCTAATGACAATACAATTGACACTTCAACTGGACAACTGACTCTGGATAGCAATGGTGGACAACTGAACATCAATGACAACACGGTTATCACTGGCATTCTGAGCGTCACTGATGATATTACCGCATTCTTCAGTTCTGATGAAAGACTGAAAGACAACATCACTCCAATTGAAGATCCACTGGCAAAGGTTCTCTCCCTCAGTGGAAACAGTTTTGATTGGAATGATCAGTCCTCACATACTGGTAAAGACATTGGTGTCATCGCACAAGAAATTGAAAAAGTTCTTCCTGAGATTGTGACGACTAGAGAGAATGGTTTCAAGGCAGTTCAGTATGAAAAGATCACTCCACTTCTGATTGAAGCGATTAAAGAGTTATCACATAAAGTTGATGACCTTCAGCAAAAACTGAACGATAAATAACTAAAAAACCAAGATGTCTAATATTAGAAAGACTTTTAACTTTAGGGATGGAGTTCAAGTTGATGATGACGATCTAGTCGTTCGTGGTGGTCAGGTTGGAATTGGTAGCACAGTTCCAACCGAAAGATTAGATGTAAATGGAAATATTCGTTCGGTAGGACTTGTTACTTCTAGAAATCTTTTTGTAACTGGTGTATCAACAACCACAGAACTTAGAGTTGGTAATAATATCAGTGCTTCGGCAAGCAGTGGCATCATTACAGCCACTGCTTTTTATGGTAATGGTGCCACTCTTTCTAATCTTCCAACATCACAATGGGTTGATATTGATGTAGGTCTTGGTTTTACTTCAATTTATGCCGCAGGTAACGTTGGTATCGCTACCACAGACCCCCGTAATACCTTCCAGGTAGGCGCAAATCCAAGCAACGGTAGAGGAGTTGGATTTAACTCAACGGGCGACATAAGGGCATCTGGAGTCGTTACAGCATACGCTTTTGCTGGTTTTGGAACAGATATAACTAACTTAAATGCTGATAATATTACGAACGGAACGATTCTTAATACGGTCCTTCCAACCATTGATAATGCCAAACTTCCAGCAAATATCAGTGTCTCTGGAATCATCACTGCGACTGGTGGATTCATTGGATCAGTTACTGGAAACGTAACTGGAAACGTAACTGGAACTGCTCAAAGTGCTTCTTCACTGACAGGCACACCAAATATTAATGTTGGTGTTATTACGGCTACGAGAATTGTAACAGATACGATTGAAGTTATTCAGTCTCCAGTTGGTGTTACCACAATTGCCAATACTCTAAATGTTGGAACTGGTGGAACTGGATTCACAGCAACTGGTGCTGGTTTAATTGGAGTGGGAACAGCAAATCCCACATCAGAAATTCAAGTTCGCAAGAATGGAACTACAACAGTTGAAGTCTTAAGCAACACCGGTGAATCAAGAATCAGTATTGGTCAATCTGTAGGTCTTGGAAATAGTTCTACTGTCCTAAGATTTGGTAACTCACAAGGGACTTTTGATGTTCTGAACAGATCCACTGGAGCATTTAATCAACATATTCACGCTGGTGGTGCTGGTGTAGGAACAGGGAACTTTAACTGGATCTATGGTCAGACTAATGCTGAGTTAATGACCTTAACTTACGGCGGTAGATTGGGTATTGCTAAAACAAATCCAGACAACACCTTACACGTTGTTGGAACCTCTACAGTCACTGGAAATGCTTTCTTTGGTGGAAACGTTGAGATTCCTAATACTCTTACAGTTGGTTCTGGTGCTAACAAAGCAGTTCTAGGTGGTTCTGGCGGTGTTCTTGCGAATGTCAATCTCAACAATACATCGGGTATTACCACACTTTCTCAACTGAATGTAACTGGTGTTTCTTCAGTCGGTATTGGACTTACAACTCCAGCTGTTGGTTTGGACGCAAGAGGACAAACTGGTTTCTTTAGCAGAATTGGTATTCTTACCACAAGTCCTAATTTTGACCCAAGACTTTATGTGGGTGGAACTGTAGGTATTACTGAAAAGGTCGGTATCGGAACCACGGCTCCATTAGGACAAATTAATGATCCAGCGAATGGTACTTTGAATGCTGGTGCTCTTCAAGTCTTTGGTCAAGCAAATATCTACAATAATAATCTGATTATTCGTGGAATCGGTGCCGTTGGTATTAACTCTGATCTTCCTATTGGTCCAATTGACTTACGTTTTGCGAATCTTACAGCATCGTTAAGAGGTGTATTCTATCCCCCAGTTCTTACAACAGCACAAAGAAACGCAATTACCCCAGCATCTGTTGCCGCTGGTGCGATTATCTTTAACTCCAGCACGGGCAAACATCAAGGTTATGATGGATCTGCTTGGAATGATTTCTGGTAACTCTTGACATAAGTATCCAAATACTGCTAGAATACCTTTGTTCCGGTAGAAGATAAGCATTATATGTTTATAGTAGATGATGCTTGGTGTTTTATTCACATACCAAAAACGTCTGGAACAAATTTAAAGAATATTTTTCCATCAAATAGAGTCAACTATTTTGATGGGATAGAATATAGAAATTTATTTTGGGAAGGATATGATTATCTCTTTTTCAAAGATTATATTCCTTCCATATATGGTTTTTATGAACAAAAACACATTCCTCTTTCTTTTTGGTTAAAACATAAGGTCATTGATTTAAATTATCATAAAATATTTTCAATTGTAAGAAATCCATACACAAGAATTTTATCTTGGTATAATGAAATAAAGAGAAACATAACAGACTTTAATTTTACATTTGAGCAATTTCTTCTTGACGATTACTGTAATAACTTATTGAAAAAACTTCCCTATAATTGTTTTTCCACCACTACTAATCAATTAGATTTTTTTATTGATCTAAATGGAGACATTAGAATCAATAAATTTTATAAAATGGAATCAGAATTACAAAATTTAGAGAAAGATTTTAATATTTCAGATATAAACACACACAAATACAATTCTTTTTCATACAATAAAAATTACAAAGAAATATACACAAAAGACCTTATTGAGTGGGTTCAAATAAATTTTCGTAGAGATTTTGAATATTTTGAGTATGATTTAAATCCTTTTTGGATATAAAAGACAGTTCTAGAACCGTCCACTGGGTCGCACCAGGGGCGGTTTTCTGCTATAATAGTTTCATACGCGATGAGACCTGTGTTTGAACTCCGACCTCACCAGCAACGTGGTCTTGATGCTATGGAACAGTATCAACTCGGTCAACTGATCATGCCGACTGGTGCTGGCAAGACCCCCACGATGATCTTTGATGCCATCCGTCAGTTTCTAAAAGATACTCCCCAGACGATTGTAGTCTGCTGCCCGCGCATCATCCTGGCAGAGCAGTTGTCCAGTGAGTTTCTTGAGTTTATCACAAACGCACAAGTTCTCCATTGTCACAGTGGTGAGACTCATCACTTCAGCAGCACTCGTCCCAATGTGATTCGTACTTGGGTAGAAGCAACTCAAGGTCACAAACTAATCTTCACTACTTATAATTCTCTTCAGCGTCTTCAGCAAGCAGATATTCACGTTGATACCATCTACTTTGATGAGGCACACAACTCTGTTCAGCGTAACTTTTTCCCTGCTACGGAGCACTTCTCTGCTGTTGCTGACCGCTGCTATTTCTTCACTGCTACTCCTAAGCATTCTGTCACTATTTCTAAACCTGGTATGAATATGCCAGAGGTTTATGGTCAGGTCATCTGTAATGTTCCTGCCCCTGAACTGGTGGAGCAAGGTTACATCCTGCCCCCTAAAGTTGTGGTCAAGCAACTGGAGATGGTTCAGGACAAGCAGATGATTGCTGACCGTGACTCTGCTAACCTACTGGAGACTATTGATGATAATGGTCTGGACAAAATCCTGATCTGTGCTCGTTCCACCAAACAAATCGTCAACCTTGTTTCACAGTCTGACTTCTGCTCTGACCTCAAGGAGCGTGGTTATTCTTGGATGTATATTACTGCCAAGACTGGTGCTGTGATTGATGGTCAGAAGGTCAACCGTGAGGTGTTCTTTGACACTCTGAATGCCTGGGGCAAAGACTCCTCCAAGAAGTTTGTGGTTCTTCATCACAGCATTCTGTCTGAAGGAATCAATGTTCAGGGTCTGGAAGCAGTTCTGTTTATGCGGAATATGGACTACATTGGTATCTCTCAGAGCATCGGGCGGGTGATCCGTCTGGGAGGCACCCAGAAGACCTTTGGACTGGTCTGTGTGCCCATTTATGACAAGGTGGGCATCAGCACCGCCAAGAGCGTTCAGGCGGTCGTAGACACCGTTTTCCGTCAGGGTCAACCTGCCATCTCAGTGGTCCGCCGATGATTGATTTTACTACTTTTCAACTAGAACGTTTCTCTAAACTTCTGATGTCAATCAGAGGTTATACCGATAATAACCTAAGATATCCAAAAGCAGGAGAACTTGTGGAGAAAGCACTTGCTGAATATAGCAATGGACTGCTTACCCGAGTTAATCTTCCTGGTGTTGATTTAATTGGTCCAAACAACACAACCTATGAGTCAAAGATTACTCAATTTTTAAATAAATCACAAATGGCAGTTCGTGGGATGATTCTTAAAAATCGTCGTGCCGCAAAAGATTATGATGATAAATTGGCAGATTATTTCATTATTACCGATGTAAAAAAAGGTAAAATGTGTTGTATACCATCGTCAAAACTTTACAACTTCAAAGACACCGGTGCTGTTATGACTGCCAGTGCCGATCCAGATCTATCCGATTTCTTTCTAACTGGATACAATTTACTGGAGGGTGCTCTGGAAACAAAGGATTACTTTAGAGAATCTGAAGATTTTGACCTCTCCTTCCTAAAATCCATCTAATCTGCTATAATACTCACACACAAGGAGGAATCCCCCAATGCGCTGCAAAGTTCAACTCTATGTCGCTGGTAAAGTCTTTGATGAGATCGTTGAAGCACGCGATTATGATGATGCCAAGCGGACTGCTCTGGCACGTAACCCAAGTGCTAAAGTTGTTGGTGTGACCGCTGTATTCGGATGAGCGAAAACTTTCAGAAACCTTTTGTAGATCGTCCAGGAATCTTAAATCCAAAACCATCAGATCCACAAGGTTATATAACTAAAGATGGAATGTGGGCTGCTGTTCCATTTGGTAAAAAATTTATGATTATTCATAACGGACAGCAGGTTCATCTAGCAAACAATTACAAGTCCGCCAAAACCTACATTCAAAAGTCCGCAAAAGGCGTATCGGTCTCCAGTCTGGATCAATTTCTTGGTTAAATAATAAAACCATGAGACCTAGATGATGACTTATTACGCTTGGTTTATCGTATTCGCAGTAGCGGCATACTTCATCGCAACGGATGAAAGTGTCGCTGCTGCTTTTTATTATGTGCTTAAGTTAGCAAAGTCTAACTATGAGAAGCAGAAGTGGTGGTTGTTGAACAATCCACGTAATCCTGTGGTAAAATATCTAATGTGGCGTCGTTCTATGAAACTCGCAAAAGAGTTAATGGACGAAATGAAAAATAAATAACCCTATATCTGGAGAAAGATATGTTGTCTACACAATATCGTCTTCGGTTGGAAGCAATCTGTGAAAAGATTGTTCTACACGAGGAAGTGAGTTTAGAAGATATGATTTGGGCAGAGAAACTTGCTAAGGCAAATCGCTCTGCTGCTACAATACTTCGTCAGGCAAGAAGAAGAGCAGAAAATCCTGATATGGATGAGATGGATGACTTCCTGAACTCAATGGATATTGGTGGTCTGGGTCACGAAAGATTTGGTAGAAGAGGATTTGATAGTCCTGATGAACTTCACGATTGGTTTAAGCGTGATGACGATGAGACTGATTGGAGAACAAGAGATTGAAATACGAGGAGTTTATTCATAAGGGCACAGAATTCTATATGGAAATGGTGCGTCTTGTTGATATTAAACTCAAGTATCGTTTAGAACTGACCGATGTTGAGAAAGAAATAAAGGATCACATTATGGAGTTTCAACATCAGGTTAAACTTAATGAGTTAAGAGATAAGTTTGAGAAATGTTTAGATCTTGACAACCAGACCTAGATACTCTATAATACCCACATAAACACCTTTCATTATGGACTACAAACCCTATAGTATGGAATGGAGTCGGCGGCGGTATCTTGCCGAAGCAATCCAACAATACTTTGATACTGATGCGTCTCTGGATGTTGTTCTGGATGATATTGTTGGTGTGCTTGAAGAAAATGTAGAGCACCATAAAAGTCGTGCCGAACGCTTTCAGGAAGTTCTGGATGGTCTGAAATCTCTTCCTTATTGATATGAAACCCAACTTCCGTAAGGTATTGGAAATGGCACTGGAAGAAGGTGTCCGTTATGGATACAATCG
>Ga0209617_10001033_pt1 | contig 12851 bp, 6 predicted proteins | sample LakEriepJuly2011_2_FD_187459 | JGI IMG/M metagenome (GOLD analysis project Ga0209617, IMG submission 187459) | Freshwater microbial communities from dead zone in Lake Erie, Canada - CCB epilimnion July 2011 (SPAdes) (version 2) | ecosystem: Environmental > Aquatic > Freshwater > Lentic >... | reverse complement strand
AGTGAAAAGCCGTATCCATTTGTGCAGGCACTTTTTATGAGAAAAGAACTACCGGGGGGAAGCACGGTTTTCGCGCCCGATAGGATCTTTTTGTTATCGGCCACCCAGCATAATCGCGACTGGGGACCCGCGGTCATTCGTGGAACTATCTTTTGGGGCACCCTTTCGCCGAATGGCATCCATAGAGTGGGGGCAGGACGGGGCAAGGGGCTAGTGAGCTTTCTACGAATCATTTCTGAGAGCGTGTCCTGTAGAGTCCAGTGTGGGATTACTTCGAACTCAGCCCCTATCCATCGAGAGTCCACCAACGGGTCGGTATTCAGGGGAGAAGGTTCCAACACCAGCTGGTTGCCACTCGAGGCCCGAGTTGCAACTTCGTCCAATTCAAATCGATCCCCTAAGAGAGGATGCCCTGCGGGGCCCACCACGGCCAAGAAGTGCGGGCAAGCGCTGAATTGCTTTGGCTCTCCAGAAGTGACTGAAATCTCAAACGTCAGAGAGGAGGGGACACGAGTAATTTTCCCCTCGCCTATCGGGTTGTGTTGAAGAGGAAAATGAACCGCTTCTGTGCCCTGTCCAATCCTCACTTCGAAACCGATCTGTTCCGCTTGAGCCTTTCTGATAGGCGATATGATGATCGCAAGGCAAAAAATAAAAACTGGAAAACGGGTAAATGGCGCCTTCATAAATGTACTCATCGCACGGTTAAACTGACGTTTTTCTTGATCCAGCCTTTGCCGTTTAGAACGAAAATAGTCGCATCATAGGTTCCAGCGGTAGTGGGCGTACCGGATAGTTTACCACTAGTTGGATCGAGAGAAAGGCCTACAGGCAATCCGTAGGCAGAAATTTGAACGCCACCGCTTACATCAATAAAAGGACTTCCGCCCGCTGGGAGAGGGGCGCCTACAACAAGATCGTCGGGGCTTGAATAGGATGGAGTCGGCCGATTGGTTGCGAAGAAAAGATTCAAAATAAAATCAGCTGCCGGCTGGTAAGAAGTGGGATCTCCGGGAATACCATAATTGTACGCCCTGCAGCGAACGGAGGGGGACTGGCCATTTTGTGTAGGAGTTCCCGATACAGTATTACCATTCACTCTCATCCCTGGAGGAAAATTTTCTGGGTTTAGGAACTCAATAACCGATGGGTTGCCCGTTGCTGTCAAGGTGTAGGTAGCCGCCTTGCCAAGACCTAAGAATAAGCGATTTTTGCTTGTAATAGATGGAATCGGGTTTGTCAGCGTGATGACCACGGAGGAGGTGGTCCGGCCTCCGCCGCGAAGGGTGCCACCCAGGTTGTTCATCACAATCGTAGAGGTCCAGACCCCTTTGGTCACATTCGTTAAAACCGCCGGATTCGTGGTGACCGTAATCAAGCCGTTGGTGCTGATGTTTCCTGTCACGACTACGGGCAAGTCGCTGGCCGTGAAAGTTGGGCTTCCCGTGGCTTCGACTATTTGGTTGGTGGTTTCGCCTAAAATCCAAGTGTAACGATTTGTTGCAAGTGCTGGCGCAGCATTCACAAATACGATGGGTAACCTTAATATAGCCGACACCCCATTGGCTGCCGATGCTGAAATGGTGTTAGTTTCTGGCGAATCATTCGTGCGCATAACAGTCGGTCTTGAGGTTCCACTCAAATAGTAATTACCAAAGTTAGTGGTCACAGTGAGATTCGTGAATGTTCCAGCGGGGGAACTCGTAATGTTCGTGGGCAAGTAACCGGGGGTGTAGTTGATGCGATTCGTGAATGGTTTGTCAGCCACCAGCTCTAATTCGCCGCTTGAGTTGGTGCCCTCGATAAAGATGGATGGAAGTATAGTAACATTGGTAAAATTGAGCGCTCGGACATCGCCCGAGCTAGTGTCCGTTACTAGGATACGAAACAGGGTGGTTCCCGCAGAAGTGTTACTCATCGTCAATACGCCACTGGTGGATATTGTAATGCCCGTTGGCAAGGGGTCTAAGTTGCTAAACTGCAATACGCTGGGGTTCGTCGCGTCTGTTAAAAAGGTAAAGCTATTTGAAATCCCTGCGATATTTGTGAAACGTGAGGCGTTGGTGAAATTTGGACCATTTTGTTCTCTCACAATAAGGGAAACATTGGATATCACACTGCCCGCAAAGCCGTCTGCATTGGTCGCTGAAACCACCAGGGTATTGGTGCCGAATGCATTGGTCAGGGGTTCCCCCACAATGATCCCATTGCTGTTAGTTAGGCCTAGCGTGGAAAGAGCGGAGGTAACGCCACCATTCGATACTATGACGGAGAATGAAGTAGGTCCATTGTTTGCCTTCAACTGTAAGGAGCTCGTAAGGCCTTGAAAAGCCACTAGGTTGGTTGTCAAAATTTGGTTCGGAGGGCCAATGGGCGCTAAGCGGAGTTGCCCATTAATCGTCTGCCCAAAAAGCACTCCCACTCCTAATTTCAGAGCGGTGTTGGTAGTATTCGTTCCGTCCCCTCCGCTTAGGACTATTCTATTACTAGAGCTAGAGCTGGATGGAAAAAAGGCGTTCGTTTGGGTATTGGTCGATGTGGACCGAGCGCGAAAAATACCCATTTCGGTCGCATTGGCTGGATTAGTATTATTGAATATCATTATATAGATTGGAATATTGGTGGAAAGGTTTGTGCCGCCGATTGAGATATTGGTTGGGATAGATAGGTTTGGAACTCGAAGGGGAGCCGTATTCGTCCACTGATTTGTTGTAAATATTGAATAATAATTAGAAACCATGAGGGCCGCAATTTGGCTTTGGTTTGTTTGACTGCCAATTAAACTCAATACCTGAACCGCATTGGTTGAGTTTGTGAAAGTGCCTAGTTGCAACGAAAGATTCGTTCGAATTGTGGATCCGGATGAATCTAGAATCGGCAGATTTGTATCTGGAACAATTCGGAACTCCTGAGCCGTACTGACCCTCAGTAGAGAAAAAAAGGCAGTAAAAAAAACCAGAGGAAGATAGTTGTAGCTGATGAGACTCGGCCTCTTTTTAGCGCAAAGATTGGCTTTTGTAGCCCTGATAAAAAATTCCTTGGGTGGTAGCGCTGTACGAACAAAAAAATCCGCAAAACAAAGGAAGTGGGTCCAGACTCGAATATCAGAACTTACCACTTTTTGACGGAGCGTCGGGGGCATGTTGTATCTTGGCTTATGAGTGTGGCTTTTCCACTTTTTCAGCCATTTGGCATCAAATTGTCACATACAGCATCCTGACGTTTAGGGGGGGGTATAGGTGAAGGGGCTAAGATTTCGTCATACAAATGTAACAATAAACTATTTGAAAAAAAGCGATGTCTGACTAAGGAATCTTTTGTGAATCGCAACTCATTTCGCAAACCCAATCAAAAAGGAGACACTAAAAACATGAAACGTATGCTCAACACCGCACTCTTGGTCCTCAGCCTCGCTGGGATCTTCGCTCAATCAACTCACGCTGGCATTGCCACGCCAAATGGCATTTTCAAAATTACTTTGTCCGCTGGCAACAACTTCATCGCAACTCCCTTTGCGCGGTCCGAGGAAGGCGTTGGAGCCATCACAGCTCAAACTGGGTCGACACTCACCGTGTCTCCGATATCGGGGCCTATTAGCTACGTTGCAAATGCATACGGCTCGAGCGCAAGTGAGCCGTATATTTTGGAAATTCTCGATGGTGAATGGATCGGTTACTCCGCTCCCATCACTTCGAATACGTCAACCACCATTACCCTCCCGTCTGGCGCCCCTTCCAGTCTTGTGGGTGCAAAATATGCAATTCGCCTCGATTGGACCGTGGAATCGTTTTTTGGTGCCGCCTCTTCGAGCAATCTCAATGCAGCCAACTTGGATGACGGTGACGATGTATCGTTTGCAGACCAAATCCGTTTGATGGGCGATACCGGCACCCTTGGACCTGTATACTACAGGGCATTCGTTGAGGGAGCTTATAAATGGATCAATGAGAGTGAGCAAGACGTATCAAAAACTAGACTGGCTTTCGGTAAGGGAATTTTCGTTAAAGCATTAAGCGCAAAGGACATTGTGCTTTCTGGCATTTCACGTGGGAGCAGAACCCGCATGGACATTGTTGGTGGAAAGAAAATCAATCTTCTTGCGAACCCTGTTCCGTTCGCCGTCAAGCTATCGGACTCCGGCATGCTCATAAATGCCGGCACTTCTGTGGGTAACGCCGATAATCTTCGCCTCTGGAACGGAACTGGCTGGACAAGCTACTGGCGTAATGCGAGTGGCCGTTGGACTGTAGGCAGTAACACGGATGCCAGTGAAGTCACAATTCCAGCCGGTTCTGCATTCCTTATTAAGCGGAACTCCAACCGAGGGGACCTGAAGGGCTCATCCGCTTTAAAATTCGCTGCAGCGACCGTAGCTCCCTAGTTAAACAGTTAATAAATTATAGAAAGTTTAAAGCATGAAACAACCCAGCCAAAGTAACTCAAAAAAGCACCCAACCACAGCGTTGGCGTGCCATTTGACTGCTCTGGCTGGGTTTTTCATGCTCTCTGTATCTAATATCCAAGCAGCAGCAATTCAGGTATCTGTTTATCCCTCTTCGGGTAGTGCGATCAATTCAGCCTCTAATTCAACTCTTTCTTCTGGTGTCGCTTATGTTGGTACCTTTTTCGATGGATCAAGTCCAATGAGCAAGAGTACTATTGCCAGCCTCTGGAACTCTACAAGAGCGGGTTATGAGGCGCTATATTCTAAATTCGTTTCTGTTGGGTCCGCATTAGTTTCAGGCGGAACTTTTGCCATCAACACCTCTGCAGAGGTAGACAGCGTTGGCGGGAAAAGCCTGGTAGGTAAAAATGTATATGTCCTCGTGGTAGATAACTCTTCGAGCCCGAATGGCTTCCTGCTTTTGGCGGCAGATGGAGACGGCGGCACAACCTTTGCAAATCCAAGAGAGACATTTGGGGATAATTTTACGGATTTGGAGATTTCTGGTAAGCTTAAGACTTCTCAATTCGTAAATCTGGAAACAGGAGATACCGAATCCATTGAAGCTCCTGCTACTACCTCAGTCGTGGCCGGCTCCTATAATTCAAGCACGGATCGTTGGGCCCTCGTTTCCATTCCCGCTAGCTCTTCAACCCTCACATTAAACGGGCTTTCAACTGTTACCCACTACTGGGGTTCCTCCTACACTGATGCGGGAGTCAATCCGTCTTCAGGAGTCACGACCGTAATACGGAATTCATCGAACCAAGTAGTTGCCGACTTCGCAGCCATGTCCAACACACTCGGAACGTACACTGTCACATATACCTCGGGCAGCTCTAGCACATCACGTACCGTCAACGTTAAGATCCAGAATCCCTCTGCCGATTCGGATAATGATGGCTTAAGCAATTTATTGGAGTACCTATTGGGCGGATCACTAACGGCTAACGACAGTTCAAAGTTGCCTACCGCCACGGTTTCAGGCACAGAATTAATTCTTACTTTTACCGCGCGATCTGACGTTACTTCCGCAACCCCTGTTGCCCTTGCTTTTCTAACGACAACCTCACTTTCAAGCGCTTTCGCCCCCGATACTTTGAACCCAAAAACGGATGTTCCCCAAGCAGGAGTGCCCTCTGGTTTCACCAAACAGCAGTGGTCTTTCTCTATCGTGGGATTGTCGAAAAAATTTGCTCGCCTACAAATCACAGTGCCAGCCGAATTATCGGAGGGCAGTTAGTCTATGAAATACACGAAAGAAACCACGAAAGGAAAAAAACACACTATGAAATCAATACGTAAATTACTCACCACTTTGCCACTAGCACTGCTTTTGGCTGTACCTACTGTTCAATCTCAAACGTTGGAAGGCATATCTGCCCCATCCTACAATGCCCCTTTTAGGGACTCGTCAGGCGAACTTCTCAATGGCGCCTATTTTACAATGGGTAGCTTTGGAAGTCGTACAGCATCAGATGTTGCTGCTCTGTTTGCTTCTGCATCCACGCCTTTTGAGGTTGGAACTATTCTGAGGGCCAACTACACCTCATTGCTAACGCCGGTTGCCATCAACTCATCTACATTCACTGCAATTAATAGTGATGGCTACGCCCCAGACAACATTGTGGATTTTAATAACACCCCGATGTACTCGGTTATTGCAAAGCAGCTGGGTGCAGACCTCTTTGAGATCGGCATTTTTGGTGCCTACAACTTCACGCGAACAGGTAGTGCAGGAAGTTACTCTTATAACCGGGGCACCCAGGTAAATTTCTCCAACTTAGATAATGAATTGGGTGTTGACACAATACGCTTCCGCCAAGCTGTAGGTTCTGCTGGTGGCGTTGGTGCGGACGAGGTAACTGGTTTTGGCACAGCGACTGCAACCGGTTTTCAGCTTAGCTCGGTTCAATCTACATCCGTCCCCGAACCTTCTTCAGTGTCTCTCATGCTTTTCGGTGCAACCGCTTTGGTGGCTCTCCGCCGCCTGCGTAAAAACGTCTAACTCACATCTAACTCACAATAAGAAACCAACAACATAGGAAATCAAATTAATGAAAAATAAACTCATCCTTTCAATTTTGGCCGTCGTAGGCCTTGCTGCTGGCGGCTCTCAAGCGCAAACATTGCCCCCTGTGACTTTTGTTGACGTCGCCACCCTTGGTGACGGGGTAACTGTGGCGACCTCATCTGGAACGACAAAGGTCAATGCCACTGTTCTCACGAGAAATCAACGCTGGACACGGGATCGCGTATACATCTTAGCGAACAATGTTATTGTCCCAAATAACGTCACATTGACTATTGAGCCAGGCACGCTCATTCGTGCTGAGCGTCACTCCCGAGGACAGGGGACCGGCACTGAGGCAGCAGTGACTCCTGCAGATCCAGGCGCATTGGTGGTGGCCCGTGGGGGTAAGTTGATTGCGGTTGGGACTGCCGATGCCCCTATCATATTCACGTCGATAGATGACGTGAATGTACCCGGTGGCGAAGCTACGGTGCCCGCATTCGAGAATAGGGGAGTTGTTGCAGATGGTACAATTATTGTGAACGGCCAGCGGACACTTAGGACTGGTTATTCTGGAACTGTTACAGATGGTCAGTACACTATTTCAGGCGGCAGCCTAAACACTGCAGTTGGTGGCGTAAGAAACTACTCAACTAGTTGGGCATCTGCTTCGGCGTCTGCCTTCCAACATGATGGTCTATGGGGGGGGATTGTGCTGTGTGGAAAAACCACGGTGAATCGTGGATACAGTTCGGGCGTAAATGCGGTGACCACTGCCATATCCGAGCCATCCATCAATACGACAACAGGTGCAATAAGTGGCACCCAAGCCGGTGTACAGCTTGTAGAGGGTATGGCTGGTTTTTCAGCTTATAGTTGGGGTGGGGGGGATGAGGAAAATGATAATTCAGGCACTCTACGATTTATCTCAAATCGCTACGGTGGTTATATTATTGCACAGGATGTCGAACTAAACTCCTTCTCGGGTTATGGCGTTGGTCGTAACACTGTTATGGAGTTCCTAGAGGCCTTTAACAATGCGGACGATGACTTCGAGTTCTGGGGCGGCGATGTCAACTTGCGCTACGCTATTTCCTCCTTTTGTGGTGACGACGGTCTTGACACTGATCAGGGCTACCTGGGATGTGTCCAATTCTTTGTCCAACTACAGAACAATGCCGTCGGCACAGATGGCAGCAGCGTATCTGGTCGCTCTACTTCCAACTACGGTGACTCACTCACCGAGAATGACGGCCCTGAAAGCAACAATTCGGCAGTGCCATACAGCACCTACACCTTGGCGAACGCTACCTTGATCGGCCGTGGCTATGGTGACTGGGCAAGATCCGGTTTGAACGCAGCTGGAAACTACAACGGTGGACCTTTCGCCGGTCCAAACTTCAAGGATAATGCTGGAGCCCGTACCTACAATAGCTTGATCATGGACAACCCCCACGGGGCAGTTCTGATCACGGATCGGGTAACATCCCCCAGCGACAATAGTTTCAGTGCCGCAGGAAACTCTTCGATTAATCGTTATGCTGGCACACGCACCAGCGGGGGCTTTGACGGCGCAGGCCGCAGCAACGATCTGTCGACCACCCTAACCAACGCTCCTGGGGGCCCTGACGGCCTTTATAATAACACCTGGTTCTTCCGGAACGGGTATGCAGTTTCCACCGCTGTGGGCGTAAACGGTGCCTATTCGAACAGAACTGCTTTTGCTACCGCATTTGCAGCTGGTTTACCCGCCAGCACGACTGCTAATCGGTTTCCAACCAGTCATGATAGGAATGGGCGCGGTTCGAGTACCAATACTTCTGTGAATCGTGCAAATACTCCTGCAGTGCAGGCTGAGATCAGCAAAACAAACAACTACAACGTGTTTGACACATATCCTGGTTTAACTGCCATCAGTCCGTATCACCGCTTAAGTGGCTTGGATTTCCGAGTCACTGGAGCGGCTAAGGACTTGGCCAACTCCGAACTACCATCCTATCGTGGCCTCATCAGCGAGGCCTCCTTCGTGGGGGCAGTTCGCGATAACATGTGGATGAGGGGTTGGACAATTGGTGATAAGCTAGGGATTTACTCTGGCACCCAGATAATCCCTGATGTCGTTGTCTCTGCAAATGGATCTCAACCAGTGATCACCTTTGGCGGTGAAGCAGGTGTCAAATATGTGGTTGAAGTTTCCACCGACAACAAGACCTACACAAAGGTTGCTACACATCCTGGTACTGCAGGCAACAATACGGTTACTGATCCGGTTAATACAGTTGGCAGTAGCCCATTGTTCTACCGAGTAATCGCACTCTGATTTAGATCGGAACTAGCTATAATTTTAAAGGGCGGGCTGGGAATCCAGCCCGCCCTTTTAATTTTAACCCATGAAATTAATCTTGTTAACGCTTTTGATCGCTTTCGTTCAGATAAGCTATGGAGCTTCTGAATTACCCGCTGTTAATAATCCGAAACCGTATCAAAAAGATGCAGTTATAAAATCACTCATCTGTCTCGATACGAGTCGAGGGGATGAGGAACGGATCGCAAAACTACGTAACTGGGTCGCGGAGAATCTCTCTTACTTAGGTGACGTACAGGGGGCAATTTCTACCTTGAAGGGTACTAAACCTCACTACCACGTCCCTTTTGGTTGTGTTGATTCTGCTATAACTCTTCTGGGTCATGGGCAATTGACTGCTGTTGGTGAACTTCTATCAATGTCTCTCGATTTACTTCCCTATTCATTGGGTCATGGTGCTGAATTAGTTCAATTTCAGGTCTTACGCCTTGCAACGGTTGTTAATGATTCAAGAACGATCCAAAGGGCTTGGGATGCAGAGAAGTTGACTGGGGCTAATCTCAAACCTGCCTATCAATCTTTTTTGCAAGTTTGGAAGCCTAATATTTGGAGCATAATCAACGATCGAATGTTTCCCAATCGCCATTGGGACTCATTGGCTAAAGATGCAACACGGGATGAGGAGATTGCCTGGAAGTCAGAACGGACAGTAGATTATTATACGGGGTTAATCCTGTTGCGTAAGGCCGAAGCATCTGTTCGTGCTAAGGAATCCTACCCCGCGTTGTGGATCCGCTTTGTTGAGGGTGGAATTCGCGCCCCAGCCATAAACACCAGACCTGCCGGTCTGAGTGCCGAGTTGGCAGAACTGGCCTTGCTTGAAGGTCGATCAGCTACCGCACTTTATCTTGTGGAGGAGACTTGGAGGCTATTGGGTGAGTGGGCACCGCAGATGAGCGGTATCTACCGGATTGAGAGAGATTTGGCGCTTATTCTTGCCAAATTACAAGATTCTCAAAAATTACAAGATGAAGGAAAAGATCGAATCGCAAAAAGGTCAGACATTTTAATCAAGCATCTCGATCCTTTTGAGAAGATGATACAGTTACCGCTCTTGGCGGAGGCGTTTTACGTTTTGGGGGCTGTGGAGCAGGCACATCTGAACTGGAAAGTAGCTACGGATTTGTGTTCACAGAACCAAAATCCTGAAAGCCAATCTGCGGGGTTAACTCGAATCTGGATGAGCTACGCAAGGGCCAACACCTGGCCTAATAAGGAGACCGAGGCAGCGTTGGAAAGAATCGAAAAACAACTGCCCGCAGCCTACTCCAAGGTAAAATTCTAGATAGCATCTATATTGTGAAAATCCTTTGAACGCAGAGGAATCAGCGCAATATGTAGAGATGAGTTTTCGAGTACGAGAAGTTAAAAACTGTATGCTGCGTTTAAGCTAACATCCCAACCGCGAGCGTAGGAGCTGTAAGTATATTCAGTGCCATTATAAGTCTGTGTGCGATTAAAGAATGGATTCAGCAAATTTTTGGCTCGGAGGGTAAGCTTCCAATTTTCAGTAACGCCTTGCGTAATATTAAAATCTAGGGAAGGGGCAGGTTGTTCATAAATATCGGGGTAGTAAACCTCGTTTGCGGTTCCGACGTTACTGGGAGAGCCAACCGCGTAAAGCAATGGCCCAGTAACGTTAAAGTAGAGACCTGCATAAAAGCGATATTCTTCGTTATCGTAGTTAAGCCCTGCATTGATGATATACTCAGGTTGACCTTGAAGAGGACGGTCGGTGGCAGGTTGACCGTTATCCTCGAGCACCTGTGCGACTATAGGGTCTAGCGGAACAGAGCTTTGTATTTGTGAGTAATTAAAGTAAAGGGAAAAATCCTTCATCCAAGACGACACCTGGTCAAGTCGCTTGCGCGCCTCGATTTCGACGCCATAAATAATCCCATTAGGCGAATTCGCATACTGAAGAAAAGGAACCCCAAGGGTCTGGTTGAACTTAGCTTGTTGCTCCATCGGTTTTTGCAAGTCCTTGTAAAAAAGGCTCACGGCTAGGACCTCGCCAGAACGAGGAAACCACTCGACTCGAAAATCGTAATTGTTTGCCTTGGAAAGTTGAAGGTTGGGATTACCTAGAAAATATTCGTCTGCCGTAAAGTCTTTCGTTAGGACTGGACCCATTTCCTTAAAGGAGGGGCGGGCTAGGGTTTGTGACCAGGCAAAACGGAGATTGACGTTATCAGCCATATTAAAAGTAGCACCGACTCCAGGCAAAAGATCGAGCTGCTGTATTTTCGCTAAACCACTTCCACCCGCTTGAAATTGGGGGTACTCGTCTGGTGGAAAAAGCAATGGACTCAACGGGACACCGCCCTTTACCTTAAGGTTGGTATTCTCGAATCGGGTTCCCCCAATAATTCGCAGTTGGGGGAATAGATTGAAATCGGCCATGATGTAAGATGCAGTGACAGCTTGTGAGGCATTATAAAATGTTCCGGTTGCTGTATCCGGTGTGCCCTGCTGATTGTAGAGGGTATAACTCATCATCGGGTCTTCGATTAAATTGGGATTTACTAAGCCACTGTAGTCAGGATTTAGAAAAACATCAGCCCACGTTGACCCATCGGTCGGAGTGTATGATGTATATTCCCCATTGGGCCCACCAACGCCTCCGTAAGGATAATTAAAACTGGCTTGGTTGTAACTTCGTTGGCTGTAGTCAGTATAAAATCCCGTTTTGAAAGAATCTGTTCGTTCTTTCTCCTCAAGCATAGGCACGGTAAAGTCTACAATTCCATAGTAACTCCCCTCATTCAGTTCTCTCTGAAATCTTTGCAGAACACCATTGTTTGGGCTTGTGGGATCGGGTGGTCCTGGGTCGATAGTTTGCTGGGATGGGTCATAATAAGTTCCATCCCTTATGACAAAGCTAAATTGGCGCTGATCTGGCTCTTGTAGCTGCGCCTGCCCAAGGCCACCGTTCCAATTGATTTTTAAATTTCGGGCTTCCTTGATGAGGTTTTCTCCAGTGAGCTGGAGGAAAGCAAGTGAACGTTCGCCGTAATCGATGATTTGTTGATAACTGGTCTCGTTGCCAACATCTGCTTTAGCCTCCCGTTGTGTGGCATTGTCGTCCGCTCCCAAGTTATACATTACATTCATGGAGGCCTTGTTGTCTTTATCCCACTGCCCCGACAAACCGACAAGACCTCCCCAAAGGACTTCCTGCTTACCTTGGGACTGAGAATCGACATCAAATAGAGGGTTAAAACCTGTGTCTGTTGGATCGAGGAAAAGGTTACCCCGTTGGCCATTATCGTAAAAGGAGTACTTGTTTCGGTAGCTAAAAGCGCCAATCACTCCGACCTGCTCCCCTTCTGGTCCAAGTTCGATCGAGTCCCCTCCCTGAAGGTTGAAAGAAACGTTCGGCGGAGGTGTCTTGTTGGTAAGTCCGATTACTGGGGTCATTTGCCTCATGGCTGTGTTAACTTTGTCAGCCCGTTCCAGATTTGTGGGATTACCCACTAAGGATTCGGGAAGTGGGGTGGGGGTATTGATCACGCTTTGTGGGATCATTCGGCCGTTAGCTTTTCCTCCAAAAAGACCTGTTCCACCTCCATTGTAAGTAAGAAAATTCGGGTTGAACGTCGTCTGTGAATTGTATTCCATGGTTAGCCCAGTGCCGAAGGAGGGTTTATCGGGAAATGTTTTGGTTCGAATATCAACACTTCCCCCCGTGAAGTCGCCTGGTTGGTCTGGGGTGAATGTTTTGTAGGTGTTAATACTTTCCAAAATGCTACCTGGGAAAAGGTCCACGTTGATCGCCCGCTTGTCGGGATCGGTGGAGGGGAGTCGCCCACCGTTTAGCAGGGTGTTCACGTAGCGATCGGGCATACCACGTACGGCAACGTACTTTCCGTCCACTACCGAGGTGCCAACCATGCGTTTCATGGCGTCACCCGCATTGGCTGCACCAAGGCGGGAGATGAAGTCTTGGCCGATCATATCCATCACCGCAGTCGCGGTCTGTCTCTCGGCCAACAATCCTGTTTCAGATGCTTTTTCAATTTCCCCCG